>Ga0066636_10001583_pt1 | contig 14134 bp, 17 predicted proteins | sample CryGeyCG2014_080_2_FD_62736 | JGI IMG/M metagenome (GOLD analysis project Ga0066636, IMG submission 62736) | Groundwater microbial communities from aquifer - Crystal Geyser CG07_land_8/20/14_0.80 | ecosystem: Environmental > Aquatic > Deep subsurface > Groundwater | place: USA: Utah: Grand...
TAACGAAGAATTTGAGGTGGAAGCCGTTTTTTTTCATCCAAGTATTAGCGGCTTAAGTTACAGGGGAAAGCGCATCTCTAACACCACAACAACCGTTAAGGAGATTGTCCCGATAAAGTCCATTATCGAAATCCCGGGTGAAAGTAAGATTGGATTTTATAATTACGATAGAGGGGAACTCAAAGCTGAGAATTAATCCTAAACCCGTGACCCATCGAACCGAACAATCGTCACTGTGTGACAATCAAGAAGAAATACAGCCAAGCCGCCAGAGTCCAGGGGATTTTGAGAACCCTTGGAGCCAGACAAAGAATCACTATAGGTGAATTAGCAGAAGAATTTGATGTCACTAAGAGAATCCTGTATCGGGATCTCAGGGCTTTAGAGGAGGCGTAAGGTATTCATTTCTCTCTGAAGTCGTTGAAGATACAACTTACCGGAAGCTTGAGCCATCATTTAAGGAGATCCCACCAATAACATTCAATCGGAATGAGCTAATGGCCCTTCACTTCAGCAGAAGGCTCTTTATATCTACAGGAAGATCACCCTTCCAACCAGAATTCGAATCTGATCTTCCTGCAAAGCACATAGCCAGGCTGGAGAGGATCGAAGAGATGTTTACTCCTCTGGTCAAGGCATCCAAGAAAATAGATCTCAATAAAGGGGTTTTCGAAATAGTCCAGTGGGCACTTCTCAACCAAAACATTCTGAAGGTGGAATATAAACCAAGAAAGAGTAATCGGTCCTTTCCTTTTCGCATTGAAGGGATTGAGATGGCAGAGAGAATGACGGAGAGATTCGAGATCCCGGAGGACTTCTCCACACCAGAGTTTTTAAAGATCCCATTTGCCATCTTCCACGAGAAGCCAATTTCTGCGAAGGTAGTCTTTGACAAAGAGCTATCGGATTATATCCAGAGGCAAAACTGGCCTCCGAGCCAAAAGATAAAAGAATTGAAAGAAGGAAGAATAATCCTATCTCTTATACAGCCAGCGGTAAGAAAGGGATAAAGGCGTGGGTATTGAGCTTTGGGCCAAAGGTTGTAGTACATTCACCAAAGCCCCTCCGGAAAGAAATCAAAGAGGATGTATCGAAAGCTGTGGCACAGTACAAGTAAAAGCAAACTTGCCCATTGAGATTTGTAGGCCCCCCTTTCCCAACGAGCGAGTTTTGAGGATTACAACAAAGTAGGAGATGATTTTATATTAACATTTTATGGATTGAAGGAACTCATAGGGGTTTACAACGAGGTTGATTTAAAGATCGAAACCTTTAAGAAGAGGTGGGGAGTCGATTGCCTTGAGGGATGTAGTCGATGTTGCGAGATACCTTCCAGAAGGATTGAGGTCTCAATCCTTGAGCTCATTCCTCTCAGCTTACATCTATGGGAGGAGGGAGAGGCAGAAAAATATTTAGAGAGGTCGAATTCCATCGGAGATGAAGATCTTTGCGTTTTATACCGGCCGGGAATCTATTGTGGAAGTGGGAGATGTGGTTTTTATCAATTTCGTCCCCTCCTCTGTCGGCTTTTTGGATTTTCTGTAGTCGAGGATAAATCCGGAAGGCCTCGTCTTTCTTTGTGTCGCTGGATAAAGAAAGAGGTTCCAGGAATCAAGGAGAAGTTGAAAAATTTAATTGATGGGGGTTGTGATCTTCCTATAAATTCCCATTATGCACGAAGGATTGTCCTCTTATATCCTCTCTATAGTCAGGAATTCCTTCCAATAAATAGTGCCTTAAAGAGGGCACTTGAGGTTGTGGGACTTAGGCTTTCCCTTCTAAGAAGATCCTCTACCTATCTGCTTCAAGAGAATTCCATCAACATTAACCCTCATTATTTTGGATATTTTCCAATTTCAGCTAAACAGTCGAGAATTCTTGGCATGACAAACTCACTGACCTGAGGTGGAGCGTTACAGGCAGCTTCGATGACTAATTTTCCCTGGCAAACTCGATCAGCAGTTTCTTTAATAATTTCTGCTAATTTTGGGTAGCATTTTTCAGTTAAAGATCGGGTACCATAACTCTCTTTATGAGTATCTAGGCCACAGACCCAATAGATCAATTCTGGCTTAAATTTCTCAATACCTCCCGGTACTTCTTTTCTAACAATCTCAATTTCGCTTTCATCAGAAGAACCGTGGGGAAAGCAGATCTTTGTTTTAGTTTCTATTCCCCCATCAAGGGAGTTCCAGGAATAGCCGCCGCAGAAACAAAGGTGCAGAACCTCTTCGTCATTCTTAAAAATATCTCTGGTGCCATCAGCATGATGGGTATCAGTATCAACGATGGCAAACCTTTTTCCTTTTAATTTTTCTCGGGCATAGTTAATGGCAATGACATTATCATTAAAATAACAACCGCCCCAGGCATCGTCAGGATGGGCATGATGACCGCCCACTCCGCAAAATACCAAGGCATTATTAATTTCTCCCTTTAAAACTTTTTCTGTAGCCCCTAATACTCCTCCAATTGAGTAGAGAGAAACTTTCAACCACTGGGTCTGTTTTACATAATTTATCCACCTTTGAGTATGGATTTTGGCAATTTCTTCTTCCGATGCTGGTTCTGATTCAAATAAAATTACATTTGGTTGGGAAAGAATATCTTCTCCTTTTAAGCTTTCAAACCCTTCTTCAACACTCATGGCTAAACTTTTATAAGCCTCTTTGCCACAAATTTCATGATAAAATATTCCTGTTCTTTTCTTCTCAATCCCTCGAATTTTCAAACTTAAACAAATCTCTCCTTCAAGGCTAAGAGTGCCTGATTAGTTTTCGCCCCAGCCTCTGGCAATTCCTTTTGAATGGCCTCTTGAGCTTCTTGAACAATTTCGCTTAATTGAGGATCGAGACCGCCATAAACTCCAAGGTAAGATTGTAAGCGGTGCTTTAACCTGAACTCTAACTTTTCCATGGGTAATTTCGCCCGATATTTTTCTACTACTTTTAATATCTTTTCTTTATCTTCTGGCAACTGCCCTTCCAGCTCAAACAGAAGGTTAGACATTTGATCTGAGGCAACGTAAGATCGGCAATTCAAGTTTTCAATGAGTACCCCGATTTCATCTATTACTTCATCTTCAGAAAGTTCTTCAAAGTCGCCTGATTGACGTTTTTCCCATAAAGGCGAACCCCTTCTAACGATTAGGCTTCTCAGTCTAATGAAGTCAGGGCCAATTTCATTTAGAACTCGAGCAGATTCTCGAGCATGAACCTCTGACCATTTTCTTCCACCCAGACCTGGCATGACATATTCTGACAGAGATATTCCAGATTCAACTACCTTTTTGCCACCTAAGATATGTTCTTCAGCCGTTACTCCTTTATTCATATATTCAAGCACTTCGTCATAGCCCGATTCCAAACCCACATGCAATCTTGAGAGCCCCGCTTCATGTAATCCTTTCAATTCTTCAAGAGACTTTTTGGCACAGGTCTTTGCCCTGGCATAGGAAGTAACTCTTTCTATGGTGGGAAAATTCTCTTTCAAAGATTTTATTACCTCAATCAACTCCGGAGTTCTCATAATCAGGGTATTGGCATCTTGCAAAAATACTGTTTTAGCCCCGGAGGCTAACCAGTTAGCGACATTCATTAAATTCTGGAGTTTTAATTCTGAATTCAAATCCCCTTGATAAATTTCTGGATTCCCCTGAAATATCGCCCGGACCACTTCCTGATTTACTTTCCCGGCAAAAGCAAACCTCCAGGAGGCTTCCTTTATCTCCTCAGAGAGCTTTTTTACAACATAAATATCCTTCTTTATCTCCTCTGCCCTCCGAGACTCAAATTTCACATTTTTATAAGTCGGGCAAAATTCACATTTATTCCAGGGACAGTTTCTGGTGGCTCTGATCAACAAAGACGAATCTCTTCCCTCACTTGGTGGCCTAATCGGCCCCATTTCATAGAAGAAATTCTTTGGATCCATAATATTCATTTGGTAAACAAGGTTTGTTTGATAAATCATCTTTATTCCCCCTTCCTTAAATAACCGAAAAACCTATTTTAAATCAAGCGAATTACAGGAGAATCTGGCGGATGGTGGGGAACAGAAGGGCAGGGTCCTTTAGGGCAAAAGAAACAGGTATTCCTTTAACTTTCGCAAGAAGAAAGCCTTCTGATTATTCGATCTCTTTCTGTAGCTGTTTTATCTTAAGTTGAAGAGTTTAACTCTAAGTTTACCGACTGATAAAGCCCTTAACCGCATCAACGATTTTATCGATATTATCGGGAAGAGATAATCGTCAAAGGTAATCATAAATTCTTCCCCTTCGACTTTAAGACTCAACGATGGAGCGTTGGTTGATCAATGATTATCTATTTAAAGTCGCAATATACTCACCAGCTTGAATATAAACATGGGTTAAATGCATATTCCTATAGAGAAAGGCCATCGATTCTTATCTTTTATGGCCACGTATTTCTTAAAATAATAGGGTTTATCCACCATAGTGATCGGGAATCGAATAAGCAGAAGGTAAGGGTCTTCCATGAACTGGGGAATGCCAGAAAGAATAATCTTGGGATACCCCTTCCCGGAGGGACGCTCCGGATCTCCAACAAAGAGGACGGGGACGGAAACCTCCAGTTTATCGGAGAGGATCGGATTGACCATACCCCAAAAGATGAAAAATTAAAGATCAAGATCGGAGAGGCCTTTGATGCGGTTGGGGAGAAGGTTCGGACAGATTACAAACATCTGGGGCAGAATCTCTTCGAGGTAGCCTTTGAAGTGAGTTTAAGGAATCACAAAAAAAGGCATTAAGGTATTGATGGAGGAACTGATTCCTGGCGACTGGGAGATGGTTTCGAACACCCATTCCTACGAAAAACTGAGCGCCTGCTTGATTCGTTTTGAGGTGCCTGGGGAAAAAGGAAAAGAGGTAATATACTGAAAATGAATTTCGTGAAGACCTAATATCTTAGAGTCTAACGAACGAAGTGAGCGGGCGTTTAGCCCGCCGCTAGAATGATTTGTTTGAGGCGCCTTATTTTCTTTCTTGCCAGTGCCGGGGATTACGCTTAGCATGGAATACAGCAAGAATAACAACGCTCTCCACATCAACCACGAAGAAGACCTCATTGGGGAACTTTCTCGTGGGTGCGCAACGGACGTTCTTATAGACGACTGGATCCGCCTGGGAATTACGAATGATCGAAGACTATCAACTGTGCGGATGAACTTTAATCCGAGCCCAGGGACGCGCGCTTCGTACCACTTGAAAGCTTCGGTTAAGTCGGCTTCTGCCTCCGGACGGATGATAAGCTCGCAACTCATGCTCGGCTCTTGAATCTCTCATGCGTAACAGACCAAGGTGAACCCGCATTCGGATCCTTATATAGTTCAAATGATACTCCAAAGTTCAGCTCTTTTCAATTGCGTCAAACGATTTTGTTATTACAAACAAACCCCCAACCTCTAATAGACTTTATTGACAGTCTAAAAACGAGGGTTTATAGTCAAAATTAAAAAAGACTTTTTCGAGTAGGCTTGGGAGGGGAAAGAAGGGAGATAAAGGAGGTATGCATTCTCGAAGGTGAAATTTAGGGACTTGGTTTCTCCACTGACAGCTATCTTATTGATGACCTTGGTAACATCAATGGTAAGCCGTTGGACGCCATCATTGGGGCAAGAACAATGAAGGGATGGAAGATCAGGTGTGAATAAGGAAAGAGGCAGAATATGTTGAATGGGGAAGAGTTAGTTGGAAGAGCCGCAAGGGATTTAGTTAAGGCGAGTTATGCTATTGCTTTGACCGGAGCTGGAATTTCAACTGAGTCAGGGATTCCCGATTTTCGGGGACCAAATGGAATTTGGACCAAAAAGCCTGAAGCCGAAATAAGAGCCTATGAAGTTTATGAACAATTCAGAGCTAATCCGAAAGGGTATTGGGAAGGAAGATTGGACCCTGAGGGTCCAATCTCAAGGATCTTTTCAATCTTTGGTGAAATTGAAAAGGCTCAACCTAATGCCGGGCATTATGCTTTAGCTGAACTCGAAAAAATGGGAATATTAAAATGTGTGATTACTCAAAATGTGGATGGACTGCATCAAAAGGCAGGGAGCAAAAACGTGATTGAATATCACGGTGGCCTTAATAAGTTTAGGTGTGTCAATTGTAACAGAAGATTCAGCAAAGATGAGCTCAATTTGGAAAAATTAAAAAAGGAAGGGAGACTCCCCCCTTATTGTCAATGCGGGGGAGTTATCAAAGATGATGGAGTTTTCTTTGGGGAGCCAATTCCTGGTGATGTTCTTCAGAGAAGTCAAAGAGATGCTTGGAAATGCGATTTAATGCTGATTTGTGGGACCTCGGCAGTAGTTTATCCTTTTGCCGCTTTACCGGAGATGGCTTACAAATCCGCAATCGTAATAGAGATAAATGCCCAGCCTACTCCCCTAACTGGAAGAATTTCGGAATATCTAATTCAAGGAAAAACTGGAGAGACCTTACCTAAAATAGTGGAGAAGGTTAAAAAAATCCAAAAGGGCTAAAGATAATTTGGTTCTTCCTCGCTTAGATGTTGAATAACAGCAATGTATCTTGCCTCTCTTAAATACAGCCATTTGTTGTAAAATAGATTGAGGCCCAAAAGGGGGCTTCAGTTGCTCGGCATAAATTAGCCAATCGGAAATAAGGAGAGAAATCTTGAAATGTCCGTGCAAATATCTACAAGGGATTTTAGCTCACGAGCAGAAATCATCAATGGGTGGGTTCAATTGTCACGCCTCCCATTCCATCTCGTAGGTGTTCTGCCATTTATTTTGGGCACAATTTTAGCCTGGCGCACATATGGAGTGTTTGACAGGCCTGTCTTTATCTGGAGCTCCATAGCTGTTGTGCTAATCATGCTTTCCACTTATTATGATGGAGAATATCACGACCTCAAAGAGGACAAACTCTCAGCAGAGATGGAGAGGAATCTATTTTCTGGCGGAAGTCAGGCTATAGTAAAGAATCTGATCCCACATAGACAGGCAAAAATCGCCGGATACGTAACACTGGTTCTGGCAGGAATAATCGGGCTTATCCTCCAGTTCTATCTTAAAACAGGACCATGGACGATACCCCTGGGAGCTATTGGTGTGATTGCCGGTTTCTTCTATTCCACGCCACCCCTTCGTTGGGTGAAAAGAGGCATCGGGGAATTGCTGATAGGGTTCTGTTACGGATGGCTTCCGGTGGCTACTGCCTTCTATCTACAGACTGGCACGATAGACAATATTGTCCACTGGATTTCCATACCCATTGCCTGTAGCATCTTCAATGTCATTCTCATAAACGAATATCCTGACTATCCAGCTGATTTGATCGAGGGGAAGAGGAATCTGGTGGTAAGGTTGGGGAAAGAGACCTCTGCCTTCATTTACATAGCGGCAACGGTGATCGCCTGGATTGTATTTGGATTGGCAGTGAGCCAGGGGTTGCCTGCGGTGACACTTCTCTTCTACCTCCCTGTTTTCATAATCAGCCTGCTCTTAGTTGCTATGATGTTCAAAAAGAATTATCTTGATCGAAAGCGACTGGAGTTGATTTGCGGACTTACTATAATTGTCAACCTGGGAACTTCATTGGCTTATACTTTGGCTGTCTGGCTGGGAAGTTTTTAAAAGATGAAAAGACCCTCCATTTTCAACTGGCCGTTGAGATCTATATTCTGGCCTCCGAATTTGATCGTGAAGCAATTGACAAGCATATTGTATTTCAATCATCTGGTCGGGTGGCATAAGTTCCCCAATTGGTTCCTCAAGCACAGTTTCAAGTCCCTACCCGTAGCTGCTGGCTCAATTGGTATGGGTTGCATCGGCTTTCCAGCACATCCAGCCTGGGAGGTGACGTCCGCCTGTAATCTACGCTGTATCCATTGCCATGCTGAAAGCAACAAGCCATCCAGAGACGAACTTACAACAGATGAGGGTAAAAGATTTATCGATAGCCTTGTTAGGGTAGAGGAATTCCGAATGGTTGTTTATACTGGCGGAGAGCCGTTGGTACGGCCTGATCTTTTAGAACTTTTACACCACTCAAAGGGAGCTGGACTGACCAATGTTATCGCCACCAACGGCACATTGATTACTGAGGAAGTCGCTTTCAAACTCAGAGAGGCTGGTGTTGTTGGGGTAGCGGTCAGCCTCGATTCCTCAAAGAGGGCGATTCACAATTATATTCGCAGAGATGATAATGCGTTTGATCTGGCTATGCGAGGCATACGGGCGCTGAAGAAGGCAGACATCCTATTACAGATAAACGTTACCGCTATGGATTACAACTTCTCCAACCTTGATGAGTTGATCGATCTTGCTGATTTAGAGGGTTCAGGGATAATGCTGATGTATCAGTTGGTGCCGGTCGGCCGTGGGAGTACCATTAAGGATGCTACACTTGATGTCAAAGAGAACGAGAGATTACTTAAATCTTTAGCCATCAAGCAGAAAAATATCTCTACTATCATCGAACCAGTGGCTGGTCCTCAATACTGGCCCTATTTAATGGAGAAAGGCGGTAAACCGGATGGTATCTGGCTCAGACTTGCCAAAAAGTTATTTCATGGTTGTTCTGCTGGTCGGGGATTCGTTTATATCAAAGCCAATGGCGATGTCTGGCCCTGTCCTTTTGTGGAAGTAAATGCTGGCAATGTGAGGAATCTTTCTTTTACGGAAATCTGGAATCAGAGCGAGGTGTTTCTCAATTTAAGAAACCGAGAGAATACCTTAAAAGGGAGTTGTGGGGAGTGTAAATATCGAACGATATGTGGCGGGTGCCGGGGTAGGGCCTTAGCCTATCACGGGGACTATCTGGCTGAAGACCCCTCGTGTTTTCTGCGTCCCAAATCCTGTTAGATGTTAGTTGAGGGCTCTCTTATTCGCCAACCCATTCAAAAAATGTTCGATTTGAAATCACGGTAGCCTTATGTGGAAGAAAAAAACCCAAAGGAAGGTAACCCCAAAATGCGCTGTAGCCGACTGTTTGAAAGCGGAGACTGAGCTCAGTCGTTACCTATTTTTTCGATCAATCATCATCAACTTTCCTACCCATATCAAGGTGAAAATTAATAGGTGAAAGTATAAAATTGGCTTTGTGCCCGGTAGGATTTGGTAAAATGAGGACTTCTTCCTGCTTCCCGAAATTTACACTTTCCAAAATTAGAAAAAAGGTGTATATTACAATTATGAATTAACAATGGTTTTATACTCCAAGTTTAAGGGAATAATTCCTTTTAAATTAATTGGGCGGCTATCAACTTACCAGTTAGCAGTTTACGTGTGGGATCATAATCCCAGAAGTGCCAGTTGAATTGAGGTGCAGCATGCATGCGCTAGAGTTCTTTGCCACAGTCAAAAATGGCGTTATTGAGATTCCTCGCGAATACCTCAAAAATCTCACGAATCGCGTGCGCGTGATCTTGCTGGTCGAAGAGGCCAAGCCTGCTGTGAATTTCATTGATGAACTGCTTGCACATCCTGTGCGAGTGAACGGCTTTCGCCCCTTGACTAGAGAAGAAGTCCATGCCAGATAACAAACGCCCAACTTGCTTCATCGATACGAATATCTGGCTGTATGCCTTCATTGAAGGGGATAATTCCGCCAAGTCGGCAACAGCGCGCGCACTCATTCAAGAGACTGAACCTATGCTCAGCACACAGGTGATTAACGAAGTATGCGTCAACCTGCTGAGGCGAGCAAATTTTACCGAAGAACATGTGCGTCGAATCATCGAGTCATTCTATGAGAAATACCCCGTAGTCGAGCTGAATAGGTCCATCTTACTGACTGCGTCCCAACTTCGCCAGCAGTATTCCTTATCCTTTTGGGACAGCACTATTGTGGCCAGTGCACTCAGTGTAAGAGCACCCATTCTATATTCCGAAGATATGCAACATGAGTTAACCGTTGAAGGCCACCTTCAGGTGCTTAATCCATTTGCCCAGAGATAGTGGGACTCTGAGCCGATTGGCTCCCCAATCCCCTTCAGTTGAAGGGGTTTCCGACGCAATGTTGCTTCCTGGAATCCCCAGTTGGCAGGCCTCAACAAAAGACCGACATTTCATCCTGTAATCTTTATGAGATTGAGAAACAACCGGCCTTTCATATAAACTTAGGCTTATGGTGAGCCCAATCAATTCCATCGCTGGGCCGAAGGAAGTGGATCATGATCAGGAAGTGCATGGATTCTGACTCGGAGGTGATTCTCGAGATTATCAACGATGGGGCACAAGTGTACAAAGGGGTGATACCGGCAGACTGCTGGCACGAGCCTTACATGTCCAGAGAAGAACTAAAGCGCGAGATCGAAAACCGTGTTTGCTTCTGTGGATTTGAGGACGAAGGCGCCTTGATTGGGGTAATGGGGATTCAGGACAGGGGGGATGTGACTCTCATTCGTCATGCGTACGTGAGATCAAACAGAAGGAATCAGGGAATAGGGACCCGTTTGCTACGTTTCCTTGAGTCCACAACAGAGAAACCGATACTGATCGGAACATGGGCCGATGCCACTTGGGCCATCGCCTTCTATAAGAACAACGGCTATCGACTTCTTCCCGAGGGAGAGAAGAACCGATTGCTCATGAAGTACTGGACGATTCCTGAGCGACAAGTAGTAACGTCCGTAGTACTGGCAAACAAGAGATGGATGAGTCCAACAAGCAACTGAATCGATTGTAGTGAAAGATGGGGCTGTCGCAATGGCTGCTGGAAGGTTAAGTGATAGGTTTGGTCCAAGGGCAGTCATGTCATGCTCTGGCTTACTTTTGGGTTTAGGCTATTTTTTAATGGCAAAGATTAGCACAATCTGGGAGCTATATCTGTTCTATGGGTTAATAGTGGGTGTGGGCATGGGTGGCGGTATTGCCCCGTCACTTTCTACAGTAGCGAGGTGGTTTGTCAAGAGGAGAGGGCTAATGACCGGCATGACGGTTGCTGGCACAGCCACCGGCACTCTGGTTACCCCCGTAATCGCTTACTTGGTCATTTCTATTTATAATTGGCGCACCTCCTTTACCATCATAGGCATTGCTGTCTTCATATTAATTGTGGGGTTAGCCCAATTCTTGGTACGGGATCCAGGGAGAAAGGGCTTATCGCCATATGGTGCGGAGAGGACAGTGGCAGACAGGTTGAATCTGGACGTAGCAGGTCTTTCTCTTCGAGAAGCAGTTCGGACAACGCAATTGATGAAGGGGTTTCTCTCACTTGCGCTTCCCCAATCAAAACGGGCCGAAAATCGCAAAGAGGAGTGATCCCATTTTGTATCGTTGATTCCTTTCTATTTTTCCGCTTTTTTAAAAGGGATCGTTATCAGGAGGGATGGTAAACCTTTTCAGGATTCTTCATCTAAATCCTGAATTCAAGTGTTTACCACTTTTGTTTCTTTTATCCTGTTCTTTTCATCGACATATACCAGCACAGGCCTGTGATTTAACACTTCCTCTTCATCGTAGAGAGAGTAAGAACAGATGATGAGGAGATCCCCTATTGAAACAAGCTTGGCGGCAGCACCATTTAAGCAAATCTCACCTTTCCCCCGCTCGCCCTTGATGACATAAGTGGAGAACCTCTGTGCGTTGGCGATATTATAGATGTCAACCTGCTCAAATTCAACGAGCCTTGCGGCATCCATCAGTTCTTGATCAATTGTGATACTCCCCTCATAATCAACATCGGCCCCCGTAACAGTTGCCCTATGGATCTTGGATTTGAGCATACTTCTCTTCACCCCTGATCCCTCCCAATGATAATATTATCGATAAGTCTTACAGACCCGATGATGGCTGCAACTGCAATGGCAGCAGGTCTATTCACTCTCTCAATTCTCTCCAGTGTTTCAGCATCCCTGATTTCCACATATTGAAGAGTAACGTCCTCTTCTGACTCAATTTCCTTTCGAATGGTTTGCGAAAGGGTTGAAACATCTCTTTCTCCAGAATCAAATAATTCTTTCCCCTTCCGTAAAGATCGATAAAGGACTGTGGCCTTCTTTCTTGCCTCGGGAGAGAGGTAAGTGTTTCTCGAACTCATCGCAATACCATCCTCTTCCCTCACGGTCCTTCCTGGGATGATCTCAATATCGAAATTCAGATCTTTAGCCATTCTTTTAATCACGAGGAGCTGTTGGTAATCCTTCTCCCCAAAAATCGCCACATGGGGTTTGACAAGGTTAAAAAGTTTTGCCACCACTGTGGCGACCCCTCTGAAGTGGCCTGGCCTGAAATCGCCACAAAGTCCCTTTGAAACTTCTGTCACATCTACATAGGTCTGATATCCTAAAAGATACATATCCCTTATTTCAGGTATAAAGAGGAAATCAACCCCTTCTTGTTCAAGTTTTGATTTATCTCCCTCTTCATCACGAGGGTATCTTTCAAAATCTTCCCCCGGTCCAAATTGAGTGGGATTAACGAATATGGAGACCACCACAGAATCACATAAGTCTTTTGCCTTTCTGACTAAAGAAAGATGTCCCTCATGGAGGTATCCCATCGTAGGAACAAATCCGATCCTCTTGTCTTCTTGCCTCAGTCTATCCGAAATCTCCTGCATCCCTTCAATTTTACGAACTACCTGCATCTATCTCTTCTCCTATCGGATTTCTCGTGCCTCTTTCTGTGGAATAATTATGAAATAATGGATACCCGATTTCTTTATCTCATGTCAAGTTTTATTGACGGGGTCTCTGAAAAAACGGCGAATTTGTTACCTTAGGGAAGGATTCATAGGGAGCTGAAGGGCGTCTGAACTTGAAGGCCTATTGGATAAATGGATGGAGCGGAGTTATTCCGCGGACTCCATTTTGCCGTTATGCTGATGATGGAGTGGTGCACTGCCGAACTGAGAAGGAAGTCCTGAAGATCAAGAATCGGTGGGGGAAACCTTTCATCAACTTTTCTCCGGCGGTGAGCAATGAAGCAGTCAAATCGATACAGGGAACGATTCGGAGCTGAAAGCTAAACCTGAGAAGTGACAAAAAATACCGGATCTGGCCCGGATGTATAATCCCATCGTCCGGGGATGGATCAACTCCTTATCCTATTCTTGTGATGAGTCAAGAGATTCTGGATAACACCCTGAGATCTCTGAAAGAGAACTGGATTCTCCATCCTCGCACGGGGAACTTGGAATAATAGGAAGGTATTCTTTATTAATGGGATGATTGTGACAGGATCAACCTTTTTTCTGCCTTTTCAATTCTGCCACTCCACTCAATTGCTTGATCAGGCCTTCCCTGATTTCCCTGCTTTCAATCTTCCGAAAAAGTTGGAGTAATGTGATTTCCTCTTGATTTAATGGTAAAGAAATCTCATCCATTAAATTCTTCTTTTTAAAATAATACTTCGTAAAAGGCTCTGATACGATGGTTGGTTTTTCCTTCTCAAAGAATGTGTTTGCTGAAATACCTAAAGCCTTCGCTATATGCTGGATCATTTCTACGGATATTTTATTGATCCCCTTTTCATATTTCTGGATCTGCTGAAAGGAAACCCCTACCTCTTCAGCTAACTTCATCTGAGAGATTCCTAAGGCTTTTCGAATCCTCTTGATCTCGGCGCCTATTTCTTTATGGCTTTTTATCATAATTAAACCATAGACAATTTCATCCTCATTTATAATGGACATGAAGAGATTGTCTATAAATCCATGGTTGTATTTTACCCTTGACTTTTACAATTGACAGTTGTAATTTTAGACTATTTACAAAGTCTTAGATTTAAAGGGGTTAATGCGATGAAAAGAATTTTGGTTGTTGATGATCATAAAGAAGTAAGAGGTCTGTTATCAAAGTTTTTTCTCTCAAGTGGATATGAGGTGGATACCGCCAAAGACGGCGAGACGGCGATGGAAAAGATGAAGGAAAAGGCATACGATCTGGTGGTGACAGATTACATGATGCCCAAAATGGATGGGATTGATTTATTAAAGAAATTAAAGATGGAAAACCCTCAATTATCTATTTTGATGATGTCTGGGTCCGGAGTGGGAGAGGCCTTTTTCAGGCAATTGGGAGCAGATGCCTTTCTGACAAAACCCTTAGACCTTTCGAGTGTAAAGGTTTTGGTGGAGAAAATTTTAAATTCTAAAAAATAATTCGAATGTCTGTAGCTAAAAACATCTAAACCTAGCCTGGCCAAG
>Ga0066636_10001584_pt1 | contig 14131 bp, 14 predicted proteins | sample CryGeyCG2014_080_2_FD_62736 | JGI IMG/M metagenome (GOLD analysis project Ga0066636, IMG submission 62736) | Groundwater microbial communities from aquifer - Crystal Geyser CG07_land_8/20/14_0.80 | ecosystem: Environmental > Aquatic > Deep subsurface > Groundwater | place: USA: Utah: Grand...
TTAGCCTGCGTTTTGTAACATATTGAAAACAAAGAAAACACGCAAACTAAAGTTTGCGGCTACATTTTAATTTCAAGACTTTTGCAATTACCTCAAGAAAGAATTAATTTTGCAATGCTCATTGCTAATTTTGCATTGAAGTTTATCCATTTTAGGAAACTATTCTGATCCGGAAAAAGGGAGGTATTATGAGGATAGAGCACGATCTACTGGGAGAAAGGGAAGTTCCAGAGGATGTATACTGGGGTGTACATACACTGAGAGCCAAGGAGAATTTTAATGTTTCCGGTTACAGGCAACGGTGTGAGTTTACCCGTGGCCTGGCCCAGGTCAAAAAGGCCTGTGCCCAGGCTAACCTAAAAGTGGGGTACCTTGCCGAGGACAAGGCAAAGGCCATAATAACTGCCTGTGATGAGATAATAGAGGGGAAATTTCATGACCAGTTCGTCGTTGATGTGTTCCAGGGCGGAGCAGGTACATCGGCTAACATGAATGCCAATGAGGTTATTGCCAATCGTGCCATCGAGATCTTAGGGGATAAGAAGGGTGACTATACAATCATACACCCCAACAACCATGTCAACCGTCACCAGTCCACCAACGATGTTGTTCCCACAGCGATAAGGGTTGCTCTCGTTGAGTTGTTCCGCAGATTGCCAAAGACGGTGGGAGTTCTGCAAAAAGCCTTTCGCCAGAAGGCAGATGAGTTCAAGGATGTTCTGAAGATGGGCAGGACTCAACATCAGGATGCGGTGCCGATGTACCTGGGAGATGAATTCCTTGCCTACTCTGAGGTGATGAAGCGTGACAGGCAAAGGCTGGAGGCGTGCGAACCAATACTCAACAGGGTAAACCTCGGTGGAACAGCTATCGGTACAGGAATTGATGCACCCTGCGGATTCGGGCAACTGGCGATAGAGAAGCTCAATAGAAACACTGGTTTCAGTTTTTTTCAGGCCAGAAACCTGATTGATGCCACACAAAATATTGACGCCTTCGCCGCGGTAGCGGCGGCACTAAAGATCCATGCGGCGAATATCTCCAAGATAACAAGTGATTTGATGCTCCTTCACTCTGGCCCGAGAACAGGGTTTGGCGAGATAATGCTTCCCGACATGCAGGCGGGATCCTCCATCATGCCCGACAAGGTCAATCCAGTAATTGGAGAGATGGTGGAGCAGGTTGCCATGCAGGTGATCTCCAACGAGTATGTGGTTTGCATGGTTGTCAGGCGTGGACGGCTGGAGCTAAATGCCTTTTTACCCTTACTTTCCCATTGCCTGTTCGAATCGGTCGTCATCATGGAGGCGGCGGATAGGATCTTTACAGAGAAGATGGTGTCAGGCATCAAGGCCAACAGAGAGGTCTGTACCGAGCATATCAAACGCGGATGGATGCAGGCCGGACTTCCCGCCCTTGTCCGTCATGTGGGCTATTGCCGGGCTACGGAGATCGGCAAGATAGCCAGGGAACAGGGAAAGACTCCTCGTGAGGTAATCCTTTCTGAAGGCATCTTCACCGAAGAAGAGCTGGATAGAATCCTCCTCTGTGGCCTGAGGGGATTCGGGGGGGAGGAAGAGAATTGATCGGACTGAAGGAGACTGAAAAAAGGCTTAAAGAGTTTGAACCCATATTTTATCCCCGGTCCATTGCTGTAGCAGGTGCATCTGCCGATCCTCGTAAAATGGGCTCGCAATGGGTGAACGGTTTACTGGCCGCTGGCTTTAGCGGGGAGATTTACCCTGTTAATCCCCTTGGTGGCGAGATCTCCGGCTTGAAAATCTATCCTAATTTGAGAACGATTCCGAAACCGGTTGATCTGGTGATTGTCTGCATTCCCCGACAATTTGTCCTCAGCCTGCTTGATGATTGTGCAGTTGCTGGAGTAAAGGCTGTCCATTTCTTCACTGCTGGGTTCCGGGAGACCGGTGAGCCTGAATGGATCAGGGTGGAGGAGGAAATAGTGGAGAAAGCCCACAAGGGTGGATTTCGCATTATTGGACCGAACTGTATTGGTATCTACTCTCCTGAGCAGAGGATACCCTATGGACCATCCCCCCTGTCAGGTGCTGCAGGTACGATAGGATTCATCTCCCAGAGTGGTGGGCATGCGGGGAAAATCTTAGAGATCGGGTTAGGCCGGGGGATCCACTTCAGTAAGGTGGTCAGCATGGGCAATGGTTCTGATCTGGATAGCGTTGATTTCCTGGAGTATCTAACTGTTGATCCGAGGACTGCTATTATTGGGGCTTATTTGGAAGGGGCAAGAGATGCCCGTCGTCTTTTTCAGGCAATCAAGGCTGTCTCTCCTACTAAACCGATCGTCGTGTGGAAAGGGGGCAGAACAGAAGCCGGGGCCGAGGCGGCCACTTCCCACACGGGAGCTTTGACAGCTTCAGCAGCCGTTTGGTCTGCTGCACTCAAACAGGCAGGGGCTATTGAGGTGCAGGGTTTGGAAGAATTAGCCGACACGTTACTTCTCTTTCAACAACTGGGACCGCTCAAGGGGAATAATGTGGGCATAGTTTGTGGTCTTACCGATGGTGGCGGTGGCGAGTCGGTATTGGCTGCCGATGCCTGTGCTACCTCTGGGCTGAATGTCCCCCCCTTCACGGAAAAAACGAAGGCTCAGTTGACAGCTCTTCTCGGTCAGGTGGGCAGTGTCCTGCGCAACCCCCTGGACATCAGTCAAAGCTACGGAAATACCCAGGTTGTGGGGCAAGCTATGGAACTGGTGGTTAGAGAGCCTCATCTTGACTTGCTTGTTGTCTATGAGAATGTGGATATACTTTTGAGATTTTTGCCGGCAGAGATAACAGAGGCAATGAACAACATTTTTATCGGCTTCCACCGCCGGCAGGACAAGCCTATTGTTGTTGTGCTACCGCGGGGATCAATGGAAAGGGAGCGCCTGGAGATTGAGGGCAAATTTTCCCGGGAAGGGATACCAGTTTACCCCACTATGGAACGGGCAGCACGGGCAATTGCCCATGTGAGCCGCTATTCCCACCTCCACAAATCCCTGAGTGTGTGCTAAAGGTTAATGGTGGTAGGTCAGACATCTCGCTTGACCTTGTCTTTACCCTTCCCCCATATCTCTCTCTCCAACTTCAAGAGGGCAAGGTAGTGCTCCACAATTTGTTCAGGCAGTTCCTTTAGCAAAGCTAAAAATTCCTTCTTGTTAGGACGTTTTTTCTATATCTTTCAACCTCCTCAGCAATAGAAGGGGCATATTCAGTTTCTTCTTCCTTAAACAACTCTACCACAGGGATAGATAAGGCATCTGCAATCAGTTCTAGTGATTTCTGGGTATACCTTCTTTTCCCACTTTCTAACTGGTTTATGTAACCCTGTGAAAGACCGCTCTCCAAAGCAATTTCTTCCTGTGTAAGCCCAAACTTCAACCTCAGCCTTCTTATATTATTCCCAACGATATTCCTCTTCTTCACGGGAAACATTTTAATAGCACCTTGTTATTCAAGCAATTTCTCAGTGCAATAATCTTCTTGACAGCAATATTGCATCGTGCTATAAATAATTTATATGTAGGTGGTAAATATTCGGTTTGCCCGTTTGCCCGTTTGCCCGTTTGCCCGTTTGCCCGTTTGCCGGTTTGCCCGTTTGCCCGGTTTGCCCGTTTGCCCGGTTGGCAGATTGGTGAAGCAGGTACGTAAATATTTGGTTAACCGGTTAACTGGTTAACTGGCCAACGGGTTAACCGAATAGTTACTGTAGGTGATACATCCCGATGGAAGAGGAGGTGAAAGGGAAACTATCCTTAGGAGAGTGAAATCTAATTTGCAAATAGAAGCCCCAACCAAGGGCGAAGCACACGAAGCAATAATCAAGTTCCCCCACTCTCAAAAGGCTAAAATTCAGGAACTTCTCGAAAACTTTCCCGAAACCAGACTTATCCAAAGCGAAGACGGAAGATCCTGGGTTCACTGCCGATTTGAAGGAGATATTAAAAAGTTCCATCAAGAACTTAGGGAACTTCAAAGCAAAGCAATAGTAATGTGTGGAGAGGACAGTGGGGAGGGCATGCCAGAGTTTTTTATAGAGATTAACCGGGGGTTTCGACCTCAGCAACCATTGAATCAGCTGGGAAAACCGCTTTCGTGGAGCTGGAGAGTCTGGCAGGAGAAGCCCCCCCTGTTTATGCTTATCTTAGCCGGGATTTTTATCTTGGGAGTTCTCTGGGGTGCCCCGAGGTTTCTTGGTCTCATTGCATCCAGGATGGAAGCAAAACAGGATGTTGTCGGCTCTGTCAATCCGTGGGGGGCACCCAAACCCTCTTGGAATAAATTTGTGATGCGCCAGTATCAGGAGCGCTGGCTTGCTCTCCAGCAGGAGTTTGGACTAAGCGATAGACTGATGCTTGAACTATTCAAAAATATCAAGAATACAGGGCAGTACGGTTATGGCCAGATTTACAATGACCTCACGATTTACCCGGAAATTATGAGAAGAGCCCTGGGAATAATCGTGCTGCAAAATGTCCATAACCTTGAGGACTTTTCCGGGTTGGTGGAAGAGCTACGGCTCAAGTATCTGTACGGCCAAACTTTTCCAGACGAGGATGAGCAAGAAAAATATCCTACTCTTACCCCCGAGGGTAATGGCATCATCCTTGTTTTTTACGAGAATGTCCTTTTTTTAAAAAAGGAGTTTACCAAAATTTTAATTGGCGAGCTTATGCGGGAAGATTAGGGACATCAAGGGACAACCCCCCACACTCTACTTTAGCCTGTTAGGCGACATCCTATAGGAACAAAATATTCACATATTTGATCCTTTCAAAATTCCTATCCATTGTAACCACCTTCAATTCATGGTATTTAGCTACGCTGTATTGATAAACATCATCAAAATCTAAATTCACCCTAAAAAAGATTTAGGAATTTGAGAAATAAAAAACCTCCTTTTGATTTCGATGGTTTGGTGATATATTGGTATCACCTGCAAGGTGAAAACAAGAGAAGGAGAGGTTGACGGCCCATGGAGAGCTGGCATTGATGGCGGAGTTCAATCATCTATGTAACCTTAAACGGTTCTGTGATAGAAAGATACCCTGGACGTAAATGGATTATCCCGATAACGTCATCCTTTTGGACGATGCTTTGGCGAGACGAACAGCCACGGCTGCCGGATTAAATGTCTGGGGTACGCTACGGATATTGCTTGAAGCCAAATCGCAAGGGCTGATAGAAAATGTCAAACCACAGGTAAATCGTTTGGAAGAAGCGGGCTTGTGGGTATCCGAGGGTGGATTTTGGACTGGCAAACAATTTAAAACATTTCAAGACTTTCCAACGGTATCGAAAGTCAGCGCATTTGACAAACTCGTTGCGGCGATCGCTTCAAGTGGATATCAGATTACAAATAGCAACAAGGATCTCGGCATAATCAGCGCGTCCCAAACCGTCTCATATGGGCAGGGCAAAACTGTCCCTCTGAATGCAGTAGTCAGAGACAAAACGTCCGGCGGCATACGAGTGGAGCTTGTTTTTACCCTTTCTGGTGGCCTTGCTACTTCTGCCGATTCGGTTCAGGAGGAGTACCGGACGGCGAGTACAGCACGACGGTTGCTCGTAGGCTCCAGGCCCGCCGCCGGTTATTGCAAACGTTAGGCGGGGGAAAATAGCTGTGACTGACACGGAGAATGTGGCTTGAGCGAGTTTGTTGAACGAGTACGTGATCTGATAAGTGCTGGTGAGGTGCGGATATCCGAGCACGGATACGATGAGCTGGCAGAAGATGGACTGACAGCAAGGGAGTTACTTGCGGGCGTTCTGGAGGCGGTGGTAGTAGAGGAATACCCGAATTATCCTAAGGGACCGTGTGTTCTACTTTTACAAAAAGACTGCGGGGGCAAACCCGTCCACGTTGTATGGGGCATCCCGAAGGGGTGTGACAAGCCGGTCGTTCTGGTCACGGCATACAGGCCAGATCCGGAGCGTTGGGACGAAGAATTCTTAAGGAGGCGGTGATTATGAGACGCCAAAAAAAGACCAAGTATGTGCATGAAGGGCGGTACGTGGCTGAAGTGGATGTCGATCTGATCGAGGACGAGGGTGAGTGGTCCCCTTACCTTAGTATTGACGATGCCTACAAACTTGATGACGTGCGAGATGCTCTCCGCCGAGGTGATCTGGTGTCGGCTTCGCAATATGGCCGAATATTCGAGCTTCGTCGCGTTGCACAACAATAAGATTGCATAACAACAGCTTCAACACGGACGGCTTTTCCGCTGGCGCTCCAAAGCCGGCCAGTTAAGCTGAGCGTTAGCCCGCTTGATAGCGCCGAAAGAGGCGAGGCGAGAAACATGAGAACCGACGAAATCAAGGAAGTTGTGAAGACCCGCTACGGTAAATTCGCTGAAACAGGCGGCAAGCCAGAGGCCTGTTGACCCAGCAAGCGACAGCCCAGTTCGGGCTATGCGGTTGATCAAGGACTCTATGGGCAGGCGGAGCTTTCCTTAGTGCCAGAGGTTGCTCTCAACCTCTCACGGGGTTGTGGCAACCCTACTGGTTTCGCGAACCTTCGTCCTGGTGATGTGGTTGTAGATTTCGGCTGTGGGGGCGGGCACGGTTGATGAGGAAAGGGATGTGTCGTGGCATTTATCACATTGATAATTCACCGCCCCTTTTCGTCGTTTATGCCTTGAAAGCGCCCATTTCAGGCGGGATTCGGACAGACCTTTGTTTTTATTGGTGGGCCGTAGGAGAATCGAACTCCCGACCAACGGATTAAAAGTCCGCTGCTCTACCGCCTGAGCTAACGGCCCATCAAAATGACGCGATTTTAGGGGTTGCCCTCATAACAATAAACTCTTGAGTTGTCAAGCCGTAAGTCGGGAGTTGTAGATTTGGGTTAATCAAATGGATTTTTCCGAATGATTGTTTCCTCTCTACCCGCTCCCACAGAGACGAGAATCATCTCGCAACCGGTGAGCTCCTCCAGTCTTTCTATATATCGTCTCGTGTTTTTAGGTAGCTCTTCTATATGCCTGGCCTTACTGATATCTTCCGCCCAGCCGTTCATCTCTTCATAAATCGGCTGGCATTGTCCGAGTACCCGCTGGTTTGCAGGGACGGATTCAGTGAATTCTTCCCCCCCTGGTGTTTTGTAACCGACACAGATCCTCAATTTCTCGATACCGGTCAGAACATCGAGTTTGCTCAGCGCAATGCCCGTTATACCAGAGACCCGTATAGCCTGTCTGACGAGGACTGTATCCAGCCAGGCACACCGACGCTTTCTACCCGTCGTGGCACCAAATTCCTGTCCCACCTCCTGTAGCCTATTGCCAATCTCGCAGGTCGGCTCAGTCGGGAAGGGTCCTCCCCCAACCCTTGTAGTGTAAGCCTTGCAGACTCCTATAACGGCATTGATGGCTGTCGGCCCGATACCGGTACCACAACAGGCGCTACCGGCCACAGTATTTGAAGAGGTAACAAAGGGAAACGTGCCATGGTCAATATCGAGATGAGCCCCCTGGGCACCCTCGAAGAGGACCTTTTTCCCTTTTTTGATCTCCTGATTGATAATGAGGGAGGTATCTGCTACATATCCTCTGAGACGGTCGGCGTATGCCCGATATTCATCGTAAATCACATCGCTATCTACCGGATCTTCCTGAAAGAGTCTGGTGAGGTAGAAGTTCTTTTCTTCCACGTTTCTCTTTAATTTTTCCTGAAATACCTCTTCGTCGAGGAGGTCACAGATCCTGATACCCACCCGTGCTACCTTATCTTCATAGGCAGGTCCGATACCCCTTCCCGTTGTCCCGATCTTTTTGCCCGTCCCGTGAGACTCGCGGGCCACGTCCAGTCTCCGATGATAGGGCATGATCACATGGGCATTTTCACTCACAAAAAGTTTTGTATGCCGGGGAAAGAACCCCCGGTTTTTGAGTGCATCAATCTCCTCAACCAGAACCAGAGGATCAACGACAACCCCATTTCCGATGATGCAGATCTTATGATCGTGCAAAATACCAGAGGGAATCAGGTGGAGGATGGTCTTTTCACCTTTTACAACGATGGTATGTCCTGCATTGCTACCCCCCTGGAATCTTGCAATCACATTGGCATCTTCTGCGTAGAGGTCAACAACCTTCCCTTTGCCTTCATCACCCCACTGGGTGCCAACAACCACAATACTCGCCATAAGGAATTTTCTCCAAAGCTACATTTCAAGAGGGGTCACGGAAATGACATGGGGCATCCCCCGAAGTTTATCGAGCACACTATCGGTTACCATACTGTCGGTACTCAACACAACGAGGGCCTGTTTTTCAACCTGTTCTCGGCTGAAGTGGAGTCTCGCAATATTGACAAGGTTGTCTCCGAGGGTAGTACCGATGTTACCGACGACACCAGGCCTGTCATAGGTACAGAGGACCAGCATATGACCTTCCGGAACGACCTCGAGGGTAAATTTGTTGATCCTCACGATCCTCGGATCCTGGCGTCCAAAGATGGTGCCTGCCGCGCAGCTCACCTCCTGGGAAGTCTCAATGGTAAGGGTTATCATGCTCGTATAATCTTTAACCTCGCTGCTCTTTGTTTCCACAACCTTGATACCTCTCTCCTTTGCTACCACGGGTGCATTGACGTAATTGATGGTCTCATTAAGTATGGGGGTCAGAAGTCCCTTCAGCAGAGAAATAGTAATGGGGGCTGTGTTATAGTTCAGGATTTCCCCGCTGTACTCTACAATGACCTCCCTGATGCCGCCCGAGACCAGTTGAGATTCAAATCTCCCTAATTTTTCCGCCAGGATCAGATAAGGTTGAATCACGTTTAGTAACTCGGCGCTAACAGAGGGGAAATTGACGGCATTTTTGATTTCCCCTTTTGTCAGATAAGCCCAAATCTGTTCAGCAATGGCAACAGCCACATTAGCCTGGGCCTCATCGGTTGATGCACCGAGATGGGGGGTACAGATTACGTTGTTGAGGGAGAGAAGCTCCATATTTTTAGTAGGCTCTTCTTCAAAAACATCGAGGGCGGCGCCGGCGACCTTGCCGGAGGTGAGGGCATCATAGAGGTCTTTTTCATTGATAATTCCCCCGCGGGCACAATTGATAATAAAGACCCCTTTCTTCATTCTAACAAAAGTGTCGGCATTGATAAATCCCCTCGTTTCCTTTGTTAGAGGGGTATGTACCGAGATAAAATCAGAATTTCTTAAGAGTTCGTCCATGGTGACGAGGGTAACCCCTGTCTTCTCCGCCACCTCCGGTGATATGAAGGGATCATAGGCAATGACATTCATCTTTAAACCCTGTGCCCGGTCGGCAACAATGCTGCCAACCCTTCCTATGCCGATAATCCCCAGAGTCTTGTTACAGAATTCAGTGCCCATAAATTTACCCTTTTCCCACTTGCCCCCCTTCATGGATGCCGTGGCCTGAGGGATCTTTCGGGCAAGAGAGAGCATCATGGCAATGGCGTGCTCCCCTGCCGTAACGGTGTTACCACCGGGGGTATTCATGACGACGATACCTTTCTTTGTGGCAGAGGGAATATCCACATTATCGAGTCCGGTCCCGGCCCGACCGATCACAGAGAGTTTTTCTGCCCTATCAATGATCTCTCTGGTAACCTTTGTGGCGCTACGGATAACCAGACCATCGTAGTCCTTAATGACTTCTTTGAGTTTATCGGGGGTGAGGTTCAGCATCACGTCAACCTCAATCCCCGGTGTTTTTTTGAATATCTCTATACCATCGGCGGCTATGTTGTCGGATGCAAGAACTTTTTTCATTTTAAGTTTTTCCTCCTTACTCGGCAATCTTTTGCCTGTACAGCCTTTCCAGTTCGCCAATAGCATATTTTATATCTGCTGCTTCAATCGTGGGGCCGCACCAGAAACGAAACCCAGGGAGGGCATCTCTGTAAGAACTTACATCATGTGCCCAATTATTCCTGCTCAGCTCAGCAGTAATACCTTTGAGAAATTTAACCTGCTCCTCCCCGGGCATGGCCTTAAACTTTTCACCGATAACGACAAGACAGACCGAGGTACTGGATCGGGTATCAGCAGAGGCGGCCAGGAAATCTATCCCGTCTGTCTTTTCGACCCATTCCTCTATGACCTTGAGATTTTCTCGGCTTCTTTTGATGAGACCGTCCAGTCCGATTTCCCCGGCCCATTTCAGCGCATCGAGATAATCTTCCACACAAAGCATGGAAGGGGTGTTGATGGTCTCCCCGGCAAAGATAGCCCGGTTGACCTTTCCGTCCTTTTTCAGGCGGAAGATCTTGGGCAGGGGCCAGGGAGGGTCATACGATTCAATGCGAGAGACGGCCCTGGGACTTAAGACGAGCATGCCATGACCACCCTCGCCACCGAGGCACTTCTGCCAGGAGAAGGTCAGAGCGTCAACCTTTGGCCAGTCAATAGTCATGGCAAATGCCGCGCTGGTGGCGTCACAGATGGCCAGCCCTTCCCTGTTCAGAGGAATCCAATCCCAATCGGGGATTTTAACTCCGCTTGTGGTGCCGTTGGCGACAAAAACGCAATCATTTGACCAGTCCACATCTTTCAGAGGGGGAATCTTACCATAATCAGCCCTCTTGATGGTGGGATTGAGTTTCAACTGTTTGGCAATGTCTGTTGCCCAGCCCTCTGAGAAGCTTTCCCATACCAGCACCGTCACCGGCTTCGGGCCGAGGAGACTCCACATGGCGGCCTCAAATGCCCCCGTATCCGAGCCGGGTAATATCCCGACCAGATAGTCCTCCGGGATTCTTAGTATTCTTTTAGTTTCCAAGATCGCCTCCGCCAGTTTTTCCTTACCAGGGGTGGAACGATGGGAACGACCAACCAGGGCACCTCTTAAATCCTCAAGACTCCATTTCGGTCTCTTACTGCAGGGACCTGAACTGAAATTTGGATTATGCATAACCTCTCTTTCCTCACCCTTTCTAAAACACAAAATGCGTGAGGTCTATATTATCAGTATTGCCATGATTGTTCAAGATATTTTGGGATTTGAAAACCTGCAAGCGTCATTCTCGAAAGTTGAAGGTATAGTGCCTCTTGCGGAAAAACTTGTAACCAAGTTCCACAAGGGAGGGAATCTTTGATTTGATCGCTGCAACGATATTACAAAAGATGAAAATGGGAAGACGAAAACTACCTCTCATCTTCATTCGAGGCAAGCCTCTGGTAAATTTTCTGTTTATTAAGATGGAGGAGGTGTTATCTCTTTAGTGTAAGCGATGATAAGGCGCTCTTGATCGCTTTCATTTATCGTATCTTTAATTATCTTCTCTGCCCTCTCCAATGAGAGTCTGGCCACTTCTTTTCTCAGTTCCTGTTTGGCCCTTCTTATTTCCTGTTCTGCCATAGCTTTTGCCTGCTTTTTTAGCGCTTCTCTTTCTTTTTCAGCTTCGGCAATGATCCTTTCTTTTTCAGCCTGTCCCTCCTTTTGGGCCAAATTCCGAATCTCTTCCACCTCTCTATCTAAGGCGCTTAACTTTTCTTCGTATTCCCTTAACTTTTTTTCGGCTAAGTTTTTAGCCTCTTCCGCTTCTTTTAAAGAGAGAATGATCTTCTGGCTTCGCTCGGCGAAAAAACTTTTCGTTTTAGGAAGGGCGAATTTGTACAGCACAAAAAGAAGGAGAAAAAAGTTAATTACTTGAAAAACAAACGCCAGTAGAGATGGGCCTTGTCCTTCCTGAGAGGCACCCGCAACTGCTTGTCTCACAGATGCCAAAGCTATTACTACTGTGTAAAAGATAATTTTCATATCTGGATGCTTCTTCCTAAGACCTTCTCGGCTATTGCCTGCCCCAATGTTTCTATCTGCTGGTAGAGAGTTCTCCGGCTTGCCTCTGTTTCTTCCGAGATTTTTTCTTTTATCTCCTCAAGAAAAACGTTGGCTTCTTGCCTCGCTTTACCCATGATATTCTCTCTTATTTCTACGCCTTCCCCAATGTACCTCTTTTTTATATCCAGAGTCTCCCTTCTGGCCTGGCGCAGTTTTTCTGCATACTGGGCAAAGGTTTCCTTCGCTTTTTCTTCTATCTCCTCGGATTTTCGTAAAAATCCTCCCGTCCTCTCATCCCTCTCATGCAGGATATTTAGTATAGGTTTAAAAAGGGTTCTCTTTAAAAACCAGAGGACAAGAAGGAAAATAACTCCTTGAACGATAAGCAAAGAGATGTTTATAGAGGGAAGCATTTTTTAAACTTTTCCCTGGAGGAAGAAAGAGATAACAAAGGCGTATAGAACCAGTGATTCTATCAGGGCCAATCCTAAGATTAGGGGAACAAACATCCTATCAGCCGCCCCTGGATTCCTGGCTATTCCTTCCAAGGCAGAACCTGCAGCTCTACCTTGACCAAGTCCCCCGCCAAATGCAGCCAAACCAATGGCTAAACCGGCACCAAGTCCTACCAATCCCATACCTATGGTGGTTTTCGCTTCTTCCGCAGCAAAACTACTCGTTGAAAGTAACATTAAAACCCCGACAACCATCACCACCATTTTCCATTTCCCCATGACCAAAAAACCTCCTTTCATTTTTTAATTTTATTAGTGTTCATGAGAGACAGCTAAACCTATGTATACTGTTGACAGAGCAGCAAAAATAAAGGCCTGGATCAGAGCAACGGCTAAACCTAAAACTAAGAATATAACGGGCACGATCAGGGGAACTAAACCTGAAAAAATAGCTAAAACAGTATGATCACCAAATATGTTTCCAAAAAGCCTCACTGATAGCGAAAAAGGACGGAAAAGGTGACTTAACAGTTCAATGACAAACATCAATGGTGCTATCCAGATTAGCGGACCGGCAAATTGTTTTAAATACCCGATACCGTGCTCCTTAAATCCTTGATAGTTATAGTACAGAAAGACAATTATTGCACAGGCGGCATTCGTATAGATGTTGCTTGTAGGAGGGAGAAAGCCAGGAATAACCCCTAAAAGGTTGCAGAAGAGAATAAAGACGAATAAACTCCCGATTAAAGGAAAGTATTTTTCTGCCGAAGGTCCGATTATCTCTCTCATTATGTTCAGGGCAGTCTGAACTACTAATTCAAAGAAATTCTGAAATGTTAGTGTTTCTTTCGGAATTAGAGGATTAGGGGAATTTTTAATAGAATTTAAGACCTTCCTGCAGATGACAAGAAGGATAATCCCCACAAAGATAGTTGTTACAATCAGTTGTTTTTCTACAGAATGAGAAACAAAGGGAATCAATGAAAACCAGGTAAACCCGTGCTCCATAATTATTTCCCCAAAATCAGCTTGCCAGCTCTTGCATGACTATTTCATGCCTTCATGAAAAGGGCAAGCGGAGCGGTCTGTACCATAGACGGTACTGGTTGTCAAGGATATTTCGTGGTTTACTAAAGAAGTTTTTTGTATCTTTTTACAATAAAAATGGCTGTTTTTACTCCTGTCGCCAGACCAGCAAAAAAGAATATTCCCGACAACCAGGGAAAGGTCTTAAAGGCTTTGTCTAAATAGTACCCCACCACAATACCTCCCACCATTGAGGTACCCATTTCCAGAGTCAGAGTAAATAAGACCCCTAATTGTTTTAGTTTCTGGTAAGCGATACGACCCCTATTCCCTTTGTTCGGTTGGATCTCTCGAGGGGAAAATGCCCTCTAAGAGCAGGGCAAATATAAAAGCCGAGAATCCAACAATAAAAGCAATAATATTCACTAAATGGAAAGTTACTATGAGATAAATTATTCCAAATAACAGAATAAGTTTTATCACGTATTGCCACACTATCAATGCTTTAGACGGGTTTTCTTGATAGAAAACGCTTTCTATTATCCTGCCCAATACTTTTAAGTTTATAATGGAGAGGCACCCCCCCAGAGCTATTCCCCCCGATATCTCTATTGATTTATAAATTAAACTCACCAGAAGCAGAAAGAATAGAATAAAGACCGTTTTTCTCTGTATCGAACTTAGTTGTTTTTTTGATTTATTTAACACAAGCTTACCCATGGGATGCCAATACCGCTGATTTGTACCAGCACTCCTTAATTCTAATAGCGATAGTAGTCTGGCTTGAATGGGCCGCCGATTTGAACACCAAGATAATCGGCCTGTTTTGAAGTCAGTTTTGAAAGCTTGACTCCCAGACGGT
>Ga0066636_10001596_pt1 | contig 14083 bp, 12 predicted proteins | sample CryGeyCG2014_080_2_FD_62736 | JGI IMG/M metagenome (GOLD analysis project Ga0066636, IMG submission 62736) | Groundwater microbial communities from aquifer - Crystal Geyser CG07_land_8/20/14_0.80 | ecosystem: Environmental > Aquatic > Deep subsurface > Groundwater | place: USA: Utah: Grand...
TCATTGCTATTCTATAGGCCTTACCGGTCACAATATCATTATCAATCAGCAAGACCTTTCTTCCCCTTACCTTTTCCTTTTCCAACCCTTTTCCATAATCATCCATAACAGTAAAAGTTATATTTTTCTTTTTCTTAGACAACCAATAATAAAGCCCTTCTCCATAAAATACTCCATCGTCTTCTAACCCAATAATACACCCTTTTTCTTTTCCAAAATATTTCAAAATATCCTTTCCTATTCCTTTGATAAATTTTTGAATTGGTTTAAGATTTAAAAGAGTATTTTTCTGCATATTTTTTGACATAATGACTTATCAATTGATCTCTAAGTTCAGAAGTGGAAACGGCAATTAATAAATCAACTTTATCATGCTGTCTGCCGGGAATAAATTGATAATCCTGATGATTCCCATCAGAATCAACGCTGATAATCTGGCAACCGGCTTTTTTAGCTATTGGAAAACCCGGATCAATCTCAGAGCGAGGCTCATTAAACATCACATAAGCATCAATCAAGCCAGAGGCAAGAAAAGCATAAATATAAGAACCGCCGTGAGGATAGAAAAGTCCTTTGGGATGCATATTTATTATTAAGTCCCCAAAAATATCAAGGAACTTCGGAGAATATTGAGAGCTCATTATATAACTTGATAAAACAATTGGTTCGGTTAATTTTTTTCTGGTAGCAGGACAAATTTTCTTTTTTTCTTTTGTTTTCATTGAGACTAAATAATTTCCATCATCTTCGGTAAAATAATATTTCTCATTAATAATATCTGCTATACCACAACATAATGGCTCTCTTTTTTTATCAAAGAAACTTAAAGCGGTGTACCAGCTATGCTCAAAGCCACGAAGATAAAGCATTGAACCATCAAAAGGATCAACCGAACCATAAATTTCTCCTCCATTTTTAATGTCTCTATTTTCCGGCTCAGAGAAAACAGTTGCCTTTATTTTATGTTTTTTTAGAAGATTCTCTAAAATATCTTCTCCTATTCTATCAATGCCAATCTCCAGGTCTTCCGGCCTATTTATTGTCTCGCCTAAAACCTGCCTGCCTTCTCCTCGGCTAGCTATTTTCTTTACCTCTCTGGTGGTTTCAATTAAATACTCAACTGCCAGATTTTTTAAATCCTGATTCGCCATAATATTATTATATTTTACCACGGCTTAATATTCAGCGCCAGCCATTGGAGGCATTTCTTTTCCTTTCTCTTCTTTTCTCTCGGCAACCACGCATTCAATAGTTAAAAACATACTTACTGCTGAAGCAGCGTTCTGGAGAGCAGAACGAACTACTTTGGTTGGGTCGATAATTCCAGAATTTGTTAAGTCCTCATATTCCATAGTTTCAGCATTAAAGCCAAAGCCCCCTTTACCCTCTTTGACTTTTTGAACAACAATCGCTCCATCTATGCCGGCATTTTGGACAATCCGCCTTATCGGTTCTTCAATCGCTCTTTTTAAAATATTAATTCCTATCTTTTCTTCTCCCTCAACTTCCTTCTCATCTAAGCTTGAGATTGTCCTTAATAAAGCTACGCCTCCGCCCGGCACAATTCCTTCTTCAACCGCTGCTCTGGTTGCTGATAAAGCATCCTCTGTTTTGTGCTGTTTTGATTTTTGCTCAACTTCAGTAGCAGCTCCAACTTTAATAACCGCTATTCCGCCAGCTAATTTAGCCAATCTTTCCTGTAGTTTCTCTTTATCAAACTCAGAATCAGAGGCCTTAATTTCTTTTTTAATTTGAGAAACCCTTGCCTCAATTTTCTCTTTTGAACCTTTGCCTTCAATAATGGTAGTATTCTCTTTGCTCGCCACAACTCGTCTACTAGAACCCAACATATTCAATTCAATATTCTCTAATTTCAACCCTTTTTCTTCAGAAATTACTTCTGCCCCGGTAACTACGGCTATATCCTCAAGCATTTCTTTTTTTCTGTCGCCAAATCCCGGAGCTTTAATTGCTAAAGCGTTAAAAATGCCCCGAAGTTTGTTCACGACTAAAATAGCCAAGGCCTCAGCCTCAATATCGTCGGCAATAATTACTAATTCTTTTTTTCCGCTCTGAACAATTTTTTCCAAGAGGGGCAAAATTTCGTTTAAAGCAGATATTTTTTTGTCAGTGACTAAAATCAGGGGGTCTTCCCAAACGCTTTCCATTCTTTCAGTATTAGTAATCATATAAGGAGAAACGTAACCCCGGTCAAATTGAAGACCTTTGACAATTTCCTTTTCCAGACCAAAGGTCTTTGATTCTTCAACAGTAATCACGCCGTCTTTGCCAATTTCATCCATAACCTCGGCGATTAAATTTCCGATTTCCTGACTCTCAGCAGAAATTGTCGCCACTTGAGCCATTTCTTCTTTAGTTGTAATTTTTTTCGCCATTTTCTTTAAGTCCTTGACGATTTTCTCCATGCCTTTCTCAATCCCTCTTTTAATGGCTAAAGGATTGGCGCCGGCAGCGACGTTTTTAATACCTTCTGAAATCATTGCTTGAGCCAAAACAACAGCTGTGGTGGTACCGTCTCCAGCAACATCATTGGTTTTTTCAGCCACTTCTTTAACAATTTCAGCTCCCAGATTCTCAATTTTGTCTTCCAATTCAATTTCTTTGGCAATAGTTACCCCATCATTGGTAATAGTAGGGGCTCCGAAACCTTTGTCCAAAACAACATTCCTGCCTTTGGGACCTAAGGTAATTTTAACGGCATTAGCCAATTTATCAGCCCCGGCTTTTAATTTTTTTCTTGCTTCTTCTTGAAATATAATTTGTTTACTCATATTTTTAGAAATTAAAAATTAGAAATTGCAATTATTGAATTTATTCAATAATTGCTAGTATATCCTCCTCTTTGGCAATTAAATATCCTTTATCATCGACCTTAATTTCGTTTGGACCGTATTTGGTAAATAAAACCTTTTGTCCGGGTTTTACTTCCATTGGAATAATTTTTCCAGCACTTGTTTTTCTGCCCGGACCAACTGCAATAACCCGGCCTTGTTCCGGCTTTTCTTTTTCAGCGGTATCGGGAAGTAAAATGCCTGACTTTGTTTTTTCCTCTCCTTTCACCGGCTCAATAAGTATATGGTCTGACAATGGTTTGATGTTCATCTCTTAAATTGCTAAATTACTAAATTGCTAAATTGATTTACGGTTTCAGTTTAACAATATAACAATTTAACAGTGTAACAATTTATAATATTCTTATATTATCTATCTAAAACAATTTGTCAAGCCCCGTTAGAGGTTAGCGGGCTTTTTGCTTTTCTATTGCTCTAAAACCTCTAACGGGGCAAGAGTTGTATAAAAAAACAGCCCCGAAATCAACCATCTGATTAGAGAACCTTAAGTTTTTTTAAAAACTACCCCTCCACTGGAAACTTAGATATGAGCCCTGCTATCTTCTGTAATATGAGGGCTGCGTCGTAGGCAGATACTTTTCCGTCTCCGGACACATCTCCTTTCTTTGTTTGGTCTGACAAAATTTATCCAATAAATTCCAAATAATTATCCGGAGAAACCACTAAAAATTCGGAGCTTGGATAAGCAGAAAGCCAATCAGCGGGAGGCGTAATTTGCCCTTTTTTCCATTTTATCTTAAAAGCGTATAATTTTCCTTCTTTTTCCTCAATAAAATCTATTTCTTTTTTGTCGTAAGTCCTCCAGAAGTAATTATTTGCTTGTATTTTTAAATATTCCTGTTTTTTAATTCTTTCGCTAATAATATAGTCCTCCCAAAGTGCTCCAATGTCATTCCTTAAATTAATGGAGTTAAAATTATTTATAAGTGCATTCCTTACGCCTAAATCGTAAAAATAATATTTGGCTGTCTTTGAGATTTCTTTTCGCAGATTTCTACTAAAACCTTTTATTTTAAAAATCACAAATACTTTCTCTAAAAGGTCTAAATATCTCTCAACGGTTTTTTTATTGAGCCCGACCTGACCTGCTATCTCTGTGAAAGAAACCTCGCTGCCAATTTGAAAAGCTAAAAGCTGCAAAATTTTTACTAATCTGTCAGAATGTTTTAAGCCATTTACCTCTAAAATATCTTTGTAGAGATAAGAGCTGACCAATTCTTTCAGATATAAAATTCTTTTTTGGTCATCTTCGGCCAAAATCGCCTCGGGATAAGAGCCGAAAATTAATCTCGTTTCCAAATTAGCTTTTGTTTCGTGGAGTTTTTCTATTTGAGAAAGCTCCATCTGGCTAAGCGGAAATAAACGAAGAGTAATTTTTCTGCCGGTTAAGGGTTCACCTATTTTCTGATACAAATCAAAAGAAGCAGAACCAGTAGCGATTATTTTTACGCCCCCTATATTGTCCACAATTAATTTAAGGTTTAAACCGATATTGGGAATTTTCTGGGCTTCGTCAACAGCCAATAATTTATGATCCCCTATAAAATTTTTAAGCTTGGCGATTGATTGACTGCTTAAATATTCTTGAACAAAAATATCTTCTCCCTGAACCAAAAGATATTTTTCATTTACTTGCTCTAAAAATTTCTTTAGAAGCGTAGTTTTGCCGCACCTTCTGGGCCCATAAATAACAACTACTTTATTTGGCTTTATCAGATTTCTAAGATTTTCTAAATGTTTTTGAGGAATATATAGCTTATCCATAAATCTAAATCCGGCTACTTGATTACCTTAATTTTAACAAATTCAGGCAATTTCATCAATCTTTTTTACTCCACCGGAAACTTGGATATGAGCCCTGCTACTTTTTGAAGTATGAGGGCCGCATCATAGGCAGATACTTTCCCGTCTCCGGATACATCTCCTTTCTGGATTTGGAAAGATGTTAGAATAGTTAATCCTATCGTATGCTGGGCTGCCAATAGAGCGTCTTGTGAGGATACTTGGTTATCTCCTGATATGTCTCCATATATAGTGATTGGGGTTGAGCAGCCTTCGTCAATTTTGCCATCGCAGTTGTTGTCCATGCCGTCGCATAATTCCTGTGTTTTACTACAATCACATCCAAGGTATGCCAGAGGATAGGAAAACTCTTTCGTTAATATATCATAACCTGTCTTATCAACATCACCATCCCTATCCAGGTCTGTCAACGCACACCAGTTTGTTACAGGACCGCAGTCTGTTCTGCCGAAATTTCCTGTAAAAATACTCCTGTCTCTTATCGTGATTTTTCCGTCTCCGTTAAGGTCTGCAATACAGCCAATCTGTTTTTCTTGGCATACATCTCCTACTCCATCTTTGTCATTATCTCTTTGGTCAGGATTATAAAGCCTACAGTTATCAAATTCATCACACACGTCATCATTGTCATTGTCCGTACAACCACTGCCGTTGAATGTGTTGTCAGAAGAATTAGATTTGAAAATATCGTATTTTGTGTTTGTTACTGCGTAGTTATTGAACGTATTCCTGTGGCTACTGTAAAGGCTTATGCCGTATTCCCCATCTTTCAATGTAAGGTTTGTGAAAGTTGAATCATTTGTGTCAAGTAAGTAAAGGTCCCTGATAGTTGAGTTACTGATACTTGCATTATTGCATTGGATACAGTATACTTTATTATATTATTTTTTAATTGACTATAACTTTGGATAAAATCTATCCCTTCTCCTTCATTTCGTTCTATTAAATTATCATGGATATTTACATTATCATGAGGCCAGTAATTAAGGTCTGAACTCCAGCCTTGCCTCAGAAACGGAAATATACCTTTTCCATTGTTATATATATGATTGCCGCCTATTTCAACATTGATTGTCTCATCTGTAAAAATAGCATAAGATTCATTATCATGAATGTTATTTCTCAGAAACTTACATGGACCATCAAAACCCAATGTAAATATCCCTATACCATTACCATATATTTCACCGTCTTCAACGCTGTAATACCCACCTCCATCAACTGCAGTGCTAAATTTGGTTATCTTACAGTCCTTTATAAGCAGTCCTCTTGCAGCTTTTATTCCTGTCCCACACTACCATTGCCTGTAATTATGTGCCCTCCACAGTTAATTGTGATGTTATCTGCTCCCAGAACTAGAGCATTGCCCGCACAATTTAGGTCTGCCTGCATTGTATAATTTTGTTTCACTGTGTCGCCGCAAGCGCATTCTATGCTTCCACCGCAGTCTTTCGCATTTGCACTTGCTGTATTAATAGCGGCGGCGATGCAAAAAATTGCAGTAGTCAACAAGCATAACAAATTAGTTTTTTGGTTTTTCATATTTGTTTTGGTATTTTTTGTTAAATTTTAATTTTATCAAAGGTTATAGTTTTGCTTCCAGTTCCCTTCTTAAAATTTCTTTTATGTTTTTGCTGAGATTTTTAACGAATTTTATATCTTCTATCAGCGGCTCTAAATCCAATTTTATACTCGCCGAATCAACCCGGGAGATTATTTCCAAAAGTTTATTTTTCAATTCTTTTTTATCTTTTACGATTTCAATGCATTTTATATTAGGGCTTACTCCCCTTCCCAAATACCACATTAAATCAAAATAATCCCTGCCCTTAACCCTAATTAACGTTTTTCCTTTTCTGCCGGTTTTCTCCCATTTCCTGTATAAAATCGCTCTTATTTTTGTCGCCATTAAAGTTGGCAAATCAAAAGTTTTCACTAAAATAGATTTATTAAATTTAAACAGCGGGATAATTTCGGTTCTATAGTCCTTGCAGAAATTAAATTCTTTAAAAATCTCTAATTTTACGAAAAGAAAATCCGATTCGCCTGCACCGGACAGCTTCAACTCCCGAAGAATGGGAAATTTTAAATAAATCCTAAATTTCTGGCTTGTCACGGTTAAATTCAAATTAGTGTTTTTTCTGAAAAACTTTTCCAAATCTTCAGCTAGTGTTAAAATGTTGATTTTCCCGCCTAAATCTACGAAATCAAGGTCCTCGGAAAGACGAGGCAGACCGAAACAGTGAGAAAGGCAGGAGCCCCCGTAAAAAACCAAATCGCTGTATTCCGGCCGGGAATAAATGAAATCTAAAACTAAAATCTGCAGATAAGTTTTAGCCAAATTCCTTTTGAAAAGACTATCCCGAGAAATATGGGCCTTTATTAAATTTTGTATAAATATTGTGGTTGTTTCCATTATTTTCTGAAAATATTTTTAAAAATTTCTTTCATTTTTTTTGACTTTTCAATTTTAACATACAATTCAACCTCTTTAATGTCTTTCTCAGCGAAATCATCCAAATTTAATCTTAATTCCTCAATTGCCTTTTTATCGGTTAAAGCGTTCTTTCGCAGATAGATAAAATCGAAAAGAGCTTTTGCCTTCGTCGCTTTAGCAATTGAAAAACCGCCTTCTTCTTTTATTTTAAAACCGCAAAATAAATCGTCTTTTACTTTGCGGTAGATAAAACTGCCTAATTTATTGGAAAAAATGGCTGTTTTGTTTTTGGCAATTGAAGTAAAATTCACGGGCAGTTCAGTTAAAATATTATGGCGATAAAGGATATAATCCAAGCTTAGATATGATGGCTGATATAAAATGTTCGCCAAAAATTCTAAATAAGAGGAAAATTCGCCCTTTGCTTTAATTTTGTCAATAAATTCCGAGACAACGTAACTTCCTTTTTTCAATCTAACAACTTTCCCGCCATTCTCGTAGCGGGACAAAAGGATTTTAAGATAATCTTTATTTTTTTCAATTGGCGATAAATCCTCAAAAGAAAAATAAGGTAGTTCTCTCACCAAAGAAATAATTTTTTTAATCTGCGGCTTTAAATTGTTTCTCATAGTATACTATTATAGTATACCTTTGGAAATAGGATGTCAATTGGACTAAACTCGCCATCTAGTTTATTATTTGCTGATATTTCGTTTTTCACTCCACTGGAAACTTACTAATCAAGCCTACTGCTTTTTGGGCAATTAAGGCAGCATCATAGGCATTCACCTGACCATCACCACTTACATCTGCTTTTTGAGTTTGTTCAGAAGTTAAAGTAATCAAGCCCACCGCTGCCTGGGCAGTTAAGGCCGCGTCATAGGCCGTGATTTCGCCATCGTTATTGATATCGCCATAGGCAAGAGAAACAATATTATATTTGTAAATATGGTATGTTCTGATAATATATCCCGAGATATTCACTTTCCGTGTATCTGTGCTTACATAAACATGACCCTGGTTATCTGTAGCTATGCCTCCTATAGAAGAGCCCATAGAGGATCCCGCGGTCCATTCAGGGTCTCTCCACTGGTATTTATAGTTACCATCACCATCAAAAACCTGTATCCTGGTATTATAAGGGTCTGTAACAAATACTAAATTGTTATTTTCGTCTATGGCAATTGCTAAGGGATAAAGAAATTGTCCTTCGCCTCTTCCTAGCGAACCCCAGCTCTTCTTCAGGTTCTTATCACTATCATATTTCCTGATACAGTGATGCCAGGAGTCAACAACATACACATTTCCAGATGCATCTACCTCTATTCCTGTGGGAAATAATAACTTTGCATCTCCAAAACTGTCCAAATATGTCGGCTTCCCCCCGGTTAAATTCACCAGATCAAATCTTTTAATTACATTATGTAAACTGTCTGATACATAAAGAATACCTTTTTCTTCATCTACGGCGAGATCAGCCGGCCATCTGAAATTGCTAGTAAATGAGGGGGGAGCCGGGGTATATACAAAACTATCCCTTAAGGATTGTTCCCATATCTGTATTCTGCCACCGTAGCAACCACCAAGACCAGCACAGTCTATACGTTCTGAAATGTAGATTTTCCCTCGTTTGTTATCCGCTGCTACTCCTGATGGGAAATAAATATAACCCCATCCATTACCCCAGAAGCGATCCATATCTCCAGGAGTGGGATCATAGTTGGGAAGAAATATCGCTACATTGCAAACCGTTGTATGGGGCGCATAAAGATAGCCATCTTTATCCACATGCAGGAAAGCAGCTATTTCCGCGCCATACGTCATCTCACGTGCTCCATCTGCGGAAGTAATGAGCCATTTAGTAAGATATTTTATATTACTAGAAGGACCTATGTCTGGCTCGCTACTATTTCTTATGCTCGCCTGTTCTGCATCCCAGAAGCCCGTATCATTAGAAGACACCGCATAGAGCCGCTCATCAGAATAGAAAAATATCACCGGAATACCAGATACAAATTCTATACCCGCGGGGATAACCGAACTTCCGAAGGTCAATATATCTTCAGGAGTTTGCCAGCCAGTCGCTGTTTTCTTTGTTATCCGCAGCTTCCTACTATCCGAGGCGCTGACATAAACCAACCAGATATTTCCAGAATCATCCACTGCTGCCCGATAATAATCAACATTTGCATCAGAGACAACTAAAGATAAAGAAGCATCCCAGGTTTCACTGCTGGCATTGTATCTGAGCTCGTAGATTGAGTTTTTCACACCGGTCTTGGATCCAAAAGCAGATGCTCCGGAACCATTGGCAACAAACACCCAATTAGTATGGTAGGGATAATAGGTAAGGAAAGAAAGCTCAGTGCTGATTGCTTTTAAGGCAGTCCCGGCGGTAACGTTCTGCCAACCGGATTCTGTCCAGATTTCCCATAAGTTGGCTGTATCATCGTATCTCATAGAACACCACTTACTGGATTCTGCTTGGAATTCTTTAAAAACTACCAGATATTTACCAGCACTAAGATTTACAATCATAGGGTTAATAAAGTAACTGCTACTAGTATAAGGCAGTTTACTCCAGTTGTTACTGTTATTTACCCAGCTACTGCCATCCCAGAATTTCCAGCAACTATCACTTGCATTAGCCTGAAATTTTGCTGCCACAATATATGTAGCCCCAGCAAATTTATCAGAAGTGTAACTTAACAAAATTGCGGTGTTGTCACTATCAGCAACCATGGAAATAAAACCAAATGCTCCGTCACGATGGGGGTTTATCCTTTTAAAATTTTGTTTGGTATAACTTATCCCACCTGACCAACGCAACCAGTCAGCCCCATTGAATTTAAAGTCAAATAGAGAACCATGATTATCTAATCCTTCCAACCCACTTCGAGCAACAGCACCTACAGTGCTTAAAATCTCTCCATTACCGAGGGGGACAAATACAAACTTGTTAGAGACTTGGAATCCCTCATTCAATGGCCTGGCCATGGCATTATTTATTGACGACCAACCAGCAAATGTCCACAATTCCCAGGATTTTGTCGCCTTATTATATCGGCCAGTGCATACGTCAAGTTTATCGGACGACAAAAAGAAATAAGTTAAATTCCCATCTTTATCTACAAGTGTAGAAAGTTGATAACCGCCTTCCCAATCGGCTCTATCATTTTTCTCACCGGCGTCAATAGGATTACCTCTGTTTAATACTTGCCAGCTGATTCCTTGAGCATATTCAGCTGCCTGGCTAGTTTGAGGCAGGAGCAGATAAACTAAAAACAAAAGGGTAATTAATATAAATTCCCTTTTGAGTTTGAAATACATATAATTATATCTATTTAATAATTTCAGAAATTAGGGACTGTATTTTTTTGAGCGCCTCTTGGACAGCCGAAAGAACTGAGGCTAAATTATTATTAAATATGGCGCTTGAAATTGACTGAATGGTAAATGTTCCATTTGTAATATTTGAGACCGTTGTTTCATTAGCTTCAAATTTAGTAAGAGTTAAAGCGCTTGAGTTGCCGGCTGCTGCCGTAGATTTGACGTTAAAAATAACCTTAGCCACTTCTCCGCTGTTTGTTAGTTTGGCAGAACTATAAAGAGCAATTTTCACCTGACCAGCTGTATTGATATTTTTCTCTAAATTCCAGTTCTGGGTTAAAGTTCCTTTTTGAACGTCTGTCGCCGTGATTAAACTGCTGTCATAGGTTAATTGGATATCAATGCCGATTATCTCTCTCGTGCCTATATTATTTAGAGTAATAGGAACAGAGACAGAGCTGGCGCCAGGGTTGCCTGAAGCATTAGAAATACTAGCATTATAAATAGTCGGCATAGGTTGAGGGTTAACAGTAATGGTGACTGTATCATAAGCAGAAGGAGCAATGTTTCTTTCTATTTTAACTCTGGCAGTATAAGTTCCGGCATTTTGGTAAGAACAGCCATCAAAGAATTCTTTGGTAGTTGAGGTTATTCCTTTGTAGCTGCTGGTGTCTGGAGAATCCCAAATACCGTCATTATTGCAGTCAAAAGAATAATTAATGGCTCCTGTTGCTGTCCCGGAAACAACTGCTCTTAAATCTACTCCTGTTAAAGGAGCCGTACCTGTAAGAGTGTTTTGCCAATTTGACGAATCAACAGATACTTTCAGGTCTACATAGAGAGTTATTTCTGGCTGGGGTGTAGGAGGTGTTGGAGTTGGAGTTGGTGTTGGGGTTGGTGTTGGCGTGGGTGTTGGACTTGGCGTGGGTGTAGGTGTAGGTGTGGGAGTTGGTGTGGGAGTTGATGTGGATGGTTGCTGGGAAAAGGATCTTGGCTGCTGTAAGAGTTCATTTAGTTTGGTTCTGGTCATTGGACCTACATAGCCAGTAGCTGGGATATTGTAATTGGCTTGGAATTTAATTACAGCTTCCTTGGTTTTAGTGCCAAAATAATTGGTATTGGTTACGTTGGAAATACAATTTTCAACTGCCAAAACAATTTTCAGATTGACTACATCTTCATCTTTCATCCCAAGGCTGAGATTCTTTGTAAATCTAAAATCTGATGGTATCGTAAGTTGAGCTAAAATACTTTGCAGCTGTTTGATAACTGCCATTATCTCTGCTATCTTTGCCTGAAGCTCTGGGATGGTCATATCTTTGATGGGTTTTGATATAGTTGGGATAGACGGCAGCTCTATATTTCCTAATTCCTGAGCTGATGCTTCTTTAGAAAAAACAAAACTGAAAGTTATTAAAACTCCTATTGCTATCAGAATAATAATCTTAGAAGTTTTCATCTTTATTTTATTTTACCAAAACCTAAAACTATTACAAGCTGCTCCTTGTGGAAAAGTTTAATTGATGATATATTGTAAATATGATGGCTAAATTGCTTTTTCACGTTATTTCTGGAATTTTAGGACTTTTCTTGGCCTCAAGATTTGTGCCGGGCGTGGAATTTAGAGGAGATTATAAAATGCTCTTGCTCATCGGCGGAGCGCTTGGTATTATTAATTTTTTCATCAAGCCAATTTTAAAAACCATTTCCCTGCCAATCAGAATTTTAACTTTAGGATTATTCAGTTTAGTAATAAATATGGCTTTGGTCTGGCTAATAGAAATTCTTTTCCCAAAAGAGCTGGAAATTATTGGTCTCCTGCCTCTTTTTTGGACAACCTTTATAATCTGGGCCCTCAATTTATTTTTCGGTTTATACAATCCTAAGAAAAAACATGTATAATATACTACTAATTGCTCAAATTGTAGTAGCCACTCTTTTAATTGTTTTTATCCTTCTTCAGCAAAGAGGAACTGCTTTGGGTTCGGCTTTTGGAGGCGAAGGGGGCGGCTTTTACGCTACCCGGCGGGGACTGCAGAAAAAAATCTTCTGGCTAACCATCATCTGCGGAGTCCTCTTCATTATCTTAGCTTTAGCCAATCTTGTTATTTAATTAATGTCTACTAAATGGCCGGCTAGGTCTCAATGGAAACATTTTTTTAATGTCTTAAGCAAAAAAGAAAAAATTGCTTTTCTCGGTTTTTTTGTTTTGACCCTTGTTTCCTCTGTTTTTCTTTTAATCAATTTTTACTTCAAAAACACTGAAATAGCGCCAGCCAAAGGAGGAACCTATATTGAGGGATTGGTTGGCCAACCAAGATTTATTAATCCTGTCTATGCCAATTCTGATGTTGACCGAGATATGGTCCAGCTTACTTTCTCCGGTCTAATGAAGTACGACAAAAATCTTCAGATAGTTCCTGATTTAGCTAAGAACTATACTATTGAAGAAGAGGGAAAGGTTTACACTTTTTATCTCAAGGAAAATCTCCTCTGGCAGGATAAAAATCCTCTTACTGCCGACGATATAATCTTTACTATTAAAACAATTCAAAATCCTGATTTTAATAGCCCGTGCCGGGCAAATTGGGTAGGAGTGGAGATTGAAAAAATTGACGACTTAACAGTTAGGTTTAAATTAAAAAAACCCTACAGCGCCTTTTTAGAAAATGCTACTATTAAAATTTTACCGCAACATATCTGGCAGAATATCCTGTTGGAAAACTTCCCTTTAGAGCCTTATAATCTTGAGCCTGTTGGTTCCGGACCCTACAAAGTAAAAAATATCCAAAAAAAGAAAGATGGTCAAATAACGTCTTTAACTCTAAATAGAAATCCCTTTTATTTTGGAAAAACCCCTTATATTTCTGAAATCAAGGTTTTGTTTTTTAATAATGAAGAGGAATTAATCAAAGAAGCTCAACGAGAAAAAATTAAAGGACTGGGCTTAAGTTCTTTGATAGAATTAAACGAGAATTGGCAAAATTATCTATTTTCTTTTCCAAGATATTTCGCCGTGTTTTTCAATCAAGAAAAATCAAAAACCCTATCTTATAAAGAAGTACGGCTGGCTTTAAATTATGGAACCAATAAAGAAGAATTTGGCGAAAAAATTATCCACTCCCCTATCTTGCCGGAGATTTATGGATTTGAATCACCGTCTAAAATTTACGAATTTAATATAGAAAAAGCTAAACAAATTTTAGAAGAAGCTGGATTTAAAGATGAAGACCAAGATGGCCTGAGAGAAAAAATTATTAAAAAAGAACCTGCTTTCCAGTTTAAAAATTTATTAACAATCGGCTCTAAAGGAAAAGAGGTGACAGAACTTCAAAAATGTTTAGAAGGAGAAGTAACCGGATATTTTGGAACAAAAACAAAAGCAGCAGTCCTTAAATTCCAAGAAAAATATAATATAGAGACCACTGGAACAGTAGGTAAAAACACTAGAGGGAAATTAAATGAAATATGCTTCGGAGAACCGGAAGAAGTTTTACCATTAAGTTTTTCTTTGGTAACCGCAGGCCAAACACAGATGGTAAAAACGGCAGAACTTTTAAAAGAACAATGGAAGGCCTTGGGAGTAGAAGTTAAAATTGAAAAATATCCTCTTTCTCAACTTGAACAGGACTTTATTAAA
>Ga0066636_10001597_pt1 | contig 14080 bp, 12 predicted proteins | sample CryGeyCG2014_080_2_FD_62736 | JGI IMG/M metagenome (GOLD analysis project Ga0066636, IMG submission 62736) | Groundwater microbial communities from aquifer - Crystal Geyser CG07_land_8/20/14_0.80 | ecosystem: Environmental > Aquatic > Deep subsurface > Groundwater | place: USA: Utah: Grand...
ATTGTCATTCTCTCTTTTTATCTTTTCGAAAAAAGATTTAGATTTGTATTTTCCCTTTGACACTTCAATTACTTTTTTTCTAATTAAATTAATATCCCCCATTTTGATGCTCTCTATTCTTTTCATTAATAGTGGGGTGTTTCGCTGTTTTTCTTCTAGTTCTTTATTTGATCTCCAATCAGTATATTTTTCTGAAGTTTCATATTTATTCTGCCATGGTGCCGCATATACATTGGTGCCTTTAAATTCATTCGGTATATCACGGTATTTACTTACATCAACCAACATACAGTCTGATTCCATCATCATGTTTGTTTTTACTAATTTATCGAATACTAAAGTTAGTGTGTCTAGCGCGAGTTTTTGGTCAACATCGTTTCTGCTATATACTATTAATTCTTTAACTGCGTCTTTAGCAATTGTAACTGACACAACTGTAAATGAATCTAACGCTATTTTGTAGGCTTCTAATTCATCCGGATCTCTGCAAGTTCCTAAGACTAAGTAAGTGCAAGACGTTTCTTTATTCCCAGATATAATCATTTTATTCTGTATGCTTCGGAGCATACCGGTACTTACTCCAGAAACATTTAGCGTCGTTCCACTTTTTAGAACTTCTACAGAAACGTATTTTATACTGTCATTTACAGCCTGCATATCTCTGATCTCCTCCTACTTTCTCGCATCTCTACTCGTTTTCCAAGAACCCATACATCATGATCATAATTACACAGTTTCTTAACTGATATGTAACCGAGAGATAATGACAATCTCATACTGGCAATATTATCTTCTCTGATGGTGCAGAATATATAGGGTGTCTGACAATTTTCTATTGCTTTGATTTTTAGTTTTCTAGCTATTCCCTTTCTTCTAAAGTCTGGATGAACACAAAGGTGAAAGGTTTTGCTCATATTAGCATTTTCCATTATTAAAGCTATACACCCAATAACTCCTTGACTGGCAATTTCGACAAAATACTTTGCTCCGTCAAGCAGAATATTGTTTCCAGTATATTTCAATGGTAGGCTGCTATTCTTGTTTAGCAGGTTTGCTATTCCAACAGCTACTACCATGTTATTTGTAAATAGTTCAAACTTACTACTCATCCAAATAATCTCCTAGCTACTTTCCTTATTACAGCAGCTTCATCTGCATCTGCTGTATCTAGTAGATCAGCCAACGTCCTAAGTTCTTCTGATTCTTTTTTCTTCCAAGAATTGATGTGGGTAACACCCGTTAAATTATCCTTCCTTCTTTCCACAGCCATATTCTTGTTCTTGTCTTTGATTTTATTGTTTGTTTCTGGTTTCCTTTTTTCAGCCTCTGAGTCCACCATCTTTTTTATTATGTTTTCAAATGCTTCAACGTATTTTGTAAACGTAGAACCTTCGAGACCTGGACCAGTATTTACTTCTATAATCCATATTTTTCCCGCAGAGTCTATTGCGCAGTCAACAGCTCCAAAATCTAACCCTAGAGCACAAACTGCTTTCACTGCTTCTTTTTGCAGTTTTATCATAATTTCTAGAGAGGTTTTGTTGTGCACTTTATGCAAAGTTATTGGTGCAAACTTCCAACCTCTCGTGTTGGATCTAATTATATGATCCGGGATCACAATCTTTTTTCCTTGATAATTAAGAGCAAAAGACAACGTTTTCTCATCTATCTCGGTCTTACTCTTTTCTGCCATTTTTTTGATCTTGTCAGTCTGCTGTTCAACATGCGCAGAGAGAAGATTGTCTCTCGCTTCCTTTTTGGCCATACAGATGATAGAATAATCTTTGATATCTCTATCTTTCAATAGCGATGTTTCATGTCGAGGAGTAGTTGTAAACACATGGAATCTGTATTCATCTATTATATCAATATAATTTTGAAAGTATCCTTTATTTTCAGATCCCAACTTACTATCTTTAATCTTGTCTACATGTGTTTTAGTGAGACAAAGGAAAAAACCATTGCCTCCTTGATGAAAGGATGGTCTGTACACCAGCGGGAGTGAAACGTGCCCGCTTTTTAATGCCGCATCTATGGTTTCAATGCCTACAAATGATGCTATATTTATCCCTCTATCCTTCATGATCTGTAAAGCTTTTAGTTTATTCCTATTTATTCTAATTCTGTTAGGATGATTTAATACCCACGTTTTATCTCCAAATTTCAAATCTTTCTGAGTCTTTGCTCCCCAACCTATAATAAGACTTTTTTTATCAGTAGGTAATTCATTTCCTCCAGCAATTTTTAACTGTTTGGCTAAATTAGCCCCAGTTTCATTTGTAGCTCCACTATAGAAAATATAAGCATTTTTTTTCATGTGTCAATCCTTATCTTTAGTTTTATCTTTTATGTTTAATTCTTCTTTATAACCATTATAACTATTATTCATTATGATCTTCTAGCCAATTTATTTTCAATCTATTATCTATATCCCCCTTTCCTTTATCTATTCTAAGCATAATATCTCTCAGACTGGTAATGTATTCTCCGTATTTTGTAAACGAATCCATTGCTTTCATTTTCTTATACCATTTATTAATAAATCCTTTATCTATATATGTATCATCCGATTTATCCAGTATCTTTTTCAGTGTACGGGTTTCTTCGCATATGCCTATCTTTTTACATATTTCTATATCACTCCAATTTCTTTTCGATAGAATGTAAGCCCAGCCGTTTACTGCCACTTCTGGAAAAAAGTGATTTGGATCATTATTCTTAATTATATTTTTTATTGTGGCCACTATCTTGTTTTCTTTACATTCTGTGTAGATAGAATCTACTATAGCTTTTGCTGTCCCTAGCACACCTTTTGCCAAAGTGGGATTTGAAAGCCACATTCCGCTTAATGTCCTATGTTCAAGTCTACCATGGTCAACCCTATAGTGGCCATAACTGCCATAATGTTGTCTTCGTTGGTGTCCATCATGGTTTTTGTCTATTTTTATACAGGGTACAGCGAGCAACTCATCCAAGACTTTATTTATAAATTCAAAAAGTATATGAGTATCACTCTTCTGTAGTTTATCAATTTTATTACTATTTCCTATGTGAATATGCCCTCCAACACTATGTCCTTGTGTAAAACATTCTGCTCGCCAATCTAACTGTTTTGCACGAATAAACATCTCTTCATCATTGAACAAATGCACAATATTATTTATCAGTAAATCAACATTCTTTTCTGCGTTCGGTCTTATCTCTACCATCACACCATCATTTCCTATATTGCCATAATGTGGTATTACTAATGTTTCCCGTGGTATAACGAGTCTCGCGTCATTTATATTACCTTTTTCTGTAAGCATAAGGAATTCAGGATCTGTGCCTATTAAAAAATCATTGTTATTTTTAGATGTTCCTTCTTTTTCTATTTTGACTATTTTTCTAGTATCTACGTTTTCTCCAGCTAAGTTATGGAAGTCTTTTTCGTTAACAAAAAAGACTCTGTCCGTGTCCATGTCTTTTATCTTATACTTTAATTCTCTGATGTCTTCCAAAAAAGCTTGTTTTATACTAAACTTACTAGTTTCTCCGTCTTTTTTCCTTAGGTTAACGGTGCTAGTTATTTGTATCAATTCTAGTCTCTTTCTTGCTGAGAACATCATTCTGACAAATCCAGATGGTTGAGCATCCATTCTTTTAGAATGGAGTACTATAATGTTGTTCATAATCATTCCCCTGTCTGGCTTACTTTATTAGTTTGTAGATGAGAAAGAATCTCATTGTTAGTTATCATACTTGGTTTAAATAATATACTTATATCTGCTCCACTCATACCTTTTGCTGCTTTTTTAAGAATGTCCATTCGCTCTGGTTTCTTATCTCCCCTTGTTATATCAGAGAGTATTTGTAGGAGTGTGTTATTGAGTAGTCTTATAGTTCTAAGTTTTTTTGAGATATTACTTTCTAGAGCTGTTGCTTTACCAAAACTTTTACCATCTACGAAACCACAATAAAAACACTCCTTAGATATTGATTTCCTAATTCTATTGGCTAACGTTAGAAAAGGCAGCTCTCGTGCAGCCGTTGGATTTGTAATTTCTATAGCTTGGAGCGCATCTTCTTCATCTTCATATTTGTTTGAGCTAGTGCTTGCAAAAGCCAAAGCTCGTTTTAAAGCATCAGAATCTGATGTAACTACCACATCCTTTGTAGTAATCTCCTGAAGCGGTTCCTCGGGTTTTTCTATGTCTTCTATTACCGCAACAGTCTCAGCAGTTTTGCTACTTATCTCTTTTCCACTTTTTACACTTTTTATATCTTCTATATCAATATCATTATCTATTTTGGACTCTTTTATACCTGTTTCACTGACGCTAACCTCTATAGCTCCTATATTTTCACTATCTGTATTCTTTAATTTATCAAAAACTTTCTCAAAAAAGGAGCATGTTTTTTTCGTCCACACTAGGCCTTTCCTAGTAATCGTCTCAACGTCTTTTTCAGTGTTTTTTTCGATGAGACGATGTGATATAGCAGTAACGCAATTATTGTTGTCTTGATTATTTTTCGGCGCGTCATGTGTTACTGGAGTAGTATCGTTAATATCTTTCCCGTTAAGGGAGCGAGGTGTATAGCCGGTATTATATAGACCACGCTTCATTTCTCCCCATATGTGCTCGTTGAACGCAGGTGTGTTTTTTTGTGTGTAGAGATCATTTAATATTGTATTATTTGTTATTGTCTTAGTAAGATCCCAAACCAACAGATTTCCGTTTTGGATCACTTTCTTTTCTATACTATCTTTGTCTATAATAGGAAGTTTTTCTGCTTTCCTAAATAACAACTCTTCCTTTGTATACTCCATCATGGCTTTTTCTATGAATGCCGCGTCTGTGGCTATGAAAACTGTGCCTAGGGATCTTGCTAATATTAACTCAGCAGGTTTATCCTCCTTCATCTGAGCTACTTGAAATGGATTTCTTCCGGATATGGCGAGAACTGAGTATGAACCACTAAGACGTCTAGCTACTTCATAGAGCAGATCCACTGTAAATGGTTCACTTCCATTATTTGAAAATCTGTGCAATAATCTGGCTATACTTTCGCTATCTACTTCTCCGGATCTTTCACATTCTAACCTTTTGAATATTTCTTTATGATTGTTTATAGTACCGTTATGTACCATGATTATCTCGCCAACCTGTATAGGGTGGTTATTAATATTATCATAGGAATTACCAACGGTAGATTTTCTACAATGACCGAGGAACACCTTCATTTGTTCCTTATATTCATTCCATATTTTAATTATTCCTCCGTATTCTGTTTCGCTTTCCCCAAATCGAGTAATAAAATCTAATGATGGTACCCCCATTTTTAATCCACGATAGTTACCATCTTCCCATAACAAACACACCCCGGTGGCATCCTTTCCCCTCTCCATTGTATATTGAAGGATGTACGTTGAAATCCGCATTACCGCTTTTTGCCTTTTTTCTTCCTTATCAGGATCTAGTTTGTTACCGAAAATCAGTGCACCTACTATTCCACACATTATGTATTCCTCTCTATTTATTTGTATTATAATGTTGATTAGTTATATAAGTTTATATTTTAATATTAACTATTATCGGCAGAACATGCCGTACTCAAAACTGAACATTTTACAGAATAGTTATCAGCAGTTTCACTATTAATCTTAGATAAACTTTCCGAAGTGTTGCTCAATTTAGGGGGTTTTACTTTTAGAGACTTTAATGTATTAAATAATGTTGTTAATGAAACAGATGGTTTATTGTCGGTATACATACCATCTACTATAAATAAATTTTCTTTATTGGAAGATAATATCATATCAATATAAATATTTGAAATATTACCTCCAACTCGCAGAACCTTATCCAACTTTTTTAGCATTTCAACACAATAATTCCTGATAGATACTCCTATTCCATTCGCATGTTTTGTGTTGAATATTGGTATACAGTGTGAGATATCAAATAGGTTTAAGATAGTAATGGTTTCTTTGTTGTTTATGTTGGAAGGGGAATACGTGGTAGAGTTCATAGTTTTTCTATATTCTAGCATTGAGTTAGATACTAAGCTTGTTAAGAATTCTCTGATATTTTTTTCTTCGTCTATTATAAAGGATACAATTCCATTTTCCCTTATGTAGTCTAATAATTCCTTTATACTTATTTTGTTTAAAGCTTCAGCAGATTTGACATTATATTTATTATAAATAGGTTCAATTTTCCTGGGTTTTAAACAATTCTTAGGTACTGATACTATACTCTCATTTAGATTTTTATATGTATATGTAAATAAGGGATAGCAATTGCATACTTCTTCTTTTTCAAACTTTGTTGACAGTTTTTCGTTATCTTCTACTACATTAACGGCTGGTTTCGCAATTACCGGAAATGCATACTTAATGCCGAAATCTGAGGAGAGAGGACAGGCAAAATAATGTTCTGGTGGACTAATGGTTCCATCTTGTCTCTTGCATCCATCGAAGTATATTGTTCTAAATAATATCTCTCTACATTTCTCACTAATATCTTCAGTTGATAATTTCATATGTTTTTATCTCTTTCAGTCGTTATATTAACAATATGTTCTAAATGCGTGTGCTTTTTTTTCTTCCAGGTTGAGTACTATTCCAGTATTGTTGGGTATTTCTATTCTTGTGGAGTTGCCAGGAATTTGAAAAGTTGCAGATGTCACGAAATCATCTCTCGAAGCAAACACTATCATTGACACGCTCTTGAGATAATGAATGTATATTGGGCTAATATGCCTAAACAAATATAAATTAGCAGGAGCTATCGCACTTAGTAAGCCGCACGCATAACTACCTGATAATAGTCTAGAAACTCTCTTTATACTGTAAGTAATCTTGTTATCTTCTTCTGTATCTTCAGCTGTTGTACTAAAGAATTGGATCAGTCTAAATATTATCTCAGTGTCGACTGTACCGATTCTCTTTATATCTTTGGAGAAGATTCTGAAAAGCGCATTATCATTTATGATTTCCCCATTATGGATACCTACGATATCGTCGGTTACTATAGGATGATTGTTGTAATGCACTTTTACAGATCCCTTAGTAGGAAATCTGCAATGCCCAAATATAATCATTGGTTCATTATCTTTAGTATGCAAATACTTATGTAGGAAATTTTCGTATTCTTTACTATTGCACAATTCGTATGGCGATAGTGGTCGTCTCAATACTCCTATTTTGTTTCTATCGGCTATTGCTAACCCACTTGCATGACTTCCTAGTACACTACCACTTAAGAAGAGTGAAGCTATCATTCTTGATAGTTTTTCCGTCTCTCTAAAAGTGGAATCTTTAAATAATCCTATTCCAAATATGCAGCACACTTAATATTGATCTCCTTCCAATGTTTAAACGTTAACAAATGTTCCTATCTTTTTCAACCACACTACTTCTCCATTGCTCTTTTTGTCTTGAATATAACCAGATAATTTTTCCCTCAGAGTTTTTACAGTTGTATCGTACATAGTTATTTCTAACTTAAGGAGATCAGTAGTTTCATTGAGCCACTCCTCTTCATTGACGCACTTATCTACTAATCTAAGGTCGATTGCTTCAGAGAACTTTATAAACAAAGAATCTCTCGCAATATCTTTTATACTTAGGATATTTTCTATCTCTGCCCACGATTTGCCTTCGCATCTCATTATAGAACACGGAGTTTCTGCTAATTTTTCTAAGACATCGTAAGCTGGTCCGGTGCTGGCTATGATATGTTTTAATTGTGTAATGAGATCTAATGATTCGTACTTTAGATCTTCATAGTATTTTTCCAGATCTTCAGTATGTGAAAACCTGTCCACCTCATTCCAATCGCTAACATTGTTGAGCAACTTTTCTTTTATTTCCATGGCATGTTGCATCCACAGCATATCTCCAGCTTCTAATATCCCATACCTAGATATTTCTACTGCTTTTATTAATATGGCATAATATAAGCATGACAACGCAGCTACTGCGCTAGGAGAAAGCAAGCAGTCCATGACCCTCATTTCTAGGTGCAAACGAGAGATGTCTCCGTTAGCATCGAAAGTGCATGGCAAGTAATTTACCCAACCGTATTTGCTTTTAACGGAAAGTCCGGATACCATGCTTTTAACCGTTTTCATAGAGTTTGTAACAGTAGATATACCTAGAACTGATGTTCTGAATTTTTCCCATCTAGTTAGCTTGTCTTTGGTGCTCAAACCGCTTGTCATCCATGTAATAGCGTTTTGATATCTCCTACATAATTGATGGAAGTTTGACAAAATTATTTCAGGTACTGGTTTTTCAAGCTCGCTTATCATGATATTCTTACTATCTAAGTCAAGATTTTTGCCACAGGAAAGTTTATTATAGTAGGCAGCTAATAGGTGCGCATGTATGCTAGTACGTTCGTCGGCATATGCACCTCGTTTTGTAGCTACAGCTATAATATTGCTGGACATTTTAAAGAATTCCCAGTAATCTACTCTTCTTCCCACCGTTATAATCTCTACTCCTGATTTGCCTTTCAGACTATTGTCTGTTACTATGTTATGGATCCCGCTTTTGCTGACCATGCCATAATTCATATTAGGAGCTAGCTCGTCTGTAATAGCTTGCCTAATAGCGTCTGGGTGTTTATTTTGATCATATTTGTATTCACAATCTGTACATCTACGTTTAAAATCAGAACATGTTAAACACTGACTGGAAAAGTTTGTACATAGTATACCATAGCATTCTTTGTCCTGGTTTACAATTACACACGTACTCTTATTTAAACATTTTGTCCAACAGTTTTTATCGGGAAATGATTCGCACGCACAGATTGGGCTATCTCCTCTGCAATCTCCAGTTTTATCTGGTAAATTAAATTCGAATTCAAGTCCAATTTTTGTAATTTTGCTTAAACTTTGTTTCCAATATCTAACTTCGTTTCCATCTAACACTCTCTTGGACGGGTGAGAATAGAAGGTCCATCTGTCTCTATTTTGTCTTCCCATAATGTATCTCCTACCAATTTTTTTCTGCATCTGGACTAAAATTAGTCCCGTTTTCTAGGATTTTGAAAAATGTACTTATTCCACAGCTTCTGCTGTTAAAACTCACCATCGATTTCACGTCTTTCATCACACTTTCCATATGTTTTATAGCTGGTCCTATATTAGCATTGCATATGATATTTATCAGATCCATTCCGCTTGGTATATTCGGGTATAATTCTGCTATTCTATCCTTACCGTTCATATCTTTAAAATCATCTGTGCAATACTTTATTCTGCTTACTAAATCTTCCATTACTGCGGCACCTAGACTTATTATACCCCTGGCCAACTTTGGATGTCTCATCAATGTTCCACCAGGTACCCTGTATTCTAGGGTTCTGTTGTCAATTCTGAATGTACTCGGTTTGCCGTATGACACATATGGTGTCGTTCTTCTATATGTGTCTATTTCACCTTCAGGTATTATAGAAGGAATGCCCACGTAATAATCCAATACTCTCAACATACCAGGAATAAGATAAGCAACATTCTTGTTCAACAACTCTTTCGGTAATCCAAAATGTAAATGGAATCCAGCTGTTAGTCCTTTATATGCAGAAGCTGCAGCTATCATTAGGCTCTCGTTTCTGTATAATTTACTACAGCTAATTTTTTCTGCTGCATTTTTTATCAAGCTTTTAAGATTGGCTACTACCATCTCATCGGAAGTGCTAGGAAGCGGTCTCAGCTCTAGTAACCAACCGTCTGAACCGATCATCCCGTATTTGTTGAAGATACAGTTCGCTTTGGCTATGTCTAGACTATTTCTATCTATTAGTATTAGCTCTGGATCGCATCCTAGTGTTATACCATTTATCAAGCTTACTTGGCATTCTTGATTTTCAAGATAAATGCTATTATATATTTCATTGGTTACGAAGACACAGTCTTTGTCATTTTGGCTATCTTGATCTAAAGTATTTTCTATATATAGTGATATTACGGAATTATCTTTAGTTCTAACATTTAGATGTCTTCCTATGGTAAGTGCCATATTCCTCAGTATTTCAGTTGGTACCCTTATTGTTCTGTACTCAGACACATGACCAAGATTAGCTCTAATTGACATCACATCTGATCTTTTAACTTTTATTTTCATAGTTCTTCTCTACATTAGCTGGCATCACTACTAACCCCAGTTCTCGATATTTGTTAAGTCTCCCACTTTTCTTACTGTAGAATTGATCTTTTAATAGACCTATATCCACATCTACGTATTCATATAATACTGCATTCTTTTTACCTTCGGCAGGTCGTTGTATCCTTCCTATCAATTGTTCTGTTTTTCCTTCTGATCTAAATGGACAGGCCACAAAAGCTCTATTTAAAAAGTTTACGTCAAATCCCTCACCTAGGAGTGAGAAGGTGCAAACTAAAACAGTTATTTCTTTACATATTAAATTGTTTATTGACTTATCAATATGTTTAGGATTATACTTTCCAGTGGCTATTCCTGTTTTGCTCCAACCTATTTTTATAAGATCATAAAGTATTTCTGCATGAATTTTTCTATCGGTCAAAACTATACAGTAATTACCTAGTGTTGCCTCAGCTATCACATCAGCTGTTATTATGCAATTTCTATCATGATTTTTTACTATCTTATCTCTTATTATTTTATTGAAATCACTGGAATAATCAACTTTAGAACTAATGGTGCTGTATATTACTATAGGATTTACTATATTCCCTTCTGCTATTATAACATTTCTGTCAGTCTGCACTAACATAGGACCTAATATCTGAAACATAATTCTTTCTAATTTATCCCCTCTATATGGTGTGGCTGTTAGTCCATAAAGAAAATATGGATTCAGATGGTTTATGACTTCTTTGAATGTATAGGCTGGAGAATGATGAGCTTCGTCTAAAATAACTAGGCCAAACTGATTATAAAGTCTGTCTGGGGCTTCTCTCACGGAAGCTATCAACCCTGCTGTAAACATTGTACCAATATTCCACTTACCGTTTTCTATTGTTCCAATTGAGTTTTCATTCATCTTAGGGAGAAATTTATGTATTCTCTCCATTACCTGTTTAAGTAAAGCGTGTGTATGTGTTAGCCATAATGTAGGTTGCCCTAGTATAGGGATTAAGCTTATCCCCATCACGGTTTTCCCACTGGCGGCAGGAGAAACTATCAATCCTTCTTCGGCTATATATGCTATTTTTGATAGTGCTTCATATTGAAATGAGGGAAGCTTGATACTTCTCGAATCTACGTCTATAAAATCAAATCTCTTTCTCATGTCTATGATTTTATAGCATATTTTTTCACGATCTAATATTTTATATAGTTCTAATTTGAATCCTCTAGGAATAATTAGCCTGTTGTCAATGGCAAACTTGTAATTTCTGATATATTTCTCAATACCCCATAAACTGTTTCCTCTTGCTTTGGCTTCTGTATATCTAGGGTTTTCGAACGTAAGTTTAGACAGGATTAAATCCTTGATCTTTATAGGCAGACCGCTCATCGTTATCTGGTGGTCTAATATTATCTCCATGTAATATCCTGTAGATTTTGTTTTTGAATTCTTCATTATTATTGTAAATTACAGTTGGATATGGTATTAAAACTTGCGTAGTGGTACTTCGTATTTTGTTAGCCTGTAATTTATTTAATTCTTTTTGTCCTCTAAAGGCGGATAGGCATATATGTACTATAGGGGGAGTACATACATAACCAGATGCTAGCCTGATCATTGATCTTTCGCATGGGCAAAATATCTTCTTGAATTCACTCGAATTATGAGCAGTAATTTCCGTTTCACTGTTATAAATGTTATATTCGAACTTTGCGTTCAGAAGTTTTTTAAATGTAAACGTTGCAAAGCTTTGTGGATTAATAAGGTATATGCCGTTAAAACAAAACAAAGGATTGACAGACGGTAAACACAGTTTACAAGCTCTACAAAAAATATTGATAAACTCTTTTCTACTGTATCTTCTCTTACTTAAATGTCTTTTTATTGTAACACTATTGTCTTTATTCTTGTTCTTAGCCACAGTTATTCCTCGGTTTTATCGTCCCAGTGGGATTTAAACAATTCTTTTAAATTTTTACCATTAACTCCTACTTTCCAGAATATCCAACCACTTCTTCTAATCCCACTTACAGCTTCTGCGGCTGCGGATAAAGAATTATATTCTTTGTTACCTATTTTATATGATTTTTCTTCTACTTTCATGAAAACCAAAAACATAGATTTCTCAGAATACCCCCAACACTCCATACCTATTGGTAGGCCGTCTATATTCAAATTTTTATTATTAGGTAGACCTTCATTTTTTTTATTCTCTCTTATGCTTTTGTTACCGGCAGTAATAATATTATGCATAGTCCTTAGTTCCCTTGTTAGCTCAATTATTTTATCATTTAGTCTGTTTATTTGACATTCGATGACCTGAATTTCTTCTTTGTTGTTTAACTGTTTGCTACTTAAAAATGTAGCAAACTTATATTCTTCACTATTGTTATTTCTTTCCAGTATTGCTCCGTTTTTTATCTCCATATTTTCACCTAGCATGTTTTTTTATACCTATCACTCACCTGCTGTTTCCCATTTTTTCCTACCCAACTGTATTTTCTTCGGAAAGAAAGCATGCTGTTGTTTACCATCCACTGTCCAAGATTTATAATAAGCGTGAACTCGTAGTTCTCTACCATTTTTGATATAAGTACTTATCATCTTTATCTTAGCCTTATCTTCAGTTATAATTGGAATATCTACAATAATGCTAGCCCATGCACCATTTTCCCCCAGTTCTTGTTCTTTTGTGCGAAGTACGAAAAATGCAAATTTATCAACTTCTACTTTAGGATCTCCAATAACTCTCCCTTGTAGAAAACAGTCGTTGGTTGTAATACCCATAAATTCCTTTTCTACACTAGCCATTATGTTTCTCCCTTATTATTAAAAAAGATTTATGCAGTAGATGCAATGCACCCTCTATATCCTATACACTCTATCCAAGATGTTGCAGTTTTTATTGGGATAACTGCTATTCTGTGGCACGCAGTTAGTTTATCTTTACAAGTATTAAGTATTCTATCTACTAATGTAAGCATACTTTTGCAAGCCGTCCTAATCTTAGTGGATTTTATCTTATTTAATTGTTTGTTCTCTCTTATAATAGATAAAGGTGTATTATTATTATAAGGAGTAGAAGCCATTGCTCTTTTAAACATGAGACTAGGTACGTCAACTGCTGCGCTACTCAGATATTTAAACAACTTAAATGGTTCAAAGTTGGATCTACTTGCGAAGTAGATTTTATTTTCTTTTCTAACTAATCTGCTAACTACGTTGCTCCATTTATTTTCTTTGGCTTTTTCATTATATTCCTTTAAATTATTTACACCTATATTTTTAGCCTTACTGGCTATTACTCTACATATATTTTCTGATGTGTCTTTTTCAAATCCATGCTCGATTAATGTTTTTACATCTCCTGTACATATAGCATCTGTAACTATTGAGTGTAGTGATTTTACCCCGTGTTTTTGTTTAAATACTGTGTTTCCCACTTTATCTAGGAACACTTCCACTGCTACGTTTACCTTTTTATCGTTCTTAAATACAGAATTTTCAATAATGCGCATTACATTATATGATAAAGCTATTACTGGGCCAGTATGACTTTTTACACCGACAGCATTATTTACGATATTCAAATGTTCTTCAAGAGTAACATCACCAAATTCAATAATATTATAATCTGACAATCCAAATTCCATTTTCTTAGGTATACCGGTTTTCGCATTTAAGATGTCTATAACAGTTTTACATTCTGGATCTGGAGATATCAATTTTTGACTTAGTAATTTTTTCGCCTCCTCTGTATGGAACGATGCTAAGTAAATAACATCGCCGTCAAAGTCTAGTCCCATTGAACATAAGTTATTGCCACTTACACGTATTGTATATCTACACATTTCATCTTCAGTTACTTTTACCATTTGTGGCCTTAACGACATAAATCCTAAACAAGGAAATCGTTCAACTAGTACTATATCTCCACTTTTTACCGATAGCATATCTGCCATGCTCTTGTG
>Ga0066636_10001598_pt1 | contig 14078 bp, 15 predicted proteins | sample CryGeyCG2014_080_2_FD_62736 | JGI IMG/M metagenome (GOLD analysis project Ga0066636, IMG submission 62736) | Groundwater microbial communities from aquifer - Crystal Geyser CG07_land_8/20/14_0.80 | ecosystem: Environmental > Aquatic > Deep subsurface > Groundwater | place: USA: Utah: Grand...
TTTGCTATCTCTGCAACATAGTGGGAAACTTCGGCAAGCATTGATAGTGATTTATCAGGAAGACAGTCAATACCTAATTTGAATTTAAGATTAGGAATAATGGAGCAAAGATTAGCATTGCCGCATCTCTCACCGTAGCCGTTAATTGTTCCCTGGACCTGAGTAGCACCTTCCTTCACTGCTACAATAGTGTTAGCCACGGCCATTTCAGCATCATTATGAGTATGGATGCCCAGAGCTCCTTTTATTACTCTTCTTACTTCCTTTATTATATTTTTAACTTCGTCTGGCATTGTGCCGCCGTTAGTATCACAGAGAACAATCAGATTAGCACCGGCATCCTGGGCTTCCTTCAAAGTTTTGATTGCATAATCAGGGTTGTTTTTATATCCATCAAAGAAATGTTCAGCGTCATAAAAAACTTCTGTTACCTTTGTTTTTAGGAAAGTAATTGAGTCAGAAATCATTTTCAAATTTTCCTCTGGAGTTGTTTTTAGCACATTCTTGACATGCAGAATCCAGGATTTGCCAAAAATAGTTACGGTATCTGTGCCACTGCGGATAAGCATTTGCAAATTTAGGTCATCTTCTGCTTTTTTATGTGGTTTTCTGGTGCTGCCAAAACTGACAATTGTTGAATTTTTAAGGTGCAAGGACTTTACTTTCTGAAAAAAACTAATGTCTTTGGGGTTTGAACCGGGCCATCCACCCTCAATATAATGAATCCCCAGACTGTCAAGTTTTTTTGTAACCTTCAATTTATCCTCGAGGGAAAATGAAACCCCCTCCCCTTGTGCCCCATCTCTTAATGTCGTATCATATAATTTAACCATAGTTCACCCTATTTCTTTCTTTTGTGGATTTTATATGTGACCTTCGGTTCCTCAATTTTTATTTCTGTTCTATGTATTTTCTTTGAAGCATCTAACACAGTTATTCCAACGAGTTGGTTATCTTTATACCGCACAAGCAATCCTTTATCTTTTAGCATAACTGACTCAGTCGCTTTCTGAGGTCGTCTGAAACTAATATAAAGCGTATCTGCTTCTTTATCATAATCTATGCACATTTTTGTTTCAGGAAACTTCAATAAATGAGGAGTCGCTTCATAGATTTCAGATATAACATTCTCCGCTATCGCTATTTTGGCCATAATATTACCTCTCATTTCAAAAATCTGTCCAGAATTATTTCGTCCACACCTGCAAAAAAGTGGTCTTTCTGGTATCCCACAGGGATAAAATCGTGTTTCAGATAATACATTACTTTCAACTCCCAACTTTAACCCACTTTCCTTCCTGGATAGAACGTTCAACAGTATCTAAAACTAACTGACATTTATATCCGTCAAGAAAGTTTGGTTCAGCTGGTTTATTCCTGGCAATACAATTCATCAGGTCATAAACTTCATGGACAAAAGTATGCTCCCAGCCGATCGTGTGCCCTGGTGGCCACCAGCCAGCAATATAAGGATGATTGGGTTCTGTTACGAGAATTGTTTTAAATCCTCTCGCATAGTCAGGGTCTTTCCTTGAGAAAAACTGCAATTCATTTAATCTCTCAAGGTTGAATATTAAGCTTCCTTCACTTCCGTTTATCTCAATGCAATTTGTATTCTTGTGTCCGTTTGCAAATCGGGTTGCTTCAAAAGAAGCAAGAGTATCCACTTTTGTAAATCTTGCCAGGAAAATCGCAGCATCGTCAACAGTAACTTTCCCCTTCCCTTCTGCTTTTGTTACGCTTGTAACTCCATCACTTGTGATTGACCTGGGTCTTTCTTTAACAAAAGTTTCTGTAATACCTACAACGCTTTCAATTTCACCAACTTCTTCACCAATTAGAAAACGGCACAGGTCAATTAAATGTGCACCGAGGTCACTTAATGCACCAGAACCCGCCTGTTCTTTTTCCAATCTCCAGTTCAGCGGGAAATCCGGGTCAACAATCCAATCCTGTAGATATACTGCACGAAAATGGTATATTCTTCCAATCTTCCCTTTTTCGAGCAATTTCTTTGCAAGTACAATTGCTGGCACTCTTCGATAATTAAAACCAATCATGTGTTTAACGCCGGCCTTGTTTGCTGCGTCTAACATAGCTTTTCCATCTATCAATGTTAATGCAAGTGGCTTTTCACAGAATATATGTTTTCCTGCTTTTGCTGCCGCTATTGCTATTGGCGCGTGCATTCCTGGCGGAGTGGAAATATCAATTAAATCGATATCCTCTCGCACAACTACTTTTTCCCAGGATGTTTCATATTCCTGCCAGCCAAATTTTGCAGCTGCTGCTTTTACATCTGTCTGGTTGCGTCCACATAAAACTTTAAGCACAGGCTGGGCATCTGGACTGAAAAACATATCTGCATCCCGATATGCCCGACTGTGCGCCTTTCCCATAAACTTATAACCGATTAAAGCTACATTCACTTTTTTAGCCATTATCTTCCTCCTAAGGGGCTGTCACTATTCCAACTGTCGTTTTGTAACTTCAAGCGTGTTCCTTAAAAGAATCGCGGTAGTCACAGGTCCAACGCCACCCTTCACAGGTGTAATCCATGAAGCCTTTGCTGAGGCTTGTTCAAAATCAACATCGCCATGAGCAGTTCCATCAGGCATTCTCTTTATTCCGACCAAAACAATTATCGAACCTTCTTTTATCCATTCACTTTTTATCAAACCGGGTTTCCCAACTGCAGAAATGAGAATATCAGCTCTTCGGACATGAAGTTCAAGGTCTCTGGTAGCAATATGACAAACCGTTACAGTGGGAGAATCCATAAGCCATTGAAGAAGCAGTATTGCAACTGGTTTTCCTACAATCTCGCTGTGTCCTACCACAACAGCTTCCCTGCCTTTAAGATTTTCTCCGGTTGATTTTAATAATTCCATAACTGACAGGGCTGTGCAGGGACCTATTTTTTGACTCCCATAGAAAAGCATTCCCATATTGGCAGGATTAACACCTTCTATATCCTTGCGCGGCGATATAACCCTTTGAATATTGCGAGGGTTAATTCCCTGAGGTAAAGGCATCTGAAGAATAATGCCATTAACATTTTTATCTTCATTCAACTTTTCAATATACTGAATTAATCCTGATTCAGCTGTGTCTGTTGGCAGTGGACGCAGATTATAAGTTATTCCCATTGACTCACAATTCTTCTTCTGCATACCTATATACATTTTTGATTCAGGATTGTCTCCAACTTGCACTGCTGCAAGGTTAGGTGTGATTCCTCTTGCTTTCAATGCCTCAATCTCCTTTGCAACAGCATCCTTAATCCCCTGTGCAACAACATTTCCGTCCAATAACTGTGCAGCCATTCTACCCTCCCAATCTGGTGTCAGGTCTTGACAAATGACAAATATCAGGACTAAAGTCCTGAGTTACATGTCAAGACCTGACACCATTATATTTTTTCTTCTACCTTCTTTACTACTTCATCCTTTATTGCTTTGCCCTTTTCCATCAAAGGATTTAATACTGCTCGCTTTTGCTTAACAAATTCTTCATCTGTTATACTGGACAGGTTAATCTCAACATTCAAACGCGCACTTTCAAGTGCTGCATACGCCAGAATTGCTACCATCCCTGTATCAGTAATCAACATTGGATTGCCAATTTCTAACAATTGGAGTGAAGTTTCCAACAATTGATAAGAAACCTGAGCAATCCGCATCGGCACAGGGATTGCTTGCTTCAATGCTTTCTGAATTGCGAGAGCACGACGAACTTTTTCTTCTTCAGTATTCTTAGGTAACCTGTATGCAAGATTTACTTTTCCATAAACCTTTGTATCTTCATCCACCAATTTACATAATTCTTCCTGTAACCCTGCTACCATCGACAACACTCCTTTAGTTTCTTCTTGTGATGCAAATTTTTCATTCCCGATGGTAAAGTTGCACACCATTGAACCCAAGCCTGCAGCCAGCGCTCCAACGAGAGCTGCGACACTCCCGCCTCCAGGAGCTGGCAATTTTGCTGATAAATCTTCCAGATACTTTTTAATTGAACTTTCAATATACAACATTTTCACCTCTACAAGTCGAGTAAACTCGACCACTACAAGTCGAGTAAACTCGACCACTACAATTGTCGAACAAGCTCGACCACTACAAGTCGAGTAAACTCGACCACTACAGTACAATTAGAACAGCCCGACTACTTTTCCGTCTTTATCAATATCTACTTTTGTACCTGCTGGAGTTGTTGGAAGTCCTGGCATTGTGCGCATTTCTCCACACAATGGGTATAAAAATCCTGCACCAATTGATGCCCGGATATCCCTGACTGGAAGGATGTAATCCTTCGGCACGCCTTTCCATGAAGGCTCATGTGAAAGTGAAAGATGAGTCTTCGCCATACATATTGGAAATTTGTCAAAACCAAATTTCGTGTAGAGTTTTATTTTTTCTTCTGCAAGCGGTGCGTAAGAAACACCTTCGGCTGCGTAGATTTTAGTGGCTATTGCTTCAATTTTCTCTTTGATGGAAATATCAAGCGGATAAAGGAATTGGAACTTAGAGTGTTTTTCGCATGCCTTTACAACTGCTTTTGCAAGTTCTTTCCCACCTTCCCCACCCTTTTCCCAAACTTCGCTCAAAACTGCATCCTCAGCACCAGACTCAAGAGCACGTTTGTGGATTAACTCAATTTCTTTGTCTGTATCTGTGGTGAATTTATTTATTGCCACGACAACCGGCACACCAAATAATTTTGCATTTTCAATCTGCCTCTGCAGGTTACAGATTCCTTCATCAAGCACCTGCAAATTCTCTTTAACCAATCCTTCATCTAAGGGACGACCTGCAATAACTTGAAATTTGCCACTGTGCATCTTCAGTGCCCGCACTGTGCAAACTATTACTACACAGTTTGGTATAAGTCCGCTATACCGGCATTTGATATTCATAAACTTTTCCATACCACAATCTGCACCAAAACCGCTTTCAGTAACGACATAATCTGCAAGTTTAAGCCCAACCCTGTCTGCAATTATTGATGAATTACCATGAGCTATATTCGCAAATGGACCTGCATGAACAAAACAGGGTGTATTCTCTGTTGTCTGCAAAAGATTGGGCTTAATTGCATCTTTCATTAACACAGCCATGGAACCCGCAACCTGGATATCTTCAGCAGTTACTGGCTTGCCATCATATGTTGCAGCAAGTAAAATTCTACCAAGGCGTTTGCGCATATCGAACAAATCTGTAGTGAGAGCAAGTATAGCCATTACCTCTGATGAAACTGAAATATCAAATCCTGTTTGTCTGGGAAATCCATCTTCTTTCCCACCCAGCCCTACGATAATGTTTCTTAAGAACCTGTCGCTCACATCAATGATGCGCCGCCATGTGATACTTAATGGGTCAATATTTAACTTGTTGCCTTTTAAAACTGAGTTGTCGAGAAATGCAGCACAGAGATTGTGTGCAAGGCTTACTGCATGAGTATCGCCTGTTAGATGAAGGTTAAAATCCTCCATTGGCAGAACCTGGGAATAGCCACCTCCTGCTGCCCCTCCTTTTATCCCGAAAACAGGACCCAGAGATGGCTGTCTGATGGTCGTAATAACTTTCTTACCAATTTTATTCAAACCCTGAGACAGACCAATCGTTGTGACAGTTTTCCCCTCTCCCAAAGGAGTTGGAGTAATCGCAGTCACATCAATATACTTGCCCTGAGGTTTACTCTCCAATCTTTTCAAGATTTCAAGCGTTACCTTTGCTTTGTACTTGCCATACAATTCCAGCTCATCTTCCTCAATTCCAATATCTCTTGCAATCTCCAACACCGGTTTCATCTTTGCCCTTTGGGCTATTTCCAGATCACTTAGCACCTTGCCTCCTCTGTATGTCGAGCAAGCTCGACCACTACACGGTATTTTATCTCACTCTCGAGCGCCACGGTTCTTGCTGCTTTTTCAATCTATTAATCTCCACTTCTACATATTCCATCAACCCCCCAATTGGCGCGTGGGGCTTCCTTACTTTTACAGTAACTTCGTTTAATCTGTCAAACTTATCAAGTGCAGCATTTGCAATATCCTCAGCCAGTGATTCCATAAGATGATATTTCTTCTTAGATTGTATTTCTTTTATAAGAGAGTAAACCTGCGTGTAGTCAATAGTCTTTGATAATTTATCTGTCTTGCCTGCCTCTCCCAAATCCAGGGTCATCTCTATGTCCATGTAGAATCTCTGACCTGTTTTTCTCTCCGCTTTGGATACGCCATGATAACCATAAAAAGTCATTCCCTTCAAAATAATTTTATCTCTTTTCATGCCAATTCTCCATGTGCCAGGTCTTGTCACAATTCAAGACCTGATACCTTTTTTCTCCTTTAATTCCTGATTTAATTTTTCTAAAATCCTGGAAATAACTTTCTTTGCACCCACTTCGTGGGTACCCGCTTCGTCAATTTTGCAGTTTATGAAAGAAATATCAATGATAAAATTTTCAAATGCCGCAATAATATTCAATGTGTGCATTTTCTGGCCGGAAGACCGCATAATCTCAGCTTCTTTTATAATTGCTTTTCTTGCCAGAAGTATTGAAAATTTTTTGTTCTGCAGGATTGTAATACTCATGCCCGGGGACCTTTTAATCATATTCCACTGGCTCTTCACTGATCCATTATTAACTTCAAAAAAATTATCTGTTTCTTTATTGCTCCCAAACCTGATAATCGCTGCGGAAATTAATGATTCCCCTCCCTTCATAAATGTGAGCAGAAAACCCTCTTCAAAACCGGCAAGAGCTTCTTCAAGTTTCTTTGAAGATACCCATGCTGACAGTCCACTCCTGAGTGAAATTTCCTGCAGTGGCATACCATGTTTCTGCCAGCCTGTATCCGGTATTACATTTTCAATTACACCAAACACCTTTGAATAATCTATTTCCTTTGGAAGTTTCTCGTAATAAGTCTGCGGCCGCACTACGATGGACAACTTTTTTGGAAGATTGTTGAACAACCTCGCAATGCCCTGGTTGCCCTCTTTTGCATGAATAAATCTGACAAACGCTGCACCTTTTAAATAAGTCTGGTTGAACAAAGAAGTGACATATTGTGTTGCCATCCTATCAAATGGAGAGTTCTCACGAAAATCTCCTGCTGAAACCCTTGCACTCAATCTAGCGATGTCCTTACTCAGCCCCATCTTCTCTGAAACCTGCTCAATTGTAGAAACTGCATGTCCCTCCATTATACAATCAAAAATTTGTTTTTCCTCAACATCCTTAATTGTCAGCATTTTTGTTCCAATATTGAAGTGCTGGTCTTGAAGGGCGTGCACCAATTCATGCCCCACCAGCAAATCTAAAAGTGGCTTAATTCTTGATTTGCCAATCTTCAACAATACAATATCCATCTGGAAATTATCCGGCACAATATAAAGAATTTTGTCCGTAACATCATATCTTGTGAAAATAACAGCAGAATAGAGTTCGGACAGTGATTGCCTGAGCAAATCTCTTTTTGCAAGTTCCTCCATCTCGTGAGGAGCAATAAATTTAACCTTCACCTCTTTTTTGTAATGAAGTCCTGTCACCCTTTCAATTAAGGGCGAAATTCTTTTAATGGTTTCTTCTATTGATAGTACGGTAATTTCAAATTTCAGTCTATTTGCCTTAAGTCTGATATAATTGTCAAGACATATTTTTGCCTCATCATATTTTTTAAGTACCCTTAGAATTGAAGCCTTGTTTGCCCATGGGCTGCCATATTTAGGGTCAATTCGCAATGCCTCTTCATAACACTGGAGTGATTCATTCAATTTTCCAAGACTGTACAGAGCACTTCCTTTATAATTCCACGCTTTTGCAAGTCCTGGATTAATCTCGATTGCTTCATCAAAGTAATTAATTGCTTCCCTGGGCCTGCCAATAGCATCAATGGCAGACCCTATACCAATAAGAGCTTCAGGAAATTTAGGTTTTTTCTCCAGGGCGAGGTTATAGAAATTGATTGCTTCCTCGTATCGCTTTTCCTTCAGCAGTGCATCTGCTTTTCTCAGATATGCACGGGGACCACCACCAGCTAAATTATAAATTAAATATGCTGCAATGCAGCTCGAGCAAATAACAGAAATAGCAATCAAAATTTTTCTTTTTTTCTCCATTTTTATCCTTTTACCACTTTAAAAACAACACCATCAGGAAACCTATAATCAGCACGACTGCAGTAAGTCCAAATACGAAAGTGTAGGAAATATTGCAAATAAGAATTCCTCCTAACAACGGAGCAATTGCAGCAAAAGGTCCTACAAGGGTTGAATTCAATGCAGCATATGAAGACCTCTCATCAATAGTTGCCACCTCTAATGTTAAATTAGTGATTTCAATATAGCTTGATGTTAATGAAATACCTGCAAGAAAGAAAATTGCCTGGAAGGAACCAATTGATCTTCCAAAAATTGCTATGATTGCTGAACCAATCCCACACAGAATTGCAATACCCAAAGAAAAGCGGTGTCCTTGAATATCACCTACAACTCCAAGAATAATGCCGGCAACAACTTGTCCCAGGACAAGCATGATTGTCAGGCGCCCCAAAAGATTACCACTAAGACTTAATATGGAGTTTGCATATACTGTATAAAAAGAATAAGACATTGCTCCAAAGCTAATAATTATTTGCACAAGGAGTAAATTAAAATAACTTTTATCTTCTTTTAAAATCCTAAAAAGAGTATGCAGATAACTGCTAAATTTAAATCTCGCATCAGTTAACGATGAACCCGCTGAATTATCATGTTCAACGTTAAAAATAAAAAATATTAATGATAAAAATTGTATTAAGAAAGAAGCTGAGAAGCACACTGCGTAGCTGGCTGGAAATGAAAAATTATCGAGGGCTCGACTCGCTAACAAAGCACCGATGATAGCCAATCCAGCGCTGGATGATAAAGCAATGCCAAAATAAATTCCGCGATTCCTGGGTATTACTTTCCCAATATAATCAAAGTATGGAGGAATAATTATTCCAATAATGAAACTCGACAATCCATAAAAAAAGAAAAATATAAAAAGTGCATACCTCGGATTAAGCCTTGCAGAAAAGAAAGCAAATATTGCAAGCGCCAGCCAACAAGCGAGATAGGCCAAATGCAAATATAGTAATATCTTTTTCTTAAGGGTGAGGCGACCAGTAATAAGCAGAAAAAATGGGAGCAATTGCACTACTTATTACAGGAATAGTAAAAAGTAATCCTATGACCATTTTTGAAGAAGTAAAATGAGTAAGGAAAATAACAAGAATAGTCGCAGGAACAACAAATCCTGAACCCAGACCCCAGGTCGCCTCCCAAAGAATATTAAGAGTAAAGTTCCTCCTGAAAAATTTATTGTTTTCCATAACCCCCTATATTATTTATTTTTTCCCCAAAATTCTAAAAACCTTTGTTCCGCAATCCGGGCAAACACCCTGGATAGCTTTCATTCCGTTCTTCATCACCAATTCCTTTCCGTCCTTAATCTCCACCTGCTTCTTACACTTCATACATCTTCCCTCTGCCATTTTAACCCTCCTTTTTTCCTGGTGTCAGGTCTTGACATGTAACTCAGGACTTTAGTCCTGATATTTGTCATTTGTCAAGACCTGACACCATCTTTACAAAAGACCTTCGTCTGCAAAGCTGAAATACTTGTTGTCACCTATTATAATATGGTCAAGAACTTTTATTTGCATAATCTCGCCAGCACTAACGAGCTCTCTGGTAAATTCTTTATCTCCTTCACTGGGATGCGGATCACCCGAAGGATGATTGTGCACAGCAACAATTGCAGCAGCAAAATCTTGCAATGCTCTTGAAATTATCTCCCGGATTGATGGTGTAGCCTGAGTAACCGTCCCCTCATCCATCTCAACCACATTATTCACATTGTTCTGCCCATCAAGGAGTAAAATTTTAAATACTTCCTTTTTTAAATCCCTTAATCTTGGCATCATTAAATCTGCTACTTCCCTGGAAGACTTTACCGGTCCTTCTTTTTTTCTTTCCTCTGTAATAAATCTCCTGCCAATTTCTATTGCTGCTTTTATCTGACAAATTTTGGTATTACCCAATCCCACAATTTCCCGCCACTGAGAAATATCTGTATGACTCATCTGACGAAAAGTCTTAAACTTCTGCAGAATTCTTCTTCCAAGGTCAATGGCACTTATTCCCCTTGTACCGGTGCGGATAAGAATCGCTATCAATTCGGCATCAGAAAGTGTGTGTTCACCCCATTTCAACAATTTCTCTCGGGGGCGATCATCAACAGGCCAGTCTTTAACTGGAATATTTTTGAAGTTCTGTAGCTGCCGAGTAGGTCTTGACGATGACTTATGCTTCGGCTCCATCTGCGTCTCCTTAAGGTTCTTGGACGAAGTCCAAGATTTTAATATTATACTTATAACTTCAAGAAAAATCAGACCTGAAGGTCTGAGTTACGTAACTCAGGACTTTAGTCCTGATATCAAACCTAAAGGTCTGAGTTACGTAACTCAGGACTTTAGTCCTGATATCAAACCTAAAGGTTTGAGTTACTTTAAATGAATGGTCTTCCCTGTCTTTATTGATTCATTTACTGCGAGAGTTACTTCAAGAGTTTTCATTCCGTCCTCATAATTACATTTTATCTTAGAACGGTCACCTGTTTTTATTGCCTCTATGAATGACTTTTCTATATCCAGCAGGTAGTCATTTGTAGCCTTAACCTCCTGGGGCTGCTCGCTGATAATACTGTAACCAGAAGAATCTGCCTTTATCATCATGTGTTTAAGAGCAATTTCAAGTCCCATACCTACTCCTGGATTTAGAATACATGTGGTTGAAAAATTGCCAACGGCTCCGCTTTTAAACTTAAGGTTAGCCGATGAAGCATCGTCAACATCATTTTCCGGTATATCTGTCAGCAAACCCCTGTATCCGAGAGAATGAACACTTTTTTCCCTATCAAGCATCACCCTGTGGTCAGTATATACATTGCCACCATATTTCTGATTGTACACCCTTGCCTTTTCTTCTATTATATCACATAAACCCACTATCTGCACATCTTCTATCTGTTTCAGTTTATCCAGATGCACTCCAGCCATTCCCCCACATCCAATAAAACCGACCTTAACCACTTTATTCTCCTTTTTTATTAAGAAACTGCTTTGCTTTTTTCATGCATTAAAGTAGCCTGTCCCCTTTTTGTTTAATATTTTATATAAACCTGCCTTAATTTTTTACGTGCTGCTACTTCCTCATTGAAATGAGCATTTTCAACCGCTGTTGCTATCTGGTTCGCTACTGCTATTAGTAAGTTGAGTTTTCCCCTCGTAAAACCATCTTTGGATTCTTTACCCAATACTATTATTCCAACAGGTTTCTCCTTTACTTTTAAAGAACTGGCTATGAATGAAGAAATTTCATTGGTAGAATTTATTTTCCCTTTAAATTTATCATTTCCAAGGACATCATTTACTATTGTACCCAGCGGTTCCTTAAGCAATTCTGCTGCTAATTCTTTATTAATTTCATTTATCCCGTTTGATTCCCCTATCTCTAATCCCCCTGTAAATTCATTTATTAATAAAAATATCCCGCATGAAGAATCTGTTGCATCCATCAGCAATCTAAGCGTTTGCGAAAGGAGTTCCTTTAATTTAAGAGATGAACCTATAATTCTGCCCGCATTATAAAGAGCAACCAGCTCTTCGTTGGTAGCTCTCAAGCGCTCACTCATGACTTTGATAACTGCAAATAAAAATCGCGAAGCCGTTTGATAGTCGGTCTTAAGCATATTTTCAAATAGCTCGCGTTTTATGCTTAAGACTTCCACGTTTTTCAATGCTGTGGCATTTGCAGAATGCGGTCCCCCATCAAGCAAAGACATCTCTCCAAAAAAATCTCCCTGCTCAAGGATAGATAAAGTCTTGTCTTCCTTTCCCTCAATTCCCTTGGTGATAATTATTTCCCCGGATTTTAGAATATAAAATTCCTCTCCTGGTGTACCCTCATGGACAATTACCTCTCCTTCTTTATAGGATTTTTTGTCAGAAATTTTCAAAATTTTTTCCTTTTCTTCAGTTGTAAGTGCTTCAAGTATTAATTGCATTTAAGCACCTCCTATCAACCTTCTCATCTCGTCAGGATTGCTGGATTTGGAAATAGCCTCGTCATAGGATATTAAACCCTTATCGTAAATTTCCTTAAGAGATTGTTCCATTGTTTTCATTCCAATACCCACATTCGTTTGTATGGCGCTGTAAATCTGATGTGTTTTTCCCTCTCGAATCAAATTGCTGATAGCTGTATTTACAATCATTACTTCTCTTGCTGCAACGCGTCCTCCACCAACTCGGCCAAGTAATTGCTGAGATATCACGCCCTCTAATGCCATCGATAATTGGGCTCTTATCTGCTGCTGTTGATATGCTGGAAAAACATCAATTATACGGTCAACGGTCTGAGCTGCATCAATGGTGTGAAGCGTTGAAAAAACAAGATGGCCTGTCTCTGCAAGGGTCACAGCAGCAGCAATTGTTTCCAGGTCTCGCATCTCACCTACGAGGAGCACGTCGGGGTCCTGGCGAAGAGCATATTTCAATGCCAGGGAAAAAGACTTCGTATGAAAGTTCAATTCCCTCTGATTGATAATCGCTTTTCTCCTCTGATAGATGAATTCAATAGGGTCTTCAATAGTAATAATATGGCAGTTCCTCTCTATATTAATCAGATTAATTATTGCTGCCAGACTCGTGGATTTTCCACTGCCTGTAGGTCCGGTAACAAGCACCAATCCTCTTGGTAATCTTGCAAACTTATACGCTATCTCCGGCATACCAATTTCTTCCATAGTAGGAACTACAGCCGGAATGATCCTCAATGCCGCGGATACTCCGCCAATATCCATGTATACATTAATCCGGAAACGTCCTTCTGGAATACCATAGGAAAGGTCTATTTCATATTCTTCCTCAAACTTTTTTGCTTGTTGTGTCGTGAGTATGTTATATATCAATTTCCTGTTTTCTTCCTGTGTCAAATTCACATTACCGAATGGAATCAATTCACCGCTTATGCGGAACATCGGCGGCAATCCCACACACATATGAATATCAGACGCACCCTTCTTAATTGCTTCTCTCAAAATCTCATTAATATCCATAAATCCTCACTTTTCAACCACGAAGGCACAGAGACACACCGAGAAAGTGTGTAACTCAAAATGTCAGGACTAAAGTCCTGAGTTACATGTCAGGACTAAAGTCCTGAGTTACATTTAGAAATGTAGCTTCGTTTCAATAGAAGTAGACCTGATCGGATTGCCATCTGAAGTATATCTTTGAGTGTAAACATAAATTATGTCAACGTTTTGCGAGACACCATATAAAAATTTACCCTGAATCGCGATGTCTTCAGCCCTACCTCTATCAAAATTTTTATGGTCATACTCTGCGGATACTGAAATTCGCTGATTTGTTATCGCAAATAGATTCTCGTTTAAAATTAAAGTTCCGTGCAGTCTTGGATTACCCTCAATTTTTGACGCACCTTTAAAGGAATCTTCATAGGAAATAAGTATCCCGACTGCCTTTAAAATACTGAAATTTAATTCTCCGTACCAACCATTATATCTTACATCGCTGGGTGATTGCACAAGTTTTGGTTTGCTGAATTCATAGTAATTGTCAAAAAATCTGGGAAGAAAATCAGAACCTAAATTGCGGTATTCAAATTTGTAAGCAAGAGATAAGAAATTGAAATCTTTTCCGCCCATAAATCCTGTAGCCCAACCATCTCCATGGTTTAATATATGTGCAATATCAAAGAAATAGATTAGCCATCCATCAAGAATGGGCAGATCCAGATCCGCTCCAATAATCTGCACATTTTTTTCTGGGAGATTTGTGTATGTGTCAACATATACTCCTGTTTCAACATCTGTAGCATAACTTACTCCCAGCGCAAGTTCATTCAAAATAGGAATTTCAGAATCAGCAAGTTTTAGAGGTTTTACATAACCTCTTATGCCACATAAATTCGGGCCAAGAATATTGTTAAAGATTGATTCAAATCCCCATTCATCCATAT
>Ga0066636_10001612_pt1 | contig 14016 bp, 12 predicted proteins | sample CryGeyCG2014_080_2_FD_62736 | JGI IMG/M metagenome (GOLD analysis project Ga0066636, IMG submission 62736) | Groundwater microbial communities from aquifer - Crystal Geyser CG07_land_8/20/14_0.80 | ecosystem: Environmental > Aquatic > Deep subsurface > Groundwater | place: USA: Utah: Grand...
TGGAAGATAAAAGCGCTGTGGCATTCGAAAATAGATTTTCCTGATTTTGCTCAGTCATTAAATAAAAACATTGAAGCCATTAAAATTGATCTTTCTAATAAATCTGAAATCGAAGATACATCCAAAAAAATCGGAGACACTTTCGATGTCATTCTCCACCTTGCGGCAAACGGCGATCCGGTGCGCTCAATTCAAAATCCTCTGTCCGACCTCATTGAGACAGAGCAAAGTGCACTTTTGACATTCACTACATTTCGAGCGAAAAGGCTGATACTTTTTTCAACCGGAGCGGTATATGAAGGAGCCGACGGACAAGTTTCGCCGGCGACAGTTTGTAAGCCAATATTACCTTACGCTGTCACTCACTTTGCAGTTGAAAATTATGCTTGGTGGGCGAAGTCACAGGGAAATTTCGAAGAGGTCACGGCTTTGCGTTTTTTCGGAGCTTACGGGCCGCACGAACCCCCGCGCAAAATTTATACCCGGCTTTGCAATGCTTTTGGAATCGAGAAGAAAAAAGAATTTACGCTCCGCGGCAATGGAAATAATCTCATCGACGCTATGTATATTGATGACGCTGTGAATGCGATTTTAAATGTGATGGAGGCGAAAGAAGCGGATGGAACTTATGATCTGTCGAGTGGAAACGCAATAACATTAAATGAACTTGTGGAACGGTCAGCAAAGGTGTTTGGAATAAATTCTCCATCGATACGATATGAAGGGATTGTTGCGGAGGAGCATTTTTTCAGAGCTGATCCGAAACCGTTCGAAAATAAATTCGGTTTCAAACCAAAGATAAAACTCGAAGAAGGCTTGCGAAGACATGCAGAATGGCTGAAACGTGAAAGATGAAATGAATACTGATAAGACTGCAATTTTAAAAAAGATACTATCTGAACGGATCATGGTGCTGGACGGAGCTATGGGCACAATGATTCAAAAGAAAAAATTAAAAGAAGAGGATTATCGCGGAGAACGTTTTAGAAATCATCCAAAAGAATTGAAAGGCGCGAACGATGTTTTGTGCCTGACTCAGCCAGATATTATTTTGGATATTCACAGAGCATATCTTGCCGCGGGCGCAGACATTATTGAGACTGATACATTTAATTCCACGAGTATTGCGCTTTCAGATTTCGGATTAGAGAAAATGGTTCGAGAGATAAATGCGACAGCAGCTCGAATTGCTCGGAAGGCAGTTGACGAAGCTGAAGCGAATGACACTTCGAAACCGAGATTTCCATCGAAACCTAGATTTCCATCGAAACCTAGATTTGTCGCCGGCTCGATCGGCCCCACAAATCGCAGTGCGTCGATCTCTTCGGACGTGGAGAATCCTGCCTTTCGGTCCGTGACTTTTGATAAACTTGTTTCTGCATACACAGAGCAGATGTCCGGATTAGTCGAAGGCGGAGTTGATTTACTCATGATCGAAACTGTCTTCGACACTTTGAATGCGAAAGCGGCGCTGTTTGCCGCTGAAGAACTCTTTGAAAGTTTGGGATACAGAATTCCATTGATAGTTTCAGGAACTATAACAGATGCCAGCGGGAGAACTCTATCCGGTCAGACAGTCGAGGCATTTTGGAATTCGATTTCTCACGCCGATCTATTTGCAGTCGGATTTAACTGCGCTTTGGGTGCAAAAGAGATGATGCCTCACATCGAGGAGATTTCCCGGCTTGCATGGACGAACGTGATCTGCTATCCGAATGCAGGATTGCCCAACGCGTTTGGAGAATACGATGAAACTCCTGAAGTGACCTCAGGAATAATTGGAGAATTAGCGCGAGCCGGCTTGGTGAATATTGTCGGAGGCTGTTGCGGGACAACTCAAGAGCACATTTCTGCCATTTCAAAACGAGTTTCGAATTGCGCTCCGAGAAAGATTCCTCAAAGAAAGCATTATCTGCGTCTCTCAGGGCTCGAGGCTTTAAGTATTTTTCCCGGTTCTAATTTTATAAATATCGGTGAACGCACAAATGTTGCCGGTTCAGCAAAATTTGCAAAATTAATTCAAGAAGGCAATTTTGAATCTGCGCTTTCTGTTGCGCGCCAGCAGGTGGAGAACGGCGCGCAGATAATTGATATCAGCATGGACGCCGCGCTGATCGATTCCGAAGATGTAATGGTGAAATTTCTGAATTCGCTCGCTTCAGAACCTGAAATTTGCAAAGTCCCTTTCATGCTCGATTCTTCGAAATGGTCGGTGCTCGAAGCCGGTTTGAAATGCATACAGGGAAGACCAATTGTGAATTCCATTTCTTTGAAGGAAGGCGAAGAAAAATTTAAGCATCAGGCAAAGATGCTGAAGCGCTACGGAGCCGCAGTAGTTGTCATGGCATTCGATGAAGAGGGGCAGGCTGTGACTACGGAGCGAAAGGTAGAGATATGCCGCAGAGCATATTTCATTTTGACCGACGAATTAAAATTTTCGCCCGAGGATATAATTTTCGATCCGAATATTTTAACAATTGCGACCGGCATTGATGAACATAACAATTATGCAAAAAATTATTTAGACGCTGTTAAAATAATAAAAACCGAATTACCTTACGTATCAACAAGCGGCGGAGTCAGCAACATTTCGTTTGCGTTTCGTGGAAAGAATGCGATTCGAGAGGCTATGCACTCGGTCTTTCTTTTTCATGCAATAAAAGCCGGGCTCGACATGGCAATCGTAAACGCAGGCGCGCTTCCGGTTTACGAAGATATTTCGCGAGAATTGCGGGATGCGATCGAGGATGCTATCTTCAATCGGAACCAAGACACAATGAGTCAAGACCCAACTGAACGGCTTATTGCTTTAGCTGAAGGAATATCTCAGGAAAAGCGGGAAGCAAAGCGTGACGAATGGCGGACCCTTTCTTTGAAAGAAAGATTAAGTCATTCTTTGGTAAAGGGAATTACCGAATTTTTGGATGAAGATATTTCCGAGGCATTAACTAAATACGATGAACCTCTCGCTATTATTGAAGGTCCGCTCATGGATGGAATGAATGAAGTCGGAAATCTTTTCGGAGACGGAAAGATGTTTTTGCCGCAGGTAGTAAAGAGTGCGCGCGTGATGAAAAAGGCAGTCGCAATTCTGATGCCTCACATCGAAGCGCGCAAAAGAAACGGAGAGTCCAATTCGAAGGGAACCATAGTGCTGGCGACAGTTAAGGGCGATGTTCACGATATTGGAAAGAACATCGTCGGAGTCGTTTTAGCGTGCAACAATTTCAAAGTGATTGATCTCGGAGTAATGACGCCGGTCAATCGAATTGTGGAAGCTGTAAAAAGGGAGAATGCCAACATTCTCGGGCTGAGCGGACTTATTACTCCTTCGCTTGATGAGATGGCGCATGTTGCAAGGGAACTGGATAGAGAAGGATTAATCCTTCCTTTGATGATCGGAGGCGCTACGACCTCGAAGATGCATACTGCGGTAAAAATATCGATTGAGCGAAAAGGGCTTACTGTGCATGCTACTGATGCATCCAGAGCTGTCGGTGTTGCGTCAAAATTGATGGATGCGAATGTTTGTAAAAGTTTTGAAGCAGAGATCAGAGAAGAATATGAGCGGTTGAGACAGCGGCATCTTGCTGAAAAAAAGGTAAGACTAATTTCTATCGAAGAAGCGCGTCGGAGAGCACTTAAGACTGATTGGAGTCAACTGCAAATTGTTAAGCCGACATTTATTGGAGCAAAAAGTCTTAATGAAATTTCGATAGAGGAAATTATTCCGCGCATAGATTGGACTCCGTTTTTCCAAGCGTGGGAACTCAAAGGAAAGTATCCGAAGATATTTGAAGATAAAAAATATGGTGAAGAATCTAAAAAACTTTTTGAAGATGCAGAAAGAATGCTGGAGAAGTTTTCAGGCAGAATTCGACCGTCTGCAAGCATTGGATTTTTTCCGGCGGGGAGTCGAGAAGATGATATTATTATTTTTGAAGATGAGCTCCGTAATAAAATTATCTCTGTAATTCCTACTTTACGTCAGCAGATAGATCGGGGAAAAAATCCGAATCTTGCACTAGCTGATTTTATCGCTCCGGCTGATGAGCATAACTGCGATTACATCGGATTATTTGCTGTGACTGCAGGAATTGGTTTAGAGGAGCTTCTCAATGAATTTAGAAAAGACAATGATGATTACAGCGTTATTCTTGCAAAAGCACTTGCTGATCGCCTTGCAGAAGGACTTGCGGAATTCATGCATGAACGCGTCAGAAAAGAATTGTGGGGTTACGCCCCTGATGAGAAACTTTCAATTGATGAATTAATCGCCGAGAACTACCGAGGAATAAGACCGGCTCCGGGATATCCCTCATGCCCCGACCATGCGGACAAGAAGATAATATTTGAATTATTGAGTGCGGAGCGGATAGGAATGAAACTAACTGAAAACGGAGCTATGATTCCTCCTTCATCGGTTGCTGGATTTTACTTTGCACATCCTGCCGCGCAATATTTTGGAGTAGGAAGAATCGGCATTGACCAACTGAAGGGCTATTCTATGCGTCGCGGAGCAGAATTGAAAGATACGGCAAAACGGCTGATGATAGAGCTTGATGAATGAAATTTATTTTTTTCGAAAGAAAAGTGTTATGAAAAAGAATGCGGCAGAAACGAGAACGATTGTTGCTCCTGTCGCAGTATTCCATGAGTAAGAAAGTTGTAAGCCTATAATACCTGACAAAATTGCAAATGTGACGGAGAAGATATGGTAGGAATAAACTCGATTGCAGATATTCCGCGCCGCCGCGGCTGGAAGCACTAGAAGCGAGCTGATGATGAAAAGTCCGACCCACGGAATAGCTACGGCTATCACAAGTGCTACGATGATGCTGAAGAGAAGTTCCATTAGAAAAGGATTTATTCCGCGCGTTTTAGCTATGGAAACGTTAAGTGCCGAGAGAAGAAACTTGTTAAAGAAAACCAACCATATTGTGACTGTAGCTATCAGTACTACTGCTAGAATGTATATTTCTTTAGGGGAGATGCTAAGTATATCTCCGATTAGATAGCGCGTGAATTTTGAAAAACCGCCGCCTCGAGATAAAATCACAATTCCGCCCGCTACAGTCGTTGCGGTGACAGTAGCTATAATAGTGTCCGTGGAGGCAGAAGTTATTTTTCTGAGCATGACAAGTGCGATTGCGAAGAGGGCGGCGAATAAAATTAGTGAAATGCTTGGGTCTGAGCATCCGAAAATTACTCCGGCCGCCAGTCCTGCAAGAGCTCCGTGCCCGATCGAATCCGCAAAGAACGCCATCCTGTTGTTGACTATCAATGTTCCCAGTACTCCGCATATCGGTGCAATTAGTATTATTGCCATCAATGCGTTTCTCATGAAAGCGTATTGCGCCCATTCGAATGGAAGGCGGATTAACAAAGAATGCCAAATTCCATTCATGCGTGAATTTCTCCATCAATGTATTTGAAACTTTTGATCGAGTTATATTCAGGCACTTCGATTTTGCCGAAAAATTCTATTGTTTTGGTATTTCCAAATACATCTGCAGGTGAGCCGACGGCGAGGATTTTGTTATCGAGAAGAACAATTCGGTCTGCATATCGAGCGGCAAGAGGAAGGTCGTGCGAGACAAGAAGAATCGATAGGTCTTGAGTATGTTTCAAATTAGTCACTATTTCGTAAAAAAGTTCCATACCGTTTCTGTCTACATGGGCCGTAGGCTCATCGAGCAGAAGCAATGTCGGAAGAGGTTCTATTGCTAGTGCAAGAAGTGCGCGCTGAAGTTCGCCTCCTGAAAGTGTTCCGATCCGCCTGTCAAGAAGATGAGATATTTTTACGCGTTCAAGTGCGGAAAGAGCTCTTTGGCGAATATTGTCGGATACTCCAAGCCACGCGGGCCGTGACGACATCGCAGAAGCGAAAAGATCTATCACGCAGAACGGCGCGTCAGAATCGAATTCCATCTTTTGAGGTACATACCCAATTGACGGTTTTCGATTACTTTCCTGTTTAGGATCGAGAAATCGCAATTCTCCCTCGAACGGAATTTCACCGAGTATTGCTTTTAAAAGTGTTGTTTTGCCTCCGCCGTTTGGACCGATTAAAACCGTCAATTCTCCGCAATGAACATGAAGATTTATTTCGCTTAGAATTTTTTCGATTCCATAACTTACATTCAATCCTGCAATACGAGTGCAGCAGAGCCCGCATGGTGATGAAGACTGAAATTTCATTTAGCCAAAGCTTTTTTCAGCACTTCGAGATTTTTATTCATAATCTCTAAATATGCGTCAGGATTGTCCTGACCGTTCTCAACCGGATCCAGCATAAAAATATCAGCTTCAGTTTCACGCATAATGGTTTCTGCGGTTCGTGCGGGAAATTGCGGCTCAATAAATATGTTATGCACATTTTTCTTGCGAATAGTCTGAATTAGACTTGCAACCTCTTCGGCACTTGGCTCCTCTTCGGGCTCTTTTCTTACAACAGCAATTACTTCAAGCGAGAATTCTTTTGCAAACCAATAAAAGGCATCATGGAAGGTTACTATTTTACGGTCGGGCAATGAATCTATTGCAGAATGCATTTTTGTTTTAAGTGCTTCTAACTTTTGAATGTATAGAATTGAATTTGCCTTGTATGCATCGGCACGAATAGGATCGAGCGCGCCGAGTTGATCGGCGATACTTTTGGTTTGCTCAATTGCTCCGGTGATGCTGGTCCAGATGTGAGGATTATTAATTTCTGAATCTCGATCGGTGAAATTTTTTGAAGAGTCGATAATTTTTAATTCCGGAAATCCCTTAATCGCAGGTTCGAGAAATGTCTCAAGACCTAGTCCGTTGATGACTAAAATTTTTGCGGTTGATAATTTTCGCATTGATTCGGTAGTAAGTTGAAAGTCATGCGGGCAACCGGAATACTGTGCCGCTAAATTTTCAACAGAGACATTTGGAATATCTTTAGCAATATTTAAAACCATAATATAGATGGGATAAAAAGAAGTTATTATTTTGATAGAAGTTTGGCTTGAATTATTATTTTTATTCTCTTTGAAAGCATTTCCGCATGCACTGCTCCAGAAAGAAAAAATGAAAAAGAGTACGGAAAAAAAAATTAGAGTTTTTAATTTGCCTATATTCATCAAAATAATTATTACATTAGCTTATTCTTATTGTAAAGCAAAGGAAGGAAGTATCCTTTATTTTTTTGGAGTGATGATGTAATATCTTTGTATGAGAAAAGTTTTTTTAATCGTAATAGTTCATCTTTTCTTTTCAGCGTGCAATACTTTGCCCATCAGAGGAGAGGAGAAAAATAACTGGGAGAGAATTTATTTCACTCCAATCAGCGCGCGTGAACTTATTTTTTCGGATACTCTTATTATTTTTGCATCCGATAGAGGAATTTATTATTCGGATGACGGAGCCCGCTTTCGCTCAGCAAATGCGGATCTGCCCGGAGACAGAGAAATCATCGACGTTGCGGCTTCTGAGGGAAGAAACGAAATTTACGCTGTCACTGATTTAGGTTATTTGCTCCGCTCTAACGACAGAGCGAAGACTTTTTCGGTTGTCGGTCAATTTCCGAATTTTAGAATTTCCGCTGTTTCACTTAATAAAAACGGACGGCTTTTTGCGGCATCCTCAGTCGGACTTCTTCTTTCGGATTTAGATCTTTCGCAGGCGGCGGTTCGCAAGGTGCGAAGCTATGTGATGCCGTGGGAACTGCTTGTTCTTGGGCTTCCGATTTGGCGCAGAGCAAAGCTGGGTTCAGATACCGAGCTCTGGGATGATTGGACGGTAGTTTATGAAGGAGATGTTATTCATCTCGAAGTTGATCCGAAGCATTCGGAACATATTATTGCAGATGTATTTGAGCATGGCGCGGTTCAGTCATTTGATGAAGGCGAGACGTGGAAACCGATTATTTCAAGTGAGAGTGAAATTGTTAAAGGTCCGATCGCATTTGGAACTGATTCTAAAATTATGATTGGTTTGTTTTTTTCAAACGATGATGGAAGAACTTGGCACCGCACAGGCCTAAAACCGGATGCGGATGATTTGCGTCAGACTGGAGACAAAGAGTTTGCAGTTCATGATGCAGCCGTCACAGATGACGGTTACTGGGCATTAAATTATCGTGCCGCTTCGATTTATTTTTCTTCCGATGCGGCAAAGTGGCAGAGGATTGGCGCTCCGGAAAATTTTTACGTTGAGAACCGTGAAACATCTCCATCTGTTTTAGCAGTCGGAAATGATGGAAAAATATGGGTTGCTACTGACGGTCACGGAATTTTTAGATACATTTTTAAAAAATAAAAAAGGCTTACAGAAGGCATAGAAGGCATTTCTGAGCTGAAGTAGATATTTGGCTGTGGAAAACATTTTTTTATTAAAAAAAAATCTTGCATTTAGTGTTTCTTAAAAGTAACTTCAAAGATGAAAGTTGGTTTGGAATTCAAAGAAGAATTTTTTGAATGAAGTTTCAAACCAAAAGACTGAAGTCTGGACATATAAAAAAGTTTTTTTGACAGGAGTCGCGAACTTATGAATATAAAAGTTGTTATGGAAAAATCAGAAGACGGAAAATTTTTCATCTATGTACCTTCTTTGCCGGGAGTTATAGCGGAAGGCAGAAACCAAGATGAAGCATTGAAAGAGATTAGAGAAGCGATTTCATCTTCGCTTGAACCTTATGAAGAAGATATGCCTCAAAATAAAGAGAATCTGCAAGTAATCGAAATTTAAATTTACTAAAGTCTACTAAAAAACTTCAGTTTTAATAATTGCTATCATCAATCTTTTCGAACGGGCTAACCAAAAAGTGTTTACATCTGTCATTGCGAGGAGCGGACTCGCAGAGTCATTGCGACGAAGAACGTGTGAAATAATTGAAAAATGAAAATTGGAAAAATAAAATTTTCAATTTGCACTTTGCAATTTGCAATTTCAAATTTAACGGGAGACGCCTTGGAGGCACAGGCACCACGCGCCAATGGGCGCTTCTCTTGTGCTTGCGATGCGCACTTATTGTGCACGTGCCTCCAGATGAAAAGTAATATTTCCGCTCTCAAAGAACGTGTGAAATAATTGAAAAATGAAAATTGGAAAAATAAAATTTTCAATTTGCACTTTGCAATTTGCAATTTCAAATTTAACGGGAGACGTCATGGAGGCACAGACACCATCGCCTGTGTTTACGGCGCATGCTTATTCTTGAACTAAAGTGTTTACATGTGTCATTCCTTTTGCCCTTTGCCATTTGCCTTTTGACTTATTCATCATTCAAGAGGCGGCTATCTTTTTTCGATTTTATTACTGAATTAATCTCTGTCGATTTTTCGTATATTTGAAATTCCGTAATAGATGCCTTTTGCCGCAATGCGGACCGCAAGGCTTTCTGCAAGTGCCCGATATTTTTCCAGAGCAGGAGCAAGAGTCACTGCCCTCAAAACTGCGTCTCCACCAATCAATACGCTTCCGTCTTCTTCAATCAGCACAAATGATTTCAGACACATTTCTGCTGAAATATTTGGAGCAATCTTTTTTTGAATTTCACTATTGCATGGGACTACGTCCATTTCACGCAGAGAAATATATTTTCTTAGAAGAGAAGCAAATCTCCGACATATACTGCATCTCCCATCATAAATCGCAACTCTCATCACTCATCTATTGCTTCTCTGACTGCAATAATGCCGCCGAGCGCGCCAAGTGTACAGGAAAATATCAGTATCGATAAAATAATTTCTGGCGGCAAAAATTCCAGCCCTAAAAATGTAATTCTTTTATGTATCTCTTCGAACGCAACGTAAACGACGCCTATTCCAATTGCTCCGCCGATAAAACTTGTCAATGCTCCTTCCATAAAAAAAGGAAGTCTGACGAAACCGTCACTCGCTCCGACCAGACGCATCACGTATATGTCATCTTTTCTGGCATGAATTGTTGACCTGATTCCATTGAGAATTATAAGCAGAACAAAAACCGTCATAATTACTCCAATAGCCAGCGTAGAGTAATTTATCATAGTTGCAATTTTACTCATGCGCTTAACAGTTTCTTTTCCGTAAAGAACTTCAGATACTCCATTCATCGCTTTAATTTTGACCGCGAGCTCGTCAGGCTCGGTCATTTTTTCTTTCAATGAAACTTCGATAAAAGAGAAGAAAGGTTGATTGCCGTAAGCTTCTCTTATTCCTTCGGCAAGTTTAGAGCCGACGGCATCGCTGAAATATTTAAATGCGTCAGCTTTTGAAAAAACTTTTATTGATTTAACTTCGGGCAGATTTTTTAACGCGACAGAAATATCCGCCGAGTTAGAATTTTCTTTCAAGATTACATCTATTTTTGCGGTAGAGCGAAATCTGTCCATGCCAAGTTTGAGATTATGGCTGATTAAAAGAAAGCCTGAGAAGATCATAAGCGCAATTGACACGGTGGTGATCGTCATCAAAGTTCGTGTTCGCCCGACTTTGATTGAGTCGACCATTTCTCTAAAGGCAAATCCGATCATTGTATCTCAGCCTCCACATCTCCGCGCACAGCTTTGATTCTGCCTTTGTCGAGATAAATAACCGAGTGTTCTGAAGACTCAACGCGTCTGGAATCATGCGTCGCAACGATTACACTGCATCCTCTTTTCAGCATCGATTCCAAGATGGCAAAAACTTCGTCTGAAAGTTGAGGATCGAGATTGCCGGTCGGTTCGTCAGCTACGACTAATTGCGGTTCGACTGCCAGCGCTCGAGCAAGAGCTACTCTCTGCTTTTCCCCGTCAGCCATCGTAATTACCGGATGGTTTTTTCTATCTGTCAGCCTTACCATTTCGAGCAGTTCTTCCGCTCTTTTGATTGCTTTCTTTCTTCCGACCCCTTTAATAAGAAGCGCGAGCGCTACGTTATCTACAGCGCTTTTTCGCTCGATTAAGTGAAAGCTCTGATGAATTACGCCTACCTGCCTTCGTAATAACGGAATGTGTTTCTCTTTGATCTTCGAAATATTTCTCCCGCAAACTATCAATTCTCCGTCTGTTGGAAAAAGCTCGGCATAGAGCATTCTTATCAGGGTTGTTTTTCCGGCGCCTGACGCTCCGGTGAGAAATAGAAAAGATCGTTCATGCAATGTAAAGGTCAAATTTTCTATCGCACTAATTTCTCCGTCTCCGCTCGGGTCAAAGAATTTTTTTGTAACTCGCTTAAATTTTACCGTAGGATTCAAACTCATAATAAACATTTCTCCTTGATCTTATTTATCGTCGCTTTGAGATTATTGTTGAGTTTGAATTCTCGAATCAAACCGGTTCCTATGAGCACTGCATCAAAACCTTTTGGCACATTTTTTCCACGCTCAAATCCTGACTCTGCAACTTTGATGGAACCTTTAGGCAATTTAGAAACAAGCTCCGAGCATAATCCTGTGTCTGTGCTCAAATGAGCATCCTTAAGATTTCTGTTGTTTATCCCGATTATTTTCGCACGCTTCGGAAGAGATTTCAATTCTTCAGCTGAATGAACCTCGTAGAGAACATCCAATCCGAGTTCTTCCGCGTATGCACCGAACTCATCAAGTTTTTTCGAGTCAAGAAATGACGCGATCAGAAGAACCGCGTCGGCTCCGAGAATCCATGATTCCAACACTTGCTTTTTTGAAAGAATAAAATCTTTTCTCAGCACCGGCAATTTTGATTTGGAAGCCAGAGCTTCGAATTCGCCGACATTCATGCCAAAGTGTTTGTCCGAAAGGATAGAGAGCGCATCCGCTCCGGCATCAATGTATGATTTCATCAGCGCATTCGGATTGATATCGAAGTCTCCGGCTGACGGTGAAGAACGCTTTACCTCTGCAATTAAAGAGATGCCATTTTTGGATAAAGCATTCTGAAACGAATAACTGCGCCGTGTTCGAGCTTTTTGCAAAAGATCTGAATTTTCGAGTTGGAATATTTCCTTCTGCTTTTCTTCCAAAATATTATCGATGGCCGTCATTTTTCGTCGAACGTTTGAGCTAACGAATGAATTTTTTGTATCATCGAGTTTATGTATCTCCAGAGCGTCATGAATGCAAGCATAATAAGACTTGTTCCGATAAGTTCGCTTACGTTATGCTCATAGCAAATTATTTCTGTCGGCAGAAAATCAGAGTAAACGACAAGGAAGACTCCAAGCGTCAAAATCGACCATGTGACCCTCATCGTGCCGAGCGAATAATTCAGTAGGACTGGCGGAAGTGAAAAGAGCACGACGAAATTCATGAATAGAAAACCATCATGGAGTATTTTTTCTTCGGTAAAGAGTTTGCTCAGAGGAAGACTCGGCTCAAAAATGTATATGACAAGAAATACAATAGATGCCGCGGAGACAGCGGTAATCAGCATTACCATGCTCTGCACGATTTCGAATCCCCATCTCAGATATTGTTTCAAAATGAATAGACATGACATAACGAGGAAAGTTCTCGAAATAAGATGAAGGCTGTTTTGAAGAAAAACTTCCAGTTGTTCTGAATAGAGATGAACTCCTATTTCAGGCATTATCGCAAGAATGAGCAGAACGAAAAACGTTTTTATGCTTGCAGAATCGAAATGCATGAAGAGCAGAATAAGAATGAAACAAGTAATCAGATTAAATGCCGAGAGAAGAAATTTTATTAGAATCAGTCCGTTATGTTGATCGAGCAGAAGAAAAGGAAGAAACGATATTGAAAATAAAATTACGAGACCAGTTTTGACCAAAGTAATAACTTCAGGATAATAGAACTCATTTTCAGGATCATTATGAACATTGAGACCGGCATAGATAAACAGCACGCTCATCAAAGGCCCAACTATTTCCATACCCAGAGGTGTCTGGTCGAAGAATCTGAGAAAGGCGATAAAAACAAATAAGAGTCCTCCTCCAATAGTTCCGGCTTGAATAGTTTGAAGTTTAATTCTCATTTGAGGATCACGGTCAGCAGAAGCAATCATTGCAATTAAAATTGGTATTGCAAACCAGATCAGCGAGCAAAAAATAATTCCATAAGTCGGCAGAAGAGAGAAGAGAGTGATAAATAAAAATATTCGGCTCCATTTGCCTGTTCTGATATAAGTCATTATTGAGAGACCTATCGCTCCCCCGAGCGCAAAGGAAAAATTTGCTATGGAATCGAACAATGATGCTATTTCGAAGTTTGTGTAGTTAAAGATGAGTAAGATAGAGAGCTTGATAAGAGCACCGATAGTGACAGCCATAGTCTGAGCAATAAGCGATGAGCGGAGCTGACCGCTTGGCGCCCGATTGAAAAGACCCGAGAGCACAAAGAGCGCTACGGAGACTGTGAAGAGCAATAGAATGGCGATAAACATTAGTATTCAATCAAATAATACGTCAATTATAGAAAAAAGAAACCATAGATTTTGCAGAAGTTTGCGTAATTATTATTATCAAAATTTTTTGAACGCAGGCTAAAGCCTTTGGCTACCTTATTTAATTTTATTACATCATTCATTCAACCGACTATGCCCATGGCAGTAGCCATATCAATAGCATTATTTTGCGGCTTATGTTCTTTTCTTGATTCGAGTCCTTCACGGTCGTAACAAATGGGGGGCAAATTAATGCCGATCTGCTAAAGATATGATCTTGCATTTTGACGTCAAATGTCATACAATTGCTTACAGAGGTGAGATTATGTCTGATAGTATTACGGTTAGACTCCCAAAGGATCTTCAAGGGCAACTTAAGAAGATCAGCAGGGAGGATAGGGTCCCGATTAGTGAGCTGGTGCGAGAATCGTTGAGCCGGTTCATTGCCGTCAGGCGATTTAGGCGTTTGAGAAACCAAACCCTGCCATTTGCTGAGGCTCAGGGCCTGTTGACTGACGAGGATGTATTTCGGAAGATCTCGTGAAAGTTGTCCTCGACACAAACATATACGCCGCCGCATTTGCCACCAGAGGTCTATGCTGCGATGTGTACGAAACGTGTTTGAGCAACCATTCAATAGTTATAGGAATGGAGATACTGAAAGAAATCCGCAAGGTCTTTTCAAAGAAGCTGAAGATGCC
>Ga0066636_10001620_pt1 | contig 13994 bp, 11 predicted proteins | sample CryGeyCG2014_080_2_FD_62736 | JGI IMG/M metagenome (GOLD analysis project Ga0066636, IMG submission 62736) | Groundwater microbial communities from aquifer - Crystal Geyser CG07_land_8/20/14_0.80 | ecosystem: Environmental > Aquatic > Deep subsurface > Groundwater | place: USA: Utah: Grand...
GGAATCGTGGAAGGCGATGATGCCGTTGCTGTCACTATAGTAGCGGCGACGGTTCGTCGTTCTGAGCTCGACGAGAGGGACTCCTCGTCCGGTCTCCTCATCAATGACGACGATCTTGAAGTACTCGTTCTTCTCCTGAGCCGCGAGCCCTCCGGTCAACATCATACCCAGCACAATGCCCGCGGCAGTAACGACAACACTCTGCAATCGTCGCATAGGTCCCCTCCTCCGTCCGCTCCTCAGGGTGGGAGTTCAGTTCCGGGCGGGATTCTGGGTTTGAATGACTGTCTCAAGCATGTGATGCCTTCAGAGGAGTTTCACGACTACCACTGTCATATCATCGAGGTCACTGATGCCAGTCGTATCGATCTTCTCGACGAGGCTCCACCGCTCAACGCGGAAGATTCGAGGTTTTCCATTTCTCTGGCGAATTAGCAAGTCATCAGGAACGGAACGTTGAATAATAGCGCGTTCCGATGACTGTTTCAAGAGATCTGTTCCTGGCTGGGGACATGCCGTCGCTCTCACGAAGAGAAGGAGGAAGGAGGCAGACAGACCGGGAAAATCGTGAGGAACTACGTTCCAGAGGCAGTTTTCTTCCCGGGCTCGACGAACTTCAGGTCGGGAAGGTCGGTGAGTGATCCGTGGCAGTAAGCGTAGCGAAAGAACTCGGTGAGCGACTCGAGTGCCGGTTCATCCAGCTCGAACCGGTAATAGTTTTCAAGGACCCGGTCAAGAGTCTCCAATGAGATACCAAGCTCACCCGAGCGGTCCACAAGGATGTTCCTAGCGGTCTTGATGCCGAGCTGCTGCGATGCACGGAGGGCGTCGATATGCTCCTGCGCCAGCGCGTCTTCTTTCACGGCGACCATGACGTGAACGAAGGGAAGATCCGTCAGGTCCTCCCACGATTCGAGGAGATCGATATACTGATCGCTTGTCCCGGCGGCTTTCCACGCGGCTTCACCCACGAGAAGCGCAGCATCCGTGCGGGAGCCGACCGCATCGAGCAGCGAGTCGGAGGGGACAAACCGGGGCGTGGTGCCCCATTGCTCCATCAGGATGATCTTGGCGAGCAGCACCTCGGAAGGAAATCGGACATCCACCGCAAGCGTTGAGATGTCCTTCAGCCCACCCGCAAAGAAAATCGCCGCCGTCAGCGCACCACCGGCGGCAGCGACTCCAATCTTTGGGACAATCTGTGTTGAAGGATCACTCCGCGCATAGTCGATCGGCGACAGGAATGACGACTCGAGCGATCCTTCGCGGAACTTCAAGCCGTTCGACGCAAGGGAATCGGGGACAAGCTCAAACCCATGGCGCACTTTCCCGCTCGTCAATCCCCACAGAAGCGGCAGCGCCATCGCGTCGCCGCACGTGCCGAGACGCGGCTCCACACGCTACGCGCTCGTCTTCTGCCGGATGCTCTTCGTTGAGAGTGAGCGAAGATAGTAGAGCTTCGCCCGGCGGACACGACCCTGGCGAACGAGATCGATCTTCGCGATCCGGGGCGAGTGGAGCGGGAAGATTCGCTCGACGCCAACGCCGTTGGAGACCTTCCGAACGGTAAATGTTTCGCGGAGACCGCTCCCGCGACGGTTGATGACAACGCCCTGGAACTGCTGAATGCGCTCCTTGTCCCCTTCAACGACGCGGAAATGAACGTTCACTGAGTCGCCGGGGTGGAACTGCGTAATGTTTGTCTTCAGCTGCCGGGCCTCGATCAATGCAATCTTGTCCACGTGATCACCTCATCAGGGTATATCATGAATCAGAACATCTACTTCCGCTTCAATGCGGCACGCTTCGATGCTTCTTCGTGCCTCCACTGCGCGATCACCTCGTGGTTTCCGGAGAGCAGAACTTCCGGGACCCGCATCCCCCGGTACTCAGGCGGATGCGTGTAGTGCGGATGGTCGGGGTCTTCGGATTGAAACGAGTCCTCGAGGGCCGACTCCGCGTCGTGGAGCACACCGGGGATAAGCCGCACGATCGCGTCGATGACGACAAGCGCCGGGATCTCTCCCCCGGAGAGAACGTACTCACCGATTGATATCTCGCGCGTTACGAGCTTCTCGCGGATCCGCTCGTCGACCCCCTTGTAGTGCCCGCACAGGATCATGAGGGAATTCTTCAACGAGAGATCGTTCGCAAGTTTCTGCGTGAAGAGCTCCCCGTCAGGCGACAGGTAGATCACCTCATTGTAGGAGCGGTCGGCCGAGAGCTCGTCGAAGCATTCAAAGAACGGTTCCGGTTTGAGGACCATTCCAGCGCCGCCGCCGTATGGTTCGTCATCTATTGTCCTGTGCCGGTCATGCGTGTAGTTGCGGAGATCGTGAAGGACAATCTCGACGAGGTTCTTCATCCGCGCCTGCCTGATGATGCTCTCGTCGAGTGGACCCTCAAGAATTCCCGGGAACCCCGTCACAACATCGATTCGCATCACCCGATCCCCGTCCTTAATCTTCAAACATCCCCTCGAGCGCTTTGAGCCGGATCATCCGCCTGAGCGGATCAACCAATTCCACGGCATCATGGATGAATGGGATCGCATGCTCGCGCCCAGCATCGCGGACAAGGAGAACGTCGTTTGCGGGGGTTGTAAGGACATCGGCGACTCTCCCGCGGGCAGACCCGGCGGCATCGATGACCTCCATGCCGATCAGGTCATGGATGAAGTACTCCCCCTCCGACAGGGGATGAAGTGCTGAAGCCTCGATGTACAGGTACGCACCGCGAAGCCGCTCCGCCGCATCACGCGAGCCCGCCGATTCGAAGTGAACAATCAGCGAGCCCGAGCTCGTGCGGCAGGAGGCCACACGGACCATCTCCGCGCTCGCTTCGTCCCTGCCAATGAACAGAATCTGCAACCCGTTTTCCTCTCCCCACCGGTCCGGAAAACTCGAAAACGATTCAACCCGCACTTCCCCGCGAACACCCACCGCCCCACGAATTCTCCCGATTGCAACGAGGTCAGGCTGCACTGGTCGATTCAAATGCCTTGCCTCACGATCTGCTTGCGGCTCACCTTCTGCCCGCAGGCAGCAGGCAAGCGAGTCAGCCGGCGATTTCAAGAGCGGCTCGCTTCCCCTCCTTCGCCGCCACCGCACTGAGGAGGGTACGCATCGCCTGCGCTGTCCGTCCGTTGCGGCCGATCACCTTTCCGATGTCGGGCTCGCTCACCTTCAGCTTGAAGACCAGCCTCCCGTCTTTCTCCTCTTCGGAGATCTCAACCCCTGCCGGATTGTCGACAAGATGCTTCGCGATGAATTCGACAAAGTCCCTCATGCCCATGCCTCCTGCACTTCTTAGTCCTGAGGGCCCTCCACCCGCTGGAGGATGTCAAGGAAACCGTCGCCCGCCCTCTCAGTCTGCGTCCTCTCCTGCGAGGGAACATCGACACTGCTGTCCAGCCAGCCCGCCGTAGGCGGGGCGGACAGAGACCGGGACCTACTGCTGCGGAGCGGCGGCTTCCGCCGCCGGAGCTGCAGGTTCCACTGCAGCCTCCTTTTTCCGGGCAGCCCTGCGCGCTTTCTTCTCCGCCTCGCGCTCTACCTTCGCCGCCTGCTGGAGGTTCCACTTCTCCATTTCCGAAGCAATGAACTCCGCAGGCTTTCCGCGACGCATGAGGTCCCACTTTATCCAGACACCCTTACGCTTCAAAAGGCTGCGCACCGTTTCTGTCGGCTCTGCCCCCTTCGTGAGCCAGCGCATGGCCTTCTCTTCGTTCACGGTGATCAGCGCAGGGTCGATCATCGGGTTGTACGTCCCGATGACTTCGATGAACCTCCCATCGCGCGGCGAGCGCGAATCTGCAGCCACAATCTTGTAGATCGGCTGCTTCTTCTGCCCAATCCGCCTCAATCGCAATCGTACTGCCAATAGTCCTCCTCTTGACCTGAAGTTGATCGAATCAATTGAACTGGCCTGGTATTCGCATTCCACCGGGAGAACGGCCGAACTTCCCGCGGCGCAAGCTCTTCATCATCCTCTTCATCTCCTCGAACTGCTTGAGGAGTTTGTTGACATCCTGAACTTTCGTCCCGCTCCCAAGCGCGATGCGCCGGCGGCGGCTCCCGTTGATGAGGTGCGGTTTCCGCTGCTCCTCCGCGGTCATCGAGTGGATCATCGCCTCGACCTTTACGAATGCGCGGTCGTCGATGTCTTTCGCGCCCGCAAGCCGGTTGACGCCCGGGATCATCCCCAGTACCTGGCTCAGCGGACCCATCTTCTTGATTTCCTGAAGCTGGTCGAGGAAGTCCTCGAACGTAAACTCCGCCTTGCGGAGTTTCTCCTCCAGCTTCTCCGCCTTCTTCTCATCGACGGTCTCCTGCACCTTCTCGACGAGAGTGACGATGTCACCCATGCCGAGGATGCGCGATGCCATCCGGTCGGGATAGAACGGCTCAAGCTGCTCCAGCTTCTCGCCGACGCTTACGAACTTGATCGGCTTCTCGACGACAGAGCGGATGGAAAGGGCTGCGCCGCCGCGCGCGTCGCCGTCAAGCTTCGTGAGCACGACGCCGTCGAAGTCAAGACGATCATGAAACGCTCTCGCGGAGTTCACTGCATCCTGTCCGGTCATCGAATCAACAACGAACAGGATCTCGTGGGGCTTCGTGTGCGCTTTGACCGTCTCCACCTCGAGCATCATCTCCTCATCGACGTGGAGGCGTCCGGCTGTGTCGATGATGACAACGTCGCGGACGTTCTTCCGCGCGTGGTCGATTGAGTCGTCGGCAATCTGAATCGCATCGTGCGCGCGGTCGGCATAGACCGGGATCCCGATCTGCCCGCCGAGTTGGATGAGCTGGTCGATGGCGGCGGGACGCTGGACATCCGCGGCAACGAGGAGCGGGTGGTGTCCCTTATGCCGCAGGTAGTTCGCGAGTTTCGCCGAAAACGTCGTCTTCCCTGATCCCTGGAGCCCTGCAATAAGGATAACCGTCGGCGGCAGATTGGAGAACGTGATATCTGTCCGGTCGCTCCCCATGAGCCGGACGAGCTCATCGTAGATGATCTTGATCATGAGCTGTCCGGGCGTGACGCTTGTCAGGACTTCCGTCCCGAGGGATCGCTCTTGTACCTTGTCAATGAACGATTTTGCGACTCTAAAGTTCACGTCGGCCTCAAGAAGCACCCTGCGTACCTCGCGGAGCGTCTCGGAGACGTTCGCCTCCGTAATTCGCCCCTGCCCGCGCAGCTTCTTGAATATGCCTTCGAGTTTCTCTGTTAACTCTTCAAACATACGTGTAGAATCAGTATTTTAGCGTAAAAACAAATTTACCAAAATTTGGCCTCTTTCGCAAGAAAAGCGCGGCCGCAAAACCAATAATTCTCATAACATACCGTCGTATGGCCTTGCCGGTGCCGCATACCGGTCAGGCTATTTCGCGTCTCGCATTGGCTCCCGTCGGCAGGTGCAAGTGAAAGGCGTGGAAAAGCGGGAAGTTTCAACTCGTCACAACGAGCTTCCGGGTTGAGGAGAGACAAGCATGATCTTCGGCAGCGATGCCGCGGCGGATGCGCCAGCGGCAAACAGCACGGCTGTAAGGATGCCCCGCCCGCGCAGGTGCCGATTCACCGGACACCGACGGCTTCGACGCGCCTGACCTCCGGCACCTCTGAAATAAGAGCCCGCTCAATGCCGGCACGGAGCGTCATCGGTGAGAGAGGGCACACGCCGCATGTCCCTGTCAGCCGGACTTCAACGATCCCGTCCGTAGTGATGTTCACAAGCTCGACGCTGCCACCGTCTGCCTGGAGGTATGGACGGACAACCTCAAGTGCCTTCTGAACACGCTTCCTGACCGCTTCAATATTCATTGCCTTGTCTCTTTCACCTTAAAACCCAACCCCGAACAGCAAGAGTGCAACCGCGGATTACACAAAAGGTGCACACAAAAGCACGGATAGGAATTCATGGAAGTGAAATCTCGATCGCCGGCTTCTCCTCGGCTGTCATGTTCCTGATGCTCACCTGCGCCGCGAGGTTGCGGGCGATGTGGCGGATGATCTGCGCCTGATCCGACTCGGGGTCGCTGTAGACGATGGGCCACCCCGCATCACCTCCGATCCGCGTCGAGATGTTAATCGGTACTTCTCCGAGGAACGGGACCTGGAGTTCCCCGGCGATCTGCCTGCCGCCGCCGCTGCCGAAGATCTCTTCGCGCTGGCCGCAGTGTGAGCAGAGATAGTAGCTCATGTTCTCGATGACACCGAGCACGGGGACGTTGACCTTCTCAAACATCTGCATGCCGCGCCGCACAATGTTGAACGAGACATCCTGCGGCGTTGTCACAACGAGCGCGCCCGTGAGTGGAATTGTCTGCACCAGCGTCAGCTGGACGTCGCCCGTGCCGGGCGGCATATCAAAGAGGAGATAGTCAAGCTCACCCCAGTCAACGTCGGACAGGAATTGCTTCACCGCGCCGCTTGCCATCGGTCCGCGCCAGATGATCGCCGTCTTCGGGTCAACGAGAAATCCGATTGACATTACCTTCAGGCCGTACTTCTCAACCGGAAGGATTTTCTGCTTGTGCACCTTTGGCCTGTCCGTGATGCCGAGCATTGTCGGGACTGTCGGTCCGTAGACATCCATGTCAACGATGCCAACGCGGGCGCTGTCCTGCGCGAGCGCAACGGCGAGGTTGACGGCAATAGTCGACTTCCCGACGCCGCCTTTGCCGCTTGCGACGGCAATGGTATTCTTCACGTCCGGAATGATTGCCCCGCGCTGCGGATTGGGCCGCCCGACGACACGCGAGGTCATCTCCACCTCAATGGACCCGACCGTCGGAATGGCATCGCGGATCGCACGGATAGAAGCATCCTTCAGCTGTTCCCTGACCGGACAGGCGGGCGTCGTCAGCTCGATGCGGAACGACACGTTACTCCCCTTGACCGCAAGGTCCCTCACAAAGTTCAGCGACACGATGTCCCTGCGCAGGTCGGGGTCGACGACGCGCCGCAGCGCCGATAGAACCGCTTCGACACTCAATGTATGATTGTCCACAAGAATTCTCCTATGCAAGCATCATCATAATGTAGAAAAGGGTCTCTGCAAGAGCAACGAAGTGATCTCCTCAACCTTCAGACGGCAGGCCGGACAGGATCATCTCCTTCATCTGGGCGATCAAGGAAGATAACTCGCCTTCCCATTCGTCGAGGTGGGCCGCATCAAAGACGAACGCAACGGGTTCGCTGTTCCTCCGCAGAAACCACAACACTGTCCGGACCTCCAGTTGTTCCGGGTGCAGACGGCGAAGTAGATACGCGTAGCATTTCATCTGCACGCCGTAGCGATCCTCTGCAAACGCCTTCAGGTCCCGCTCATGCGAGACGTCATCGGTCTTGTAATCCAGAATCCACCAACCGAGCGAAGGGTCCTTCATCAAGCGATCGACGATGCCGACAGCGAAGTCATCACCGAGCGCCGAGGCGATCGTATACTCCGTGAAGATTTCTTCGGCACCGAGGATTGCCTTCGCGAACTCGCCGCGCAGCAGCGCGCTTATCTCTGAACGGATTTCCTCCCCCAGCCTTAGCAGTCTCTCCTCGCGCCCGATCTCCTCCCGGTTCACGACGGAGCGAACAATCGCGGCAAGGTTGGCGAGATCGTCTTTCGATCTCACCCTGCTGAGGACGCTGTGGATAATAGTCCCGCGCCGCGCCGGATCAATCGGCTCGAAGACGTCGTCGCTTTCATCTCCGCCTTTTGCTGCCGCCCGCTCCACGACCGGAAGCACACGGCTCTCGGGGAGCATCCCTGTGCGGTATGACTCCATGAACTGTCTTCGCGACCTGGCGAAGAGCTGAATCTGGGTGGCAGAGAAGAACTCTCCTCGAATCTGTCCCGTGATCGGCTCGTCATGGATGTCGTTTGGAAATGCAGCACTCGGGGGAGCCCCTCCCTCATGAGGCAATGCTTCGAGACGCCTCGCATCGAGGCATTTCACGCGCAGCATGTACGGAACTTCCTCTTCTCCCGTGCCATCGGGAAGAAGTCTCCGGATTCTAGTCTCCACCAGCGGCCCTTTGGGGGGGAGAGCGAGGAACTCGGGAAAGCGTCGGACGATCCAATCGAACGGCGAACCTTGCACGACGCGCCTGTTGCGGGCAGTGAGAATGAGATGATCCTTCGCCCGCGTTGTCGCGACGTAGAAGATCCGCTTCTCCTCCTCCGCGGACCGACGCTGCATCCGGAGTTTCATCACCTCGACGACGGGGACCGTGACTTTCTCCGCTTCCCTCTCCGGGCCCGCATGTCCGATGACCGAGAACCCGATGCCGAGATCCTCATCAATCAACGGAAGCCGGTCTCTTGGGCGCGGCTCGTTCAGATAGGGGAGGATGACAACCGGGAATTCGATTCCTTTTGCAGCGTGGATAGTGAGGATCTGAACGGCGTTCCTCGACTCAACGACTGCCGCCTGTCCCTCCTCAGGTTCCTTCTCGATCAGCTCGTTGAGCCTCTCGACGAAATCGAAGAGGTTTACGAAACTTCGCCCCTCGAACTCCCTCGCAAGGCGGAGGAGCTTCACAATATTTGCATTGTTCTGGTCACCCCGGGGACTCCCCGCAATCACGCCGAGCCATCCCGTCTGGAGGAGGATTCTCTGGACGAGAAGTGGAATCGGGAGTTTCCCCGCGCGCTCGAGGTCGCTCCCCAGGCATTCGACTGCCGTCTTCACCGCTGCAGGTGCGCCGGGCACGGCAGCGGAGGTTTTCAGCTTGTCGAAGAGGGTTCCGGTCCCCACACGTTGGACGACCGTGTAGAGCTCCGCATCGGAGAGCGTGAAGAACGGGGACCTGAGGATCCCCGCCAGCGCAACATCGTCTGCAGGATTGAGAAGAAAGCGAAGGTAGTTCGCAAAGTCGTAGATCTCCTGCGTCTGGTAAAAGCCGACACCCGAGCTCACAACGTAGGGTATATTGTGTGCCTTCATCGCCTCCTCGAGGAAGCCAAGCCGGGCGCGGCTCCGAAGAAGTATCGCGACATCCCCGAACCGGACGGGACGCGGAATCTCGCCTCGTGCGCCCTTCCCCTTCTCGAAGACTGTTGCTTTCTCATCCACGAGGAGGAGTATGCGGCGTGCGACAGCCTCTTCTTGCGTGATCGATACGCTGCTCTCCCCGGGAGTCTCGTCTTCTTTGTTTTCGCCACTGTCGTCCGGAACCAGAAGGAGCTCAACAGATCCGCGATCGTCGTTCTGTCGCCCCTTCACAAGCTCATCGTACCTCACCCCGTTTTCCTCGTCGTGCAGAAGGTCTCTGAAGAGCTCATTGACAAACACGAGGATGTCGCTGAGAAGTCGGAAGCTGTCGGGGAGTGTGAGCATCCCGCGCTCCTCATCCTCCACCGTTGTGTTCTTTCCGGCACTGCTGGATCGCCCGACGGCTGCGGCCATCTCTTGCTTGGTCGAGTTGAAAACCGCGACGTTTGCGTTGCGGAAACCGAAGATGGACTGTTTCGGATCACCGACGATGAACAGGTTCCCACGCTTGAATTCGTCGAGCAGGGGCCGGAGGATTTCGTACTGGAGCCTGTCCGTATCCTGGTACTCATCAACCATGATGAACCTGTACTGCTCGGAGAGCCGCCGGCGGATTTCCGGATGCTCCCGGAGGAGCGCGAGGGTTTTTACGAGAAGGTCCTCGTAGTCGAGGGCGTTCTCCTCCTCCTTCAGCTCTTCGTATGTGTGCCGCAATGCACCGTAGAGCTCGATGAGGACTCGAAGATGCCGCGCGTACGCTTCAACGTGGTGTCGATCGAGATCCGATGCTCGCGCGAGCCCGCGCAGCGAACCTAGAACCCCTGCGAATCGGGTGATATCGGCATTGCCCTTCACGATCCCCTTCTTGAACTCCTTCTCTCTCCCCTTTCCCCAGCTCTTCACAAGTAGCCGGTCACCGAGATCGATGATGGCGGCACAACGATCCCTGAGGCTCTCCTCGCCGGAGAAGAGCTTCTCCAGCAAATGAGTCAGCGCGCCGGCCTCCACGGCTAAAGAGACCACCCCGTCGAAGAGCCCCCGGTGAGGAGAGAGCTGTCCTGCCAGCTCCCGTGCGGCAGCTTCTTCCCACATCGCAAGCAGTTCGTCATCCGTCTTCTCAAACATCCCGGCGTCGACAAGGCGGTCGAGGAGAACACGCTTCTTTAGCGCAAGCCTGAGGATCTCCTCCGTCGCCGGTCTTCCAACGGCACGAAGCGTGTCAAAGACCCTCTCTTTCTTCTCCGCCACCTCCACCGTGAAGGTACTGAAGGTTCGCTGGAGCGCATCATCCGCGATGCGGGCGGAGTCGAGCGTCCCTGCGGTCGTGAACGCGGCGTCGACACCCGCCTCGACGGGGAACTGGCGCAGAATCCGCGCACAGAAGGCGTGGATGGTGCTGATGTTCGCGGACGGGAGTTCCTGGCGGATGTGAGCGAGCCTGTCGAGCCGGTCCGCCGTCCCGCTGTTACGTCTCTTCTCATGCTCGGATTGCACCTCCGCGATCTTGTCAGCTACCTCGCTCGTGATGCGTTGTGAGAGCTCGCCGGCGGCTTTCTCAGTGAATGTGATCGCAACGACGTTCTCGACCTGGACGTTCATCTGGAGGAGAATATCGAGGTAGCGCCGGGCAAGGACGGTCGTCTTGCCCGAACCTGCATTAGCCGTCACCGAGAGGTGGCAGCTGAGATTTAGTGCCTTCTGCTGATGGCGTGTGAGCACGAGGTGGAGTCTCCCGCAGAATCATGAACGGAAAAAGCCCGCCGGAGCGGGCTTTTTCAAACTTTTCACTAGCGGACGCGGGGCGAGATCCTCCGGTCGCCCATCGCGATCTCAGGATGAGTTCTTGATCCGCCAACGGCGGATCAAGAACTCACTTCACGAGGAGCATCTTTTGAGTGAACATTCTGCCGTCCGCCTTCATGACGCAGAAGTAGGTCCCAGTCACAAGGCTCCGCGCATCGAAGACCACCCTGTGCGCCCCCGCTCGCAGGTACTCGTTCGCAAGCTGCTCCACCTGCTGGCCGAGGACGTTGTAGACGGCGATCTGGACCATCCCGTCCCGCGGAACGCCGAACTCAACCGTTGTCGTCGGGTTGAACGGGTTCGGGTAGTTTCCCTTCAGGTAGTATGCCTCCGGCACCGGCTTCGGCAGCTCCTGCACACCGACGGTGACTCCCTTCACGTCAGTTGCCCAGAACCTCGTCGTGAGCTGGTAACCGCCAGCCGGCGGAGTCGCTCTAATGAACTGTGTCGCCACGCCTGTGAATGACACGACCGTCGAAGGCTCTGCGTGCCCCGGGACATCTGTGTCCTTATCAAACCTGATCGTCACCGTGTCTGCCTTGTTGAATGACGTGTAAACCAGGTTCGCATCCAACCCCGATCCGGGCCAGGCAGGCGATGTCGACGCCTTGCGGAGCGAATCGAGCTCGATCAGCATGCTCTCGTACTGCTCCCCGTTCGCGATGTACTGTGCCACGCTCAGCTTCACCGGCGTCGGGAGCGTCGCGCCCTTCTTCACAACCTTGATCTTCGTCGTGTCCTTCGCAAGCGGGACAAGCTCGGTAAGCCCGTTGTACTGGTCGATCTTCCCGATCACCATGATCGAATCGCCCAGGTCGAACGAGAGCGCCGCCGGGCTCCCGCTCGCGCTCTTGTAGAGGTTGACCCCGGCGGTGGCGTCCTGCATGTAGTAGCTCGTCGAGCTTGTGCCGTTGAAGTTCGGCGTGGTGATGACGCCGTAGACAAGGAGTGTGTCGCCGAGAACCTTGTGGTCCGGCACAAAGTCGCCGTTCAGGTCTTTCCTCGCCTCGGAGATTGGAACCGGTGTCGGACCGCCGCCGGGGATCGTAACTTGGTCGATTGCCCTTGTGGTATACGAATTCGGACCGGTCGGCGGCGCATACATCCTCACCCACTCACCGGAGGGATTCGCATAGTAGACGTTGCCCACGATGTCCGTCGCTATGGAATGATACGGCGATGTTTTTGTGGCTGGCTGGAAGAGCTGCGTGAGTGTGTGAGCCGTCCAGTTGATCTGGAAAACCCCGCCGGTCGTTCCCCGCGCTCGAACGTAGTAGATATCGTCCGAGTTCGATTGTAGGTCCGTCCCGGGGAAAATTGCCAAGTGGGTGGCGTAATCGGGAGCCGCGACAGAGTCTATCAGTGCGAGGACCGGAGCGGCGGGGGACGAGCCAAGTTTGTACACAGTCTTGTACCCAGACGCACTTACTCCACCCGTCGCATAGAGAGAACCGCCGTCGTCAAACGCAAGATCTCTGAAATACCTAATTGAGGGGAAAGAATCGACTCCTACAATCGTCGTAACACCACCCGCCCGCGTGAGCCGGTAGATGTATCGGTCACCGCCAACATAGATGGTTCCGTTTGACGCGACTGCAATTCCAGTCGGGGAAAAACCCGGAAGCCCGGCAGGGGCCTCCACCGTGAACGAATCAACAAGCTGGACGTCGTTGTAGATGCGGATCTGCGCCTTCGTTGCCAGCGTTGTATATATCTTCCCGTCGCGTGTTTGCGTCATGTACCACGGATCGGTGTTGGTGTAAGGCCCCGCCGCAGTGTCGTACACGGTCACGAAGTTCCCGAATGCAGTGGCCTTCAGCATCCGGCTGTACATGTACCAGTTGGTTGATTCCGTCATGTCGATGAACCCGAAATTGCGATCCGTTGGGATGGTGTTCACCTCAACATCCCGGCACGAGAGGCCAGTGGTGATATGGTCGCCGTACACCTCATTCTCCCATGCCTGCGTCCACGTGGAAACGCCACCGAGCTGGCGCGCCTCGATGTCGACATAGTACATTCCCCCCGGTGCCGCGGCCCCGCCGTCAGTCTTTCCATCCCACACAACCGAGGTGTCGCCAGGGAATGGGATGTCGCTCAGCACGATCGTGCGTACAGCCGCCCCTCCGGCGGCCGGCTTGAACACGACGTTCACGACGCTCGCAGAATCATTGAGCGCGAACGTGATTTTCGCCACCGCTCCGCTTGCCGGAGCGATGCGAATGTTGCTGGCGTAAACATTTGCGTACGCCTCGTAACCGAGGAAAGACGCAAGAAGTGCTGCAATAATGACTACTCTTCGTCCCATTAGCGTACCTCCTTCTTGAACGTTGTGCCTCCGTGGAGAGATGACGTCGTGCGTGCAGCGATTACCGGTGCACGATGCGTGTACACCAATTTAGCATTACACTGAGACAGTGTCAAGTACCCCGGACATTCATCTCTCATTTTGTTTGTGTCTTCCGGATTTTCTATTTTGGGTTCGATGTCGTCCTCACCGAACCAGCATGTCACGCCCAGGAAAGGGCTCGGCCAGCACTTTCTCGTCGATACCGCCATTGCGCGGAGAATCGTCGCGGCGATCCACGCGCATGGTGACGAAACGGTGGTCGAGATCGGCCCGGGCCGAGGAGCGCTCACACGCTTCCTCCTCGAATCGTACCGGAAGGTGATCGCCATTGAGATCGACGGCCGGGCGATCGCCTATCTCCGGGAGAAGTACTCTGACGAGTGCCGTGAGGGGCGTCTCGTTCTTCTCCACGAGGATGTCCGCGACGTACGGTTCGATTCCTTGCGCCGGGAAACCGGGGCGCGGCTCCACGTCGCGGGGAACCTGCCGTACTACCTGAGCGGGTTGATACTCTCCGCTCTTCTCGATGCACGACAGGATGTAGCAGATGCGACGGTCATGCTCCAGCGCGAGGTGGCACAGCGGCTTACGGCCGAGCCGCGGACGAAAGCGTACGGGATCCTCTCGGTTCTCTTTCAAGGGCTCGGCATGTCAGAGTTCCTGTTCAAGGTCCCGCCGCGTGCGTTTCATCCACCGCCCAATGTATACTCCGGCGTGGTGCGCTTACAGTTCCCGAAGGAGTCACCCATCGCTATCGCCGACGCCCGGACTTTCCTTACCGTCGTCAAGACGCTCTTCGGGAAGCGCCGCAAGATGCTGCGGAACACCGTCGCCGAGCTCACCGC
>Ga0066636_10001633_pt1 | contig 13947 bp, 12 predicted proteins | sample CryGeyCG2014_080_2_FD_62736 | JGI IMG/M metagenome (GOLD analysis project Ga0066636, IMG submission 62736) | Groundwater microbial communities from aquifer - Crystal Geyser CG07_land_8/20/14_0.80 | ecosystem: Environmental > Aquatic > Deep subsurface > Groundwater | place: USA: Utah: Grand...
AGAACGGATAAACCGGACTCCATGCTCCTCTTTTGCCCTTTCATAATAGGCATCGAAACCCTTTCCATGGGCACGGATGTCCATATAAAAGATCGTCGGCTCCACATCTGGTTGATGCTCCCTGGCAATGACCGCCTCCTTAATGGCATACATACAGCAAACAGAACTGCAATATTCGTTGCCGCCCATCTCTGTCATATCTCTGGAGCCAGAGCATTGGATCCAGGCAATCTTCTTCGGGGTTTTCTGGTCCGAGGGTCTTAAGATAGTTCCCTGAAATGGGCCGGAGGGACTGAGGATCCGCTCAAATTGAATGCTGGTAATAACATTGGAAAAACGGCCATATCCATAAGCGGCCAATCGTTTCGCATCATATTCGTCGCATCCCGGACTCAAGATGATGGAGCCCACTTCCCTGACGATCATCTCCTCCTGCTGGTCAAGATCAATCGCCCCTGCCTGACAGGCTTCCACACATTTCTTCTGACATTTTCCCCTGCTTAAAAAAAGGCAACTCTCACGGTCCACAACTGCCTTCAACGGAACGGCCTGGGGAAAGAGGATATAGATGGGCTTTCGTCTGGCCAGACCCTCTTCAAATTCAGAAGGCACACCCTTTTTCATGATACAGGCCTCTATACAGGCCCCACAACCTGTACATTTGGAAATATCAATGTAACGTGGTTTCTTCCTTACGGTGACCCTGAAGCTTTTAGGTTCCCCCTCTACCTTCACTACCTCAGAGTAGGTGAGAACTTCTATGTTCAGGTGACGACCCGCCTCGACCAGTTTAGGAGAGACGATGCACATGGCACAATCGTTGGTGGGGAAGGTCTTGTCCAACTGGGCCATGACGCCACCAATCGCCGGCGATGCCTCAACTAAGTAAACATAGTAGCCAGATTCTGCCAGATCAAGCGAGGCCTGGATCCCTGCAATCCCACCTCCTACAACCATGACGGCCCCTATTTGTTTGTCTTCCATTCTATTCCTCTCGATCCACCCTTAGATCAAACCCCTAACACTCAATACCTTCATCGGGTCAACAATATGCCGGCTCAGCCATCTCTTCACATCTCTATGCCCTAAAGCCAGCCCAATAAGTTCCGTAAAATATATAACAGGAACCTCCCTTGCCAATTCTTCCTGACGGGTGTCGAGATTGGCCTGACATATAGGACAACCCACAACGATACAGTCCGCCTCTGCCTCCCTGGCCATAGAGAGGAGCCGTCCGCTCAATTTTTTTACAATATCAGTCCGCGCCAGCATCAGTGAAGACCCGCAACAGTCAGTTTTATATGACCAGGATATCGGCTCTGCACCAATCGCTTCCACCAGTTTGTCCATGTGATGAGGGTTCTCATACTCTTTCACCCCTGTAATCTGTGGGGGGCGAACGGCAAGACAGCCGTAGTAACAGACAACCTTAAGCCCGGAGAGGGGTTTGACCACTTTTTTCTTTATCTCCTCCATAACTGGCTCGGAAGAAAAGAAATCCAGGGCATAGCGAATGGGAACACCTTGCCCCTGCCTCTCCCTTTCCGCTGCCTTAAGCCGGCTAAAACAGGCCACACAGGGAACAAGCAGTTCCCGATCATGCCTGTTAGCGATATCAAGATTCCTGGCAGCAAGTGCGATGGACAACACCTCATCTGTACAGTGAGCAGAACTCGCACCACAGCAGCTCCAGTCCTCAAGCTCGTAAAGCTTAATACCGAGGAGATCTGACACGCCCCGGCACGACTCGTCATACTCCCTTGCCGTCCCGTGGAGGGAGCATCCAGGATAATAGGAAACCTCTTTCAACCTCTCCCTCCTTTCTCATAAACATTGAAGATCTCTCGGATCTCTTTTTTCCCCCTGAAGCTGGAGGGGAGGAGCCTGATCTTTCCCCGACGGAACATCTTCCATCCCAATTCAGTGTCCTTGAGAAATTCACGGGTTCTGGCCTTGAACTGAAAGATGAGACCAAGCTCATAGACCCTTCCCCCTTTTTTGATAGCATCCAGAAATACGGAATGAAAGATGGGGACATCATTTTCCCCCAACTTGACCCCTCCCTGAATCGCCATGTGCCTTAAGGTATCCATGATTTTGGCAATATTGACGTTATTTGGACAGCGTGACCTGACAAGGTCGCCGTAACTATAGGGTGAAAGTCCCGAACTGGAAAGAGATAGACCCAGTTAGCTGAGTGGCACGGAGGTGAGAAATCTAATCCGTGAAGCCCACTGACAAAGGTTGGTAAAGCCAATCGAGCAAGTAAGTAAGCCGTAACGAAAGTGAACACATATGCAGCCTCGAAAGAACGAGACTCAGGGGTCATACTTATATGGCGCTGGTATGGCAACATCTTGCATCCTACTCTATCTTAACGGGTGTGAGGCCCTGGCGGGGTCACGGTGGCGGCGTGCTTACAAAGTGACGGCGGCAACAGGTGAGACCCTCCTTACCTTGAGGGAGAAATCCATCATGTAAGACCCTGTATATAAGTGAAAGCGAAGTTACAGGGGAGTAAGAGGGAGTCGGATGGGTTCATAGTAGCGATGATTGTAAGAAGAACAGAAACTTACATAGCGAAGGAGCCCTGCTTTCACACAATTCTTTACTGGAGGTGAGATAGGGCAGGCAATGAGAAAACCTGCTATTAGTCTATCAGAACTGAAAGAAAGGATATACGATAAGGCGAAATCCGAAAAAGCTCATCGTTTCTGGGGATTGTATGTCCATATCTGCAAAGTAGCAACGCTATATCAAGCCTACAAGAATGCGAAAGCGAATGACGGGAGACCGGGACTGGATGGAATTACATTCGAATGGATAGAAGACTATGGGGTTATGAAATATCTTGAGGAGATAAGCAATGGACTGAGGGAGAAGACATACAAACCTGAACCTAACAGAAGGGTAGAAATACCCAAGGAGAATGGCAAAAAGAGGCAACTAGGGATACCAAACATAAAGGACAGGATAGTTCAGGGAGCGGTCAAGCAGATACTTGAACCGATCTTTGAAGCTGACTTTTGCGACTGTTCATATGGTTACAGGCCAAACAGGGAAGCACAGGAGGCGGTAAGCAGCGTTGGCAGGGAAATAACCTTTGGGAAGCACCTGGTATTAGATGTAGACCTTAGTGGATACTTTGACAACGTAAGGCATCATATCCTGTTTGAAAAGATTGCCAGAAGAGTTAATGACGATGATGTAATGCATCTCATTAAACTGATATGCAAGGCAAATGGAAGAAGAGGAGTGCCTCAGGGTGGAGTTATCTCCCCGCTATTTTCAAATCTGTACCTTCAAGAAGTGGACGAAATGTTCACCAGAGCAAAGGCGGTAGTAAGAAGCTATTACGGGACAGAGTTGAGCTTTTACAGATTTGCAGATGATAGTGCGCCACGAGGTTACACGTAAGATGAGGGTAAGGCCCCTTGGAGTCGGCTTGCAGGAGCAGGCTCCAAACCACCTCAAGCTGCTGTGGTTAAGAGCCATGGTAGTGAGCGTTGAGGAAAAGGTCTCACAAGATGGGATCAGGTGAGGATCAAGGAGACGAACGCTAGTGAACCGCTGAGGAAGTGTCGAAAGCGTAGGGATGACGTCGAAACCAGGGGGATGTCGTTAACCTGGGATGAGTCTGGGGGGAACCTGCTTACTGTCCAGGTGGCGTCCGGCATGAAGGCGGCGTGACCTTGATTCAGGCTTGCGTGTAGAACGTGGGAACCTGTTGCTCTGATGTTAAGGGAGAAAGTCAAGTGGAGGCCCCACAAGAATGAGAGTACCGATGCAGAGCGCAGGGACGGATCACCCTGTAGTAGCGTGGAAGTCTCTGTAATGGGGATGGAGCGAAGGGGGTGAATCATCCAGCTTGATTTGAAGATCAACCAGTAAATTGGGAGGAATCTTTGAAGATAGCGAAGCCGTTTAAGATTTCCAAAAAGGTGGTGTGGGAGGCGTGGAAGAGAGTAAAGGCGAACCATGGGGCAGCCGGTGTAGATGAGGAATCGATTGCGGATTTTGAGAGAGACCTTAAGAACAACCTTTACAAAGTCTGGAATCGTATGTCCTCAGGGTGCTACTTTCCTCCGCCTGTCAGGACAGTGGGGATACCCAAGAAAAGTGGAGGAGAAAGACTTTTAGGGATACCTACCGTTGCTGATAGAGTCGCACAAATGGTAGCCAAGATGTACCTTGAACCTGTCCTGGAACCGAACTTTCATCAGGATTCCTACGGGTACAGACCTGGGAAGTCAGCAATTCAAGCGGTTGAGGTCACACGGAGACGTTGCTGGAAGTACGACTGGGTGCTTGAATTCGACATCAAGGGGTTGTTTGATAACATTGACTACAACCTTTTGATGCGGGCGGTAAGAAAACACACGGACTGTAAATGGATACTTTTATACATCGAGAGATGGCTGAAAGCTCCATTTCAGAAAGAAGATGGTGTATTAGTGGAGAGGACGAAAGGAACGCCCCAAGGAGGGGTGATCAGCCCTCTGCTTGCCAATCTCTTCTTACAGTATGTGTTTGATAAATGGATGGGGCGGAACTATCCGCAGACTCCATTTTGCCGTTATGCTGATGATGGAGTAGTGCACTGTCGAACCGAAGGGGAGACCCTGAAGATGAAGGAGGTGCTTGAGGGTAGGTTTAAAGAGTGTTATCTTGAGCTCCACTTGGAGAAGACGAGGGTCATCTATTGCAAAGATGATAATCGTCGGGAGGAACATCCACACACGAGCTTTGACTTCCTCGGATTCACATTTCGACCAAGAAGGTCAAAGAATCGGTGGGGTAAATACTTCATCAACTTTTTACCAGCAGTTAGCAATGAAGCTGGAAAAGAGATGAGGCAAGAGGCTCGGCGATGGAGGCTACACCTGCGAAGTGATAAATCCCTGGAGGATTTATCGAGGATGTTCAGCCCAATAGTTAGGGGCTGGATCAACTACTATGGGAGCTTTTACAAATCAGCACTTTACCCAACCTTGCGTCATCTGAACAGGACGCTGGTCAGATGGGCAGAGAGGAAATTTAAGAGGTTGAGGCGGCATCAGCGACGTGCGGAATACTGGTTAGGGAGAATTGCCCGAAAGGAGCCATGGCTTTTCCCGCACTGGCAGATGGGCATAAGACCTGCGGCTGGATGATGGGAGCCCGGTGAGTCGAGAGGCTCACGCCGGGTTCTAAGAGAACGGAGGGGGGAAGTTCCCCTCCGTTACTCACCTGATATGCCTTGTGAAGAAGCAAGGGCGATATATAAGACTCATGCAAGATGTAAAAAGCAGGCTCAGGGAAGAACTGGACAAGCTACAGGTGGTAATGAATGAAGAGAAGACCAAAGAGGTAGACCTGGGAAAAGGCGAGACCTTTAGTTTTCTTGGATTTGAATTCAGCCTGCGGAAATCCAATCGTACCGGGAAGATGATAGCGTATTACGAACCGAGGAAGAAGAAGGTACAGGCACTTGCTGATGACATAAACCAACTATTAAGAAGACTGTGGATGGGGCGGTTTCAGGAAGTTATATATTTCCTCAATCAGAGACTGAGGGGCTGGGTGAATTACTTCCGAATTGGGCATTCTAACAGGGTCTTTAAGAAGGTGAGAAATATAGTCATAAACAAGTTGCTCTGGTATGTAAAACGGAAACTGAGGAGCAAGTTTAGATGGAAGAAGTGGAGTACGAATGAACTATTCGATAAGTATAAGTTATACAACGACTATCGAATAAGATATTATCAGAAAGCTTAACCATCTAATAAGAATCATAAACCTTATCAAGAAGTGTGATAGGAAAGCCGTAAGAGGGAGTGCAGCCAACAAAATGGCTGAGCTTGTGGGTGAAAGTCCCACCCTGACAATTGTCCGTAGCGGTCAGGTAGCTATATCTGGCATATAGGGAGGTAACAACCTGTATGAAAGCCCAGAAGTAAACGGCCAGTCGGCTAAACAGAGATGTTTAAGTCGGAACGATACAGGGGTCTAACAAAATGGCAAGCCTTAGCATAAAGCGAAGACTGCCGTCTCGAAATAACGGCCTTGCGTGAAATCGTTTGCAAGATGTTGTTGGTGTCAACCTCTATGTCCCTCGTGAGGAAGACTGTAATGCTTAGCGAAGAAACGGACATAAGCAGTTAAGCGACCAACCGGGATATGGGTCGAGGCGAGCCATGAAAGTTCAGTCAGTAAAAGTTGGGAAGGTCTTATTCAATAAGGGCTGCTGATATAAGCTGAATAAGTGAAGTTCAGCAGGCGAATAGGATCCTCGGATGAGCCCATAGTAGCGATGAAGTCTCTGTAATGGAGATGGAGCAAAGGGGCTCTGGACGATAAGTTCTACACAAGGACACATCTGCCACCCTTAGAGGTGGAGACCAGATGTTAACAAAACTGGTAGATATGCTCAGTGTAAACCCCATTGTATGATGGGAGAAGGCATTGAGAAGAATTATCGTTTGAAGCCGTATTGGGGAAATCCCAACGTACGGAATTTTAGAGGGGGCGATGGAAACGGAGCATGGTCGAGATATTGAGGCACTGTCAACCGAAAGGGATAGAAACAGATAGGCTTGACCTAAACTATTTCGCGCCATTGCCCTACTCGACAAATCTCATGTACGGTTTGATGAGGAGATGCTGGAAATAGAGTATGGCTGAGATATTGTGACACTCTCAGAGGAAACGGAGAGAAACAGGGAACACAAACATCGGCCTGTAGCCACTACGCCAGTGTTTTACTCTACCCGAACGCCACAGGTATAACAGGAGGCGCATATCCAGATGGTTTTCGAAGAAAGGACCCTTCCCCGATGGCCGTACTGTATATGGCGAAGGATCTGGTTGGGAAGGATGTCCATCGCATAGGCAACCGGACATCCTGCTGCACACTTCTGACACTGGTAACAGTTATCTATTGTCTCACCGCTCGTATTAATCACTTCCGAGAGGAAAGAATTTCTCCTCTCAGTCGTCTGTTCACTCGTATTCATCTTCAAGCTCCAACCAGGAAAGAGCCCCAAACTCTAGACTTCAGACTCCAAACTGTGATACTTCTTCTTTAAGTATTTGAGAGAGTTCTGACAGAAAGGCAAACGCTCTTTCAACAATCCGTTCCTCAATAGGAGAAGACTGACCTTTCTCCGGTATCTGTCCGGCTATCTCATCGCCGAAACCCCAAATAGTCTTCCTGAGCCTGGCGGTCGTTGTAACCGGATAAACCACTGAATACATAGCCCAGTCCTGGCTCATCCACCCAGACAAAGGCATTTGGATTCTTCTCCCTGATTAAGTATGGTGTCCCTGAAAGACCTGACTTATGCCTTCTCAAGTTTGCTGCGAAGCATCGAATCCCCTCGGCAAAAGGACGGTAAAGGTAGTTCCTTTGCCCACCTCGCTCTCTACCTGGATAGAACCGAGGTGCGCCTCTACTATGCCCTTAACGATGGACAGTCCCAGGCCAGAACCTGTAATATGGCGGGTTTGATCGGTTTTTACACGGTAAAACTTATCGAATATCCTGGGTAGATCCTCTTTAGAGATACCTATCCCTGTATCAGAGACCTCTACCTGAAGGTATTCTCCCTTCGTCCCAGCCCTTATGGCAACCTGACCACCTTCCAGTGTATACCTGAGAGCATTATCAATCAGATTTGTAAAGACCTCTTCTATATCATGTCTATCTGCATTGATCATCGGCAGGCTGGGAGCAACCGACAATCTCAATGTAATATTCTTAGCCTCTGCCTGAAAGCGTATCAAATCGGCGGTTTCTTGAATAATCTCAGTTAATTGCAAGGGTTCTTTATGCTGAACTACTATACCAGCCTCAATCTTGGATATGTCCAGAAGATCACTGATTAACCTTAAAAGACCCCCGGTCCTTTCCTTTACCCTCCCTAATATCTTCCTCTGTCTCTCATTTACCTCTCCTGCCATCCCTCCCAAGACCACTGACATCTGCTGTTGAATAGAGGTAAGTGGGGACTTGAATTCATGGGCAACCATCGCCACAAAGTCTGACTTCATCTTATCGATGGCCTTGAGTTGGCTGATATCCTGCAGTACTGTCACTGACCCAATGACCTTACCGGCTTCATTCTTAACAGGGGCGAGGTGGGCCATCAGGACGGTCTCCCCAGATTCTCCCAAAGGTAATTCTTGGGATATGGTTATATGGTCAGTATCGGCTGTGGTCAATACCTTTTGGGCCAGTTCAGTCAAATTTTTATCCTTTATGGATTGACTGAGGGGCTTCCCCACTATCGAGGTATCCATAACCCCCAACATCTTCATCGTAGCAGGATTGTGGAGAACAACCCTGCCTTCCCTATCAGTAACCAATACCCCGTCGGCCATACAGTTTATGATGGTCTTTACCTTACTCTTCTCTGTGGCTATATCCTGGAGTCCCTTCTCCCTTTCCTGACGAAGATATTCTGCTTCCCGTAACAGCGCCTTCTTCTCAATAGCCCTTCTCACGACTATACGGAGTTGATCAGGGGTAAAGGGTTTTGGGATATAATCATAGGCCCCTTCTTTCATAGCTTCAACAGCAGATTCTATAGTGGCATATCCGGTAATTACAATGACAATTATATCAGGATAAGCCCCGTTTATTATTCGAAGCACTTCCATCCCAGTCATACCAGGCATCTTAAGGTCGAGGAGGACTATATCGAAACCCTTTTGTTTGATAAATTCTAAGCCCTCATTACCACTCTCTGCTACTTGAACATTACAGTCCTCCTTCTCCAGGATCCTCATACACCCATCTCGGACAATCCCTTCATCATCAACCACCAGGATATTAGCTCTGCTTCTCATCCCTTTTCTCTCTGTTATCTCTCTAAAAGCCTCTCCACCCGCTTAAGTATCTCAGGAGGCTCTACTGGTTTATCTATATAGTCATCAGCCTCCGTCTCAAGACCCATTTGTTTGGTATACCTTGTATAGGGGATATTCTCCGCTACCGCCGTAAGTAAAAGAATGGGAATATGGGCATACCGGGGATTACTCTTCAGCTCTGAACAGACCTCATACCCATCCTTTTGGGGCATCATCACATCCAGGATTATTAGATCAGGGCTATACTCTTTTAACTTCCCCTCCACCTCCGTACCATCATAGGCAACCACAACCTCATAGGGCTTGCTCTCTAAGATTGCCCTCGTCGCCTCAACAAAATCAGGGTCATCATCCACCAGTAAGATCTTTGCTAATTTAGCCATCCGTCTTCACCTCCTTAATTCCCCCTACCCTTTGTGATAGTTCACAGAGGTCAGAGATCAGCACTCAGGTGTTCATGATATAAGCTGAACACTTAATTTTACTGGATCGAGGATGATCAGTCAATGGTTTTTGAGACAAATGGTTTTTGAGACAAAACTTCATCCGGTTTTATCCCTCATTGCCTTCTCGACCTCCTCTCCCACTGTTTCCCTCAACCGGCAATTCTATCCTGAAGGTAGACCCCTTCCCTATCTCGCTTTTAACATCGATCTTCCCCTTATGGGCTTCTATAATCCCATAAGACATACTCAACCCTAAACCAGTACCCCTGCCGACCTCCTTGGTGGTAAAAAATGGCTCAAATATCCTGGAGATACGCTCCTCTGGGATTCCACAGCCGGTATCGGCAAATTCAACCGATACCGTTTTGTCCCCTGGGAGTATAGAGGTACGAACAGTTAAGGTTCCATTCCCATCCATTGCTTCGGCTGCATTCAGTATCATGTTCATGAAGACCTGGTTGAGCTGGCCGCTATTGCCTATTATTTGTGGGAGCGCAGGATCAAGTTCCCTAACTATCCGGATATTGTGGAACAGGGCCTGATTTTCCAAGAGAAATAGCCCTTGGTCTACAGCCCTATTGAGGTCAATGGGCTTCATCATAAACCCGGTTTGATGTGCAAATTCCAGAAGACCCTTTACAATCTCCTTACAGCGAATAGTCTCTTCTACTATACGTTCTAAGTCTTGCCTTCTAGAATCATCCTTCTCCATCTCTTCGAGTAATAGGTTAGAATATATCAGGATACCGCTTAAGGGGTTGTTTATCTCATGGGCTACACCAGCAGCCAGCTTACCCAATGAAGCCATCTTCTCTGACTGAAGAAGCTGGAGATGGGTCTCCCTTAGCTTCTTTTCCGCCCTTATCTTTTCTCTAAGATCATAAAAGAAGCCCACACTGGCTATCTCACGACTATTCTCATAAACAATTGCTGCTGATATATTTACCGGAATGTGCTCGCCAAACTTGGTTGTTGCTGTCATCTGACAAGGGCTCATCTTTCCCACTCCACCATATTCATTAGTGCGAAGCCTTCTCATTATCTCATGAGCTGTACCTGGGGAATAAAGCTGGGTTACATGGACATTTCTCATCGCCTCTTCCGCCTCCCAGCCCAACAATCTTTCAACTGCCTTATTAAAGATAATAATATTCCCTTTCATATCAGCTGCTACTATTGCATCCACTGAACTCTCGATCAAATTTGTGAAAAATTCATTGCTTCGGCGAAGCTCAGTTTCTATCTCTTTTACCCTTGTATCATCCAACATTTTCTCTAACACCGCCTTTTTCATAACTAAGTAAGACTGGTAGTGGCCAAAATCTATCTATATTGCAAAAATTAGTCTTCCACCTTTGGACGTGGGTAAAGCCCTGCTTTTTTCACGATGGTTTCCACCATCTCTTCCCACTCAATGGCCATCAGGTGAATACCATGAATCCCTTCCATCTTAAATAACCTTTGGATAGTCTCTACGCAGATGTCAATTCCCTCCTCTGCCTTTTTGTCCTTTGGGGCATCCTGCATCCTTTTGATGACCTTTTCAGGAATTTCAATCCCGGAGACCTTAGTTGCCATGTATTTGGCCATCCCCACCGATTTTAGGGGGGTAACCCCCCCCAGGATATGGATCTTTTCGTGCAGCCCCCTTTTCCTTACCATCTCCATCCATCGCTCGAACTTATCCAGGTCATAGATACACTGAGTCTGAATGAAATCAACTCCGGCTTTAACCTTCTTCGCCAACCTCACTACCCGGAACTCAAAAGGGTCGGCAAAGGGATTGGCCGCCGCCCCAATAAACATCTTGGGGACTCCCTGGATCTCATCTCCGCCCAAGACTTTTCCCTCATCCCTCATTAGCTTCACCATCTGAATCATCTGGATGCTGTCAATATCAAAGACATTCTTGGCCGTAGGGTGATTGCCGAATTTTTGGTGGTCTCCTGAAAGGCAAAGAATATTTCTTATCCCCAGGGCATAAGCTCCGAATATATCTGACTGCATGGCGATTCTATTTCGATCCCGTGAAACCATCTGCATGGTTCCTTCTAGCCCCATTTGATTTAGGAGGGCACAGGTAGCGATACTTGACATGCGGACAATTGAGGTTTGGTTATCGGTGACGTTAATTGCATCTACATTACCTTTGAGGAACTGGGCTTTTCTCTTGATTACCTCCACATCTGCCCCTTTGGGGGGTCCACACTCTCCGGTTACGGCAAACTCTCCCCTTTCCAGGATCTTCTCCAGATTGCTACCCGATTTCATAGCCTTAAATCCTCCCTTACTATCCTTCTGGGACCACCGTCCCTACTGCTTGACCAATCCTTTACCGGGATTATCTCTTCCAACTTATCCAACTGTCCTAGGGCCTTTAAACGGTCATAAATTAGCTGCCATCCACACTCAACCTCAGAGTCTATCTCACATTTGCCATTGACCGATCCTCCGCAGGGGCCGTTTAATAAACTCTTGGAACACCGGGCAATAGGACAGATACCCCCTGTCTTATCCAGCACACAATCACCGCAGCCAGCACATCTTTCTGACCAAACCCCCTGTTCCAGGGCAACCCCGATGAATTTGGTATTCAGTGTCGGATAAACCGGTTTTTCCTTGTAAGTTTCTGCCATAAACTGAACCCCGGCTCCACAGGCCATGGAAAGAATGGCCTGATATTCTCCTACATAACCCCTAATTTGTTCTAAATACTCAGGGTCACACTGACGCTCCAGGGTTACCTCTTTAATTTCTATCCCTTTTCCCTCTTTTTTTCTGGCCATATCCAAAGAAGCGGAGAGAATCCCTACTTCTTTTTCTCCACCAGCGGAACAGACTGTAACACAGGTTTTACACCCGATTACCAAAATCTTTTCAAAGGGTTCAACCATGGCCAAAATCTCGTTGAATGGTTTCCTTTCTGCAACAATCATCACCTCACTCCTTTCTTCCCACTCCCCCTTTAATGGGATTTGGTCCTAAATTCCTTATCCTTTCTGTCATTTCTTTAGCTATCTCCGCAAATCTTATACCTTCAGCCGCAGATAGATTATACATCTCTACCCTTTCCCCTCCAATTCCTATCTCCTCTAAAATCATCTTTGTTCGTTCCACCCTCTTTTTTGCCCTTAGATTTCCTTCCAGGAAATGACACTCACCCTCCAGACACCCTGCCACATAGACACCATCTGCACCTGCCTGGAAGGCCTTCAAAAGATAAAGAACATCTACTTTTCCGGTACACAAAAGCTTCACAATCTTGACATTGGGGGGATAGTTAATCCTCATCGAACCAGCAAGATCGGCGGCGGTATAAGCACAATAATGACAACAAAAAGCAATAATTTCTGGTTCAAACTCGCTCATTAGGCAGCCTCCATAAATAACGCCTTGCTCTTGGCAATTATCTGTTTATCGGTGAAATGCTGAAGTTGGATGGCCTTAGATGGGCACTCAGAGGCACAGATACCACAACCTTGGCATTTAGCGATCTCAATTTCTGCCTTGCCCTGGAGATTAATCACTGGAACATCATAAGGACAGACCCGAACACAGGTAAGGCAGGCAGCACACCTTTCTTCATCAACCACTGAAACTATACCGCTCATGGTGATCATATCTTTGGAAAGCACAGTAGAGGCCCGGGATACTGTTGCCAATGCTTGGGCGATGCTCTCATCGATTAGCTTTGGTGAATGAGCCAGACCACAAAGATAGATCCCCTCGGTGGCAAAATCTACCGGTCTCAGCTTCATATGGGCTTCCAGGAAGAAACCATCTTCATTAATGGGAATCTTAAGCATGGTTGCCAGTTCTTTATTGGGATGAGGAATGGTGGCACTGCTTAAAACCAAAAGATCTGGATTTAAAGTTACCTTCTCCCGGATCATAGGATCCACTATTGAGACCCTCAAATTGCCATTTTCCCTATTCACATCAGGTTTATTCTCTGGATCATATCTAATGAAGATTACCCCTTCTTCCCTTGCCTTTCGGTAATAGTCTTCCATAAAACCATAGGTCCTTATATCCCGATAAAGGATATAAATCCTTATCTTGGGATTTATCTCTTTAAGTCTTAAGGCATTTTTGATGGCCTCAGAACAGCAAACACGGCTGCAGTAAGGTCTTTCTCCATTTCTACTCCCAACGCATTGAATCATTACAATATTTTTGTAGATACTTATGCCCTGACCATTACTTGATACTCTTTCCTCTAGTTCCTGCTGGGTAATTACCCTTTCATCTTCCCCGTAGAGATATTCCTTGGGCTTCAATTCTTCACCCCCGGTGGCAATGATAACTATTCCATGATTTATATCTCTCATTGCCATCCCTGGCCCTGTCATAAGACTGGTTTTGTAGTTTCCTACATAGCCAGAAAAGTCAACTACAGCAGCATTGGTAATAACCTCAATGTCTGAATTTTTCCTTACATTATCTATCAATGTATTCAAATATTTTTGTACATCATCATTGTTCAAGGTATAATGAATCTTGAGTAGATTACCTCCCAGCTCTGCCTCTCTCTCTACCAGGTAGACTTTGAAGCCTTGCTCGGCCAACCCTAAAGCGGCAGTCATCCCGGAAAGTCCGCCGCCAATAACCAATCCCCTTTTATTTACCTCCTTGGACAGCTCTTTCAAAG
>Ga0066636_10001634_pt1 | contig 13945 bp, 2 predicted proteins | sample CryGeyCG2014_080_2_FD_62736 | JGI IMG/M metagenome (GOLD analysis project Ga0066636, IMG submission 62736) | Groundwater microbial communities from aquifer - Crystal Geyser CG07_land_8/20/14_0.80 | ecosystem: Environmental > Aquatic > Deep subsurface > Groundwater | place: USA: Utah: Grand...
GGTGATGTGGACTTCTTCAGAGTTGCGGCACCTGCTGGCGAGTTCACGGCCTTGCTCACTGATCTGCCGCCCAATGTGGACGCTGTGCTCAAGGTCTACAACAGCAGCAGCCAAGAGATCGCCTCCGTGGATCGCTTCTATGCCGGCCAGAGCGAGTTTCTCCAGATCCCGGCGGTGGCGGCGGGAGACTACTACGTCCGCGTGTCGGCCGGTGGCTGGGCACGCGCATCGTATAAGCTGGGCGTCAACACCGCTTTTGGTCGGCTGAACGGCATGGTCAGCCGACCGGGCGGCAGTCTGCTGGCGGGAGCAACCGTGACCGCGTCGCAAGGAGGCGTGGAGAAAGCGCGATTCGACACTGGCGCTGATGGAGCGTACCAGATGATCGTGGCGCCAGGCACCTACGATGTCAGCGCGGAGGTTCCGGGGTTCGCCAAGCTCACCCAGCCCGGCAAAGAAGTCCAGGCGAATCAGGACACGGTGGTGGACTTCGCGCTGACGGACAACCAAGCGCCCACGATTGTCCACGTGCCCATCACGCAAGCCAAGACCTCGCGTGCCCTGGAGATCGCTGCTGACGTGACCGACAACGTGTCGATCAACAGCGTGGACTTGTTCTATCGTCAGCCGGGCGAGAGCGCGTTCAACGAGATCGCGATGACGCGCGATCAGCACGGTAACACGTACCGGGCGACGATCCCGGGAGCGGCCGTTACGGAGAACGACCTGGAGTACTACATCGAGGCCGCCGATGCCATCCCGAACGCTTCGCAGCACCCAGCCACTGCCCCCGGTACGCCGCATTCCGTGGACGTGATGCCGCTCACCGCCGACTTCAGCGATGACGGCTACGTCGACTACCGGGACCTCTTCCTGTTCGCCCCGAGATGGCACACGGGACCCACGTCTCCGAACTGGGACCCGATTTTTGATCTGATCCCCGGCCCGGACCCCGCCCTTGGACAGCCCGACGAGCACATCGACTTCGCCGACCTGACTGAGTTCACCGCGGCCTGGCATACGGGGACTCCGCCGAGCCGTAGTCGCGCTGTGACCGCTGGCGCCGCCGACATGCAGGTGGCGCTCGACCTGGACCCGTCCATGCCGGGCATCCAGAACATCACGCCACTGAAGCCCGGCGCCGAGCTCGAGGCTGAGGTGGTCGTCGTGGGCGCCGACGGAGCACAGGGATTCCATGTCGACCTGGCATTCGACGCCAAGCAGGTCGAGATCGTGTCGCAGGACGGCGCCATCGCGGGAGAGGGCACGCTCTTGCTGGGCGCCGACCAGGACAGCCCAGTTGCATTCTTCGCGGACGGCACGCGTTCCGGCGCGGCCGTCTCCGTCGCCGTGCTGGGAACCAGCAAAGCCATCACGGGCACTGGCGTGCTGGCCGCTCTCCGTTTCCGTGTCAAGGACGGGGCGGCGCCTGAGGGTGGGATCCGCCTCGATGTCAGCGCGGCGCTGGTATCGGACAGCCGAGGCGCAGTGCAGCAGGCCGCGAGCGCAGTCGGCGGACTACTGCTGGCGCCAAACCGAGAGGCCACGCCCGCCGACTGGCAGGTGTGTCTGTCCGTGACCGCGGGCGATTCGGCGGACCGCTACAACCTCCTCGGAGTCAGCGCAGACCCGACCAGCCGGGCCGCCAGCGAGGCGATCGCCGAGCCGGCATGGCTCCCCGGGAGTGTGTCGCTGGCATTTGCCGCCGGCCAGGATGAGCCGCTGCGCTCCACCGACGTGCGCCCCCCCATCGTTGGCAAGACCACGTGGGAGGTCGTGGTGACCGCGCCGGGAGAAGGAGAGACGGTCACGCTGAGTTGGTCGAATCTGGGCGAGGCGTTGCCCAGAGCGCTGAAGGCCACGCTGGTGGACCCGGTGACCGGCGAGCGAGTCTACATGCCCACCCAGACCAGCTATACCTATCGGACCGGCCGCCAAGCCGGCCCGGAAACCCGTCGCTTCCAGATTGAGGTCGAACCTAGGGGAAGCAGCAACCAGCCGCTGATCGGCCCCGTCACCGTGACTCCCACCCGCGGCAGGGGGTACGCGATCGCATTCAGCCTGAGTGCCGAAAGCGCCGTCCGCGTCGAGATCGTCGCGCCGAACGGTCGTCCCGTCCAGACGGTGGACACCGGGCGCGCCGCGCGAGCCGGCATGCAGACCCTCACCTGGAACGGTGCGGGTCAGAATGGCCGTCCGGTACCGCGAGGCATCTACCTGGTCCGGGTGACCGCCCGAAGTGAGGAAAGGCGCCAAGCCAGCGCCGTCCGGCCGGTGCCGGTCCGATAGACTGGTCCATGGGCGATAGCCGCATTCAGGATCACGGACGAGGCCGAAGCCATGAAGCCAATCCAAGCCGCAAAGTACGTGTCGCTCCTCCTCATCGCCCTCATGCTCGGGCGCGCCTCCGCCGGCGTCAACGCCTCGGCCCGGCTGGGGGTCGATCTCGACTTGACCAGCGCCGCCATCGACGGAGGGCGACACTTTCCGCTCAACACCGAGTTCGACGTGAACCTGGTTGGCGAGAACGCCTCCGACCTCCACGCCGTGAACTTCGACCTGACCTATGACCCGACGCTGCTGAGTCCCGTCAAGGTCGACAACAAGTGGGTGCGAGAGGGTCCGTTCCTCAAGGCCAATGCGTCCGGTGCGCAGACGGTGTTCCTGGTGGACAAGCAGGACTCGCGGATCAACGTTTCCACCGCGATCCTTGGCACTCAGCCCGGCGTCGATGGGAACGGCGTGGTGGCGCACGTCCGGTTCAAGACCATCGCCTCCGGGGCCTCGGTGCTGCAACTCACCAACGTCATCTTCGTCGACCACCTGAACAACAAAGACGACATCACCGCCAACGCCGTCTCCGGGCACGTGTGGGGGTATGGGCCGGCGACGCGCTTCCAGGTCTCGGTGCCGGTGGAGTCGACTGTGGGAGTGCAGGTCACCGTCAGGTTCACGGCGCAGGACGCCGCCGGGGTGACCAACCCTGACTTCACCGGGACCGTGCAACTTACGTCGTCCGACCCTCTCGCTGTTCTGCCTCCCACGATCGCCTTCACGGGCCAGGACAACGGAGTGAAGTCCGCTCCGGCCGTGTTCCGCCGTGTCGGCGCGCAGACGGTGACCGGCGCCGACACCGTGAACCCGGCCATCAGCGGCACCTCCAACAGTACGCTCGTGAGGTCCCGCAATGCGGGCGCGAGGCTGCTGGTGGATGCGGATTCAGGCACCCAGGGAGTGCAAGGCGACCGCCAGGTCACGAATGGCGAGGTGCTCGATATCGCTGTCCTCGCAGGGGCAATGGGCGACCTCCACGGCGTCAACTTCGAGCTGGGCTACGACGCCCTCAAGCTGCAACTTGTCGAGGTGGGCGGGAAGCCAGCGGCGGAAGGCCCCTTCCTTGGCACCAACGCCTCCGGTGCCTCCACGACCTTCCTCACTGCCTCCGCGGCGGGCTCGGTGAACGTCTCTACGTCCATACTTGGGAACGTGGCCGGGGTGAGCGGCGACGGGGTGATCGCGCTCGTGCGGTTCAAGGCGATCTCGGAGGGCGTGGCCTCGCTCCAGTTGCGGCAGGTGGCGTCGACGGACCAGTTCGGGAACCAGGACATGCTGGACGCCAATTCGCTCGGTGGCTCCCTAATCATTGGCCAGCCGCCCGCTGACATCGTGGCGACGCGGCTGCTCGTGTCGGCGCCCGCGCAGGTGGCCGTTGGCGACACGTTCAACCTCACCCTCACGGCTATCGATGATCTCGGTCGCACCGACACCGACTACGCGGGCACGGTCACGCTCACTACCACGGACACCAGTTCCACTGTGCCTGGCTCCGTGACGTTTGCGCCTGCCGACCGAGGGTTCAAGACGCTGCGCGTTGCCTTCAACACCATTGGGCCACAGACGGTGACCGCCGTCGACACCAGTGCGGGACTGGCGGGCACGTCGACGGCCGCTCAGGTCGTGGGCGTGAATCGGAACGCTTCGACTGCGCTCGACCTGGAGCCGGCTACGGCAAGCCCGGACGCGAGTCGTCTCGTGCTCAAGAACCAGGCATTCGACGTGGCGGTTGAGCTTACCAACTGCCGCGACGTTAGAGGCGTCAACCTCGACGTCCTCTTCGACCCGGCGTTGCTGCAGCCGTTGGAAGTTGGTGGTAAGCCGGCTCAGGAAGGGCTATTCCTGAGCCAAGCTGGCTCGACGGCGTTCCTGGCGACCATCCAGGGCAGCGTGCTCAACATCTCGACTTCGCTTCTGGGCAGCGGCCCCGGTGTGGACGGCGCCGGCCGGCTGGCTACGGTTCGGTTCAAAGCGATTGGGGTCGGCGTCTCCAGTGTGCGCCTGGCGAACGTCATCCTGGTGGACCACTTCGGCAACCGGGACGACATCTCGGCCACCGCCAGCCAGACTACCTTGCGCATCACGGCAGCCACCCGCCTTCGAGTGGACTGCCCCGGCACGGCCACGGTCGGGCAGCCCTTCGTGACGACGGTCAAGGTCACGGATAACGATGGCGTCGTCATCACGAACCACACTGGCACTTTGACGTTCACCTCTTCAGACTCGCAGGCCACACTGCCCGACCCCGTTGCGCTCACCACGTCCGACCAGGGGACAAAGAGCGTGCAGTGCACGTTCCGAACGCTCGGCTTGCAGACGCTGACCGCGCAGGACCAGGCGAACAACCTGTCGGGCACTTCGCTCGCAGTGTCCGTCCTTGGCCTGAGTCGCAAGGTTGTCTTCGCCATCGATCTCGACGCCGGTACGCCGCAGGTGGACAACCTGCGAGCGGTGCGACCGGAAGAGGTGTTCGAGGTTGCCGTGGTTGTTGCCGACGCCACCGAGTTGCACGGGGTCAACCTCAACCTCGATTTCGACTCCATGCGATTGTCCCCGCAGCAAGTGAGCGGGAACTGGGCCCAGGAGGGGCCGTTCCTGCGGACCAATGCGGCCGGGAAACCGACCGTGTTCCTCGCCGCGACTCCGGGACCTGGGCGCCTGAACGTCTCCACGTCCATCCTGGGAACGGACCCGGGCGTGGACGGAACCGGCGTCTTGTGCACCGCGCGCTTCAAAGTGCTGAGCATGGGCAACTCGGAGATGAAGCTGACCAACGTGATTCTCGCGCACCGGGACAACTCGACCGAGGACGCGTCCGCGAATGCTCTGCCCGCAACCGTCGCGGCGAGGGACCTGTTGCCTCCCACGCTCTCCGAGCTTGCTCCCGCTGACGGCGCGTTCATCACCGATGCCAGATCCACCATCGCCGCCGTGGTACGAGACCAGCCCGGCGGGTCAGGCGTTGACGAAGCAGGCTTTCTTCTCACCCTTGACGGTGTGGGTGTCGCGCATACCTACCAGCCTCTCGATGCCGTGAGCGGCAAAGTGGTCTTCGCGCCCCCCAGCGATCTGTCGTTGACCAGACATGAAGTGAGCCTGCGGGCGCGGGATCGTCATGGCAACGAGGCATCCGTCGCGTGGGGCTTTACGGTGGAGCCGCCCTTGTCCGTCACGACCCCGACCCTCCCGGGCGCCGTGGCCGGGGATGCCTACAGCGCGGTGGCCGAGGCGACAGGCGGCAAGCCGCCCTACACGTGGAGTTTGGCCGCAGGCGCCCTACCGGATGGTGTGACCTTGGCTGCGAGCACTGGCGCCCTGGCCGGGGCACTCACCAAAGCCGGGGACTTCCCCTTCACGGTTCGCGCCACGGACGCCCGCGGGCGGACCGCGGAGAAGTCGTTCACCGTGGTGGTGGGCCCGGCGCTGGCCGTCACCACCGCCCAGTTGCCCGACGGCGTGGTGGGCGATGCCTACAATGCGGCGGTCCAGGCATCCGGCGGCACGCCGCCCTACACCTGGTCGCTGTCCGCGGGTACGTTGCCCAACGGGGTGACGCTGAGCGCCGGCACGGGCAGTCTCACGGGGTCGCTCACCCAGGCCGGCACGTTCTCCCCGACCCTCCGGGTGACCGACGCCCAGGGGCGCACGAGCGAGAAGGGGTTCTCTGTCACTGTCGGGCCCGCGTTGGCAATCACAACGACCCAGTTGCCGGATGGCGCGGTGGGCGATGCGTACGCGGCAGTTGTCGCAGCCACCGGCGGCACCGCGCCCTACACTTGGTCCGTGGCAGGTGGCGCCCTGCCGGACGGAGTGACACTTAACGGAGCCACAGGCGCCTTGACGGGCACACTTACCCGGGACGCTACCTTCTCCTTCACAATCCGGGCGACAGACGCTCAGGCGCGCACAGCGGACAGGGCGTTCTCGGTCACGGTAGCACCGGCGCTGCGCGTGACCACGGCGCAATTGCCCGACGGCGTGGTGGGAGACGCCTACGATGCCACCCTCGCTGCCGTGGGCGGCACGCCGCCCTACACCTGGAGCCTCACCGCGGGTGCCTTACCCGCAGGCTTGGCGCTGAACGCTATCACGGGAACGCTAACGGGCGCCCTAACGACTGCCGGCGTCTCCGACTTCACGGTCGCCGTGAGCGACTCCCAAGGGCGAAGCGCCTCGAAGCCACTGTCGATCACGGTTCAGTCGGGATTGACGGTGACGACCGGCGAGCTTCCAGGTGGCGCTGTGGGGGACACATACGCTGCCAACCTCGCAGCTTCGGGAGGCGATCCCCCCTACACGTGGAGCCTCAAGACGGGCGCGCTACCTGACGGCGCGACGCTGGCGGCGCAGACGGGGCAGATCAGCGGCACGCTGACGAAGGCCGGCGTCTTCGCCTTCACCGTGGAAGTGACCGATGCGCAGTTGCACCGGGCGGAGAAGCCGCTGTCCGTCACGGTGGCGGCGGCGCTTCAGATCACCACTGCCCAGTTGCCCGATGGCGCGGTAGGAGATGCCTATGCGGCGACGGTGGAAGCGACGGGCGGCACGCCTCCCTACACTTGGTCAGTCAGTGTTGGCGCGCTGCCCACCGGCGTGACGCTGAATGCCAGCTCGGGCGCCCTCACCGGCGCGCTCTCCCAGGCCGCAACCGCTACCTTCACACTCCGCGTGACAGACTCGAAGGCACGCACAGCGGAGAAGGTGTTCTCAGTCACCGTTGGTTCCTCGCTCACCATCTCGACCGTTCTGTTGCCGGACGGTGCAGTGGGCGACGCCTATTCGACAAGCCTCGCCGCTTCGGGTGGCACCCCGCCCTACTCGTGGTTGGTGGTCGCGGGGGGACTTCCCGACGGGCTGGTCCAGGGCTCGGCCTCCGGCGCGTTGACCGGCACGCTGACGAAGGCTGGCTCCTTCACATTCACCGTCCGCGTCACTGACAGCAAGAGCCGAACCGCGCAGAAGGCGTTCACCATCACCGTTGGGGCGGGACTTATCGTGACGACGACCCAACTGCCCGACGGCGTCGTGGGAGACGCCTACAGCACCGCCCTGACTGCTGCGGGGGGCACCCCGCCGTACACGTGGTCCGTAGCGGCGGGCAGCCTGCCCGCCGGTCTGAGTCTCAACCCGACCACTGGAACGCTTTCAGGAACGCCCACCGGCCCGGCCGGAGAGCCGTCTTTCTCAGTGCGGGCAACCGATGCCAGCAATCGGACCGCCTCCAAGGCGCTCACCCTTCGCCTGGGGGCCGCCCTGAGCATCACCACCACTGCCTTGCCCGGGGGTGCCGTGGGTGACGGGTACAGCACCAATCTTCAAGCCGCCGGTGGCACGTCGCCCTATGGCTGGAGTGTCGCCACCGGCGCCCTGCCCGACGGGGTGACGTTGAACGCCGGAACTGGGGCTTTGAGCGGCATGCTGACCAAGGCCGGCAGCTTCTCCTTCACTGTGCGCGCCACCGACGCAAAGGCGCGCACGGCCCAGAAGGCGCTGTCTATCGCCGTGGGCGACGCGATGACCGTAACGACGACGCAACTGCCCGGCGGGGTGGTGGGTGACGCGTACAGCACCAATCTCCAAGCCGCCGGTGGCACGGCGCCCTACACCTGGAGCGTCGCCGCCAGCAGCCTGCCGGCAGGTCTGACGCTCACCGCGTCCACCGGCGCGGTGTCCGGCACACCCACCGCGGCCGGGACCGCCAACGTCACCTTCCGCGTGACCGACACCCAGTCGCGGGTGGCCGACAAGGCGCTCTTCGTCACCATCGGCGGCGGGCTGTCGGTGACGACAACCGAACTGCTGGCCGGCGTGGTGGGGAGCGCCTACAACGCCACGGTGCAAGCTGCCGGCGGCACCACCCCGTACACTTGGAGCGTGGCCACGGGAGCACTGCCCGACGGCGTGAGCCTGAACTCAGGCACCGGGGCGCTGAGTGGCACCCCCACCAAGTCGGGCGCCTTCCAGGTGACTCTCCGCGTCACCGACGCCAAGCCTCGGACTGCGGAGAAGGCGTTCTCGATTACGATCGCCGCGCCGCCGACGTGCCAGTCCGTCTCGCCTACGCACACCCCGAACAAGGGCACCGTGGCGCTCACCGTCACCGGCACCCACTTTCAGTCTGGCGCCACCGTCAGCCTCCGCCGCTCAGGGGTGGCCGAGGTCGCCGGGACCGGCGTCACCGTCGAAAGCGCGACCAAGCTCACGGCGAACTTCGCGGTCGATGGCATGGCTGCCGGGGTCTGGGACGTGGTGGTGACCAACCCCGACGGCCACAGCGGCACCTTGGCCGGCGGACTGCAACTCACCGAATCTCTGCGAGTTACGGGACTGTCGCCCACGCAGGCACCCAACAGCGCCGCCCTGCAGACGTCGATCCGGGGGGCGGCGTTCAAGGACGGGCTGACGGCGAAGCTGGTCCGTTCCGGCCAGCCCGATGTGTCCGGCACCACCGTGCAGGTGACCAACGCCACCACGGCCACAGCCACCTTCGACCTCACCGGTATCACCACCGGTTACTGGAAGCTGGTGGTGCAGAGCGGCACCGAGACGGCCGAATTGGCCGACGCCCTCCGTGTTGCGCTGCCCGCCCCGGCAGTTCAGTCCATTGTCCCCAGCCAGGGCGCCAACTCCCTCTCGGTGACGGCGACCATCACCGGCACCGATTTCCGCGACGGCGCCACCGTGAAGCTCACCATGACCGGCGAGCCGGAGACCCCCGGAACCGGCGTCCAGCGGGTGAGCGCCACGGAACTGAAGGCGACCTTCGACCTGATCGGCAGGAAGTCCGGCAAGTGGGACCTCGTGGTTACCAACACCGACGCGCAGCGAGGCACGCTGTCGGGGGCGTTCACCGTTACGGAGTCCCCGACCATTCACTGGATGTCGCCTTCTTCGGCGGTCAATGTCGGCTCCCTCGAAGCCACTGTTTCCGGCGCGTTCTTCCAGGCCGGTGCGCGGGTCAGCCTCCGCTCGGCCAGCGGCGCTGCCGAGATCGCCAGTGCCAACGCGACCGTCACCAACGCCCAAGAGATCAAAGCCACCTTTTCCTTGGACGGCGCCGCCGAGGGCGCCCGCGACTTGATCGTCGCGAACCCCGACGGCGGGCACGCTGAGTTGAGGGGAGCCCTTACGGTCACCAAGGACCCGCCGCTCCTCACCGACGTGATCCCCAAGGTGGTGCCCAACACCGAAGTGGCGACGCTCACGGTCACCGGCAATGGCTTCCGGGCCGGCACCACCGCCACGCTGACGCTCGGAACCGACACGCTTCCGGGGCTGAACCTGCAGATTCAGAGCCAGACGAAGCTCACGGTGCAGTTCGATGTGCGGACCCGGCCCGTCGGGAGTTGGCTGCTGCAGGTCAGCAATCTGGATGGCAAGACAGGGCAGATGCCGGTGCGGGTGGCGGTGCCGCCGAAGATCACGAGTGTGACGCCGGCTAACGCGGTCAACCACCAACCTGTGACCGTGCGGATTGTCGGTTCTGGCTTCCAGGCCGGGTGCAACGTGAAGGTCGTCAAGGGGGATGCGGCAATCGATGGCACCTCGCTTGGTGTTTCCGGACCTGAGCAAGTCGACGCTACGCTTGACGTCACCGGCGTATTGCCAGGCGAGTGGCAGCTCATCATCGCCAATCCCGATGGACTTAAGTCGGGCCCTGCCGCCCTGAAAGTAAAGCACGCGTTCGTTCGACTTTGGTGTGAGAGCCAGGGGCGACAACAGATCGCGGTGGGGCGTTCCGCAGAGTATGTGCTGCAATACGGCAACTCCGGGAACATATCGGCGGACTTCGCGTTTCTTGACTTGTCTTTCGGAGGAGTGTCATGTCTAGAGGTCAGCGACGATCGTGGGAGCGTCGTCTGGGAGGCACAGCGGAACAAGGGAGAACCACTTGTGTTTGCGACTTTCAACGTGCGACCGGGCGAAGTCCGATCGCTCAACATACGCGTCGAGGCGCCTGCTGACATCCTCGAACGGCAAGGACGGCTGGCCCCGCTCGTGTTTGTTGGCTACGTCGCCAAGCAGGCAACGACGAAGTTCCTCCGAGATACGATGTTCAATATCTTCAAACACAAGTCGGATATGTATGTCGCACCAGATGAGCCGTTCTGGAAACAAGCTGGTGGTGTGATCCTCCAGGGGATGGGTTACTCGCTCGAGCAATACAAGGAGCATCCCGTCGAGAACCTCCTATGGTTTACCGGAGGTCTCCTCACAGGCGGAACGGCCGAGTGGATGAAGGGAGCCGGGTACCTCAAGGAGGCGCAGACTGTCAAGGACACATGGTCAAGTATCGTTGCTGCGAAAGGGTTTGTAGGCGCATTCCGCGAGAACTTCAACGACTTCATGGGCGCCAGCGATGAGACGAGAGGACCGGGTGGCCAGCTTCCGATCACTCCCGTCCGATCCGTTGACCCTAATGAGAAGCAGGGCCCGGAGGGACATGGAGCCGCCCGTGCTATTGGCTGCGAGCGTTCATTGCCATACGCCGTGTTCTTCGAGAACAACCCGGAAAAGGCCTCCGCTCCCGCTCAGGAAGTGACCGTCACGGATCAACTGAGCTCGGCGCTCGACTGGAGTACCGTGACGCTTGGGCCGGTATCCTTCGGCGGTCAGACCATCACCGTTCCCGCAGGTCAGCAGCAGTTCGAGACAACCACCGATCACACCATCACTCGCCCCGACAACGGGGAACTGGCGACGCTGAAGGTGAAGATCCAGGCGTCGCTCAACCCGCAGACAGGTGTTCTGACTTGGTTCTTCCAGTCTCTGGATCCGGTCACCGGTCAACTGCCGGAAGATCCATTCCTCGGCTTCCTGCCTCCCAACAAGACCCCACCCGAAGGTGATGGCTGGGTGTCGTTCACCGTGAAGCCCAAGCAGGATCTGGCTACAGGCACCGTCGTCAAGAACAGGGCGAGCATCGTGTTCGACCTGAACGAGCCGATCGAGACGCCGGAAGTGTTCAACACCATTGACTCTGGCGCCCCAACCTCCTCGGCGAGTTCACTTCCTGAAACCCAGGTCAGCACGAGCTTCAACGTCTCCTGGTCCGGTCAGGACGACCAAGGGGGTTCGGGTCTGCAAGACTACACGGTGTACGTATCCGGCGACGGTATCACGTACACCCCCTGGCTGTGGAACACGACGGATACCTCGGCCACGTACACCGGCAGTTACGGTCACACCTACTCCTTCTACGCGGTTGCTCGCGACAACGTCGGCAACGTCGAAGACCCGCCCGCCGAGCCGGACGCTACCACCACCATCGGCGGTCGGCCAAATGCGTGGCAAGGGCTCACCATCGCCTCGCTGCCGTTGATCCCGGACGACGTCAACCCGGCGGCCATCTGCGCCTTCCCCGGTCAGTCGTGGGCGCGCTGGGACCCGACGAAGGGAGAGTATGTTTACTTCGCCAATGATCCCAGCCGATTCACGTGGTTCGAGCCTCGCGACCACACGCCTGGCAAAGGTTTCTGGGCCCGGTTCAACGACTCCGCCAAGATCCCTGCGGGGCAGGCATTGGCCCAGGACACGGAGCAGACCATCGACTTGCAGGAAGGCTGGAACCTCATCGGGCTGCCGTTCCTGTCGGCGGTGAACTGGGACCTCACCAAGCTCCAGGTGATACCTGCGGCCACGCGGTCTGCCATGAACCTGAAGCAGGCGTTCGACGCCGGCCTGGTGGAAGACTATGCCTGGGCGTGGAACTCCCAGACTGAAGCATACGAACTCGTCTACGACGGTTCCGATGAGTACCTCGGCTCCTTGGCGCCGCACACAGCGCTCGACCCGTGGGTGGGCTATTGGTTCAAGGCGAAGCAGGACTGCCAGTTGGTGTTGCCGGCGCCCGAGTCCGGCAAGGCAGCCGCTTCCCGAGCAGCCCGCCGCAGCGCCACGCGCAAGCCCGACACAAATGGCTGGACGATCCCCTTGGAGCTGGCCGTCGGGGACCTGAAAGACACCTTCACCGTTCTCGGCGTGCGGCCCGCCGGCCGGGGAGCAACCGGCACGACCGAAGTGGAGTCCGCCCCGCCGGCGCCCGGCGACCGGCCATTCGTTGACCTGTCCTTCGTCGACTCCTCCGGGCGTTCACCAAATCGTCTGCTGGCCGTTGACCTCCGGCGCCCGCTGACTACGCGAACGCGCTGGGAGCTGCTGGCTCGCACCAATGCTCCCGAGGCAGACGTGACCGTGAAGTGGCCCGACCTGACGGCAGCGCCCAACCAGTACCGCTACACACTCATCGACGAAGAGACGGGTGCGCGCAAGTACATGCGGACGACCCGGGGCTACACGTTCCGCTCCGGCCCGAACGGCTCCACGCGGCGGCTTGCCGTTGAAGTTGACACGACCCCGGGCGCGGGGTTGACGCTCAGCGGCATTGGCATCGCTCCCTCCCGGGGCCGCGGTTTCGACGTGTCGTTCACCGTGTCGCAGCCGGCTGACGTGTCGGCAACCATCCGTTCGACAACGGGCCGCGTCGCGGCCACATTGGCGGCGCCCCGAGCGTCCCGGGCCGGTGTCAACATCTTGCGCTGGGACGGTCGCAGCGCGGACGGTAAACCCTTGCCGAGGGGCATGTACGCGCTCGAGCTCGTCGCTCGCACCGAGGAAGGCCAAGCCGTGAAAGCCGTTCGGACCTTCCCACTCAGATAGCCCACCAGAAGAAGCGAAGGACACGAAGAGAATGGACCGATCACACGGCGACAGCGCAGGTCTGCTCGGAGCAGTTCAGTCCGCACTCGTGCTTGCTGCCTGCTTGGCAATTGTCGGGTGCGGAGGAGGAGGAGGCGGCGGGGGCACACCTGCTGACACGCAGGGGCCAACGGTCTCGGACCCCACGGTCACGCCGCCAGCCACCTTCCGCTTCACCGGAGGACCGGTAACGATCTCCTGCAAGGCAACCGATGCGTCGGGGGTGAAAGAGGTAAAGGCAACCGTGACCAAGCAGGGAGGTGCCTCGGCACCGCAGTCGGTGGCATTGGCGAAGAAAGCGGGCACCACGGACCAGTACGAAGGCACGTTCGCCTGCCCAGGCAACATCCGAAGCGACGGCCAAGCCGAGACCTACACGGTCAAGATCACCGCCAGCGACACCAAGAACCACGCGACCACTGCCGACGCCAGCAACCTCCAGATTCCGGCCGCCCCGCTGCCGACGACCTCCGGTGGCTCGTCCCTGCCGACACCAGAGATCTGAGGAGTTCGGCTTCTATCCGCTGCCCCTTGGCAGCCGGCCGGAATCCTCCCCGGCGGCCCCACCATACTCGTGAAATGGTTCGCAGTAGCGCTCGGAGCGATAGCGGAGTGCGCGTGCGCCCACCTCACCAGCCACCGCGGCACGCGCTGGACCCCTATCCGCGTTCGGGGGGCCCTTGACGTGGGACTGACCGGGTCTGGAGGGCTCGCCCCGGCGCGAACTCAAGATCCGTCGTCAGCAGGAGCGCCCGCCTACGCCGGCACCCGCATGTCGACGAGGAACTCGTCGGTGATCCGCTTGCCCAGCAAGAAGAACTTGCGGTCGGGATACCAGAGCACGTTGTTGCCGCCTCGCGTGGTGAAGCTGGCGTACAGGCTCAAGCCGGAGTTGCGGGGCGTCTCCGGGGTG
>Ga0066636_10001636_pt1 | contig 13940 bp, 17 predicted proteins | sample CryGeyCG2014_080_2_FD_62736 | JGI IMG/M metagenome (GOLD analysis project Ga0066636, IMG submission 62736) | Groundwater microbial communities from aquifer - Crystal Geyser CG07_land_8/20/14_0.80 | ecosystem: Environmental > Aquatic > Deep subsurface > Groundwater | place: USA: Utah: Grand...
TTTCATTTTTGATTACTTCTATCGCTTTATCAAGCTGGGGATCGCGATTGTTTTTAATACTCTCTTCAGTCAAATCAACATCATAATCCACTGTCAAACCGTTTTTTTCAATTATATGACCGCTAGGTAAAAGCCAATGAGCAATTGTTACCTTCATCGAGGAGCCATCACTTAACGACACCATTTCCTGGACCGTGCCTTTGCCGAAAGTTTTTTTGCCAATCAGTTCTATTTCCCGATTATCTCTTAAGGCACCGGCTAAAATTTCCGAAGCCGAAGCCGAACCCTCATTAACCAAAATAACCAAGGGGAGGTCTTTAAAAATCCCATTTCCTGAAGCTTTGAATTGTTGTTTTTGGCCAGAACGGAATTCTTCAGAAACAACAATTTCTCCTGGCTTTAGAAACCAGCCAGTGATCTCAACAGCCGTCTCTAAATAGCCACCAGGATTATTTCTTAAATCAAGAATAATTGCTTTTGGATTTTGAGAATAAATTGAGACTGCTACTTGGTAAAAATTAAAACTAGCATTTTGGTAAAAATTATAAAGCTGAATATAAGCAATATCTTTATCAAGCATTTTCCAGTCAAGAGTTGGAATTTGAATAATTTCTCTGGTGATGGCGATATCTTTTGGCTCTGACCAACTATCACGCATTATTGTTAAAGTTACTTTTATTCCTACTTCTCCTCTGATTAATTTAACAGCTTCATCAAGATTAAACCCGGCAGTTGAAGCTCCATCAACTTTTAAGATTTTATCTCCGGCCCGAAGCCCGGCTCTTTCAGCTGGCGTGTCTTTCATCGGAGCGACAATTAGAAGCTGGCCGCTGCGAATATCAATTTCAATACCGACACCGCCAAAAGAACCCTGGACATCTTCCTGGAATTTTTTAGCTTCAGAAGGCGGGAAGAAATTAGTATTTGGATCTTTTAAGCTATCAACAAGGCCTGAAATCGCTCCATAAACCAAATCTTGATTATTGAGATTTTTTTCAATGTATTTATCTTTTAATTTTTTCCAAGCTTCCCAAAAAATAGAAAAATTAACATCCTCAGGCCTTGTTTCTTCAAGACCTGAAATTCCCTCAATGACTATGGTTTGCGGTTTTTCAGTTCCCTTTTGATACCCAAAATAAAAACTACTGCCAGCTACTGCCGCAATAATAATAAGCCCGGCAAGAAGTAATAGATTGTTTTTAATTGATTTATTCATTTTTTAATTATATCAAGTTTCGTTCAAAAATCTACTTTTTCTAAAATTATATATTCGGCGCCGATTCGAAAAAGTTTTGATTCCATTAAATCAAGAGATTGAGAAGTAAAAATTAAATCCCCTACTCTGAGAAGTTTGGTTTCTTTTCGGAATAATGGTTCAAAACGAGCCAAGGTTAAATGACCTTGAAATTTCCGATTTTCTTTTCGAAATTTGACGCCATTTTTATTAAGTAAATCTTCTAATTTATTTTTAATTTTGCCTAAAATTTCAGAAGTTTGTTTTGTCGTTGTTAGCCAAATCATTCTCGGCGGTCTATCTGGCCCGCCAAAAATTTTTTGCGGAGCAAACAATACGTCTCCAAATTCAATCAATGGTGGTTCTATACATAGAACCGCTGATTTTATGGATTCTAAAATGGACCCAATTGATTTGTCCGGTTGACCGCCTAAAAAGGTGAGCGTTAGATGCCAATTTTCTTCTGGCAGCCATCTAAAAGTCGGTTGCTTAGAGAAATGCATTTTAGAATCCACTTCTTCAATTATTCGCCTGATTTCTTTTTTAATATCTTCGGTTAGATTGATAGCAATAAAAAGCCGTTTCATTTTAGTAAAAAAATTAGGTATATCAAAACACAATTTTGATATATCGAACAGAGTTCGCTATAATTCAGTATATCATAAATGATTAAGGTTTATAAAAAATATCGGAGAGGCATTCGGGCGGTAATCTACAAAAAAGATAAAAAGGGTTTTTTATTTCTTGTTTTACATCGCATAAAACGATGGAAGGGCTATGAATTATTGAAAGGTGGAAAATTTAGCAAGGAAACCTATTTTCAAGCCTTAAAACGAGAAATTAAAGAAGAAACTGATTGCCGAGCTGAAAGCATTAAAAAGCTGCCTATTAAAGATAAATTTGACTATCCCCAAAAACATATTTTAATTTTCAAAAGAAGAGGCCAGATTTCGGTTTGTTATGTTTGCGAACTTAGTTGTCTGAGTAAAATCAAGCTTGTTGACGAACACGATAAGTATTACTGGCTGGATTTTAAAAGGGCTTTGAGGAAACTAAGCTATGGCAATAGTAAAAAAATTTTAAGATACGCTAATTCTTTTCTGAGAAATGCTAAATAATAATAGCGCTAAAGGCGATATATCGAGCAAAGCTTGCTATAAAGAATATTTGAAAATCCTGAAAGAGCGCTCAAAGACCAGTCGGGTTTATAAAAAATTTCAATTAATTGGTTTAGTCATTGCCCAGCTTTTAAATGATGAAAAGCATAAATCGCTTTATATTAAATTGGCTAAAAAGTACGACAACGAATTTTTGATTTCTTTGGCAAAAGATGTTTCCGAAAGAAAAAATATAGAAAATAAAGGCGCATATTTCACAAAAATTTTCTTCAACAGGGAAAATAAGAAATGAATATTTTTACGATTAACAACAAAAAAGAAGAAAAGTTTTTGAGACAGCGAGTACCGATTTTTAGTTTTTCTAAATTCTCTCAAAAGGAAATAAACGAAACGGCAAAAGCGCTTAAAGATAAAATGAAGGAGGCTGACGGAATTGGATTAAGCGCTAATCAGGCTGGTTTAAGCCAGCGGCTTTTTGTTGCTCGGGTGCCAACCAAAGAAGGTCAAATAAAATCCTACGCAGTTTTTAATCCAGAAATAATAAAATTTTCAAAAGAAAAAAAAGGTTTTGTAGAAGGATGTTTAAGCGTGCCAGGATTATTGGGTTTTGTCGAAAGACCGGAAAAAGTAACGCTTGTCGGTTTTGATAAAAATGGCAAAAAAATAAAAATAAAAGCCTGGGGATTATTGGCTATAGTTTTTCAACATGAGATTGACCATCTTAACGGAGTTTTGTATACCGACAGAGCAAAAAAGATTTTTAAAGAGACCGCCGAAGAAATTCCAAAAATATGAAATGCGTATTTTTTGGGACGCCGGAATTTGCGGCGATAATATTAGAGAAATTAATTAAAGTTGGTTTTATTCCCGAGGCAGTTGTTTGTAATCCCGACAGACCAGTTGGAAGAAAAAAGATTATTACGCCGTCACCAGTTAAAGCGAGGATTATGAATTATGAATTAGGAATTAGGGACAAAATTAAAATTTTACAGCCAGAAAAATTAGACTCCTCATTATTCATAATTCCTAATTCATCATTCGATGTTTTTGTTGTTGCGGCGTACTCACAGATAATTCCAAAAGAAATTTTAGAGATTCCGCGACTTGGTACGATTGGTGTTCATCCTTCGCTTTTGCCAAAATACCGCGGCTCCTCCCCTATTCAATCAGCTATTCTAAACGGCGATAAAGAAACCGGCGTTACCTTGTATTTAATGGATGACAAAATGGACCACGGACCAATTCTCAGCCAGCGAGAATTGGAATTTTCAATTTTCAATTTTCAATTTTCAATTTTATATCAAAAATTGGCGGAGTTGAGTGCAGATTTATTGATTGAAACATTGCCGAAATTTTTAAACAGGGAAATAGAACCAATAACCCAAAATGAAAGCCAAGCCACCTATACAAAGAAATTTATTACCGAAGACGGACGAATTGACCCCGAAGATTTGAGCGCAGCTCAAAACGGGGCAAGTTTAGAAAAAGCTATAATGATTGAAAGAAAAATCCGGGCCTTAAATCCTGAGCCCGGAGTTTTCACTTTTATAAACGGAAAAAGGGTTAAATTATTGGAAGCCAAAATTTCCGACGGGAAAATTGTAATTACAAAAACCCAAATTGAGGGCAAAAAGCCGCAAGAAAGTTCAATGATAATTCAGAGATAAATTGATATCTAAATATTTTTTAGGAATTACTTTTTTGATTGCTTTTAAAATTGAGCTTGGTTTTCTAACGGGGTTTACCAAATTTAATCTACCAATTAAAGAAAAGGAATCTAAAAATAGCAACAACCCGCTCTAAGCTTTTAGAGCGGGTTACTTTTGTTTCAGCCAACTAATTCAGTAATTTTCTTTAGCACCCGCCATATCCTTTGCGGATTCGCCTTAACAATTTCCTGCAAAGATAGGCTGTCAATAGCATAAAGCAAAGGAGAAATTGTTTTCCAACTTTTTCCCCGTAATTCTCTGACCGGTCTGATAAACACTCCTTCGTTAATAGAAACCTGATATACCAAAGGCGCTGATTCTTCTATGGTAATTCTCTTCCCTTTTCCCTGTTTTATAAAAGTCATTTTTCCTCTTCCTTCAGGAAAAAGGATGAATACTTCTTTGCCTTTTCCTATTTTTACTTTGTCAGAATTATCTATCCAATCTGTCCAAACCTTAACTTTTCCAAACATTTTTCCTCCTTTCTTTTGATAATTTTTTAAAGGTCTTAAATTAAATTTAATTAAAGAATATCACTTTAAAATTATTTTGTCAAGATTTGGCTTTTCGTCTCAAATTGATTGGTTAAGTTATCTGTTATCGCCGCTTCCATGAAGTTTATTTCTTTTCTTTCTTGACTCTAACTTCATCCAGCTTTAATTCAGTAGATATTTGAGCAACGTACCACAATACGTCGCCCAATTCTTTTTTAATCTTTTCTCTCTTTTGGTCATCAATAACTCCTTTTTTATCCCTTAATACCTTCTTGATTTTTTTGAAATCATCGATATCAATTAATTCCTTGCTCCGAGCATACCTATAAGTGTTATGCCTTTCATATGTTTTTATTCTACCCACGCTATTTTAAAAAATCAACAAATTACCCAAAACAAAAACCACCCCGCTAGACGAGGTGGTTTTTCTCTATGCTAGTTCTTAGATTCTGGTTACGTTCACTGCTTTCGATCCTTTCTCGGAATCAGCTTTCTCGAAAGATACCTTGTCGCCTACTTTCAAGTCAGCATATGCTACATCCTTAAGGTCATTGCCGTGAAAGAATAACTCTTTGTCTTCTTCAGCAATAGCGATAAATCCAAAACCTTTTTCTGTAAGAGTTTTAATTGTTCCTTCCATTGTTTTTATTGTTATTTTCAGAAACCCGACTAAGTCCCCTAACTAATATAAGATCATTATATTACTAATTTATACAATATGTCAAGCTATTTCGACTTTTTCAGTTCAATTTTGTTAAGAATATCTTTTATGCTCTTTAAGCTGTTTGGATCAAGAATTGAAATCGCGATTGCGTTAGGATTTATTTTTTTGATGATTTTTACTTTTTCTTCAATAATTTTATTTGTTATGAGATCGTTTTTAGTCAGAAATAGATATTCCGGTTTTTGAAGGAGAGATTTGTTGTATGCGCCTAATTCTTTGCGGATTATTTCGTAATCTTTTTCGGGATCAAGAGATTCAGCCGAAATAAAATGAAAAAGGATGCGAGTTCGTTCGATGTGGCGCAAAAATTTTATGCCTAGACCTTTTCCTTGTGATGAATTTTCGATCAGCCCCGGGATATCGGCAAGAATTAATTCGTAATAAATTCCTAAATTCGGCTCAAGAGTAGTAAACTGGTAATTCGCAACCTTGCTTTTAGAGTTTGTGAGTTCATTTAATAAGCTGGATTTTCCTACGTTTGGAAGCCCTATAAAACCAACATCGGCAATAAATTTTAATTCTAAGTGGAGATCAAAATTTTCTCCTGGCAATCCCGATTGGAATTGCTTGGGTGAAGTATTTTTTGAAGACCGAAAATGAAAATTTCCTTTACCTCCCCTACCTCCCTTGGCCAAAAGTATACGTTCGCCGATTTTTATTATTTCTACTTCATTTTTCAAGTCAAGATTATGAATGATAGTGCCTACGGGGACTTTTAGGATTAAATCTTTACCATCGTGGCCATCCCTGAATTGTCCCCTGCCGTCCATTCCATTTTCTGCTTTAAGCACTTTTTTGAACCTAAATTGACCCAAAGCATTTAAATTAGAAGAACCCTCGGCGTAAACGCTTCCGCCATGACCGCCGCTTCCACCAACAGGCCCTAAGCTTTTCAGATTAGTATTGAAAGCCACAGCTCCTTTTCCGCCATTCCCGGCAGAAACTTTTATTGTAATGTCATCAACAAGCATGCCTTATCTTACCCCTAAGGATTTATTTATGTCCTTTCTTTTTCTTTGCTTCTAACATTTGTCTCTTTATTGCCAATCGTTTCTTGGTTTTGTGGGAATGTGTTTTTTTATGTTTATTTAGCCCCGTTCTTCTTTTTGCCATATATGTATTTTGCTAATTAATTATTTTTTAAGTGTAGCAGAAAATATCAGTAAAAGGAAATACTCTATCGATTTATTCATTCTCTATTAAAATTAATCAAAGCCAGTTTTTCTTTACGCTTCCATCCTTTAATCTCAATTTCTCTTTTCAACGCCTCACTTTTTGTTTTAAACGTCTCTGTATAAACAACTTTATCAACCTTATGTGATGCCGTGTAATGACCACCAATTTTATCTTTATGCTCTTTGAATCTTCTATCTAAATCATTGGTAATGCCAGCATATATACTTTTGCCTTCACATCGAATTAGATAGACGTAATACATTGTATTAAACGGCCCTTCGGCACGACTCAGGACGCTTCGACTCGCTCAATACATAAATGCTTGTTGCACTGAGCGAGCGAAGCGAGCCGAAGTGCTGCCGGACCTGGATTCGAACCAAGATACCATGCTCCAGAGGCATGTGTCCTACCGTTAGACGATCCGGCATTTGAGCAACAATACTTTTATTAAATTTGGCGGGCCATTATCTGCCTACGGCAGACAGGGACGATCCGGCAAAAATCAAGGTAATTATAATAAAAAAGAGAGTTTTTACAAAGCTTTTACTGTTACGCTTTGAATTATCACGGGAGTAATCGGCCTATCGTTTTGGCCGGTTTTAATATTCCCTATCGCGTCAACAATCTCTTGCCCTTTTATAACTTTGCCGAAAATTGTGTAATTATGCGGTAAATTATTATTCTCAAGCATTATGAAGAATTGACTGCCGTTTGTGTTAGGTCCGGAATTAGCCATGGCTACCACACCTTTTTCATAACCTGCCTTGTATGAGGCCGTAGCGGGGTTTAATTCGTCTTCAAATTGGTACCCTGGTCCGCCGGTACCGCACGTACCCTTATCTTGTGAAACTCCGCATAAAGGATCACCGCCCTGAATCATAAAGCCATTTATTACTCTGTGGAAAATTAAATTATCGTAAAACCCTTTTTGAGCTAAAGTCACAAAATTATTTATTGTTTTTGGAGCGTCAGAATTAAAAGTTTGAATTTGAATTTCTCCAAGATTAGTTTTCAGTGTAATAATATGATAGTTCATTTTTTTGTTTTGATTATTAGTTTGATTATTTTCTGTTGATGTCGCTTCTGTACTGGTTGGAGATGAATTAGAAATGATTATATTCTCCGGCTGTTCGTTCTTCAAAAAAGACATTCTAAAGTATATCGCTAGGCCAATACCAACAACAATTAATATTAATATAATACCTAAAATTATTTTTTTATTCATAGTTTTAATATTATATTACTTTTTTAAGATTTTTCAAATCCCTACACCATAACAGGCATAGTAATTTTCACGAAGCCTTACATAGAACAATATTTAAAAATTTTAGTGCTTTTTTAGGCATAAAACTCTGTCACTGTCATATAATAAAATTATTTAGGATTCGCAATGCCCGTTTGGTGTGAGGGCAAACAAAAACCCCGCATCAACTTAGTGCGGGGTAAACCGGCAAGTGGTAAGCCGGATTCTGTTCCAAATTGGCGCGATAATTTATCTGGGCCTTGAATTACTCCAAGGCTCTAGCGGCACCCCAACCAAACGCTCCGTATGCGAAGCACTGGTGGTACGGCCTTGCACTCAATAAGGATTTAGCCGTTTCATCTCTGCCTTTTTATCCTTATAGCAGAGTTAGACCATCTACGTTAGGATTGGGTCTTTCCGACGTCTTTCGAGTCGAAACGTTTCTGTTCGCACCTCTCGCCTTACGGCGGCGGGCTGTTAGCCCGTACCTGCTACTAAGTGTCCGGACTTTCCTCCCCTATTAATTTTAGTTAATAAGAGCTATCGCTCCCTTGCCGGTTTATTATATTCTAGCAAAACCTTTATTTTTGTCAACTTTTAAAATAATCCTTTCTGGCTATCTAATTCCCGATTCACTAATCTATCAGCTTCTTTGTTCTCTTCTCGGGAAATATAGTTAAAATTTACTTTTTTGAAATCTTGTTTTAAGTTCCAAATTGTAATAAATAATTGTTGCAAATTTTTTTCTTTAATTTTATTTTCTCCATTTAATTGATTAACAACAAGCTCACTGTCGCTTTTTATTTCAATAGTTGATTTTTTTGCTTTTTCGTTTCCAATCAGATGTTTGATTTTCTTCAATGCAAAAAGTATCGCCTGATATTCAGCTTCGTTGTTGGTGCCCCGTCCTATATATTCACTGTATTCTTTTATTCCGCGTGAGTCTGCGCTTGCCCCGTTAGATAATTTATCTAACGGGGTGAATCCGCGTAAGTCAGCGGCGACACCAATGGCTGCCGGCCCGGGGTTTCCTCTTGCCCCGCCATCGCAATAAGCAATAATTTTTTTATCCATAAATTTATTTATTTAAAAAATTTTCAATTTCTTTTATAGCTTTTAAAGCTTTCGTTTTTGTGGGGAAGTTTACGCCACCAATATTTTGATGTCCTCCGCCGCCATAATTCTTTCTTAAAAAATTCCCGATATGGATGGAATCATTAATTTTTTTCCAAGGATTTTTTCCAACAGTTAAGCCAAAGGATTTACTCTTTTCATTAAAGATGATGGAATAAGGGGCTTTAAACGAAAGATAAGAAAAGATGGGTCTTATTTTAAGGCAATTGTTCTCTGTTTCATTAATAAAGGCTACTTTGTTTGAAATTTTTATATTTTTTCTGTAAAAAGTCCAGGATTTTTTTATTTCTTTATCAATTTTTTTGAAGAGGAGTTTTAATTCTTTGATTTTTGAAGTTTCTCTTAATGGTTTCGTCGCTAATGATTTGATAATTTTCCCTAAAATTTTTTTACTGACCGAAAAATTATCTAATAATAAAAATAATTTCATTGCCGGTTTTTTGAAGCTTATTGACTCTCTTGGATTTTTAAAAGCAAATTTGTCAATTTTATCACTCCATTTAGCAAGTTCCAGCAAGAACTTTTTTGGCCTGAATTTAAAATCTTTTTTTAATGAATCTAAAATTAAGCTGCCGCATGATTTATAATTGCAGTCCCATCTTAAAAGTTTTTTGGCTCGGAAATTTTTTCTCCAAGAATCTTTGATAAAAGCTGTTGGATGGTGGTCAAACCAAATTTTAGCCTTCGGATGATAAATAAAATCAACAATAATCGTTGGTTTTTTAAAAGAAATTTTTTCCCATGCTTTAAAATTAATGGGATATTGCACCGGATAAAAAGCCGCAATTTTATCCCCTTTCGCCTTTAAAAAATTCATTAAAATCGCGGTTGAGGCGATTCCGTCAAAATCATTGTGAAAATAAAGATTGTATATCATTTTATTTCCATCAATTTTTTAAAAACCTCGTAAGCGGTTCGGCAGTCGGCTAAAGCGCGGTGCTTTTGAGGTTCGTTGATGCTAAAATATCTGGCTAAATTACTTAAGGAAAAATATTTTATTTCCTGAGCTTTATCCAAAAGTTTAGCATAGGCGATAGTAAATAAATCAAAACTTCTTCTGGCAAATTTTTCTCCAAAGCCATTTTCAAAAAGCGCTTTTCTTAACCACATTAAATCCCAACTAATATTATGACCGATAATAATTGCGCCATTAACTTTTTCCAAAAATTCTGCCAGCGCTAATTTTAACTCAACAGCATTTTCCCATTCTTTTTCGGTATAGCCAACTAAATTTAATGCTTCAGGGTCTGCGTCTTTAATCCTTTTTGGTTTAGTTTTTCTTTCCCACTCTTCAATAATTTCAAAGTTCGGTTGAGAAACCAAAATCACACCAATTTCAATAATTTCATGATTTATTGAAAGCCCAGTTGCTTCCACGTCCACAAACGCCAAATTTATTTCTCGTTCATTCAATGAATTATTCTTGCTCATTTTTTATTTCTTAATGCTTCTATTCCTGGTAATTTTTTACCTGCTAAAAATTCAAGCATCGCTCCCCCGCCCGTAGAAAGGAATACATTAGGTTTTAGTGGTAAACTTGCGATTGTTTCGCCGCCGCCAATTACTGTCTTAGCTTTTTTATTTTTAAAAATCGTTTTAGCAATCTTTTCTGTCCCTTTGGCGAATCTTCTATCTTCAAATTTCCCCATTGGCCCATTCCAGATGATTGTTTTGGCAGCTTGAATTTTTTTGTTATAAAAATTTATGGTCTTTGGCCCAATATCTAAGAATCGGTTTTTATTAATTAGAAAATCAATTGGTAGAAATATCTTTTTCGGCATTGTTTTTAATATTTTTTTTGCTTCTGGAATCATTTCTTCTTCATAAAGCGAACCTTTCATCGGCGTTCCTAAAGCCGCCATAAAAGTATTAGCAATTCCGCCGCCAAGCAAGAAATAATCAGCCCCGGTAGAAAAGTTTTTAATTAAACCAAGCTTGTCAGAAATTTTTGCGCCGCCAATTATGATAGCCAATGGTTTTTTGGGTTTTTTCATTACTATCTTTAGGTTTTTAATTTCTTTTTCAAATCGAAGACCAGCATAGCTTGGTAAGTATTTTGTAATTGCCGCTACTGATGCATTTTTTCGATGAGAAACCGCAAAAGCATCATTAACATAAAAAGTCCCCAAGCTCGCTAATTTTTTCGCAAAAGCACTGTCATTTTTTTCTTCGCCGTCAAAAAATCGTAAATTTTCTAAAAGAAAAATTTTTAGGACATCCGATGTCCTTAATATTGACGTTAATTTTTGGACATCGGATGTCCCGAGATTGAAATCAATAAATTGTACCGGTCTTTTTACTAATTTAGAAATAATTTTTGCAAAAGGTTTGAGAGAAAATTTTTTGTAATTTACCAGCTTCGCTGGCTTTGGTCTTCCTCGGTGGCTTAAAATTACTACTCTTGCTCCCCTATTAACTAAAAATTTAATTGTCGGTAAAACAGCTTGTATTCTAAATGGGATATTTTTGTGGTTTTTTTGCCATCTCTCTAAATCTTCATTTTCAACATTAAAATCTACCCGTAACAAACAAACTTCTTTAGATAACTTCTTATTTTTTAAACTATTTAAAAATTTCATTTTTATCCACTCTTTCAATGCTAAACTCGGTTCCACCAGTGGAACCGTCTTATCTGGAAGGATAAAGAAATCGCCATCGACCTTTTCCACTAATAGTGGGCGCTTTTGATAAGTAATTTATCAAGTCATCTAGAAAACCAGGCTCAAACTTCTTTTTGGGTTGCTTTGATGTTTTTAATTTTCTAGTTGATTTATAAGAAATATAAAATTTAGAAGAATTGTTTATTAAACTTTTTTTCACCGAGCTTATAGTTTGACGTGATACTCCAAGAATTTGAGATATCTCTTTGTATGTTTTGCTCCGGCTTAAAAGATAAATGATAATCAGTCTTCTGGCTAAAATTATTTTTTCTGTTTGAGATAAAAGATTATCAAGTATTTCTTCTAATTTTTGAGCGGTAATAGCTCTTTTTAATTTCTCTAAAAATTCTTGCCAGACTTTTTCTTCTAATTGTTTATTTATTTCAGTTCTAAAAAATTTTTCCATATTTATTTAGTTTTTAAATCCACTTTTATAAATTTCGTTTCTTTCTTTCTTCTTTCTTTTTATCTTTTAGGGTTAATTAGTTTAAATGATTTTTTAAAATAAAGATTTTCGAGCGAGTGAAGGGAATCGAACCCTCGTCTGTTCCTTGGGAAGGAACTATTCTGCCACTGAACCACACTCGCTATTGCGTAATAATGATTAATTTTTCGTCAGAAATTTTATAATTGAATCGGGCGCGTAACTCTTTTACTAAATTTTCCGGTTTTGAATAATACTCTAATTCTTCTTTGAGGGTATTATTTTCTTTTTTCACTAATTCCAACTGATTTGCTAATTTTTTAAACTTATCCTTAACCTTTTGATTATCTTTAGCCAATGAAAAAACTTGCCAACCTACGGCTATTAAAATAACTATTAAAATAACTAAAGTCGCTATTCTCATAATTAATAGTTAGTATACCAAACTTTGTTTTGATATATCAAAGTTGATTCACCGTATGAGTTGCTCTATGTTTTGTTTAACAGAGTTCTTAAAATTATCAAGTAGCTCCCTGAATAGTCCTCGTGATTCGTATTTGTATTCTACTAGCGGATCTTTTTGGCCGTAAGCTCTAATTCGCACCGATTCATGCAAGGCCTCCAAGTTTTCCAAATGATTCATCCAAAGCATATCCAAAACGGATAAAATTCGCTGACCAATGATCTTTTTCTGTTCATCGTTTAGGGACTTTATCTTTTTTATTACTTCGGCGTTGTTTTCGTCGCTTTCAGTTTTTTCCGGGGCGTTCAATTGTTGACTTAAATTACTGGCACTCAATAATTCTTCAACTATATCTGTAACTTTGTTAACAAATATTTTTTCTAAAATTTCTTGGCGTTTTTTATAAATAGTATTTCTTTGTTTATTTAAAACGTCGTCGTATTCCAAAAGGTGTTTTCTTAAATCAAAATTAAATCCTTCAACTTTTTTTTGAGCCTCGGTGATAACTTTGGAAATCAGAGATGATTCTATTGGCTGATCTTCGGGAATCTTTAAGAGATTCATCAGGTTTTTTACTCTTTCACCGCCGAAAATACGCAACAAATCGTCTTCTAAAGAGAGAAAAAATTGGTTTGAACCTGGATCACCTTGCCTTCCACCTCGGCCTTGCAATTGATTGTCGATTCTTCTGGCTTCATGACGTTCGGTGCCGATGACAAGAAGTCCGCTAAGTTCTTTAATTTTTTGAGCTTCTTCCAGATTTGGTGGATTGCCGCCTAAAACAATATCAACGCCGCGGCCAGCCATATTGGTGGCGACTGTAACAGCTTTCAATTTTCCGGCTTGAGCAATAATTTCACCTTCTCGTTCATGGTTTTTAGCGTTTAACACCTCATGAGAAATGCCGGCCTGAGTTAAAAGTTTAGAGAAATGTTCGTTTTGTTCTACTGAAGTGGTGCCAAGTAAAATTGGTTGACTAGTTTCATGACGGTGTTTTATTTCTTCAGCCACTGCTTTATATTTCGCCTCTTTGGTTTTATAAATAACATCAGGTAAATTTTGACGAATCATCGGCTTATTTGGCGGAATAGAAACGACTTCTAAGTTATAAACTTTATAGAATTCTTCTGCTGAGGTTTGGGCAGTGCCGGTCATTCCAGCGATTTTTTCATATAGACGGAAAAGATTTTGAAGGGTTATCTGGGCAAAAGTTCTTGATTCAGGTTGGACAATGACGCCTTCTTTAGCTTCAATAGCTTGATGAAGACCGCCGGAATATCGTCGGCCCAAAAGCAAACGACCGGTAAATTCATCAATAATTATTACTTGACCGTTTTTGACAAGATAATCTTTATCTCGCTGGAACAGGGCTTTAGCCTTTAAACATTGTTCAAGATAATGAACTAACCGAAAATTTTCCGGAGCATAAAAATTTTGTACCTTAATCATTTCTTCAACCCTATCAATGCCAGCATTAGTAATTTCTACGCTTTTCAATTCTTCGTCAATCGTATAATCTTCGCCTTCTTTTAAATAGCTAACCACGCGGCTAAACTTTCTG
>Ga0066636_10001637_pt1 | contig 13937 bp, 14 predicted proteins | sample CryGeyCG2014_080_2_FD_62736 | JGI IMG/M metagenome (GOLD analysis project Ga0066636, IMG submission 62736) | Groundwater microbial communities from aquifer - Crystal Geyser CG07_land_8/20/14_0.80 | ecosystem: Environmental > Aquatic > Deep subsurface > Groundwater | place: USA: Utah: Grand...
GAGGGATACTTGCGTATAGCCCTGGTCACCCATAATAATCGATTTCACGATGCACTTTTACGTTTCAAAAAAATTCTACAGTGATCGTGATATTGTATCAAACCTGAAGGTTTGAGTTACAATTCTTTTCGTAACTCAGGACTTTAGTCCTGATATTGTATCAAACCTGAAGGTTTGAGTTACAATTCTTTTTGTAACTCAGGACTTTAGTCCTGATATCAGAACTAAAGTTCTTAAGTTGCTCCTCAATATGAATAAAAAAATTATTAATTTAGGTATTGTTGGTTTTGGTACTGTCGGTATGGGTGTTGTGAAGATTTTGCAGCATTCACCTGCGATGTTCACTGAGAAAACAGGCTTACGACCCATTATCAGAAAGATAGTTGACATAGATAAAAAGCGTCACCGAGATGTTAGGATCCCTGCCTGGATTTTAAGCAAGAATGTGCAGGATGTACTTGACGATTCTGAAATCAATGTGGTGATTGAGCTTACAGGGAATGAATCTGCAGCAAGAAAGATTTTACTGGATGCACTTTCAAGGAAAAAGAATGTTATTACAGCTAATAAATCAGCTCTCGCTAAATATTGGGATGAGATTTTTGCCGCGGCGAGAAAAAACGGCGTTGAAGTTTACTATGAATCAGCTGTGTGTGCTGGGTTACCAATTATTCAGGTTCTCCAACAGGGTCTTGCTGCAAATCGTATTTCCAGGATTTTTGGAATAGTAAATGGTACGACAAATTATATACTTACGAGGATGGACAGAGATGATTATAGTTTTAAGGATGCCCTCGTGGAGGCTCAGAAAAAAGGATTTGCTGAGTCAAATCCTACCCTGGATATCAATGGTTATGATAGTCTTCACAAGATTGTCATACTTTCTTCACTTGCTTTCGGAAAGAGGGTGAAGATTGAAGATGTATATGTGGAAGGCATAGATAAAATAGAAGTCAGCGATATAAAGAATGGTGCTGAACTTGGTTATGTTCTCAAATTGCTTGCCATTGCAAAAGAAGAAGTGAATAAAGAAATTGAAGTCAGGGTTCACCCAACATTTTTACCAAAGGGTCATGTGCTATCATCTGTAGAAGAAGAGTATAACGCCGTATATATTGTGGGCGACCTTACAGGCCCGATAGTCCTGTATGGACGAGGTGCAGGACAGATGTCCGCGGCAAGCGCTGTAATAGGAGACCTGATTTATTTGGGGCGCAGATTTGTGTCCGGGATGAGCGGGAGGGTGGACAATATATGGGAGGAGAAACACTCTGATTTAAAGATTAAGGGGATAAACGAGATCAGGGCTGAGTACTATCTTCGTTTTTCTGTGGTCGATTCACCAGGAGTGCTTGCAAAAATTTCGAACATACTTGGTATGAATGATATCAGCATTGCACAGGTGATTCAAAAAAGCAGGTTCAGTGGAAGTGTAGTTCCTGTAGTGATGATGACACATGAGGCAGTTGAAAAAAATGTGCAGCGCGCACTAAAATTAATTGACCATCTGGATATTGTTAAGGCAAAAACAGTCCTTATCAGGGTAATAGGTGTCAGGTCTTGACAAATGACAAATGACAAGACCTGACACCTTCTATTAGAGAGGAAAAATTAATGCGTTGGAAAGGGGTGATTGAAAATTATTGGAAATATTTACCAGTAAACAAGAAAACGCCAGTAGTTACTTTACTGGAAGGAAATACCCCTCTCATTGAGGCAAAAAACATTTCCAAATATCTTTGTAGTGGCAGAGTTTACTCTGCAAATAGGTCGAGCAATCTCGACCACCACAATTTTAAAATCTATCTTAAATACGAGGGTCTTAATCCAACTGGTTCATTCAAGGACCGCGGAATGACTTTAGCAATCTCTAAGGCAAAGGAAGAAGGTTTTAAGGCGGTCATCTGCGCTTCAACTGGTAATACATCTGCTTCTGCAGCTGCTTATGCAGCGCGTGCTGGATTGAAATGCATAGTTTTGATACCAAAGGGTTCTATAGCGCTGGGAAAACTTTCGCAGGCACTCATCCATGGCGCACAGGTTATTGCAGTAAATGGAAATTTTGACCAGGCATTGGAAGTTGTCAGAGAAATTACAGAGAAATATCCTGTTGCACTCGTAAATTCTATTAACCCATATAGAATTGAGGGACAGAAGACTGCTTCTTTTGAAATATGTGATGTTCTTGGAAGAGCGCCTGATTTTCAAGTGATGCCCGTCGGAAATGCTGGCAATATCACCGCATACTGGAAAGGGTATAAAGAATATAAAAAAGTAGGAAAAATCAAGAATTTGCCAGGGATGTGCGGATTTCAGGCAAGCGGTGCTGCACCGATTGTAAAAGGGCATCCAATAAAGAATCCCAGGACTGTTGCTACTGCTATTAAAATTGGAAATCCGGCGAGTTGGAAATTTGCCAAACAAGCAAGAGATGAATCTGGCGGTCTGATTGATACTGTAACTGATGCAGAAATTATCCGCGCCTATAAATTGCTTGCAACTCTTGAAGGAGTTTTTGCTGAGCCGGCTTCAGCCGCTTCTATCGCCGGCCTCATCAAGCTGTGTAAAAAAGGATATTTTGCCATCGCTCGCCACGACGACAGGGAAGGGTGTATCAAATCATCCAATTGTCTAATTGTGGTCTGCATTCTTACCGGCCATGGTCTCAAAGACCCGGATAGAGCAATCGCTTCAGTGAAAGCACCGATTGTAGTTGAACCTGAAATTGATAAGGTAATGAAAGTGATTAAGATATAACTGGGGCGGTTAGCTCAGTTGGTTAGAGCGCTACGCTCACATCGTAGAGGTCATCGGTTCGAATCCGGTACCGCCCACATCCATGGTGTCAGGTCTTGCGATGTGCTTTAAGATTCTTCCTGGTTTATTTGAGCAAGTTATCAAAATGCGGGACCGTCGTTCAGTGGTCTAGGACACTGCCCTGTCAAGGCAGAGATCGTGGGTTCAAATCCCATCGGTCCCGCCAAATTAAAGAAAATTATGGAGGGATAAAGTGAGAAAGATAAAAGTAGGAATTATCGGAGCAGGTGGTGTAGTACAGGAAGCCCACATTCCTTGTTTCCAAAAATTAGATAATGTGGAAGTGCTGGCAATTTCTGACCCGAACAAGAAAAAACTAAACTTCGTAGCAGAAAAATTCAATATTCCTGAAAAATTTGTGGACTGGCGGGAAATGCTTGGATTAAAAGAATTAGAGATAATTAGTATTTGTTCGCCAAACTATCTTCATAAAGAACAAGCAATAAATAGTCTTAAAAAAGGCAAAAATGTTCTTTGTGAAAAACCGGTAGCGATGAATGCTAAAGAAGCAGAAGAAATTTTAGAAACAGCAAAAAAATCAAAAAAGAAATTTATGGTTGCTTTTCCCCACAGATTTTCTCCAGGTGCAACTTTTTTAAAAAAGATGATTGATGATAAAGAATTTGGAGAAATATATTATGCTAAAGCAAGTTATTTGAGAAGAAGGGGAATTCCTGGATTAGGTGGATGGTTTACTACAAAAAAATTGTCTGGAGGAGGACCTTTAATAGATGTCGGCGTCCATATTTTAGATAGGACCTACTGGTTGATGGGAGCGCCAGAGCCAGTGAGTGTAACAGGTGCTACTTATCAAAAATTCAAAAAAGAAGCAGTGGATGGTGGATGGCCCCCTCAGTCGTCAAGAGTGGGAGACAAATACAAAGGTACTTTTGATGTGGAGGATTTATCCTCTGCTTTCATAAAATTTGAAAATGGTGCAACGTTATTCTTAGAAGCATCCTGGGCTGGAAATTCAGAAGTTGGGATGTCGCTTTCCTTGTTTGGCGAAAAAAAGGGAGCGAAAGAAGATGCCAGTGGCTTAAAAATTTTTGATGAAAAAAATGGTGTTCTTGTGGATAGTTCTCCAGCACTTCCTCATGTTAATGTTTATGAAGAAGAAATCAAGCATTTTGTTTTCTGTGTTGTTGAAAATAAAGAACCAGTCACTAAACCAAGCGAGATTCTTAATGTAATTCGTATAATTGAAGCAATCTACAAATCCGCAGCAAGCGGCAAAGAAGTGCGTCTTGGAAAATAAAAAAATGAATGAAAAGGGAAAACTTCTAATTAGAGAATTACAAAAAAAATATACGAAAGCAGAAAAAATTATTGCTGCGTCAGATAAAAAATACTTTAATTTTCTTTCGGTTTCAGATAAAATCCGTCTTGCTAATCAGATTGCGGGTATGTGTTTTGAACTTGCAAGGCATAGTGGAAGAGAGTCAATTAAAAAATTACCAGGAAATGATAAAATGGATGAGGAAAAAGCAGAAGAAGAGTTTGCCACCGGTACGCCATTAATCGTTCTTTGTGCTGTAGGAGCACTCATGAATGAAGCAAAAATAGATTATATGATTATTGGTGGAGTTGCAACCGCAGCTTGGGGGATGCCAAGACCAACTTATGATGTGGACATTATGATGACATTTCCAAGAAAAAAAATTACACAATTATTACTACTCGCAGCTAAACATGGTTTTTTGTATCAGGAAGAAGAAATAGAAAGATTGCTTAAAAGCGATATGATAAGATTGCGCTATAAGATACCAGAAAAGGATTTTTCTATTCCCATTGACTGTATTTTTGCTAGTGTAGAATACCAACAACAGGCTCTCCAGCGCAAACAGAAGAAAAAAATAGATCAACATTGGATCTGGTTTGCTAGCCCTGAAGATGTAGCTATTTTAAAACTTATTTCTTTTCGTGGAAGAGACCAATTAGACATTGAAAGTGTTCTCATTCAGCAGGGAGAGAAATTTGATTTAAACTATGTAAAAAAATGGGCGAAAAAATTTGGTTTGGGAAAAAATCTCAAACTTATCTTAAAAAAATTATCTGAAAGTAAAATGGCGTGCGGGTGACTGCGTAAAAACATAGGGAGGAGAAATCCTACCCTCTTGCGCTTAGAAGCGCGTTAAAAATTTTGCAGCCCCGCACGCCGTGCTCAATAATAAAATTGGGGCAGTAGAGCGAATAAAATGAGTGTAAAAACAATTCTGAAGCAAAATAGATTAGAAACAAATAAAATTATGGATATAAAAGATTATTTTAATCAATTGGATTTTGACGAATCTTGGAGTTTTAAGGGTTGCACACAGAAAGATACAAAGTATATTACTCATGGTTATCATCGTTATCCTGCAAAATTTATTCCTCAGATCGCTTCTCGTCTTATTAAAGAATTAACTGAATTAGGGGATTTTGTTTGCGATCCATTTATGGGTTCAGGAACTACATTAGTTGAAGCTAAAATATCGGATCGTCCTTCAGTCGGAGTAGACATAAATCCTGTTGCTTGCTTAATTTCTAAGGCAAAAGTAACAGCGATTGACCCAAAAGTGATACATGAATCCTTTGATAAATTATTGCTCAACCTTCCTATTTCTCAAAATAATAAATTACGATTACCATTTTCCATAAACGAAGAAAGCACTACCTATGTAATTAACTATAAATTCTCTGGTTCTGCACACGAGAGAATTGATTACTGGTTTAAACCAGAGACAAAAAAGGAATTGGAAATAATTTATTCAGAGATAAAAAAAATTAAAAACAAAGATGTGCAAACTTTTTTTCTTTGTGGTTTTTCTCATATTTTAAAAAATTGTTCTATATGGCTTGCGAAAAGCAACAAACCCACAAGGGATTTTCGAAAAATCATTCCTGATCCCTACAAAACTTTTTTAAGGCACATTAAGTTTATGGTTAAGAAAAACAAAGACTTCTGGAATATCCTGCAAAGTAATGATACTATGGACACCAAAGCAAAACCTGTTTGTGGAGACACTATAGAAATTCCCGTTGAAGATAATTCAGTCTCATTGGTTGTCACTTCTCCGCCTTATGTAACTTCCTATGAATATGCTGATTTGCACCAACTTTCAGCAATCTGGTTTGGATATACAGATGATTTAGCTGAATTCCGCAAAGGATTTATTGGGAGCGCGCATAATGATACAGAGGAAATAGAAATCGGGAGCGAATTAGGAAAAGAAATCGTAGATGAACTAATGTTCAGAGACAAAAGTAAATCTAAAGAAGTTAAAGTCTATTTTTCTGAGATGAGACAAAGTTTTCTTGAAATGAAGAGATATCTTAAAAAAGGTGGTAAAGCGTGTATTGTAATAGGAGACACATCTTTCAAGGGTGTCCCAGTTCTGAATGCAGAGGTATTTGTAGAGCAGATGCAAAATATAGGGTTTAAGATTTATAGAATAATCAAAAGAATGATTCCATCAAAAATTTTACCTCAAACAAGAGACCCTCGTTCAGGTCAATTTACTTCATCAACAAATAGCAAAAAAGTACTCGCTTATCCTTACGAATATATAATAATAATGGAGAGATTATGATTTTATTGCAAAAAAGATAAAAAAGCAAAGACGAGGAAGGGAGACAATGGCATGACTTTTAAAGATATGGTTGTTCTTTATGAAAAGAAAAAAGATAAATTTGGTACAGAAGCATATAAACATGTTTCTAAAGTTTTGGATGAAGCTAAAGAATTACATAGAAAAGACTGGTTGAAAAATCCTACACCCCAGAGAGATTATGAGCAATCTTGGAAGGGATTTAAAGGAAGAAATCTCGAAAGGCTTATTATCTACATAATAAAGGATGAGGTAGAAAGTTTAGGACTAAAAATAGTATCAGGTAATACTCTCGAACAGAAAAAACCCGAGAATCTTTCAGAAGAATTGAGCAAAATTAAACGCGCCGTATCAATAAATTATGGGGAATTTGGTCTTCATCTTCCAGATGCTGATGTAATTATATATAATCCTAAAAACCTGAAAGTTATTGCTATTCTTTCGAGTAAATCCAGCATGAGAGAAAGAGTATCTGAGACGGGATATTGGAAAATTAAACTTTCTCAAGATCCTGTTACGAGGAATATTAGACTTTTGTTAGTTACTCCTGACCTCGACGGCGACCTTACTTATAAATTTCCTACTAAGAAAAATAGAGCAATTGTAGAAGTTGATACTGATGGAGGTTATGTAATGAGTGAAGCCAAGATTGAAGAAACCAATAAGGTAAAAATGTTCGATAAATTCATAGAAGATCTAAGAAAATTTGTAAAGGATAGAGAGGAGAACAAGCAATGACTAAAAAGCAAATGGTGGAAGAATGGAAAAAAATAAAATTTGAAATTTATGAAAATAGACCAAAAACAGATGAGCCATATCCGTCTGATGTAGTAAAGAGAAGACAATTATTGCTTTATGCCCAGGTACATTTATCTGAAGTCTCTTGGGCTAAAAAATGTAAAGATTTGGAAAATGAGAGGTTGCATACAGATTTATATAATTCAATAATGCAGAACTATTATGAATGGCAGAAATAAGAAAGTACTGGAACCTCAAATAGAATCTACGACACTATGGGATTTCCCAAAACAAAATTATGGAGATAGGCCGCACGGCGATAACAAATTCAATGGGGTTACTCCTGCGTTTGTGATCTGGAATCTCCTGCAAAGACATACAAAACAAGGAGACCTTGTTGTTGACCCGATGTGTGGAAGCGGAACAACTATTGATGTTGCGAAGGAATTAGACAGAAAAGTTATAGGATATGATATTGTTCCATATCGCAAGGATATTATTCAAAACGATGCTCGACATATACCCCTTAATGATAATTCAATTGATTTTGTTTTTATAGATTCTCCATATTCGGATAATGTTAAGTATTCAGACCATCCTGATTGTATTGGCAAGATTTCTGCTGAAAAAGAAGAGTTTTTTGATGAACTTGAAAAAGTGGCAAAAGAAGTCTACAGGATACTTAAGCCGAATAAAGTAATGGCCTGGTTAATTGGAGACCACTGGAGAAAAAAGTCAGGTTTTATCCCTGTAGGATTTAAAATGTATCAGAGACTTTGCAACTATTTTGAAACCGTAGATATAATATGTGTTGCAAGACGGAACCAAACTTCTAATACAAATATTTGGCATAAAAGGGCAATAGAATTTAATTTCTATCTGAGAGGATTTAAGCATCTGTTTATCATGAAGAAGCCCACATAATAATTGTGAGTAAAATTTGTGCGGGAGAAGGGTATAAAAGATGTCTGATCGACAAAAATCAGTGTTTGGAAATCAAAAACTGGATAACAATAATATAGAAAAAATAGCATGGCAAAAGTTTCCAATTAAAAAGCGACTTGAGGAAGCATTGTCCTGGGGTAAAGAAATGGAGTGGTTACATCAAAAACTTTACGGAAAAATTATTAAAATACAAAAGATTAAAAAAGATTTAGAAAATTTAAAATGAAAATATTTGAGAGAACAGTAAAAGAAATTTTGAAACCATTTACCAGAAATGGAATTGATTATTGTATTATTGGAGGTTTAGCGGTTATTGTCTCAGGAGTAAGGCGCGGCACCGCTGATTTTGATATAGTTATTCCAAAGGAAAAGTTTGAGAAGGCGATAGAGGTCATTTATAACCAAGAATTTAAATTAATTACTGATATTGATGATAAGAAAAATAAACTTTATTATTGTGAAACTGTGGACCAGGCAATTGCTTATGTTAAAATAACAATGCCAAAGGCAATAAAGATAAATAAAGGTGGATTCAATGGGTTGTTTGGTGACATATGGCTGAAAACAGTTATTCCGTTTGAAAAACTAAATCAACGAGCAAAAAAGTATAAATTGTATAATGAACAAATTCGAATTGTAGCGATAGATGACTTAATAAAATTAAAAAAATCTGCAGGCAGACCTGTTGACAAGCAGGATATTTATGAACTAGGACTTTTAAAAAGAAAAAGTAAGAAGAAAGGATGAATTTAAAAATAGATATCTAAAAAGAAAGTTCCACTTATGCTAAAAGAACTTTGTGAAAATTTAATTTCTATTTGTGATGTAGAATTGGGAAAATGTTATAAATGTGAAATGAGGTGCCCTTATGAATATTTTTAAAAATCCTTCTAATCCAGAGGAAGAAATTGATATGCTTATAAGGAAAATATGGTCATTAGAAGTGGGTTATCCACTAATTGAAATGGAAAAACTTGTAAAAATTGGTTATCCTGCCGTAGAACCAATTTTACGAATTTTATCGCAGGCTGATGGTGTGTTAGAATTTGACCCACTACCATTTTTAGTAATTTTGGGTGAAATAGGTTCTCCAGAAGCAATAGATGTTTTAATTAAATTTATGTTAGATGTAGAAAATGATGTTCTTGCTAATGTTGCCTGCGAATCAATTGCAAAGGTTCATAAGCATAAACTCGTAATTGATGCACTTCAAAGAATTATAAAAGAGGGGAATAAGTCACAGAGAATTCTTGCCTATGGAGCACTTGGATATATGAAAATTCCAGAAGCACATCAAATACTTCTGCCACAACTTAAAAATGATTTAGAACTTGTTGACGTAATTGCACTATGTTTATCTGAATATTATGAAAAAGATGACATTGAAAAAATTTACGAGGTCTATAAAAATCTTCCTGATAATACATTTAATTTGGATATTGAAGAATCAATCTACACAATATCACATCCTGAAAATAGAGAAAAAAGTCCTGTTGAGAAAAACTGGAGAACTCGTTATAGAAGACTGGCTAGTTATGGAGATATGCCTGAATTGAGTGTTCTTTCAATTGCTTTTATCGTGCATAAAAATTTTGAAAAAAACAAATTTCTGCGGGAAAAGAAGAGAACATTTCCAAAGCGTCCTTTAAATGAGATTCTGCAGGATGAAAGACTCAAAATTAATAAAGAAAAATATTGTGAGTACTGTGGCGATAAGATTACTTATCCAACAGGGCTACCTGTTTGTTCTGAAATTAAATATGGTGTAATTTTTAAGCAAGAAGAATTTTTAAAATCTTTGATTAATTCAGGTATAAAAACAATTCCGGAGGCATTTGATTTTACTAATGAAGAAGAGCGTAAAATAAGAAAAAGGTGGTTGGGTAAAAAAAGAAAACTTGAAGAAACAGTAATAAAAATTCTAACATTGAATTTTTTTGCTGAACGTAAGATATATTTGTTGGAAGATGCTGTGAAAGAATTGGAAAGGATAAGGAAAGAATTGGATGAAATACCAGAGATGCCAAGCAGGCGAGCAACGGAGAAAATCACCTGGAACTTAGCAAGAATTTTAAAAGAAAAAAATTTTAAATCGCCAAAAGATGCAAACAAATTTTTAAAAAAGTTAACAGCGCAAAGAGATATGATTTTACCACCTGTTCCAAGAAATGAATTGGAAATTGCGCAGGATATAGTGTACGAAGCATGGGATATTAAAAATAAAAATGAAAGAATAAGATTAGCCAAAAAAGCACTTTCTATTTCTAAAAATTGTGCAGATGCATATGTTCTGTTAGCAGAGGAACAAGCGAGAAGTTTAAATGAAGCAAAGGAATATTACAGTAAAGGAGTGGAGGCAGGAGAAAGAGCATTAGGAAAAGAGATGTTTGAAGAATCTAAGGGAGATTTCTGGGGGGCTATAGAAACCAGACCATATATGCGCGCAAGAGCTGGTTTAGCACAGTGTTTGTGGAAACTTGGAGAATATGAGGAAGCAATTGCTCATTATAAAGAAATGTTATTATTAAATCCTCATGACAATCAAGGCATTCGATATCTTCTCGCTTCTTCATTTGCAGAATTAGAAAGATATGAGGAACTTGAAAAACTTCTCAATTCAGAATATAAAGGTGATTGTTCACCGTACTGGTGTTATACAGCAGCACTTTTAACTTTCATGAAAAAAGATATACCAAAAGCAAACAGAGAACTTCAGATTGCGATTAAGTATAATCCTTCTGTTCCAGAGTATTTAACTGGCAAGAAATCAATACCTAAAACTTTTCCTGAGTTACTTACTGTTGGCGGAGAGAATGAAGCATTCGTTTATGCCAGTGATTTTCTTAAGTTATGGCAAAGAACGCCTGGAGCAATTGAGTGGTTAAAAGAACAGACTATGGAAAATTAATAATCTGGGGGGTGATTTTGGCTATGAGTGCGACATGTGAAGGGGTGCCAGTCGCGGGGCACCCGTCAGAAGGACGGGTTGGGTCAGCGAAAAATGGCAAGAAAATACTTATGGTGATTGCACAAGAGGGTTTCAGAGACGAGGAACTGCTCATTCCGCACAAGGAATTTACTAAAAATGGATTTAAGGTTATTATTGCCAGTACTTCATCTGAAGAGGCAATAGGAAAACTTGGAGCAAGGGTTAAACCCGATATTGAAATTTCAAAAGTCAATTTCCTTGACTATGACGCAATTGCCGTAGTTGGTGGTCCTGGCTCGAGGGAATACCTCTGGAATAATAAAATTCTACTTAAAGGTCTGGTTGATGCATTTGCAAAAGGAAAAGTTGTCTCTGCTATTTGCATTTCTCCAGTAGTACTTGCTAAGGCAGGCGTATTGAAAGGACGCAAGGCAACTGTTTTTCCTGATGCCGAAGCAGAAAGGGAACTCAAGAAAGCAGGTGCAATTTACACGGCAAAACCAGTTGTTGTAGATGGAAAGATAGTTACTGGAGATGGACCTGGTGCTGCATCAAAATTTGCACAGGAAATAATGAAACTGCTGAAATAATCAGACCTAAAGGTCTGAGTTACGGGTGGTTATGTAACTCAGGACTTTAGTCCTGATGAAAGTGGGGACAGTCCCTAAGTTTTCAGCAGTCCCCGAGGGAGGGGACTATGGTTAAAGTGGGAATAATAGGAGCAGGATTTATGGGTGGAATGCATTCTCAGTGCTACAAAGTTCTGGAAAATGCAAAGTTAGTAGCAATTGCTGATTCTCAATTGAATAAGGCTCAAGAACTTGCAAATAAATATGGAGCCAAGGCTTATGGGTCTGCTGATGATTTACTTGCTGATAAAGAAATTCAGGCAGTTGACATTTGCTTACCAACTTTTATGCATAAGGAATATGTGATAAAAGTTGCTCAGGCTAAAAAACATGTCTTATGCGAGAAACCAATTGCCCTTACATTAAAGGATGCAGATGAAATGATTGCTGCAGTAGCAAAAGATAAGGTAAAATTTATGATTGCACAGGTGATAAGATTCTGGCCGGAATATGTTAAACTGAAGGAAATCGTGGATTCAAAACAATTAGGCAAGATTATTTCATTGACCTGTTGTCGGCTGAGTCCCACTCCTACCTGGGCATGGCAGAACTGGTTGGGTGACGCACAAAAAAGTGGAGGTGCATTGGTAGATTTACATATTCATGATGTTGATTATCTATATTACCTGCTGGGCAGACCAACTTCATTATTTGCCCAAGGTAGAAAAGTTGGCGAGGGGTATAATCATATCTGGTGCACTTTTAAATTTAAAGATGGTGTTACTGGTTTTGCTGAAGGAGGTTGGGATTTGGCGGCCCAGTTTCCTTTTACTGCTACATTTACTGCAGTATTTGAAAAAGGAGTAGTTGAATTTGATTGCCGTAGAGAAAAATCTCTTGCCATTTATACTTCTGAAAAAACCGAGTATCCTAGAATAGAATCAATGACTGCAGAAGATGTTGGCGGAAATGTTGCTACGCTTGGAGGATATTTTGAGGAGATTAAGTATTTTGTAAATTGTGTTGATGCTAACCAGGAACCAACGGTTGTAACTTCAAGAGACGCCCGAAATTCTCTTGAGATAATTCTATTGGAGATAAAGTCAGCTATGGCTGGTAAGGTGATAAAAACTTGAGGAGGTTTTATTTAAGGGAGAAATTCGTATGAGAAAATTAAAAGTTGGTATTATTGGAACCGGGTGGGTTTCCGGCGAGCATATGGCGGCATATCAGGTGAATCCTTATACTGAAGTCGTAGCAGTTTGTGCGAGAACAGTGGAGGGAGCCGAAAAGAAGTTAAAAGAATACGGGTTCTGTGCAAAAATTTATACTGAAATTGAGGATATGCTGAAAAAAGAAGATATAGATATTGTTTCCATCTGCACTCCCAACCATTTTCATCCTGAAGAAACCATCCTTGTTGCTGAATATAAAAAACATATTTTGATTGAAAAGCCGGCGGCTCTTAATGAAAAAGATTTGAATGATATGCTTAAGGCAGTGAAGAAAAATAGAGTTAAAACATTGGTAAGTTTTGTTCTTCACTGGAACCCTTTACTTATCACAATAGATAAACTTTTGAAAGATGATGCCATAGGTGAAATTTATTATGGAGAGGTTGATTATTTTCACGGAATAGGTCCGTGGTACAAACAATATAAGTGGAATGTAAAAAAAGAAATAGGCGGAAGTAGTTTACTTTCAGCTGGTTGTCATGCCATTGATGCAATTCTATGGTTTTTTGGAAAAAAACCAATAGAAGTTTTTTCTTATTCTACAAGAAATAAAAATAAAGATTTTAAGGATTATGAATATGACCCGACAAGTGTAACTTTAATAAAGTTTGAAGATAGGAAAATTGGAAAAGTTGCTTCCTCCCTTGATTGCAAAAATCCTTATATATTTAATGTTGAACTATTTGGCTCTAAAGGAGCAATAAGAAATAATAAAATATTTTCTCACAAATACCCTGGCCAGACAGACTTTGCTACAATACCAACAATTTTACCAGATAGTGGAGATGTAAGACATCATCCATTTGAAGGGGAGATTAATCATTTTGTTGATTGCATTCTGCAGGATAAGAAACCCTTCCCAGATTTAGAAGATTCAGCAATTACACACAGATTAATTTTTTCTGCAGATTTATCAGCAAAAGAAGGGAGGCCGGTAAAGATAGATTTGGGTTAGCATAAAATTACAGGACCACCGAAAGAAAGGAGGAGTGAAAAATGGGTGTGCCGAGAAAGTGTATTAGTTCTTGTTGGTGCAAGTCCGACTTAGGTAAAGGTTAGCCACCAGCCTAACACTTAATCTCACACTTTATTTGGTAACAAATAAAGTGGTGCG
>Ga0066636_10001641_pt1 | contig 13930 bp, 11 predicted proteins | sample CryGeyCG2014_080_2_FD_62736 | JGI IMG/M metagenome (GOLD analysis project Ga0066636, IMG submission 62736) | Groundwater microbial communities from aquifer - Crystal Geyser CG07_land_8/20/14_0.80 | ecosystem: Environmental > Aquatic > Deep subsurface > Groundwater | place: USA: Utah: Grand...
ACGGAATTTTTCCCTGAAAAATTCCTAAGATGTTAGGAATTTGCAGAGCAAAATCCGTAACATATTAGGAAAACACCAAAGGTGTTTTCCGTAATAAGTCTGTTAAAAGACTTTAGAGGGGGGAACATATTAGATGAAAACAATTGTGCTGGGCGTTGGAAATCCGATCCTGCGTGATGACGGAGTTGGGGTTCATGTTATACAGCAACTAAAACAGCAAATAAACGACCAAAACGTGACAGTAGATGAGGCTTTAACAGGTGGAATGAACCTCCTTGACCTCATTTTGGGATATGATAAAGCGATCCTCATTGACGCAATCAAAATAAAGAATGTGCAAACAGGTGAAGTTAAACGTTTCTCTCTTAACGATTTCAGCACGATTCATTCCTGCAACCCTCATGATGTTAGTCTTAAAGAGGCAATTCAATTAGCTGAAAAAATTGGGGAAAAACAGATTCCTGATGAGATTGCAATCATTGGCATAACAGTAAACAGCCATCACAGATTTGGTGAACAACTAAGTCCAAGGGTTGCTGAGGCTGTACCAAAGGCTGTAAAGATGACATTAAAGGAACTGGGAAAAACATGTGGAGGGGTGAAAAAAACATGAAAGAAGAAGGTTTTGAGCCAAACATTGTGGGTTTTTTATGCAACTGGTGCTCCTATGCTGGTGCGGATTTAGCAGGTACAAGCAGAATCAAATATCCGCCTAACATAAAATCTATCCGGGTAATGTGCTCTGGCAGGGTTGACACTGTGTTTATTTTAGAGGCGCTTAAAAAAGGTGCGGATGGCGTACTGGTTGCAGGATGTCATCCAGGTGATTGTCACTATCAGTCAGGAAACTATAAAACAAATAGGAGGATTAAACTTCTGAAAAAATTCCTTGAGGAGATGGGGATTGAGCCGAACAGGGTTAGGTTTGAGTATATTTCTGCATCAGAAGGACAAAAGTTTGCCTCAGTTGTAACAGAGTTTGTGAATGAACTTAAAAAGATGGGCCCAAGCCCGTTGAAGGAGATAAAATAATGAAAATAGATGTTGAGAAAATAAAAAATATTGTGGGAGAAAACAATGTTTCAGATGAAATCGCTGATCTTTATGTTTATTCCTCAGATGCATCAGTTCATCAGGCTATGCCTTCAGTTGTTGTGAGACCAAAAAATGCTGAGGATGTTCAAAAGATTATGAGATATGCCAACAAGAACCTGGTTCCTGTCATCCCAAGAGGAGCAGGCTCTGGTACATCAGGACACACAGTTCCGATAGATGGCGGAATTGTTCTTGATTTAAAGCAGATGAATCGTATTATTGAGATAAAGCCTCAGGATTTACTATGTAAAGTTGAACCTGGTGTTGTTATGGATGACCTTAACAGAGCGCTTAAACCTTACGGTCTTTGGTATCCTACGCCACCAGAATCTGGTAAGATTGCTACCGTCGGTGGCACTATTGCCAATAATGGCTCTGGAGTGAAGGCAGTGAAGTATGGGGCAGCACGTGATTATGTTATAGGGATGAAAGTTGTATTAGCTAACGGTGATTTGGTAACCCTGGGTGGTAATACAAGAGTTGAAGCTTCGGGGTACCAGTTACATAGACTTATGGTTGGCTCTGAAGGCACTCTTGGGATAATTGTAGAAGTAACCTTATCTCTTAGGAGAATACCTAAATTTGCAGCTATGGGGATAGCTAAGTTTAATAAATTAGAAGATGCTGGTGAAGCAATATCAGGGATAGTTAGTTCTGAAATTGTTCCTTCTACACTTGAACTTATAGATGATATAGGAATTATTGCATTGAATAAGACACTTGATATGAGACTCCCGGAGGTTGAGGCCATTGTTCTATTTGAATGTGATGGAAGAACAAAAGAAGAGGTAAACGCTGATATAGAAGTGCTCAAACAAATATGCGATAAACATAATGCTTTTGGGATTGAAATTAGCAGTGACCCGAAAGAGATGACCCGAATTTATAGTGGTAGAAAGAAATTATTTGCAGCACTATCAAGATACAAAGATGGGTTTGCTTGCACATCATTAGCGGATGATATGGCTGTGCCAAACTCCAAAATAGCTGAATGTGCACGAAAAATTCACGAGATTGGAAAACGTCACAATATAATAATGAATGCCTATGGACATTGTGGTTCAGGTATTTTACATACCAAGATACTGATGGACCCAACGAAGAAAGAACAGTGGGAAGATGCAAAGCAAGCTGTCGAAGAGATATATGATTATGTGAAGAGTGTTGGAGGCACAACTTCTGGAGAACATGGGATTGCACTTTCTAAAGCTCCTTCATGGAAAAAAGAGAAAGCAGATTCACTTGCTCTGATGATAGCAATAAAAAGAGTTTTTGACCCAAACAATATTTTGAACCCGCATAAACTAATGGATGCGCCGGATGATTGGGTTACTGCCACAAATCTTAGATACAAGGTAGGAGGATAAAATGAGAGAAATAGATGTAAAAAAAATTACTGATGCAGTATCTCATCTTTGCATGAGTGCAAATTACTATCTTCCTGATGATGTGACTGAGGCTTTAAAAAAGGCAAGAGAAAAAGAGGTATCTCCTGTGGGCAGAGCAGTACTTGATGAGATATTTGAGAATCTCAGAATTGCAAAGGAGGAAAAACTCCCAATATGTCAGGACTGCGGCACAAGCGTTTTCTTAATTGAGCTTGGTCAGGATGTTCATATCACAGGAGGAAACTTTTATGATGCAATAAACAATGGTGTGAGAAGTGGATATAAAGAAGGATATTTGAGGAAATCCATGACCTATGACCCTGTGCTCACCAGGGCAAACACTGGGGATAACACGCCTGCAGTGATTCATACTGATATAGTTCCAGGGGATAAAATAAAAATACTTTTCTGCCCAAAAGGAGGTGGTTGTGAAAACATGTCCGCATTGAAGATGATGAGCCCTGCAGAAGGAATGGAAGGAGTAAAAAAATTTGTTGTTGATTTTGTATCTGAAGCAAGTGGAAACCCATGCCCGCCTAGTATTGTCGGAGTAGGAATTGGAGGAACATTTGAAACCTCTGCATTCCTTGCAAAAAAAGCTGTTTTACGCTCACCACTTGGAACACCCCATCCAGATGAGAGATACGCAAAAGTTGAGAATGAGCTGCTTGAAGAAATAAACAAACTGGGAATTGGTCCAATGGGATTTGGTGGCAGGATGACTGCACTTGCTGTCCACATAGAAACACATCCAGCACATGTGGCTTTGATGCCAGTGGCAGTGAACATAAACTGTCATGCTGCAAGGCAGAAAACAGCAATTATATAGAGAGGTATTATGTCTGAAATAATAAAATTGAGGACCCCGTTAACGACAAAAGATATAGAGAGACTGAAAGTAGGGGATAGAGTGCAGCTCACGGGAAAAATTTATACTGCGCGAGATATGGTTCACCGCAGGTTTATGGAATTGATAAAAAAAGGAGAAAAATTACCCATTGATATAAAAGGACAGATAATCTTTTATGTTGGACCTGCTCCACCAAAGCCTGGATATGCAATTGGCTCCTGCGGTCCAACCACCAGTTACAGGATGGATAAATTCACGCCAGTAATGTATGAAATGGGTCTTAAGGGAACAATTGGCAAAGGCAAAAGGAGTAAGGAGGTAAGGGAGGCAATAAAAAAACATAAGGGAGTATATTTCATTGCCACAGGCGGGGTAGCTGCACTGCTTTGTAAATCAATCAAGTCTGCAAAGATTATTGCTTATGAGGATTTAGCCACAGAGGCAGTACGTGAGCTTATGGTGGAAGATTTCCCGCTTACAGTGGGCAACGATTGCCATGGAGGCGACATATTCGAAGAAGGAGTGAAAAAGTATAGAATCCAATGACAGAGGAATTATGAAAGTCAAATACCTAAAAGACTGGGAAAACGAGATGAACATATGCATAAGATGCGCTTACTGTTTTGAAGGATGCCCAGTATTCAAGGAGCTTGGATGGGAATCAGATGGGGCAAGAGGAAAGGTTATCCTATCATACGGGCTTTTATCTGGAGAGATTGAATCATCAAAAAATATTGCAGACAAGATATTCCAGTGCACTTACTGCAAAGATTGTGTAGAAAGATGCTCAGCTGATGTCAGCGTTCCAGATATTTTAACTGCTGCAAGGGCAGACCTTGTAGATGCAGGCTTTGCCAGTGACACACACAAACATGTGATTGAAAATGTCAAAAGCACAGGGAACATCTTTGGTGATACTGAAGTAATCTCACATGAAAGAGAGGGGGAAATACCGCTTTTCATAGGCTGCCAATATCTGTCCAGACCCAATAAAACAAAAAAATACATAAAAATACTGGAGAAAATAGGAATAAAACCAAAGGTGCAAAAAGAAATATGTTGTGGTTTTCCACTAAAAGCCCTTGGTTTTGAAAAAGAATTCCATGAGCATAAAAAAAGATTCATAGAGTTATTCCATCATAAGGAAATAATTGCATTCTGTCCTACTTGCACCATGTTTCTGAAAGAGGAGTATGGGTTAAACGTTAAGCATGCCACACAGGTTATTTTGGATAAAATGCCCAAGGCAGAGCTAGACATGGAGGTTACTTATCATGACCCCTGTGATCTCTCAAGAGGCCTGGGGATAATAGATGAGCCGAGAGGGATTTTAAAAAAACTGGGCGTAAAGGTGATTGAAATGAAGAACAGTAGAAAGCAATCAAGCTGCTGTGGTGGCGGTGGTGGCATACTAATGTCTGATTCACCCCTATCAGATCGAATTGCAAAAAATAGGATAAAACAGGCAATAGAGACAGGTGTGGATACATTGGTTACATCCTGCCCGACATGTGAGCAGGTGCTTAAAAAAGCTGCTGCAGAAATCAGTGAGAGTGAAGGGAAAAACATTGTAGTGAGAAACATTGAAGATATTTTGTGGGGGATGAGATAATGTATCATCAGAAGGTATTGAAGGAGGATTTTGAAGATGTTGTGGAACAAAGGTGAGTTGAGATATATGTATCATCAGAAGGTATTGAAGGAGGATTTTGAAGATGTTGTGGAACAAAGGTGAGATGAGATATATGTATCATCAGAAGGTATTGAAGGAGGATTTTGAAGATGTTGTGGAACAAAGGTGAGATGAGATATATGTATCATCAGAAGCGATTTATGGAGGCGGAATATCTATGATTCATTCTAAGGATTTGGATCCAAACTTCAAATATGAGGTTGCAAAAGAGCCTGGAGGTGCAAACATCATGCGATGTTTTGCTTGCGGTACTTGCACTGCCGGGTGTCCTGTGAGAGCAATTGATGACAGGTACAATCCCAGGAAGATTATCCGAATGGTGCTTTTTGGGATGAGGGAACAGGTCCTTAAAAGCAATTTTATATGGCTTTGCTCAACCTGTTATACCTGTTATGATCGATGCCCCCAGGATGTGCGACTGTCTGATATTATGACCGCTTTGAAAAATATTGCTGTAAGGGAAGGTTACATTCATCCATCCTTCAGGGAGCAGGCAAGACTTGTGGCAACCTTTGGAAGATTATACGAGATTGAAGACTTTGATAACAAAAAACGAGGAAAAATGGGATTGCCGCCAGTTAAAAAAACCTTCGATGATGTAACAAAAATAATAAAAGACACAAAACTGGAGGAGATAATAAAATGAGGTATGCATTATTTCTCGGATGCACGATTCCAGTCAGGGGGCAACACTATGAGTTATCTGCCCGTGAGGTTGCAAAAGCCATTGGATTAGAGCTCATAGACTTAGAGGGTTTTGCCTGCTGTGGATTCCCAGTGAAATCTACCAGTGCTGAAACAGCCATGGTTTTCGCAGCAAGGAATATTGCGATTGCTGCTGAAAAAGGATTGGATATATGCACATTGTGTAATGCATGCACCTCAGTTCTCACGGAGGCTAATAAAGAACTCAGTGAAAATAAGGAGTTAAGGGAGAAGGTAAATGATGAACTGAGCAAGATAGACAAGGAATACAAAACTGGTGTTAAGATAAGGCATTTCGCAAGGATACTGTATGAAGATTTTGGGTTGGATAAGTTAAAAAAAGAAATAAAAAGAGATTTTGGTACCCTCAACTTTTCGACTCATTACGGCTGTCATTATCTAAGACCAAAGGAATTATATGATGGCTTTGATGACCCAGAAAACCCGTCATCTCTTGATAAACTAGTTAGGGTTACAGGTGCAAATGTCATAGATTATAAAAACAGGTTACAATGTTGCGGTGGTGCTATTCTGGGTGTGGAGGAAGACATATCCCTCAAAATGGCTAAGGAAAAATTGGATAATGTAACAGCAAACAATGTGGATGCTCTTGTAACTGTTTGCCCATTTTGCTCAATAATGTATGAGGATAATCAAAGGAAAATAGAATCAAAATTTAATGTTAATTATAATCTTCCAGTACTCTACTATCCACAGGTACTCGGGCTGGCAATAGGGTTAGACCAAAAACAGTTAGGTTTTAGATTAAACAAGGTAAAGACAGATAAGCTGCTGGAGAAGCTGGAGGGAAAAAAATGAATGAACGCGCCTCTGAAGAAGCAAATAAAGTAGGCGCTGTATTGGTAGTCGGCGGCGGTATCGGAGGGATGCAGGCCTCATTAGATCTTGCTGATTCTGGATTCAAAGTATATTTACTGGAAGAGAAACCATCCATTGGTGGCGTGATGGCGCAGCTTGATAAGACTTTTCCTACCAATGATTGTGCCATGTGTATAATGTCCCCAAAACTTGTTGATGCTGGCAGGCATCCAAATATTGAACTGCTGACTTACTCAAAACTGGAAAGCATAAAAGGAAAAGCCGGTAATTTTAAGGTAAAGGTATTGAAACATGCGAGATATGTGGATCTGGAAAAATGCACAGGATGCGGTGAATGCGAGGAAGCCTGCCCAGTTGAACTCAGCTCGGAATTTGATGAAGGCTTATCAAAAAGGCATGCTATCTATAGATTGTATCCTCAGGCAATCCCAAATGTTTACGCAATTGATAAGCTTGAAGGGAAATCTCCTTGTAAAACCGCCTGCCCAGCAGAGGTGAACGCCCAGGGTTATGTTCAATTAATAGGGCAAAAAAAATTCAAAGAAGCATTAAACTTAATTAGAGAAAGGAATCCTTTCCCAGCGATATGCGGTCGTGTCTGCCATCATCCATGTGAAGAAGAATGCTTGAGAAAAGAGATTGATGAGGCAGTTGCCATTAGACCTTTAAAACGGTTTGCTGCTGATTATGCAATGAAGAACGGAGAAGAACAACCTGAGGTTATCAAACCAACAAAGAAAGAGAAGGTTGCGGTTGTTGGTGCTGGTCCATCAGGACTTACTTGCGCTTTGAAGCTTTTAGAAATGGGTTACCCAGTTACTATTTTTGATGCATCTGACAAACCAGGTGGAATGATGACAAGTTGCATACCAGAATACCGTATCCCTGAGAAATTAGCAATGTATGATATCAATTGGGTATTAGCCCATGGTATAGAAATAAAGAAAAATGTAAAGGTAGGTAAGGATATAACCCTAAAAGAACTCAGGAATGAATATGAGGCAGTTTACATAGCTGTTGGATCACAAGACCCAGCTAAGTTAAAAATCGAAGGCTCAGATTTGAAAGGCGTCCTGTACGGCTTACCTTTTTTAAGAGAGGTAAAGAAAGGAAAAAAGCCTGAGCATTTTGGAGAGAGAATAATAATTATTGGTGGTGGGAATGTAGGTATAGACTGCGCGAAGTCTGCTATTCGACTGGGAGCTAAAGAGGTTCATTTGGTTTGCTTAGAGACAAGGGATCTTTCATCTGGGGATAGGATGCCTGCCCATGAATGGGAAATAGAGGAGGCTGAAGATGAGGGAATGATAATCCATGATTCATTAGGGCCAAAGAGGATTTTGGGTATAAATGGGAAAGTTACCTGTTTACAAACCATTATTTGTACATCTGTTTATGATGAGGAGCGCAGGTTTTCACCAAAGTTTTCTGATGATCCTGCACCAACTATAGAGGGCGACACTGTGATAGTAGCAATTGGCCAACGGCCTGATTTTACAGGTTTGGAGGATGTGGAGATGACTCCATGGAGGACTATTAAAGCAGATGAACTTACGTTGGAAACAAGCATTCCGGGTGTATTCGCTGGTGGTGACATCACACGAGGACCTGCATCTGTTGTGGAGGCTGTTGCCGATGGAAATGAAGCTGCAATATCCATTGACAGATACCTGAATAATGAAGATCTCAGAGAAGGACGGGGGGTAGAGGAAAGAAAGATTGAAGAAATTAGAGAGGAGGTTGAGAGGAAACCAAGGGAAAAGATGCCAATGTCTCCGGTAAAGAAAAGGGTAAAAGATTTTTGTGAGGTAGAATTGGGTTTTACAGAAGACGCAGCGGTTTCAGAAGCTAAAAGATGCCTTTCATGCTCCATCTGCTCTGAATGCTTACAGTGTGTTGAAGCTTGTGAGGCTGATGCCATAGATCATAAAATGCAAGAAAAAATTTTGGAATTAAATGTTGGCTCAATTATTCTAGCTCCTGGATATGATAAATTTGAAGCAAAAATAAAAAGTGAATATGGTTATGGGAGATATAAAAATGTATTAACATCTATTGAGTTTGAGAGAATATTATCTGCTTCCGGTCCGTTTGAAGGAAAGGTTGTTAGGCCATTTGATGAAAAAGAGCCTAGGAAAATCGCATGGATACAATGTGTCGGCTCAAGAGATAAAACTTGTGGTGGTAACTATTGTTCCTCGGTTTGTTGTACGTATGCTATTAAAGAGGCCGTTATCGCTAAAGAGCATTTATCATCAGTTGAGCCTACAATTTTTTATATGGACATGAGAACCTATGGGAAAGGATTTGATGCTTATTATGAGCGGGCAAAGGATGAATATGGTGTTCGGTTTGTTAGATGCAGGGTAGCAGAGGTGCAAGAGGATCATGGGACGAATAACCTACACATTAGGTATGAAACTGAGGACGGCAAGCTCAAAGAAGAGGAATTCGACATGGTTGTACTCTCAGTTGGATTTAAACCTGTTGAGGGTGTTAAAGAACTTGCTGAAAAACTGGGTATTAAGCTTAATGATTACGGCTTCTGTGAAACCTCTGAACTTTCACCAGTTGATACCACACAACCAGGGATATATGCATGTGGTGCTTTTTCCGGCCCAAAGGATATTCCTGAAACAGTGATGCAGGCCTCTGGTGCTGCAGCAAAGGCAAGCAGTTTGATTTCTTCAGAGCGAAATACCTTGGTTGAGAAGAAAGAATATCCACCAGAGATTCATGTAGAAGGGCAGGAACCAAGAATTGGTGTATTCATATGCCATTGCGGGATTAATATCGGAGCATACGTTGATGTTCCATCTGTGGTTGAATATGCAAAAAGTCTTCCAAATGTTGCCTATGCAGAAGATAATCTTTACACCTGCTCCCAGGATACTCAGAAAAAAATAGTTGAGACGATAAAGGAACAACAACTAAATCGGGTTATAGTTGCATCCTGTACACCTAGGACACATGAGCCGCTGTTTCAGGAAACGATTCGTGAGGCTGGATTGAACCCGCATCTTTTTGAAATGGCTAATATCCGTGATCAATGCTCCTGGGTGCATATGAAAGAACCAGAGTCTGCAACAGAGAAAGCAAAGGATCTTGTAAGGATGGCAGTAGCGAAGGCAAGGTTGATAGAGCCTTTACCAACAATTTCTCTTGATGTTATTCAAAAAGGATTGGTGATTGGAGGAGGGTTAGCTGGAATGATCTCAGCTTTAGCTATTGCTGAACAGGGATATGAAGTATATCTCATAGAAAAAGAAAATGTGTTGGGAGGAAATCTTAGAAACATCCATTATACCTTAGAAAATGAGGACATTCAGAGTTATTTAGAATCCATCATCAAAAAAGTGGAAAATAATCCTTACATCAAAATATACAGAGGCGCTCAGATTGAAAAAATAGGGGGATATGTAGGGAATTATAAGACTGCTTTGAAAAACGACTCAGTTAAATTGGAGTTACAGCATGGGATTATTGTTGTAGCAACTGGTGCCCAGGAATCAATACCAAAAGAATATCTTTATGGTGAGGATGAGAGAATTATAACACAGCTTGGACTTGAGAAACAAATTGCTGAAGACAAGAATTTTGATAAAAAAACCATAGTTATGATTCAGTGTGTTGGTTCCAGAAACGATGAGCATCTTTACTGCAGCAGGGTATGTTGTAGTGATGCCATCAAGAATGCGCTTAAGCTGAAGGAAAAAAATACTGATGCAGAGGTTTTTATATTGTACCGTGATATGAGAACCTATGGTTTCAGAGAATTTTTCTATGAAAAAGCAAGGGAGAAAGGAATAATCTTTATTAGATATGACATAGAAGAGAAACCCCAGGTTAAAAAAGGAGAAAAAGGGCTTGAGGTGGTGGTTAGAGAGCATATTTTGGATGAGGAACTTTTGATACATGCTGACTTGGTTGTGTTGAGTCCTGCTATTGTTCCACGGCCTGAAAATATAGAGCTGGCAAAGCAATTAAAGGTACCATTGAATGAGGATGATTTTTTCCTCGAAGCACATGTCAAACTGCGTCCTGTAGATTTTGCCACTGAAGGTATTTTCCTTGCTGGAATGGCACATTCACCAAAATCCATTGATGAATCCATATCGCAAGCATATGCTGCTGCATCAAGAGCCTGCACCATTATTTCCAAGAAAGAGTATATTACTGAAGCGACTATTGCAGCAGTTAATGAGGATTTATGCAGCGGATGCAGAATGTGTGAAATCCTGTGCGAATACAATGCCATTGAAATAATAGACAATCCAAATTATCCAGAAAGAAAAATAGCCAAGGTTAATGAAGCACTATGCAAAGGCTGCGGCTTATGCTCAGGTGCATGTCCATCAGGTGCGATGGAGCAGAAAGGGTTCAAGAGCCGTCAGATTATGGCGATGATAGATGCCATTGCAGTGTAATAGACTATGAAGGAGAGAGCCATGAAATTCGAACCGATTAAATATTATTACCAAACACAGCTTAAATGGACAACAGAACTCAAAGGTATTCTTAATTGTAAGGATAAACCAGATATTTCAGTGTCTTGTGCTCCTGAATTTGGAGGGCATCCTAAGATTTGGTCACCAGAAGACATGTTTGTTGGAGCAATTGAGGTATGCAGTATGACCACATTTCTCTGGCTTGCCAATAAGAAAAGAATTAACATAAAATCCTATAAAAGTGAGGCTGTAGGCACAGCACAAATGTCTGAAGGCACAATTCGCTTTACATCCATAAATATTAAGGTTAAGATTGGTATATCAAATGAGGAAGATAGACCAAATGTTGAGAGAATGCTTCAAGAGATTAGTCAGTGGTGCCTGGTAACCAAATCTATCAAGTCAGAAGTGAAAATTGAGCCAGAGATATTCGTGGATAAAAATGCGTAAGATAGAGTGTTTTGAATCATTTGGCAAAATGCAGAATTTAGTTGAAAAGAAGAGGCGAAAAAATGTGTAAATGGCGACTGCTTGATACCGGACAGCTTACCGCAGCTGAGAATATCGCCTTAGATGAGGCGCTGCTCGAGGCTAAGAATAATTGGAATATTCCAAACACAGTTCGTTTCCTGCAATTCTTTCCATCTGCTGCTCTGCTCGGTTATCATCAGAGTCTGCAGCAGGAGATAAGAATTGATTTCTGCAAAAGGAATGGCATCGATATCAACAGAAGGATAACAGGAGGAGGTACTCTATATATTGATGAAACACAACTTGGCTGGGAGGTTATCTGTGAAAAGCAGTTTTTTGAGATTGGGATTGCCAATACGAATTTCTTTAAAAGATTATCTCAGCCTTTGATTTACGCCTTAAGGAAATTAGGAATTGATGCTTCTTTTCGCCCGAGAAATGACATTGAGGTGATGGGCAGAAAGATTTCTGGCACAGGTGGCACTGAAGATGGTAATGCTTTTTTGTTCCAAGGAACGCTTCTTGTTGACTTCGATATTGATACCATGCTTAAGGCACTTCGTATCCCTGTAGCAAAATTGAAAGACAAAAAAATCGACACTGCAAAAGAAAGGGTGACCTGTTTGAAATGGGAACTTGATAGTGTACCTGAAATAAATGAATTGAAAAGGACGCTTAAGGAGGGTTTTGAGGAAAAGTTCAACATCTCCCTTGAACATGGTGGTTTAACTAAAGAAGAAAAATTGTTATTTAAAAAGAAAAAAAATAAGTTTGAATCACAGAAATGGGTAAACAAAATTAAGTTACCAAAAAATGAGCAGCAGATGGTTTATTCCATCTACAAAACACAGGGAGGGCTTATCAGACCTTCGTTAGTGATTAACTTGAGATATAATCGCATCCAGAGTGTACTTATAACAGGGGATTTTTTTGCTTATCCTAAGAGAACCATACTTGATCTTGAAGCAGAACTGAAGGATATACCTGCGGATAGATGGATTGTTGAAAAAAAAATCACAGATTTTTTTGAAAAGAAACAGCCTCAGATCCCAGGAATTGTGTGTTCAGATTTTGTTAATGCCATCAATAAGGCTTTAGAAAAGGTCTGCATAGCTAAATTTGGAATACCGCTTTCTTTAGTAAATCGTATATCTACAGTGAACGGCTCATTCGATGACATAATTCAGAAAAAACCTCATCACCTTCTCCTTCCTTATTGCGCGAAGTCTTTAGAGTGCGGATACAGGTATAAAAGGGAATGTCTCGAGTGCGGGGGATGCAGTGTTGGTGAAGCATATCATCTTGGAAAGGAGAAGAATATGCTGGTTACAACCATTCTGAGCTTTGAGGACTTGATGGCAACACTTGAGGAACTCAAATTGAAAAAGGTTTCTTCATATATCGGGTGTTGCTGCGAGGCTTTTTATATAAAACATATAGAAGACTTTGAAAGGTCACATATCCCAGCGATTCTGATTGATATTGATAGCAGAACATGCTATGAACTTGGAAAAGAGCAGGAGGCGTATAAAGGAAATTTTGAGAAACAGACCGAGATAAATCTTGATTTGCTCAGGAGGATATTGAATGCTATATGATGTTTTGGTAGTTGGAGCAGGTCCAGCTGGGTCATCTGCTGCATCTGAAGCAGCAAAGCACGGTGCAAAGGTTTTAATGATTGAAAAGAGAAGGGTTATAGGTCAGCCTGTTCAATGTGCCGAGTTCATACCAAAGTTCTTATTAAATGAATTAGAGATCACCCATAACAGCATTGTTCAAAAGATTAGAGGAATAAAAACATATCTTCCAAGCGGTGAATGCTTCAAGTTGAATTCACCTGGCTATATGCTAAACAGATCCATTTTTGATAAAGAATTAGCAGCAGGGGCAGCAAAGAAAGGGGTTGATATCTTTATCAACACTTTGTGTGCATCAAAAGAGAAGGGGAAAATAGTCATCAATAAAAATGGGAGGCAGATGAAGATTCTCCCAAAAGTAATAATCGGAGCTGATGGCCCAAAATCAACTGTGGGTGAATGGATAAACAGTACAAACAAGGATTTTATGATTGGACTGCAGTATGAATTACCTTTGATTACTCCGTTAGATCATACAGAAATCTACTTTGATCACGACTTTTTTGGAGGGTATGGGTGGCTGTTCCCAAAAGAAAACTCTGCAAATGTCGGGATTGGGATTAGATACAACCCTGAGTCTAAGACAAATAAATCATTGAGCAGCATATTAAAAAAGTTTGTAAATGTGTTGGAGAAAGATGGCAAGGTCAAAAACAGCATTGTTTCAATCAATAGTGGATTAATCCCTGTTGGCGGACCATTGCATACAGTAAAGGATAACCTAATGCTGGTTGGTGATGCAGCTGGGCAAACTCATCCTATAACTGGCGGCGGGATTTCCCAAGCAGTTATATGTGGTAAGA
>Ga0066636_10001645_pt1 | contig 13921 bp, 13 predicted proteins | sample CryGeyCG2014_080_2_FD_62736 | JGI IMG/M metagenome (GOLD analysis project Ga0066636, IMG submission 62736) | Groundwater microbial communities from aquifer - Crystal Geyser CG07_land_8/20/14_0.80 | ecosystem: Environmental > Aquatic > Deep subsurface > Groundwater | place: USA: Utah: Grand...
CCATTTCGAGCCTTTTGCTGCTCGACATTCCGAGCCCTTAGCTCTTTGTCATTCTGAGCGAAGCAAAGAATCTAATCCGCTCAGGGTAAACTCCGCGAGAAATTCAAGCCCTTCGCTAGACTCTTCGTCTCATTTAGAGCTTCGGGATAGCAGCCATCAGTAATAGCAGCTATTGCTCCTTTATTAAACCTCTTTACACAGGAATATTCCCATGCTTCTTTGGAGGCCTCGCCTCTCGTTTAGTAGAAAGAATTTCCAAGGCCTTGATTATCTTGGGGCGGCTCTCACGGGGTGGAATAACTTCGTCAACATATCCCCGCGAGGCGGCAATGTAAGGATTATATAGTAAGTCACGATATTCCCGAATCTTTTCCTGCTCCTTGGCTTCAGGGTCCGGCGCAGCATCTATTTCCTTGCGAAATATAATCGGTGTAGCGCCTTCAGCCCCCATCACCGCAATCTCCGCTGTGGGCCAGGCGAAAACAAAATCAGCGCCTAGATCTCTACTACACATGGCAAGATATGAACCCCCGTAGACTTTGCGAGTGACCAGAGTGATTTTAGGAACCGTGGCCTCAGAGTAAGCCCACAAAAGCTTAGCTCCGTGTCTTATTATTCCCAGCCATTCCTGGTCTTTCCCTGGCAAGTAACCAGGGACATCGGCAATGGTAAGCAAGGGAATATTAAAGGCATCGCAGAACCTGATAAATCGGGTGATTTTATCCGAGGCATTGACATCAAGACACCCAGCAAGGTGCATCGGTTGATTAGCGATAACGCCCACTGTTCTACCATTAAGCCTGGCAAAGCAAATAATGGCGTTCTGAGCATAATGATAATGGGGCTCAAGTATTTCACCGTTATCCACAATGGATTGGATAACGTCCCTCATGTTATAAACCTTGCTAGGCTCGTCTGGTATTATGCTGTCAAGGGCAGGATCAACACGGTTTTGGTCATCGGCAGGCTTAATTAAAGGAGGACCCTCCCTATTACTTGAGGGAAGGTAACTCAGAAGTTTTTTAATGAGTTCGATAGCCTGGGCATCGCTATCACAGGCAAAATGACATACGCCACTTTTAGTGGCATGAGTCATGGCACCGCCCAGCTCCTCAGAAGTGACTTCTTCCCCTGTAACCTGTTTGATAACTGCCGGGCCGGTGATGTGCATGTAGCTTGTTCCCTTCGTCATAAATACCCAATCTGTCATGGCCGGTGAATAGACCGCCCCCCCGGCAGTAGGCCCCATAATTGCCGAGATCTGAGGAATAACCCCTGAGGCTGCGGAATTCCGGAAAAATATCTGCCCATAGCCTGAAAGGGCGTCAACACCCTCCTGAATCCGAGCCCCTCCAGAGTCGTTAAAGCCTACTAGGGGGATACCACACTTCATAGCTAAATCCATTGCCTTGCACATCTTTTTAGCATGCATCTCACCTAGTGTTCCTCCCATAGAGGTAAAGTCCTGAGAAAAAGCACATACAGGGCGACCATTTACCGTCCCATATCCAGTAACGACTCCTTCTGCGGGGACGACAACCTTATCCATGCCAAAAAGCGTGGCTCGATGCTGAACAAACAAATCAAGCTCGTGAAAGCTGCCAGGGTCAAAAAGCAGGTCTAGCCTTTCTCGAGCAGTTAATTTCCCCGATTTGTGCTGCTTTTCTACACGCTCCGGACCTCCCAAGGCTTTTATCTTTCTTTCTTTGTCCCTCAGTTCCTGCAACCGATCAGCACCCGTACCCATATGAATTCCTCCTCACGAATCAATTCCCCTATAGAAAAGGTTATTTTAAACGGAATTCGCAACTAAGGCAAATCCTTGGGCAAAGCGCGTTTAGTAATTTCATTCTGAGGAATCCAAATGAATCTGGACGACGAATAATCTCTGAGATTTTTCGCTTCGCTCAACAATGACAAAGGAAAGCCATTAAACAATCTCGGGGGTCACGGAGTTTCCGCTACGATTTGCTAATCTCTGATACCTCTATTCAAGGAATTTTCTAGTATAATCACATCAAACATGTTTGATGTGCCACTGGCTCTTTCCAAGTTTTCTGGGGGTAAAGCGTGGGTGATCGTCAAGCTCCAATTATCCTTAGCTTGATGGGAAGGTGACGTTGCGCTCAGACTTAAAAGCTTGACAGCCTGGCTCAGAATGATATTATGGAGGGAAATTTGAAACCACAGCTAATTGCTATAGACGGCCCTGTAGCAGTCGGCAAGAGTAGTGTAGGCTCACTGTTAGCAAAAAGATTGGGCTACCTTTTCTTTGATACAGGGATGGTGTATCGAGCGTTTACCTGGAAGGTTCTCAAATCAGGCGTCTCCATAGAGGACGAACAGAAAATTTATCAGCTGGCCAATACCACTAAATTTGATTTTGTGCCCTCACACGGATGGCATCTCTCGCCCGTAATTGACGATGAAGATGTCTCTTCCAAGCTGCTTTGCCCTGAGGTAGAGGCACACGTTTCCTTGGTATCAAAGATAGCGGGGGTACGCCAAACATTGATACAAGAACAGCGTAGATTAGCCCAGCGAGGAAAGGTAGTGATGGCAGGCAGAGACATTGGCACGGTAGTCTTACCTTGGGCGGAATTAAAGATTTTTCTCACCGCCTCCACCGAAGAGAGAGCCAGACGCCGCTACAAGGAGCTATTAAAACGAGGAGAGAATTCGAGCCTGGAAATCGTCCTCGCCGATTTAAAGAAGCGAGATGAGATGGATATCCATAGAACCATCTCGCCACTTAAACCGGCTGAGGATGCCATAATTATCGATACAGAAAACTTTAGCCTGGAGCAAGTTGTAGACAAAATATATGCCTTGGCGGTAAATCTATGACCCTTTCTCAAAAGATTCTCTTAGCTATATGTAGACCTTTGCTCAATATTCTTTTCTCCTGGAAAGTTGAAGGAAGAGAAAATATACCATTAACTGGTCCACTGATTTTGGTAGCCAATCATGTTCATCTCCTCGACCCATTTTTTCTCGCGTTTAGCTTTCCGCGATGGATTAATTTCATAGCAAAAGAAGAACTCTTTCATTCCCCTTTTTTGAGACTCTGGCTTCGCTGGGCTGGTGCCATCCCCATACGCCGCGGAGGAAAGGTTGGAGATAAACAGAAGATACTTAAGAGCGCCAGGGAGGCATTGGAAAAGGGATTAATCCTGGGAATGTTCCCGGCGGGAGGCAGAAGTCGCGACGGCAAACTCAGAAAAGGCAAACCAGGCTCAGCAGTTATAGCCTCAAAAACAAATGTCCCTCTTGTTCCTGTCGGCATCGTCGGCACAGACAAGATTAAGGGCACAAGCTGGCTATGGGAACGCCCTCGCATAGTTGTCAATATTGGCAAGCCATTTAAGCTACCTCCAGCCTCGGGCAGGATGAGCAAGTCACAAATGGAATTATTGACCACACAACTGATGAGGGAAATCGCCGCTCTTTTGCCACCTGAATATCAAGGTGTCTATGGCAAACATGAAAATTGAGAAGGCTAAAAAGCTGGGCCTGTGCTTTGGCGTCAAACGAGCCATCAAGCTGTTGAAGGAGGCAGCTAACAAATACGGAGAATTAGAAACACTGGGACCTGTAGCACACAATCGCTTGCTAGTGGAAGCATTGGCCAATCTGGGAATAAAGCCGATAAATCATCTCGACCAAGCCCAAGGCAGAATCCTGGCTATCACCACTCATGGTACAAGCCCAGGGATTTTATCTGAACTCAAAGCCCGTCGCATTCATATCATTGACACTACTTGTCCCATAGTCCGCAAAGCCCAAAACACGGCTAAGGAATTAGCTGAGGCTGGTTTTGACGTTATTATATTCGGTGATGCAAACCACTCTGAAGTCAAAGGACTACTAGCTTGGACAGGAGACAAAGGCATAGCTGCCCTCAACGTGAAGCAAATAGATAGGCCAGGAAAATCATTATCACGCGTGGGCATTATCTCCCAGACAACCCAAACCCGATCTGCCTTTATCGAATTTACCAGACAGCTTATGGGTGTGGTTTGGCCTAAGATTGAGGAAATGCGCCTCGTTAATACTTTATGTAAAGTAACTCAAGGTCAACAAGAGGCTGCCCTAAAATTAGCTCACAGGAGTCAACTCATGATAGTGATAGGTGGAAGTAATAGTGCCAATGCCAGACATCTTGTTGAAATATGCTCTCCTTTGGTGGAAACCCATCTGATAGAAACAGCAGACGAAGTCGCCCCTTCTTGGCTCGTGGGTAAGCACCATATTGGTATCACTGCTGGAGCATCCACCCCGGATGAAGCTGTAGAGGGATTGATAGCCAAGCTGAGGTCTTCATAATCTTTAGATTAACCCGAAAAAGTCTTGCGACTATTTTCCACCCACCAAAATCTTTGATTTTGGCGGGAATCCGAGTAAATTTGATTCTAAGTTAACCGGATCCCCACGAAAATCGCAAGATTTTCGTGGGTAGTTTAGCCAAGCCTATCGTCCAGACGCCTGCCACCAATAAGATGAAGATGAAGGTGAGGCACCAGCTGTCCTCCCTCAGGGCCACAATTTATCACTAAGCGATAACCTCTCTTGGCTATCCCTTCCTTCTCAGCCAGCTTCTTAGCTATGATTATAAGACGCCCAGCAAGCTCTTGCTGTCCTTCAGTAAGTTCAGCCGAGGACGCAATATGGGTTCTAGGTATAATGAGCACGTGTATAGGTGCTTGAGGTGAGATATCTCTAAAGGCCAAAAAATCTTCATCTTGATAGACCACGTCGCTAGACACCTCACCGGCAACAATCCGACAAAAAATACATCCCTTGGCCATAATTTAACTCCTTCAACATATTATACCTTCCTGTCGTAAATTCTCAATCTCTTCCCACTTATAGCCGAGTTTTTGCAATATTTCATTGGTGTGCTCTCTTGCAAATAGGGATAAACTCCACACTTTGCCTGGTCGGTATGAGCTATCTAAGCGAACTTTTGCATTTTTCACCTAAATATGCTAAATTAAAGTAAAGAATCTAAAACTAAAGGTGGGGTTACCCACCTTTTTACTAATATAAGAAATTTAATAAGAAAGGGAAGATGAAAACAGAGCTTAGGGTTGCGATTACTCAACTTTCGGCTGAGAGGAACTTGCCTAAGGAAGTGGTCTTAGCTGCCTTGGAATCAGCACTGGCCTCGGCATATAAAAAAGGCACATCTACTCTGGAACAAGATGTTTTGGTAAAAGTTGACCCCGACGTCGGCGAAATCAATTTCTATATTCAAAAGGTTGTAGTTGAGTCAGTTGCCAATCCAAATCGTGAAATCTCCATCGACGAAGCTCGAAAATTGCGGGCTACAACACAAGTTGGTGATGTAATAAATATAGAATGCACACCCAAGAATATTGGCCGTATCGCTGCTCGAGCAGCAAAACAAGTCGTTCTGCAGCGATTGCGGGAAGCAGAACACCGCATTATTTACGAGGAGTTCACAGATAAGGAAGCAAAGGTTGTTGCTGGAACAATTCAATTTATCGAACCTAAACGAATTTATGTCAGACTGAATAGAACAGAGGCGATACTTCCTTTGAGTGAACAGATTCCTAATGAACATTACTATAGAGGGCAGCGCCTTAAATTCTATCTTCTTGAGATAGCCCATGGGGGCAAAGAGCCTCAAATAATAGTTTCGCGCTCTCATCCCAACCTGATACGTCGCCTCTTTGAGCTGGAAATCCCTGAAGTTCACAATGGGATTGTGGAGTTAAAAGCTATAGCTCGCGAGGCTGGACACCGAAGTAAAGTGGCAGTGGCGACTACTCAAGAAAACGTTGACGCCGTGGGTTGCTGTCTTGGCCCTCGAAGTATAAGACTCCAAAGCATCATCAATGAACTAAGTGGCGAAAAAATAGATGTAATCCAGTGGCATGCCGAGCCTGCGGTGTTTATCTCTAACGCCCTTAGCCCAGCTCAAGTAGCAAGCATCAAAATCGATAAAGAAAGAACCGCAGCTACTGTGATTGTCCCCGATAAGCAACTCTCTCTAGCTATAGGCAAAGAAGGACAGAATGCCAGGCTAGCAGCGAAACTCACAGGCTGGCGGATTGATATCAAGAGCGTCTCTGCTATTAAGGCACAAAGGGCTGCTACACAAGAGCCAGAAACAGCAGCGGAACCCATTTCCCCCGAAGTCGTGGAAAGGGAGCCACCCGAAGCAGAGCTAGCTGAGGAGATTGGAGCGGAAGAGTCGGTTGAATTTCCAAGCATATCAGAAGCTCCACCTGAGAAGCCCGAAGAAAAACAGATTCGCTTTGCTGAAGATATCTTAGTGGGGGGGTTAAAAGCGGAAATACCAGACAAGGTAAAAAGCGGAGTTAAAGCTAAAAAAACGGGAAAGGTGATAAAGAATAAAAAGGAAGATGACTATTTTGTGGATGATAAAGGCGAAGACTAAACATCTACCTCAGCGTACCTGTATAGCTTGTCAACAGACCAAAGAGAAGAAAGCCTTGATTCGCTTGGTGTGTGCTGAGAACAGAGTTGTCGAGGTAGATATGTCTGGAAAGAAGCCGGGCAGGGGTGCTTACTTATGCCCCAAAAGAACCTGTTGGGAGTTAGCGCTGAGAAAAAAACGACTAGATTATGCTCTGCGAACAAAACTTAATGATGACAGTCGACAATCCCTACTTGAGTACAGTCACAACTTGTCGGAGGAAAGCTAAATTTGGATGACAACAGACCGAAATTGAAGGAAGGCCTACCACAAGTTGAGCTTCCACCTTCCATAACTGTGAGGCAGCTAGCCGACGTATTAAAAGTAGAGCCTGTAAAGGTAATTAAACAGCTCATGCGCAAAGGCATCATGGCCAATATTAACCAGACCCTCGACTTTGATACTGCGAGCATAACAGCTGCAGAGTTTGGCTATGTTGCCCAAGCAGCAAAAGAGCGTAGAGCTTTGCCCTCCCGAAAGAAAAAGGAAAAGGGAAAACTGTCAGTTCGCCCTCCAGTGGTTACTGTCATGGGACATGTTGACCACGGCAAAACTACCCTCCTTGACGTCATCAGAAAAACTGATGTAACTGCTCACGAGGCAGGAGCAATTACCCAACATATTGGTGCCTACCAGGCTTTAGTGGATGGACGCAAAATCACCTTTTTGGATACACCGGGACACGCGGCTTTCACTGCCATGAGAGCCCGAGGGGCACAAGCAACTGATATTGTAATTTTGGTGGTTGCCGCTGATGACGGTGTTATGCCCCAGACTGTGGAAGCTATGAACCACGCCAGAGCTGCCAAGGTGCCCATAGTGGTGGCCATCAATAAGATTGATAAACCTAATGCTAATCCCGAACGTGTAAAACAGCAGCTTGCCGATCTGGGTTTGGTTATTGAGGAGTGGGGTGGCGATACTGTTTGTGTACCCATATCAGCCAAGCAAGGAAAAGGAATATCAGATTTGCTGGAAAACCTATTCTTAGTTGCTGACATATTAGAACTAAAAGCTGATTCCGATGGTGCCGCAGAAGGGGCAGTCATTGAGGCTAAGCTGGACAAAACTAAAGGTCCTTTAGCTACCCTCCTTATCCAGAAGGGCACCCTTAGACGAGGCGATGTTGTGGTAGCTGGCGGTGCTTGGGGGAAAATAAAAGCCATGTTTGATGATAAAGGAAAGCAAGTTCACAAAGCTGAACCGTCCACTCCAGTGGAAGTCCTCGGCTTAAATGAAGTGGCGAAAGCAGGAGACCCTTTTATTGTTCTTCCTAGTGAGCAAGAAGCACGAAGCTTTGCTGAAAAACAAAAATATCCTAGACCACATCCTACCCTAAGTTTAACTGCTATTTCCAGCCAAATAAGTAGCGGGCAAACAAAAGAACTCAACATAGTTTTGAAGACAGATGTCGAGGGCAGCATTGAACCCATAAAAACTTCTATAGAAAAGTTGGGCACAGAGAAGACAAAAACTAGGCTCATCCATGCTGCTAGCGGGAGCATCACCGAGAGTGATGTGCTTTTGGCCTCAGCCTCAAAAGGCATTATCATCGGTTTTAGCACTTCTACCTCGCCCGGGGCAACACAGCTAGCCAATGCGGAAGGGGTGGGCATCCAACATTATGATGTAATCTATAAGCTAATAGAAGACGTGGACAAGACATTGAAAGGGATGCTTGAGCCAACTTATGCTGAAGTGCTCAGCGGGCGTGCTGAAGTAAGGGCTGTCTTCCCCAGCAGCAAACTGGGAAAAATAGCCGGAGTCTATGTTATGGAAGGAAAAGTATCTAGAGATGCCCAAGTTAAAATATTACGCCAAAATAAAGTTATTTGTGACTCTCAGGTCTCCAGCTTAAGGCGCTTTAAAGAGGACGTCGCCGAGGTCCCCGCTGGCCTCGAATGTGGCTTGGGTCTAGAAGAGACTATCGATTTTCAGATTGGCGATATCGTTGAATTTTACCGAAGGGAAAGAACAAACTAATTATACTTCCCAGACAGGAGATTCAAATGAGCAGACGAAGTGAACGAACAAGTAAACTGATCCAGCAAGAAATCAGCGAATTGCTTGAACGTGTGGTTAACGACCCCAGGCTGAGCAAGCTTATCTCAGTAACAGAAGTCTCTCTTTCCCCGGATCTTAAGCATGCTAAGGTGTATGTTAGCGCCTTGTGCAACGAAATAAATAGTAAAGAAGATATACTGGCGGGCTTTAACAACGCTTCAGGATTCTTGCGCAAGGAACTTGCGGCACACTTAAAATTGAAATATACACCGCAACTTAGCTTTCATTATGATGATTCCATTGAGCGAGGAGCAAGGTTACTCAAATTGATCGGGGAACTAAGCACTGATGAAGATGATAAAGTTAGCTCCCGTAATAGTTCTCGCACTAACAAAGAACAGAGGAGGTAAAAATGGGAACAATAAATGTAGCCATCATAGGTGTTGGTAACTGTGCCTCTTCCTTAGTGCAAGGAGTTCATTACTACAAGGATGCTAAGGAAGATGAATTTGTCCCCGGTTTAATGCATGTCAACCTGGGAGGTTATCATATAGCTGATATTAACTTTGTGGCTGCCTTTGATATTGATAAAAACAAAGTAGGCAAGGATTTGGCTGAGGCTATTTTCACCAAACCAAACAACACAATTAAATTTTGTGATGTGCCTAAGACAGGCATCCGAGTTGAGCGGGGTATGACCCACGATGGCCTGGGCAAGTATCTATCTAAAATCATCACCAAGGCGCCAGGTCCAACCGCCAATATTGTAGATATACTCAAGAAGACCGAAACTGACGTAGTGCTTAATTATCTACCTGTAGGGAGCGAAGAGGCAACCAAATGGTATGTAGAGCAAGTGTTAACTGCTGGCTGCGGCTTTGTCAATTGCATGCCTGTTTTTATTGCCCGTGAAAGATATTGGCAAGGCAGGTTTGCTGAGCGGGGATTGCCAGTTATCGGCGATGATATCAAGTCCCAAGTTGGCGCCACCATCACTCATCGAGTGCTAACCAAGCTCTTTCGTGACCGCGGTGTCAAACTAGAACGAACTTACCAGCTAAATTTTGGCGGCAATACTGATTTCTACAATATGCTGGAGCGAGAGAGGTTGGAGTCTAAGAAGATTTCCAAGACAAACGCTGTTACCTCACAGCTAGACTACGATATTGGTCCTGACAACATTCATATTAGTCCCAGTGATTATGTGCCCTGGCTAGCTGACCGCAAATTTTGCTACCTAAAAATGGAAGGGCGTACTTTCGGCGATGTCCCTCTGAATTTAGAGCTGAAGCTAGAGGTATGGGATAGCCCCAATTCAGCCGGGGTGGTTATTGATGCTATAAGATGCTGTAAATTAGCCCGGGACCGTGGCTTAAGCGGGACCATAGTGGGTCCTTCAGCTTATTTTATGAAATCTCCGCCAATTCAGTATTCCGATGACGAAGCCCGCTTAAGAACTGAAGCATTTATCGCAGGACAACGGCAAGAAGGTCCCATCTCCCTGCCTGAGCTAGAGTCAGCTGAAATTGAGGGATAAACCGCCTTTGTGCCAAAAATACTGACTTCAAACAACGGAGCTTAAAAATAAATCTGTATGTGACCTCGGTTACTGGAGCTGGCAACGTTTGAGAAAGGTAGCAAGTTGCTCAAAGTCTCCCTCTCTACCATGTGGGCTAAAGGTAGATTTAGCCACATGGCAGAATTTGCCGCCAAAGCTAAAGAACTGGGCTTTACCCATATAGAAGCAAATACCACAATTTCTCCAAGAATGCTTAGCGAGCTTCTCAAGACCACAGTTCCTATTTCAAGCATTCATTCTCCCTGTCCAGCGGTATTGTCATCCAGAGGAATCCCTGTAAGTAGCCTTTCCTTAAGTTCTCTGGACGAGAGCGAGCGAATGGAGGCTGTTAGCTTCACCAAGAAAACAGTAGACCTTGCGGCAAATGTAGGTGCCAGGGCTATTGTCCTTCATATGGGTGAAGTGCCAATTGACCTGAGTTTACAAGATAGGCTGTATAAGCTTCACGATGGAGGCTACGCTCAAACCAAAGAATATAGCCAGGCTAAAGAAAAGCTAGTTTACCAGCGCATTTCCCAAGCTCCTCCTTACCTTGATGCCGCGAGAAAAAGTCTTCAAGAGCTTAGTGAATATAGTCGGCAAAAGGGTATAATGTTGGGACTTGAGACCAGATTCCATATTCACGAGATACCAAATATGGACGAAATGGCAGAGCTAGTTAACGAAGTATCAGAAGGCCTGGTGGGCTACTGGCATGACGTGGGGCATGCTGAAGTGCAACAGCAGCTTGGATTTAGCTTACACGAAAAATGGCTTTCACGGTTCAAAGATAGGATGGTCGGCATCCACTTGCACGACATCCGTGGCATTTCCGATCACCATGCCCCAGGAAAGGGAGACATGAATTGGGAAATGGTGGCCAAATATTTACCTCCGGGAATAGTAAAAGTTTGCGAAATCGGCGAGTGGAATGACGAAGAGCAAATGCAAGGAGTAGTCAAATTTCTTCAAAAGAAAGGGATAGTAAACTAGCTGGAAGAGCTGAATGAATTTAATAGATATTCGACGGAATTTAGCCTATCGCATTACCGATCCCATAGTCGGGATTTTGAGTAAAAGTGGGATAACGCCCAATGCTCTGACCTTTATCAACTTGGCTCTGAATATAGCTGCGGCCTATGTCATCGCTACGGGGCACTTTCTTCTTGGCGGAGTTTTAGTCCTAGTTTCAGGCTTATTTGACCTCTTTGATGGAGCCTTAGCTCGATTCACCAAGCAAACTACAAAGTTTGGCGCCATTCTGGATTCAACGGTTGACCGTATTTCTGAAGCTGCGATACTCTGCGGTCTCCTGATTTGGTATGTACCGCAAGAAGGCGCCAGCTTAAAAATCGTACTTATTTTTGTTGTTTTAATTGGTTCCTTCCTAGTTAGCTATATAAGAGCTAGAGCAGAAGGAGTAGGCCTACAATGTCAGGTTGGCTTGTTTACTAGAGCAGAACGGGTTATAGTATTAGCAATAGGTTTGCTGATAAATCAGATTTTTATTGCTTTATGTATCCTGGCGGTCTTTGTTTTCATCACTGTGGTCCAAAGGTTGGTTTATTTATGGAAACAAGGGAAAATTAGAGGTGATTGAATGGCTGTTATAGCTATTGTCGGGGGGCAGTGGGGTGATGAAGGTAAAGGAAAGATAATTGATCTCTTAGCTGAGAAGGCGAAGATAGTAGCTCGTTTCTCCGGGGGAGATAATGCTGGCCATACTGTAATCAACCCTTATGGCGAGTTCCGGCTGCATCTTGTCCCTTCGGGCATTTTTAACCCCCAGGTAACTTGTATTATCGGCAATGGTGTAGCTATTAACCCAGCAGTGCTTCTTAAAGAAATAGACGACCTGCGCAATCATGGTATCGATACGAGTCGCTTTTTTATTAGTGACCGTGCTCACCTGATTATGCCCTATCACACCCTCCTCGACAGACTGGAAGAGGAAAGGCGCAGTAGAGGAGCATTAGGTACCACACTCAGAGGAATTGGTCCTGTCTTTGCTGATAAAGTAGCTCGCATGGGAATTCGTGCTGGAGATTTGTTACATAAGGATGTATTCCTGAGCCGCTTGAAGTCGGCTCTGGAGCTCAAAAATATTGTCCTGACCAAAGTGTACCAAGCTTCGCCTCTACCACTGGATGAAATCTATCAACAATACTGCCATTATGGGGAGCAGCTAGCTCCTTTCATCCGAGAAACTGGCTCCATAATTCGCGAAGCGGTGACAAAAGGAGAGCTTGTTTTATTAGAAGGTGCCCAGGGAGCTTTACTTGACCCTGACTTTGGCACCTACCCCTATGTGACCTCTTCTTCACCGTTGGCCGGGGCAGGCTGTATTGGAGTAGGCCTGGGCCCGAGGCAAATCGATCGTGTGGTGGGCGTGTTTAAAGCATATAGCACTAGAGTCGGGGCCGGACCCATGCCCACGGAACTCAAGGACGAAATTGGTGACTTTATCCGGGAAAAGGCTCATGAGTATGGTGCTACCACAGGAAGGCCACGAAGATGCGGTTGGTTTGATGCTGTGGCAGGTCGTTTCAGCGTTCAAGTAAATGACCTTAGTGAAATAGCCCTGACTCACCTCGATATTTACGATGGTTTCCCTTCAATTAAAATATGCACCGCCTACAAATTTAGAGGCGATATCCTAACTTCTTTCCCCAGTGATATCGCCATATTGGAAAAATGCCAACCCATCTACGAGGAATTGGATGGCTGGAAAGAATCAATAAGTGGAATCCGGAATTTCGAAAAGTTGCCGAGGGGAGCTCGCAACTATATGTCCCGGCTTGAAGACCTCCTTTCCTGCCCTATTAGCCTCGTTTCCGTAGGACCAGATAGGAGGCAAATAATATTGTTTAAACCGAGCACTCTGCCCTGATACACCGGTCACTTAATAACACCTGATGAACAAGCTAGGAAAGCTCTCTGAATCGAGACAGAGTGCTCGGTTTAACCAATAATCGTCAACATCAGCCCTTGGGAATAGGCAAATCTATCTTATAGTTCCTTATTAGTGTCGCCTGTATAAGAGCGGCTGATTTCTCATCAAGCTCCGTTAGAGGCAAGCGAGGTTTACCCACTGGAAAACCTACATAATTCAGAGCCCACTTGACAGGCATAGGATTGGAAACGATGAACAGGGCATTTACCAGAGGTAATAAGTGTCGGTGGATCTTGGCTGCTTCCTGAGGTTTACCGTCAAGAAACTTTTCCATCATGTCCTTTATCTGGATTCCTACTAGATGAGAGGCGACGCTAATCACACCATAACCGCCCAAAGCGAGTATGGGGAAGGTATCACTGTCATTGCCGCTGTAAACTAAGAAATCCTCTTTTGTTCCCTGAATAATCTCAGCTATCTGCCCAAGATTGCCACTGGCTTCCTTCACGCCCACAATATTATCAATTTGGCTCAGCTTGATTACCGTATCGGCAGCGAGGTTGGTAACCGTACGTGATGGCACATTATAGAGGATGCAAGGCAAGGTAGTACTCTGGGCAATGGCTTTAAAATGCTCCCACAAGCCTTGCTGGGTTGGCCGATTATAATAGGGAACTACCAAGAGACAAGCATCGACACCAGTTTTCTCCGCTTCCTTAGTTAATTCTTGGCTTTCTTTTGTATTATAGCTGCCTGTGCCAGCCACTACTGTTCCACGGTTACCCAACGCTGATTTCGTTTCAGCAAAAAGCCGTAGTTTCTCTTCCCTGCTCAGAGTAGGAGACTCTCCAGTGGTGCCCGAGACCACCACCCCATCACTACCCGAATCCAGTAAAGATAGTGCCAGTCTCTTAGCTTGTTGATAGTCAACCTCGCCCCGAGCATCAAAAGGCGTAACCATGGCTGTTAATAAGCGACCCAGCTTATTTTTGCCTCTAGA
>Ga0066636_10001649_pt1 | contig 13903 bp, 7 predicted proteins | sample CryGeyCG2014_080_2_FD_62736 | JGI IMG/M metagenome (GOLD analysis project Ga0066636, IMG submission 62736) | Groundwater microbial communities from aquifer - Crystal Geyser CG07_land_8/20/14_0.80 | ecosystem: Environmental > Aquatic > Deep subsurface > Groundwater | place: USA: Utah: Grand...
TCGAGTTCAAGGCGGGCGATAATTTTAACCACAGGAATACATTGACGTATTTCGAGGATTAAAATTTGAGCCCAACGCCGAAATCGGTGAAAATAGCCATTTCCGGATGGACACTAGGTAGCACATCCTGCGTTTTCAGCACTTTTTATTGTAGCATAAGGGCGAGGGAAGGTTAAAGAGAAGATGAGCAGAAAGAGCAAAAAACATCAGGTACTGTAACTCGCCAGGATGTAGGGTGTACTGCCAATCCATATAGCAGGTTTTGGAGCAGCCGGTTATTGTGCATATCAGACTTTTAGGTTGCTCTTTGCACATACATCTACGATAATGCTGTCATGATCATCCGAGACATCACAGAAGAGCTGGTTCGATCTGCCGAGGAATATCCCGTAGTGACTATCCTCGGGCCGCGCCAATCGGGAAAGACCACACTTGCCCGGATGACGTTTCCGGATAAACCGTATTTTTCTCTGGAAGACCCGGATGTCCGCATGGCTGCCGAAGCAGATCCGAGGGGATTCCTTGGCCAAATGGAAGGCGGCGGCATTCTGGATGAGGTACAGCGGCTTCCCGTGCTGCTTTCCTATGTCCAGGGCATGGTGGACAAGACAAGGAAACACGGAAGGTTCATCTTGACCGGCAGTCATCAGCCGCAACTCCACGAGGCGATTAGCCAGTCGCTGGCAGGCCGGACGGCTATGCTGACCCTGTGGCCCTTCTCCCTTAAGGAACTTCGCCATTATGAATCGGCCTGGGACCCCTTCGACTTAATCAATCGCGGTTTTTTCCCCAGGCTTCACGACGAGGGGCTTGAACCGCGCAGGTTTTTCAACGGCTATCTTCAGACCTACGTCGAGCGGGATGTCCGGGCCCTGATACAATTGCGCAATCTTTCCCAGTTCCAGAAGTTCCTTACCCTGCTTGCCGGACGGGTGGGACAAGTCGTAAACCTAGCTTCGCTCGGAAACGATGTGGGTGCCTCCAGTACAACGATTAGAAACTGGCTTTCCGTTCTGAAGGCCTCCTATGTCGTATTCGAACTGCCGCCCTTTTTCGAGAACGTCCAAAAACGAGTGATCAAGTCGCCCAAGATATTTTTTACCGATGTTGGTCTCGCCGCCTTTCTGCTTGGCATCCACACGGCGGAACAGGCCTCCCGTGATCCTCTGCGCGGTAGCCTTTATGAGAATCTCGTTGTCGCGGATATCGTAAAAAGCGCACTCAACAAAGGGATCAGACCGGAGACTTATTTTTTCCGAGACTCCCACGGAAACGAAATTGATATGCTCATCAGAGAAAAAGGCGTGCTCATACCCGTGGAGATCAAATCCGCCTCCACCTATTCCGCTCATTTCGTGAAAATGCTGGAATGGTTCAAAACATTGGGGATTAGACGCGCCGCACCCGGCGCAGTCCTCTATAACGGCGAGCAACCCTTCAACATCCGGGGCGTCCGCGTTTTCAATCCCCTCCATGTGGAAGATATCTGGGATACGCTGACAATGCCCTTAGAAAAAGGAGAGCCCTGAACGCGCTTCCAAATCCGGGTGCCTCAATTATTTTCGATTCAGACATTTGTCATCAGTTTTTAAGTAAAAATAGGCTTAAATCTGTGAAGATCGTTTGACATTAGTCGGCTGATTTGTCTATCGTTAAGCGAGTAACCGGGGGAACTGTACCCGGTCTCCCATTTTCGCTTTCACGTGCGCATGGCCTATACCCTATAATCTAGCAGGAGGAACCTCAGAGCAGCAGAAAACTTAAAGAGAAATCAGGACCGGGAATGACAAAGCAAAGATACATTATGTCTTTTACAGCAGGAGGGCTTTTTCACCGTGAATCGGTGAAGCTGGCCTTGCTGCATCAAGAGCATAAGGATTGGAGTGCCCTTCGGACAATCGCTACCTCGGATAATTTATTACAGACAAGGACGCTCAGCACTTTAAAGCGATTGTGCCGCGAAATCATATCTCGCCTTAAGACCCTTAGCACCGGTGAATTGGATTTCCTGCTTCACGCAACTCCCCAGGAGCAAGGCTATATTTTATGGCTGGCAGTATGCCGCAGGCACAGGTTCATCGCGGAGTTTGCGATCGAAGTTCTTCGCGAAAGGTATATCACTTTGAAAACGGATTTGAGTTACGAAGACTTTGATTCGTTTTTTAATAGAAAATCCGAGTGGCACGACGAACTCGATAGTATCCGGCCCGCAACCAGGAACAAGCTGCGGCAGGTTCTCTTCAGGATGCTCCGGGAAGCGGATCTTCTGACGGCAGACAATGCCATTAACCCCGTCATGCTCAGCGTCGGTCTCCTGGAGGTTATTTCGCATGGCGGCAGCCAGGATGTTTCGCTATTCCCCACAGTTGAATCGGACTTAAGGGGGATTCCAAAGTGAGATCTGATATAGCGAAAATGCCCATGCAGGATAGATTTCAGCATCTCTTCGCTGTTATCTCAGGACCACGTTTCCTTAAGAAACAAGGCCTCGGTAATGAGGTGCCGTTCTTCATCTGCCCTTTCAAATTGGAGGAATCCGTTGAGATGGAGCGGATTGAGCGTCAGTTGATCAACCGGCTGGAACAGGCCGGGGTTAGAATACTGGAGATCAACCTTTACGATCTATCCATAGAAATTCTAAAGGACCGGGGCATCTGGGAGCAGATACTTGAAATGGAAGAATCCGTTTCCAAGGGCGAGTTCAAAGAGCTTTTGCAGGGCGTCCTGGATCCGGAAGCCCACCTTACCCCGGCAATTGCCTCCAAACTGGCAGGAACTGATTTTGACGTACTTTTTCTTTCCGGAGTTGGCGAGGTGTTCCCCTACATCCGCTCCCACAATGTGTTGAATAATTTGCAGAGCACGGCAAAAGAAAAGCCGACGGTCATGTTCTTCCCGGGAGCCTACACGCACTCGCTGGAGTCCGGAGCATCACTTGATCTATTCGGAAGGCTTCATGACGATAAGTATTACAGGGCCTTTAACATTTTTCACTGCGAAGCATAAATGGGGGAGACGATATGAGTCTCAAGATGATTTTCAAAAAGCCTGTTGACCGTCACATTGAAGGGGTAATTAAAGCCGATGATGAGGCAAGCCTGCGCGTTGAGATAGACGAATACGTCCTTACAAACGAGGTTGCAAAGCGCCTGGAAGCGTTTCTTGAGGCCTACAACAATTATGAAGGGGCAAATGGTGTCTGGGTGTCCGGCTTCTTCGGCTCCGGGAAGTCGCACCTGCTGAAGATCCTTGCGCTGCTTCTTGAAAACCGTCACGTAGAGGGCGTATCGGCTCTCGACTTGTTCCTGCCCAAGTGCGATGACAACGAGATTCTTAGAGGTGACCTGAGAAGGGCTGTCGGAATCCCATCAAAAAGCATTCTTTTTAATATAGACCAGAAAGCGGATGTCATCAGTAAGACGCAGATAGATGCTCTCCTTGCGGTCTTCGTTAAGGTATTCGACGAGATGTGCGGCTACTATGGAAAGCAGGGGCACATTGCTCAATTCGAACGAGATCTCGACAGCCGGGGGCTTTATGAACAGTTCAAAACCGTCTATGAGGCCCTGGCAGGGCGAACCTGGCAGAAAGGCCGCGAGCAGGCCCTGCTGGAGGCAAGAAATATCGCCAAAGCCTATGCGCAGGTGACAAGCGGCGACGAAACATCGGCCATGGGCATACTCGACAAGTACCGCGGCCAGTACCGCGTCTCCATCGAGGACTTCGCGGAAAAGATCTATGCCTATCTTGCGCGGCAGTCTCCCCACTTCCGTCTGAACTTTTTTGTTGACGAGGTCGGCCAGTATATCGCCGAAAACATCAAGCTCATGACAAACCTCCAGACCATTGCCGAAAGCCTGGCCACCAAGTGCCGGGGCCGTGCCTGGCTAATCGTCACGGCTCAAGAGGACATGGGCGCGGTCGTGGGTGAGATGGGTAAGCAACAGGGAAATGATTTTTCGAAAATCCAGGCTCGGTTTGCAAGCCGCATGAAGCTCACCAGCGCCGATGTGGCCGAGGTCATCCAGAAGCGCCTGCTCATGAAAAATGACGAAGGAGTCGCACTGCTATCGGATATATATCATGCCCAGGCAAACAACTTTAAGACATTGTTCGATTTCGCGGACGGCTCACAATCTTACAAGAACTTCAAAGACAGGGATAACTTCATATGCAGCTACCCATTTATCCCTTATCAGTTCTCGCTTTTTCAAGCCGCGATCCAAAACCTTTCACTGCACCAGGCATTCGAAGGAAAACACAGCTCCGTGGGCGAGCGCTCCATGCTGGGCGTATTTCAGCAGGTGGCGATTCTGATTGGTGAACACGCAATCGGGCAACTCGCCACCTTTGACCTGATGTTTGAAGGAATCAGGACTTCGCTCAAATCCAACATACAGAAGGCCATCATCCAGGCCGAAAATCACCTCGATTCCCCATTTGCCATTCGGCTTTTGAAGGCGCTTTTCCTGGTTAAATATGTGAAGGAGTTCAAGCCCACCGTAAGAAACCTATGCGTCCTGATGCTAAGCGGATTTAATCAGGACCTTCCTCAGCTTCGCAAAAAGGTTGAAGAGGCCCTCGATTTGCTTGAACAGCAGACCTACATCCAGCGCAACGGAGAGCTATACGAATACCTCACTGATGAAGAAAAGGACATTGAGCAGGAGATAAAGAACACCGAGGTTGAATCCACTGATGTCGCGGCCGAGCTGGAGAAGATTGTGTTCGACCACGTCATCAAAAACCGCAAGATCGGCACCGAAGTAAACGGGCAGGACTATCCGTACTCAAGGAAGCTTGATGACAGACTGCACGGCAGGGAATATGAGCTGGCAATTCATGTGATAAGCCCGTTTCATGAAAACGCGGAAAACGAATCTATCCAGCGGATGCAGAGCATGGGCAGGGATGAATTGTTGGTCTTGATGCCCCCCAGTGAGCGTTTGGTAAGAGACATCCTGATGTACAAGAGGACCGAAAAGTACATCCGCCAGAACATTTCCATCACTCAGCAGGAGGCAGTCAAACGCATTCTGGCCGACAAGGGATTCCAGAACCGGGAGCGTTATCAGGAACTGCAGAAGAATGTGCAGACTCTTCTCGGAAAGGCAAAGCTGTTTGTGGCTGGGAGTGAAATCGAAATAAGTTCAGGGGATGCCCAAACACGAATCTTCACGGGTTTTAAAGAGCTTATTTCAAGAGTCTATCCCAATATCCGAATGCTCAGAGGGATCTCCTACACCGAAGACAAGATCAAGGCCATACTGAACACACGGCAGGGAACACTGGAAGGAACGGGCGTAACATCGCTTGCGGAATCCGAGCAGGAGGCGCTCGCCTTTATCCAAAGTAACAGCAGGGGCGGTGTGCGCACGACCCTTAAGAGTCTTCTGGAGAGGTTCGAACGAAAGCCCTATGGCTGGTATTATGCCGCCGTGCTTTGCACTGTAGCCGGTCTTTGTGTTCGGGGAAAGATCGAGGTGAGGGCCGACGGCAATCTTTTAGAGGAAGACGAGCTTGAGCGGGCACTGCGAAACACCCACGGCCACGGCAACGTAGTTCTGGAACCTCAGGTCGAATTTACCGCGTCTCAGGTCCGCGCACTCAAAGAGTTCTTCGAGGATTTCTTTGATGCCCCGCCGCGAGCCGGCGAGGCAAAGGCGCTGGGCAAGGAAACCGGAACCGCGCTCCAGGAAATGATGCACCAGCTCACTCCGCTTGCGGCACAGGCATCCCAATATCCGTTTTTGAATGCTCTCAACCCAGTGATAGAGAAGCTCAAGGAGTTTGCCGGTAAGCCCTATACCTGGTATCTGACCGAGCTGGTTCGTCAAGAAGAGGCTCTCCTCGACATGAAAGAAGGCGTGATTGACCCAGTCCGCAAATTCATGAGCGGCCCGCAGAAGGAGATCTACGAGCGAGCAACGCAGTTTTTGAAGGATCACGAATCAAATATCGGCTATCTGAGCTATCAGCCATCAGCTATCAGTAATCAGCAAGAACATACTGATAACTGCTTACTGACGGCTGACGGCTTGCGCGAAGCGCTCGCTGATCCGGAATGTTTCAAGGGCAACCGTATGCAGCAGGTGAAGGCTCAAGTGGAGTCCCTTCAAGAGAAGATCGCCTCCAGGCTTGATGCCGAGATTATAAAGGCCGTTGAGGCCATTGCCGCAATTAAGGAACGCCTGTGCGGCATGCCGGAATTTTCAGCACTGAGCGGGGAGCAGCAGGAGAAGATTAGACAGCCTTTCAAAGATATTATGACATCCATTGAACACCATAAACTGATAGCCGTCATACGTGACAGCCTTCGCCGCTTTGAGGAAAACGACTACCCCCAACTGCTTGCGCAGTTGAGTGGTCAGTGGTCAGTGGCTAGTAGCCGGCAAAAAGAAAAAAAGACAAGTGGTGTTGCGGAAAAGACTGTCCACTATCCACTAGTCACTATCCACTCGCTGAAGGTTCCCTTCAGCGCCGCCTGGCTTGCAGATGAATCAGATGTAGAGAGTTACCTGGATTCCATGCGCAAGTTGCTGCTGGCAGAAATCCACAAAGGAAAAAGAATTCAGATTTAGGAACCACGAATGGAGCGGAATAGGCACGGAATACAAGAACTGATTCAACAGGGCGAGAGCCTGATGCTTGAGTTCAAAAGTGATCGCAAGCGGCTGCCGGATGCGGATTTGATTGCAGCGGTCGTTTCCCTGGCCAACACCGAGGGTGGCGATTTGTTGTTGGGCGTGGAAGACGATGGCACGGTGACGGGATTACATTCGATGCATCAGAACATCTCAACCCTGCCCGCGTTGATTGCCAACCGAACCAATCCGGCCCTGTCCGTCCGGGTAGAAAAGCTTACGATGGTTGGTACCGATATCGCACGAATTTGGGTTCCGAAAGCGCGCCAGATCGTTGCGACATCGGACGGAGCATCCTATCGCCGTAGAATCAAATTCGATGGTAAGCCGGAAGCGGTTCCTTTCTACCCGCATGAGTTTATCCAGCGACAGTCGTCTCTTGGCCAGGTCGATCCTTCGGCAATGTTACTCGACGATCTGACTGCCGAGCAATTTGACCCCCTTCAACGATTGCGTATCCGCAATGCCATCAAGAAATTTGGCGGTGACAATTCCCTGCTCGCGCTGGCGGATGAAGAACTCAATGCCGCACTTGGCCTTTGCCGATCCGTTGATGGCGTTCGCAAAGCTACCGTTGCAGGGGTGCTATTGCTGGGCACTGAAGAATTGCTGCGCACCCATCTACCTGCTCATGAGGTTGCCTTCCAGGTTTTGAGAGGCACTGATGTTCTAGTGAATGAATTCTATCGAACCCCTCTCATCGAAACGTTCGAGGAGATTGAAAAGCAATTCAAGCCCTGGGTGATTGAAGAGGAAATTCAGGTTGGGCTCTTCCGTGTTCCTGTACCCAACTACGATCGGCGTGCCTTTCGTGAGGCATTGGTGAATGCACTGGTCCATCGCGATTTCAGCCGTCTGGGAGCGATTTACGTGAAGATTAGCGATGACGGACTCTCCATTTCCAATCCTGGTGGATTTGTAGAGGGAGTGACACTGAATAATCTGCTGGTCGCGGATCCCCGTTCACGCAATCCACTCCTGGCCGATGCCATCAAACGTATCGGACTGGCCGAACGAACCGGGCGCGGCATCGACCGCATTTATGAAGGCATGCTGCGCTACGGCCGTCCGGCACCGGACTACTCCATGTCCGATGACTACACCGTCAGTCTCTTCCTGGCGAACGTTGCTGCCGATTTAGACTTCCTGAAAATGGTGGTTGAGCAGGATGACAAACTCGGGAATATGCCCATTGATTCCCTGATCATTCTCTCCCGCCTGCGTGAAGAGCGCCGGTTGACCACCGCCGACCTGGCTCCTTCCGTCCAGAAGCCGGAGGCCAGTGTGCGGTCCTCCCTGGAAAAACTGGTCGAAACCGGCTTTCTGGAACCCCACGGCGCCGGACGAGGCCGCACCTATACCCTCAGTGCCCGCCTGTACCAAAAAGCCGGCCAGCGAGCCGAATACATCCGCCAAGTCGGTTTTGCACCTATCCAGCAGGAGCAGATGGTGCTCAACTACATCGACAAGAATGGAAGTATAAAGCGAGGCGATGCAATGGATCTCTGTCATTTGAACGGCCCGCAAGCATATCGTTTGCTTAAGAAGCTTACAGACAAAGCGTTAATCAAGAAATCCGGAGAGAAGAAGCATGCAGTCTATACACGGAAATCATAGTCTATACACGATCGCGATTACCTCTATGCACGCGTGTATAGAAGCGTGCATAGTCTGGCGCAAAACAATACTCCACGCTCATAAAGGCATGTTTAGCCTTAAACTCTTCCGTGTATTCCGAGTGTTCCGTGGTTAAAAAGTATTCGTGTGGGTTCGTGTCCATTTGTGGCTCAAAAGGTCTTTAATATGGAAACAGCCAAGCTGAAAAAATTCGCCCAGTTCGCCCGGCGCAGCCTGCTGGAGCAGATCTCCGCCAAGCTGAAACTGGTGCTGGCCGAGAACAGCACCGCTCGGCGCGAAAATCCCACGGTCATTGCCGAAATCGAAAAAGCCATCCGCAATCAGCCAGCAGTCGGCAGTAAAGGCAAGGAACCAACTGACGGCTGGAAGCTCACGGCTGATAGCTTAGTAGAGCGCGTCGCCTACATCTGGTTCAACCGCTTCTGCGCCCTGCGCTTCATGGATGTGAACCGCTACACCCGCATCGGCGTGGTGTCGCCTGCCGAGGGGCAGTTCCAGCCCGAGATTCTGGCCGAGGCCAAGATGGGGCACATCGACGACGAGATGGTGCCGGAGAAGACCCGGCAACAGATATTTGCCCTGCTTCACGGCAAGGCGCCCAGCCGCGACCCGCAGGGCGAGGCTTACCGCCTGCTGGTGGTGGCCGCCTGCAACTTCTTTCACGGCGCCATGCCGTTCCTGTTCCAGCGCATCGACGACTATACCGAACTGCTGATGCCCGACGACCTGCTCTCGGGCAACTCCATCCTCGCCTACACTCGCGAGGCGATGACGCCGGATGTTTGTGGAGTTGACAGTAGTCAGCCATCAGTAATCAGTAGTCAGCAACAAAATACTGATAGCTGGAGGCTGAAGGCTGATAACTCAGCCGCCGAAGGCGGCGTTGAAGTGATCGGCTGGCTCTACCAGTTCTACATCTCCGAGAAGAAGGATGAGGTGTTTGACGGCCTGAAGAAGAACAAGAAGATCACGCCCGAGAACATCCCAGCCGCCACCCAGCTCTTCACCCCGCACTGGATCGTGAAGTATCTGGTCGAGAACTCGTTGGGCAGGCTCTGGATGTTGAATCGGCCAAATTCGAGTTTGGTTGACCGGATGAAGTATTACATTCCACCAGAGATTTCAGTGGGAAGTGAAAAGTGGGAAGTGAAAAGTAAGGAGAACTATGATGGCAGTGCAAAATTATCGGGAACTAATCGTCTGGCAGAAGGCAATGGACGTGGTGGAGTTGGTGTATCAGGCAACCAAAATCTTTCCCAAGGAGGAACTTTACGGACTGACCAATCAGGTTCGCAGGGCGGCAGTGTCGATTCCCTCGAATATAGCGGAGGGGCAAGCGCGTCAATCGACAGCGGAGTTCAGAAACTTTCTATCGATAGCGCAAGGGTCAAGAGCGGAAGTGGAAACGCAAATCATGATAGCTCAGCGGCTGGGGTATCTTCCTCAGCAGCAAACCGACCAGATTCTCAATCTATCCGAGGAAATCAAGAGGATGATCTATTCACTGACCGCAAAGTTGAAATAACTTCCCACTCTTCACTTTCCACTTCCCACTCCACTTCCCACTCCGCTTCCATACGCGAAGAAGACTTCTTACGCATAGAAAAACCCGAGGATATCAAAATCTGTGATCCCGCGTGTGGAAGCGGTCACATGCTCACCTATGCCTTTGACCTGCTCTATGCCATCTACCAAGAGGAAGGCTACGAGCCCGCCGAGATTCCGGAGAAGATCCTCACCCACAACCTCTACGGCATCGAGATCGACGAACGCGCCGGGGAGCTGGCCGCCTTTGCCCTGACCATGAAAGCCCGCGCCAAGCAACGCCGATTCTTCAACAAGGGGGTCAAGCCGAACATCTGCGTGCTGGAGAATATCCACTTCGACGAGAGCGAGCTGAAGGACTACATGGACTTTGTCGGGCGCGATCTGTTCACCGCGCCGTTGCAAACCACCCTGCGCCAATTCGAAGAGGCCGACAACTTCGGCTCCCTGATCCGTCCGGATGTCACCGATGTGGACGGTATGCTCAGAATACTGGAGTCAAAAAATGTCTCTGGGCATCTGTTCCTCAGCATGACCCATCAGAAGGTATTGCAAGCCCTACGGCAGGCGGATTACCTGAGCCCGAAATACCATGTGGTGATTGCCAATCCGCCGTATATGGGCGGTAAGGGAATGAATGGTCGGTTAGGCGCTTGGGCAAAAGACAATTATCCAAACAGCAAGTCTGATCTATTTGCCATGTTCATAGAGCGTAACCTCGACCTTGCTCAAAAGCATGGCGCAGTTGCGATGATAACCATGCAAAGTTGGATGTTTTTGTCATCCTTCGAGGCATTGCGTGTGCGTCTTCTGGGACAAAACACCCTGCTATCAATGGCTCACCTTGGTGCGAGGGCATTTGACAGCATCAGCGGTGAAGTGGTTTCAACCACCGCCTTTGTTTTGGAAAACGCAAACCGTCTGAATTACAAGGGCGGCTATCTAAGGTTAGTTGCTGGCAATTCCGAAGCAGAGAAAAATGACGCCATCCGCGAATCGGTTAAGAATTCTGATTGCGGTTGGCTCTTCCGAGCCTCTGCCTCTGATTTTAGAAAGATTCCTGGTAGTCCGATAGCTTATTGGGTTTCTAACAAATTGGTTGGGCTCTTCAATTCAGGCTCAAGGTTGGGTGACATTGCTCAAATTAAAGCTGGTATGGCTACCTCAGACAATGACCGGTTTTTGAGATTCTGGAATGAAGTATCTCGCAAAAAAATTGGATTTGATGTTGTATCCACAAAAGAAACGGTTGACGTTTATACAAAATGGTACCCGTACAACAAAGGAGGCAGTTTTCGAAAATGGGCTGGAAATAATGATTATGTGGTGAACTGGGACAATGACGGTGAAGATGTAAAAAAATGGGTTGTTTCAAATCCTAAAGACCCCAACACAACTCACTGGTCTAGAAGAATTGTTAATACCGAAATATTTTTTCGAGAGTGTTTTACATGGAGTGATGTTGGAGCTGAGTTTCCTTCATTCAGGTATCTTAAAATAGGATTTGTAATTGGAAACCGTGGACCTGCAATTATTCAAGAACATTTAAATAGATCGGTACTCGGATATTTGAACGGAAAAATTCCAAGACTAATCCTTAATCTGTTGAATCCTACACTCACTTTTAACGTCGGTAACATCGCTGACATTGTTTTTTCGCAAAAGGTTCAAGCTGATGTTTCGAGTCAAGTCAGCAAATGTATAGGTCTAGCCAGGTATGACTGGGATTCCTACGAAACCTCCTGGGACTTCACAAGCCTCCCACTACTTAACCCCGATTACCGTCAGCCAACCCTGAAGGCCACCTACCAGAAACTCCGCGCCCATTGGCGGGAGATGACGCTGGAGATGCAGCGGTTGGAGGAAGATAACAACCGCATCTTCATCGAAGCCTATGGCCTGCAGGACGAACTAAAGCCCGAGGTGCCGCTCAACGAGATCACCCTGACCTGCAACCCGCACTACCGCTACGGCGTGGAAGAGTGTGAAGTGGGAAGTGAGAAGTGGGAAGAGATGGAGGCGAGGCTCCTTCAAGATACGATGAAGGAGTTGGTCAGTTTTGCGGTTGGGTGCATGTTCGGTCGGTATTCGCTCGATATGCCCGGCCTCGTACTCGCTAATCAAGGCGAAAGCATTGCGGACTATATCCGCAAAGTGGAGAGTTTGAAGCGTAAAGTTGGAAGGAATGAAAATGACAGTGAAAAATTATCGGGAACTGATCGTCTGGCAGAAGGCGATGGATTTGGTGGAGATGATTTATCAGGTGACACGGCAATTCCCCAAGGAGGAGCTTTACGGTCTGACGAGTCAAATTCGCAGGGCGGCCGTTTCAATTCCATCAAACATAGCGGAGGGTCAGGCGAGGCAATCAACAGCGGAGTTCAGAAACTTTCTGTCGATAGCACAGGGTTCAAGAGCGGAAGTCGAAACTCAGCTAATGATTGCTCAACGTCTGGGCTATGTTCCTCAACAGCAGGCCGAACAAATCCTGAATCTCTCAGAGGAGATCAAGCGCATGGTTTACTCCCTGACAGCCAAGCTGTCTTAACTTCCCACTTCCCACTTCCCACTTCCCACTTATCCTTCGTCCCTGACGAAGACAACGTCATCCCTATGCTCGATGGCGATTGGTTCACCGATGACATTGCCGAGCGCTTCCGCAAGTTCCTGCGCGTGGCCTATGGCGATGAGTATTACGAGGAAAACCTCCGGTTCATCGAGCAGGCGCTAGGCAAGAATGGCAAGGCCCGCGACATCCGCGATTACTTCCTCAAGGATTTCTACAGCGACCATGTTAGGCGCTACAAAAAGCGCCCCATCTACTGGCTGTTCAGCAGCTCCAAGGGCAGCTTCAACGCGCTGATCTACATGCACCGCTACCGCCCGGATACGGTCAGCGTGGTTTTGAACGACTACCTGCGCGAGTTCCGCACCAAGCTCACCTCGCACAAGAACCATCTGGAGGCGGTCAGCATCAACGCCAGCAGCAGCCAGGGCGAGAAGACCAAGGCACTGAAGGAGATCGAGAAGATCACCAGGATGATCGCCGAGATGGAGGAGTACGAGCGCGAGGTGCTTTACCCGCTCGCCACCGAGCAGATGGAGATCGACCTCGACGACGGCGTGAAGGTCAACTATCCTAAATTGGGCAAGGCGCTGAAGAAAATCGTCGGTCTGGATGCGAAGGAGGAGGATTGATGGCGGGTAAAACGGATAGGACGAACGCATCGCTGCCCATGCCTGACTACGCCCAGCTCTTGCTGGATGTCAAGGAGCGAGTCAGGGCAGCTCAGTACGCTGCACTCAAGGCGGTAAACAGAGAGCTGGTCGGACTTTACTGGGACATAGGCCGGATGATCGTTGAGCGGCAGGAAGGAGCAACCTGGGGTAAAGCGATTGTCCAACAACTGGCTGGAGATTTACAGTGTGAGTTCCCAGGCATAGGCGGCTTTTCCGCATCAAATCTATGGCGAATGAAGAGTTTCTTCGAGAGTTATCAGAGCATCGAAAAACTCGCACCATTGGTGCGAGAAATTGCCTGGAGCCATAACATTGTCATTATGGAAAGATGCCAGGAATCCTTGGAACGGGAATTTTATATCCGCATGACCCGCAAGTTCGGTTGGTCCAAAAATGTGCTCATCCACCAAATCGAAAACCAGAGCTATGAAAAATCCCTGCTCGGCCAGAACAACTTCGCTCAGGCATTGACACCGGAGCTGCGAGCCCAGGCCCTCACTAGACTCTTCGACCACCGCCACCGGATTGTCTTCTGGTACGATGAAAAGCACGAGTTGCGCGACGAGTTTGAGGGGCTGTCCCTGCCCGGCGAGGAAGAAGTGGAACTAACGAATAACGAATATGGGATCAAATACAGGATATTGCTTGAGCAGCCGGAACATAAGCTACTGCTATACCGCGAGGGGCAGCAGCCTGCTGACCTGGAAAACTGGTTGCTCGATGTGCATTTGGCCCATGGTGAGTTCCGCACCAAGCTCACCTCCCACAAGAATCATTTGGAAGCTGTCAGCATCAGTGCCAGCAGCAGCCAGGGCGAGAAGACCAAGGCCCTGAAG
>Ga0066636_10001658_pt1 | contig 13876 bp, 11 predicted proteins | sample CryGeyCG2014_080_2_FD_62736 | JGI IMG/M metagenome (GOLD analysis project Ga0066636, IMG submission 62736) | Groundwater microbial communities from aquifer - Crystal Geyser CG07_land_8/20/14_0.80 | ecosystem: Environmental > Aquatic > Deep subsurface > Groundwater | place: USA: Utah: Grand...
GGAGATCGACCGACGTCATCGCCTTTCCTCTCGGCGAGGAGGCTTCCGTCGAAGGGGAAATCTATGTGAACATCGATCAGGCACGGGAACAGTGCGCGCTCTACGGCGCCGCGTTCGCAGAGGAAACCGCCCGGCTCGTTCTTCACGGCACCCTCCACCTCCTCGGCTACGACGATCGTACGCCGCGTAAACGCAGAACGATGCGCGGGAGGGAGGACGCGATGCTCCGGCTGTGCTGGCATGGCCTCCGCTCGGACCTTAGGCGCGAAAGAGGCTGAGGGAAACTGGCTCGGTTTGCTTTTCGATGTCGCCGCGTGTTATATTGCTCCCGGTAGTTGTTGAATTGGAGATAGGATGTACGAACGCATCGTTGAGATCATTGTCTATCTTGTGAGTCAACTGAAGAAGAACAAACCGCTTGCGGACATCGATATCGGTAACCTGACTGCACAGGGATACACGGACGCCGAAGTCAGCTCCGCCTTCAACTGGCTCTTTGACCAGCTTACATCCGGGACGGGCCCCATCGACCGGGCCGCTCCCGCCGACACACGGTCCCACCGTATCTTCCACGATCTTGAGAAAATGGCACTCTCGAAGGAAGCGCAGGGATACCTCCTGCAGGTGCGGGAACTCGCGCTCATCGATGACGAAGAGCTTGAGCTCATCATTGAGCGCGTGATGATGGCAGGCTACTCACGGGCGGGAGTGGACGACGTGAAACCGATCGCCGCTGCCGTCATGTTCGGTACCGACGAGGCGGACTTGCCAGGCAGTCTCACCTCCCTGGGCGGCGGCGACACCATTCAATAGATTCCTGCAGAGTGAACAGAGCATGACGAAATCCCTGCTTATTGTCGAGTCTCCCGCAAAGGCGAAGACGATCAATAAATACCTCGGCCGCGACTTCATCGTCGAAGCATCCGTTGGCCACATCAGGAACCTTCCGAAGAGCAAGTTAGGCGTCGACGTCGAGAACGGCTACGCCCCGACGTACGAGATCATCAAGGGAAAGAAGGATGTCCTGAAGAAAATCCGGGAGCACGCGAAAGATGCAAAGGATGTCTACATCGCAACTGACCCGGACCGCGAAGGTGAAGCCATCGCGCGCGACATCGCCGAGGAACTGAAGCTTCCCGCGAACAAGATCAAGCGGGTTCTCTTCCACGAGATCACCGAGAGCGGCATCGCCGAGGCGATGAAGCATCCCTCCACGATCGACGAGAACCTCGTGCTTGCGCAGCAGGCGAGGCGTGTCATGGACCGGCTCGTCGGCTACAAGGTGAGCCCGTTCGTCTGGAAGACCGTCTACTACGGGCTCTCGGCAGGGCGCGTACAGTCCGTCGCTCTCCGCCTCATCTGCGAGCGGGAGGAGGAGATCGAGCGGTTCGTCCAGGAGGAGTACTGGACCATTCACGGCGAATTCAGGCTTGACAACGGCGAGTCGCTCTACGCGAAGCTCGTACGGATTGCGGGTGAGGAGCCCGTCATCAAGGACGAAACGACCGCGAACGGCTACGCGGCCGATATCGCAAAGCACCTCTACCGGATCACCGATGTCCAGAAGAAACAGGTAAAGCGGAACCCGCTTCCCCCGTTTATCACGTCGACCCTGCAGCAGGAGGCCGCTGCGAGGCTTCGTTTCAGCACAAAAAAGACGATGATGGTCGCCCAGAAGCTCTACGAAGGGGTCGAGCTCGGCGGAGAGGGAAGCGCCGGACTCATCACCTACATGAGGACCGACTCAACACGCCTCAGCTCTGAGGCCGTCGCAGCGGCGCGGACGTACATCTACGAGAATTACGGCGGAGAGTATCTCCCCAGGGAACCGCGCTCGTTCCGAAAGGGGAAATCGTCGCAGGATGCGCACGAGGCGATTCGGCCGACATCCTTGAAACACACTCCGAAGTCCGTGCGGAAGTTCCTCGACAAGGACCTGTTTGCCCTCTACGGACTCATCTGGAACAGGTTCATCGCCTGCCAAATGGCGCCGGCCGTCTTCGAGCAGGTCAGCGTCGAGATTGCAGGCGGGGACTATACCTTCCGCGCCACGGGTTCCACGCCTATCTTCTATGGCTTCCTCCAGGTGTATGCGGAGACGCGCGAACCCGAGAACGGCGAGCCGGAATCACCGATTCCCTCCGGGATCTCGCCGCTTCAGGCGGTTCAGCTCGTAAACGTCATCCCGGAGCAGCACTTCACCAAGCCTCCCGCCCGCTACTCCGAGAGCACGCTCGTGAAAGAGCTTGAAGCGCTCGGCATCGGCAGGCCGAGTACATATGCACTCATCGTGAGCACGATCCAGGAACGCCGATACGTAGAGCAGAAGGACCGGAAGCTCTATGCGACGCAGCTCGGCCGGGACGTGACGAGGATCCTTGTCCAGAATTTCCCCGGGCTCTTCAGCGTGAAGTTCACCGCGAAGATGGAGGCGGAGCTCGACACCGTTGCGTCCGGGAAACGCGATTACGTGAAGGTTCTTGACGACTTCTACATCCCGTTCTCGAAGGTGCTCGAGCGTGTCAATAAGAACACCGAGACAATCAAGAAGTCCCTCCAGGAAGTGACAGAGGAGGCATGCCACCTCTGCGGTTCCCCGCTGGTTGTGAAGTGGGGGCGGAACGGCAAGTTCATCGCCTGCACAGCTTACCCGGAATGCCGCTTTACCAAACCGCTCGATGAGAACGAGCACAAGGAGTTCGCAGGCGTGAAGTGTGATCTCTGCGGAGGAGACATGGTGGTGAAGCACGGAAAGTTCGGCGCTTTTCTCGGCTGCTCGAACTACCCCTCGTGCAAGAACACCAAACCGCTCACCATGGACATGAAATGTCCGAAGTGTGGTGAGGGGAACGTTGTTGTCAAGCGGACGAAGCGCGGAAAGACATTTTATGGTTGCTCGCGGTATCCCGATTGTGATTTCGCCAGCTGGTACAAGCCGGTTGTGCAGACCTGCCCGGCGTGCGGTTCGGGATACCTCGTCCAGAAATCGTCGAAGAAGAAGGGGGAGTATCTCTTCTGCCCGGAGTGCCGCGAGGAAGTCCTGAAGGAAGAAGTCCCCGTGTAGTAGAGGAGCGACACCATGGATCACCGGGTCCGTCAGTTCCTCGATTCGCTCGAACATGAACGCCGCTGCTCGCCCCGCACCATTGAAGCGTACCGGAACGACCTGGCACAGTTCCGGGTTTTCATCGAGGCGCGGCGAGGGGAGGGGGCGGCGCCCGACGTGGTGGACCGCGATCTCGTCCGCGAGTTCCTCGGGGACCTCCTCCGGCGGGGAAACACAAAGCGGACCATCGCCCGCAGGCTCGCCGCGCTCCGCTCCTTTTACCGGTACCTCATCCGCGCACACATCGTTCAGGCAAGTCCCCTCGTCGGGATCCGTGCCCCGGCGCTCGAGCGGCGCCTCCCGGAATTCGTGGAGGAAGATGCCATGGCGGCGCTCTTTACAATCATTGACCGATCGACTCCCGAGGGGATCCGCGATGCGGCGGTCATGGAAGTGCTCTACAGCACGGGAATGCGCGTCAGTGAGCTCACCTCGCTCAGCCCTGGCGATGTCGACATGCGCGGCCTCACGATCCGCGTACTCGGCAAGGGAGCGAAGGAAAGGATCCTTCCGCTCGGCGATCACGCGAAGGCTGCGATCCTCGCCTACATTGACGTTCGCCCGCAGCTCGAAGCCAAGGGGCGGCCCCGGGCCGGATCCGGAGCGGTGGAGGGACGTGTTCCTCTCTTTCTCGGGACGCGAGGGGGACCTCTCTCGCCGCGCGGTGTGTACCGGATTGTCAACCGTCTGCTGAGCCGTGTGACGGACATTGAACGGAAGAGCCCGCAAGTTCTCAGGCACACGTTTGCGACGCATCTCCTGAACCGGGGCGCCGACCTTCGCGCGGTGAAGGAACTTCTGGGGCACGAGCGCCTCTCGACGACACAGGTCTATACCCATACGAGCACCGAGCGGCTCAAGCAGATCTACCGCCAGGCGCATCCAAAGGCGTGATCCCGCCAGAATGACGGCGGGCTTGACAATCCGCCTGTCGCGGACCGTTGGTCGGCGGACAAAGGAGGACGCCAGCGTACGAACCGATAGAGGAAGGAGAAAAGGTCCATGAACGTCCAGTTTACTGCACGTCACTTCAAGCCCCATGACGGGATCCGGACATATGCGATCGACGCAACGAAGAGACTCGAGCGCGTCTTCGAGGGAATCATCGACGGAGCCGTCACACTCAGCTACGAGAAGGCACGCAACAGTACGAAGATCGTGGAGGTGCAGATCAAGGTTCACGGAACCGTTCTCACAGCGGAGGAGAGGTCGGAAGATTTTATCAAATCCATTGATGGAGCCCTTCAGAAGATCGAGCGCCAGCTCCACCGGTACAAGGAGAAACTCCAGAGCCGGAAGATGCCGGCAAAGGGAAGTGAACGGAGCGTCGGGAATGAAATCTGATCCCGGGAAAGAAATCCGGAAGAAGAGCGTCACGGTCGGCTTCCTCTACGAAAGCAACAAGGAGCGGCTGCAGCTCAAGAGCCTGAACGGCAACGTCGGGTTCGATAACCTTGTCTCCGACAAGAACCTCCACCGCCCGGGTCTCGCACTCGCCGGGTTCGTCGACATCTTCGCACACCAGCGCGTGCAGATGTTCGGGAACACGGAGATCGCCTACCTCGAGCACCTCGCGCCGGAGGCGCGCCGCGGAGCGTTCGAGACCCTCTTCAAGTTTGCGATCCCATGTATTGTCGTGACAAGCAGTCATGTCCTCGAAGCATCGCTCCTCGAGATCGCGACGGCGCACCGGGTCGCGGTCGTCCAGACGCCGTACGAGACTACGAAGTTTTCTTTTCTCCTGAGCGATTTCCTGGACGATCAGTTCGCTTCGCAGACGCTCGTCCATGGTTCCTTCGTCGATGTCTACGGGATCGGACTTCTCTTCGTCGGGCGTTCGGGGATCGGGAAGAGCGAGATCGCACTCGACCTTGTCGAGCGCGGACACCGGCTTGTCGCCGATGATGCCGTGCGCGTCACGAAGAAGGGGGAGGCGATTCTCATCGGGACATCCACGGAGGTCGGCAAGCACTTCATGGAGGTCCGCGGCCTCGGTATTGTTGATGTCCGGAGCATCTTCGGCATCAGGGCGGCGCGCTACCAGAAGCGTGTCGAACTCGTGGTTGAGCTCGAAGAATGGAAAATCGATGAGGAGTACACGCGGACGGGGCTCGACCAGGGGAAGACGGAGATACTCGGTGTCGAGGTCCCGCTCATCAAGCTCCCGATCTTTCCGGGGAAGAACGTGACAGTGATCGCCGAGGTCATCGCCCTCGATTACCTGCTGAAGCACTATGGCTACGACCCGGCATCAGAGTTCTCGAAACGGCTCCAGCTTGCCATTGAAGAGAAGCGGAGACTACGAGGTGCAACGGTACTCGACTATTTCGAGCATGATTTTGAATAGGCAGGGAAGGCCCAGGCCGTCCCTGGGGGCGAGAGGAGAACGGTATTCCCCATTTTGGGCCGTTCGAGGCGCTGCGGGCTGAATTCATCAATCCGTGCAGGGGCTCTTGACAAATACGGGGGAATTGTGTATTTTCAGCCGTATCGCTTCTCGCGGTCCAGAGTCATCAATCATTGACTTAACGGCGCTTTCTGTTGGATGAACCTCCGGATGGGCGGTTGTCCATGCCCGCCCGGAGGAGAAGGAGGAGGTGTCATGAGGTATCTGCGTCCCTTTGAGACCGCCAGGCGGGTCTATGACTCGCTGAGGAGAGTGCCGGGGCACATGAGGAGTGTCATGGGTAGAAGAGACAAGCTCTACTACTTCTCCGGCAAGGAAATGCGGCTCCTGGAAGTTAGGAAGTTCCGCCTGAAGTTCTTTGGTTTGCTGCTCTTCTCGGTCTTCGTCTCGCTCTCGGCCATCACCACGGTGAACCACCTTCTCAGCGACGTTCTGTCCCTCGGGTATGACAAGGCCGGCAAGCTCGAGGGAGAGAACAGTGTCCTGCGGGAGAACCTCAGCGCTCTCAACCGGAAGGTGAAGAGTCTCCAGGATGCGATCGACCACATTTCGCAGCGTGACTCGCAGCTCAGGACAGCGGTGAACCTGCCCTCGATCGATCGCGACACACGCAATGTCGGCACCGGGGGAAGCGTCTACCGCGCGGATGTCGGCCTCGGCCCGACAGACGTCGGCCGCCTCCTCGACGAGATCATGAACTCCGTGCAGAAGATTGAGAGGGAGACGAAGCTCGAGAACGAAAGCTACGGCGAGATTGCGAAGAAGTACAAGACGAACCAGACATATTTTCAGCACCTGCCGGCGATCAAGCCGACCCAGGGCTCGTACAACGGGTACGGCTTTGGCATGCGGTTCCATCCGGTGCTCCATGTCATGAGGATGCACGAAGGCATCGACATCATCACCGATGTCGGGACGCCGGTGGTCGCCACGGGCGATGGGATCGTGGAGTTCGCGGGACACAGTCCGGGCGGATTGGGGATCGTTGTCGAGATCGATCACGGCTACGGTTTGCGGACCATCTACGGTCACCTTTCAACCGTTCTCGTTCACCAGGCGATGAAGGTGAAGCGAGGCCAGCTCATCGCGAAGACCGGTCAGTCCGGACTGGTAAGCGGCCCGCACCTCCACTACGAAGTGGTGAAGAACGGTGTGAAGCAAAACCCCGTCGACTACTTCTTTGATGAAGTGCGGTTTGCCGGGGCGAGGCCTGAAGTGGGAGGGTAGAGGCTGCGGAGGAGGATCGGGAAACCGCGGCGGAAAGATCCCGTGAATCATGGAAAGGAGTGAGATGCAATGATCTGGACGCTTGAGCTGGCCTCCTATCTCGATGATGCTCCTTGGCCGGCGACAAAGGATGAGCTTGTGGACTACGCCATCCGCACGGGAGCGCCGCGCGAGGTCATTGAGAATCTGCAAGAGCTTGAGGATACGGACGAACCGTACGAAAGTGTGGAAGATATATGGCCGGACTATCCGACCGACCAGGATTTCTATTTCGGCGATGAAGAAGAGTATTGACCGTATGGTGGAGCGCCTTCTCCACTGATTCCAGTATGTGATGATGCTTCACCAGAAGATGAGAGTACAACCCATCTGCGGACGGCGGGTGGGTTTTTTGTTTGCCGCCGCGCTCTGCTTTCTGCCTCGCACGGACGTTGCGGCCGCCGCAGCCGATACACTCGCCCGCGTGCGGACGGTACAGGCCGAGCATCCCCAGGTCGCGGACATCGAGTTCGACGGGAACAATGAGATTTCCACCCGGCTCCTCCGGTCCTGGGTCTCCGCGAAAGTGACTCCCTCTGCATTCTCTCAGTTCGTCTATCGGCACATATCCGAAAGCATGGGCAACCCTCCGGTCCGCTACGATCCCGCGAAGGCCGGAGCCGACATGCTCCGCCTCAAGTACTTGTACCGGGATCAGGGTTTCTTCGATGCCCGCATCGACACGGCAACGGTCCCGTCATCCGGAGGCGCGTCCGTCACAATCGTCTTCCACATCATCGAGGGGAGCCGGTACACCGTCGACTCACTCCGCTTGATCGGGCTTGGGGGCATCGACAGCACGCTCCGCGCACAGGCGGAGGAGGGGGCTCTCACACGTGCCCACCGTCCCTACGCCCGGGAGGCATACGAGGGAGACCGTGACCGGATACTCAATCTTCTCTGGGACAACGGGTACCCCGCCGCGCGTTTCCTCCCTGAGAGCTCCGCGGTCCTTGTTTCGACCCATCGCCGCTCCGTGAGTGCGGTCCTCGCCTTTTCAACGGATGGACGGTACGCCTTTGGCAACATCAGTATCCGGGGGACCGACGGCGCTCCGGTCGATGACGATGTTGTGTACCGTCAGCTCGACTTTCAGGCCGGGCAGCTTTACAGTCAGCAGAAGAAAACATCGAGCGAGAAGAACCTGAACAGGCTCGGTATTTACGAGTCGGTGCGGATTGAGATGGCCATCCCGCCCTCCCGAGCCGAAGTACTGCCGATCCCGATTATCATCAGCCTGGCACCCCGGCCTGTCAACGAACTCACGCCTGAGCTTCTCATGAACGATGAGAACAACGCGTTCAACCTCGGCGCGGGGCTCGGCTACAGCAACCTGAATTTCTTCGGAGGTGCGCGGCGGCTCACGCTGCGTGGAAGGTTCCGCGTCCAGTCACTCACGCACGTGAACTTCGGGCGTATCATCACACGGACTGGCTTCAGAGAGGAGAACCTCGTCGCGAATGCGGAGATCACCCTCGCTCTCACGCAACCCTACATCTTCAGCAACCGGACGACGGGGATTTTCTCCCTTACAGCGACTGCCGACAAACAGCTCTCCTACCTCCAGTCTATTTTCAGGAGCAAGATCGGTGTCACGCACCGTGCCGCCGCCTACACGATGGAGTTCTTTGATTGGAGTCTCGAGCGGGTCGCCTTCGACAGCACCGGACCCAACTTCCAGCAATTCACCATAACCGAGGAGCGGAAGCCCCAGTTCAACTCGATCCTGAGCTACACACTCCAGCGTGACAAGACGAACGACGTCTTCTCTCCCACCCGCGGCTTTTTTAATTCGCTCACAGTGGAGGAGGCGGGACTCGTCTCGTCGCTTCTCAAGAACCTCGGGAGGTTCCTCCCGTACTCCCAGTACGGGAAGCTCACGCTTTTCGGCCGCTGGTACGAGGAGCTCGATGAGAGCCGCATCAGCATCCTGGCGTGGAAGCTGAAGGCGGGGGCGGCAATCCTTCTGTCGAGTTCGAACCAGACCCCGGTTCCCATCAACCGGCGCTACTTCGGCGGAGGGAGTGGCAGCAATCGTGGATGGAGGACGCGTGAGCTCGGGGCGACGCCGAACCCGGAGTTCGGCGGCAACGCTCTCTTCGAAGCGAACATCGAGCTTCGCTGGAACGGGCCGCGAAAATTCGGATCACCGGGTGGGATCCCTCTCGAGAACCTCTGGCTTGTGCCTTTCGTCGACGTCGGGAACGTGTGGGCGATGCCGAAGGACGTCCGACTCACCCAGCTCGCAGTCGCATCGGGCATCGGCATTAGGTATGACACGATCGCCGGACCGCTGAGGATAGACTACGGATTCCGTGTGTACGATCCGGCCGGCGTCCAACAGCACCAGTGGTTTTTTCAGCAGCGGTTCTTTGCCGACACCATTGCGGGGGGCACGATCCATTTCGGGCTGGGGCAGTCGTTCTGATTCGGGAGAGTGGGCTCGAGGGAGCGAGCCCTCGCCTCTCCGTCACTCCGAGAAGTCCGAGCGCAGCGAGGACGGCGCGGAAATCCCTTCGCAAAGAAGAACAAAAGGTCGTCTTACCGTTTTCTCGTCTGTCTGGGGACACAGAGACGGTCAGCGAGATGAGGTACACAACTGTCGACCAAAGCCGAGACTTGCATATTAACGTAAAGGATTGCCACGGTCGCCTTCGGCGGGCTCACAATGACGAATGGAGAGGGAGACTGCCGTGGTCCACTTCGGCTGCTGGTTTGAATATCCAGCCGCGCCTTTGTAATTTGAAATATGGGCTGGTCCGACATCATCGGCGAGCCGCGTGTCAAGCGGCTTCTCTCTTCAGCCATCGAGCGCGGCAGAGTGGCGCACGCCTACTTGTTTACCGGCCCGGAGGGGATCGGGAAGGATGCGACGGCGCTCGAGTTCGCGAGGGCTCTTTGCTGTCCCTCCGCGGCTCTGAGTGCTGAAGGATTGATCGAAGCGTGCGGTCATTGTCCGGACTGCCGACGCGCCGTGTCCCTCGAGCATCCGGACATTCACATCGTTTTCTCGATTCCCCGGGGGAAGGGGACATCGTCGAACGACCCGGTGGAGAACCTGAGCGAGGAGGAGCTCCGCTCCGTGAGGAGAGAGCTGGCGGAGAAGGCGGCGGATCCCTACCATCACATCAACGTCCCCCGCGCCGCCGAGATCCGCATTGACAGTGTCCGGATGATACGGCGGTTCGCGTCGATGAGCTCGTCGACGGGGCGCTGGAAGACGTTTCTCGTCTTCAACGCCGACGAGCTGAATGAGGAGGCATCCGATGCGCTCCTCAAGACGCTCGAGGAGCCTCCCGCCGGGACCGTGATCGTCCTCACAAGCTCGTTCGCCGCGCAGCTTCGTCCGACGATCGTCTCGCGCTGCGAGACTGTGCAGTTCGACCTCCTTGGCGAGGAGGAGATCGAGAACGCGCTCCGAACCCGCCTGGGGATCGATGAGGGTGAGGCGCGGCTCGCCGCGCGGCTCTCCGGCGGGAGCTACAGGCATGCCGTGGAAGTCCTCGGCGAAGACCTGCAGGAGTGGCGGAACGAGGTCGTCGACTTCATCGGCTACTCACTGACGACAAGGTATGCTCTCCTCGCAAGGAGGATTGAGCAGTGGGCGAAAGCCGACCGGCAGGCCGTCACGAACCGGCTCCGGTTGATGCTCTCGTGGGTGCGTGACGTATTTCTTCTCCAGACCGGGAGCCCCGAGAGAGTCCTCAACATTGACATGGAAAGCCGCCTCGAGCGTTTTGTTGGACGGTATCGCAGCGCCCGCACGGCAGATGCGCTTGCGTCGATTGAATTAGCAATCGGAGCACTCGATCGGAACGGGAACACGCTTCTTGTTCTTGCAAACCTTGCTGCGGAGCTCCGCAGGAATCTCGCGGAGAAAGAAGCTGACGCCATACCTTTATGAGGTCGGAGACGATGAACGAGAACGATACAGAACATCCCATGCAGGCAGGTGAGGTGGTACCCTCCGCGGACGGGTTTCAGCAGGCGCCGGCAGACGAATCCGGCGAGTGGAGCCTCGACGCCCGCAACGCCTGCGTGGATTGCGGCCTCGCGCGCCTCCTGGCCGGCCCCGCTACGGATATCGCGGAAGGGAAGGATCATGTGGAGATCCAGTTCAAGGCTCAGCGCCGCGATTTCCTCCGGAATCCCTTCCAGCTTGATCTCCACATAGGGGAATTTGTCATCGTTGAAGCCGAGAAGGGGATCGACCTCGGCATGGTCCACCTCACCGGTCCACTCGCGAACTTCAAGCGGCTTGCGTTCGCGGGTCGGGGAAAAAGTCCCGAGTTCGCCGTCCTCAGGAAAGCGACGGAGGAAGACCTTGCACAGTACCGCGAGAACACTACACGCGAACGTGAGACGTTCGACGTGTGCCTGCAGAAGATCCCCGCGCATGACCTTCCGATGAACCTCGTCGACGTCGAGTACCAGTTCGACCGGAACCGGATCACGTTCTACTTCACCGCCGAGAAGCGGGTCGACTTCCGCGGACTCGTGCGCGACCTCGCCGGTGTCTACCGCACGCGCATCGAGCTGCGACAGATCGGCGTCCGCGATGAAGCGAAGCGCATCGGTGGTATCGGGAGCTGCGGGCAGGGGCTCTGCTGCGTTTCCTGGCTCGTGAATTTCCAGCACATCAGTACCCAGCATGCGCGGGTGCAGAACCTTCCTTTCAATCCGTCGCGTCTCTCCGGACAATGCGGGCGGCTCAAGTGCTGCCTCGCGTTTGAAATGGAGGAAGGGGCGCTCCAGAAGAAGGAAACACAGCGCCCCCAACCGGAGGAGCCGGCGACAAGCCCCGATTCCGAATACTACAACGAGCCGCTTGAACATGAGGCGTAGCCTCCCGCGGACCCCCGCCTCTGATGGGTCAAGTGTGGGCGGGTGAGGGTTCATCGGCGGATGCACCTGCGGTTCCCCACAGAACGACGGTGAGAGAGTTGAATTCCAGCGATGCAAAGCGAATTCTTGTCACGGCGGCCCTGCCCTATGCGAACGGTCCGATTCACTTCGGACATCTTGCGGGAGCGTACCTCCCCGCCGATCTCTACGTGCGGTACCAGCGGCTCATGGGGAGGGATGTCCTCTTCATCTGCGGCTCCGACGAGCACGGGGTGCCGATCACGATCTCGGCGGAGAAGGAAGGAGTCGAACCGAAGGTCATTGTCGACCGCTACCACGAGATGAACCGCGAGGCGTTCGCGGCGTTCGGCATCTCGTTTGACAACTACTCCCGCACATCGCTCCCGCTCCACCACCGGACGGCACAGGAGTTCTTCCTCGATTTCTACGAGAAGGGGATCCTCAAGGAGAAGACGGAGGCGCAGCTCTACTGCGAATGCGACCGGATGTTCCTCGCGGACAGGTATGTCGAAGGGACGTGCCCCATCTGCGGGAACCCCGATGCCCGCGGTGACCAGTGCGAGCAGTGCGGCAGCATGTTGAGTCCTCGTGAGCTCGTGGATCCGAGGTGCAAGATTTGCGGGACAAGGCCTATCGTCCGTGAAACGAAGCACTGGTACTTCCCGCTCGGGGAATACCAGAAGCGGCTTGAAGAGTACGTCCAATCGAAGACCGACTGGAAGGACAACGTCCGAAAATACTGTGAGGGGTGGTTCCGTGAGGGACTTGAAGACCGAGCCGTCACGCGAGACCTCCGATGGGGTGTGAAGGTGCCGCTCAAAGGATACGAGGACAAGGTCCTCTACGTTTGGTTCGAAGCCGTCCTCGGCTACATCTCTTCCACGAAGGAGTGGGCCGAGCGGACCGGCTCACCCGACCGGTGGAAGGAGTACTGGCAAGATTCTCTCACGAAATACGTTGCCTTCATCGGGAAGGACAATGTTGTCTTCCACTGCATCGTTTTCCCGGCTATGATCATGGCGAAAGGCGGCTACGTCCTGCCTGACAACGTTCCGGCGAATGAGTTCCTCAACCTCGAAGGAGGGAAACTCTCCAAGAGCCGCGACTATGCCATCTACCTGAAGGACTACCTTGCCGAATATCCGCCGGACCTTCTTCGCTATGCGCTTGCGGTGAACCTGCCCGAGTACCGCGACACCGAATTCACGTGGAAGGACTTTCAGGCGCGCGTGAACAACGAGCTTGCCGACACGCTCGGGAACCTCGTGAACCGGACGATGACGTTTGCGCACAAGCATTTCGGAGGCGCCGTGCCTCCGCTGGGTCCGCTCAACGAGCGCGACAAAGAACTGCTGCGGCGGATCGCTCAAGCACCGCAGTCAGCCGGAGCCCTCTTCGAGGCGTACAGGTTCAAGGACGCCGTCGTGGAGGCGATGAGCCTTGCGCGCTATGTGAACAAGTACTTTAACGACTCGGAGCCGTGGAAGACACTGAAGAGCGATCGCGCACGCTGCGCGACGACGATCCATCTCTCGCTCCAGGCGGTCCGCTCACTCGCCGTCCTCCTTGGGCCGGCCATCCCCGTGACCGCACGGGCGATGCAGGGAATGGTCGGCGCTCCGGCGGACGAAGCAAACAAGTGGGAAGCGGCCGGCCGGCTGACAATACAAGATGGAATGGCGCTCGGCGAGGCCAAGATCCTCTTCACGAAAGTCGACGACGAGAGGATTGACCGCGAACTTGAGGAGCTTGGGCTAGGGCAGCGGGCAGCTCCGGACCTTCCGGCCAAAGAGCTTGTCACCATCGATGATTTCGACAAGATCAAGCTGCTCACTGCGAAGATACTTGCGGCCGAGCGTGTTCCCAAATCGAAGAAGCTTGTGAGGCTCCAGATCGATCTCGGGACCGAAAAGAGGCAGATTGTCGCGGGGATTGCCGAGAAGTACGTGCCCGAAGAGCTCGTCGGGCGGACTATCGTTGTTGTGGCGAACCTGCAAGCCGCAAGGCTGATGGGTCTTGAGTCGCGGGGGATGCTGCTCGCTGCAAACGACGGCAAGGGGACCCTCTCGCTCCTCTCACCCGGCGACGACATCCCACCCGGTGTGCCCGTCAAATAGGCCCCCCGCAAGCTCGCTACGGTCACGCCGCACGCGACCCACCCCTCCCCCCAAGGTGTCGGCCTTGGTCCCCTTTTCCTGGAGCGTATTCACGTATTCGGCCTTCGCATCATG
>Ga0066636_10001659_pt1 | contig 13875 bp, 9 predicted proteins | sample CryGeyCG2014_080_2_FD_62736 | JGI IMG/M metagenome (GOLD analysis project Ga0066636, IMG submission 62736) | Groundwater microbial communities from aquifer - Crystal Geyser CG07_land_8/20/14_0.80 | ecosystem: Environmental > Aquatic > Deep subsurface > Groundwater | place: USA: Utah: Grand...
CTAAACAACCATTGCCAGATAAAATTGTATCCGCAGTTGTAACAGACCCACCATATTATGATGCTATTTGTTATGCTGACCTGTCTGATTTTTTTTATGTCTGGTTTAAAAGAACAATAGGAGATATTTACCCAGATTTATTCAGAAATATATTAACAATCAAAAACGATGAAATTGTAGTGAGTCCTTATTTTCCAAATAAAGACAAAAAATTTTTTGAGAGCAAGATGACATCAGCATTATTAGAATCTAATAGGACTTTATCTGAAAATGGAATAAGTGTAGTTGTTTTTGCCCACAAATCAACAGAGGGATGGGAGTCAATTGTAAAATCAATGATAGACGCCAAATTTTATGTAACTGCTTCCTGGCCAATTGAAACAGAAATGCCTAATAGAGTGCGTGCGGCTGGCACTGCTTCTCTGCAATCTTCTATTCACATTGTCTGTCGGCCTCGTCCACAAGATGCTGGGGTTGGTGACTGGAGAGAGGTCCTTTCACAATTACAGCCCAAAATACACGAATGGATGCCCCGGCTTTCCAAAGAGGGTATTGTAGGTGCAGATGCAATTTTTTCCTGCCTCGGACCAGCACTTGAGATTTTTAGTCGTTACGAGAGAGTAGAAACAGCATCTGGTAAGAAAGTGGAGCTCAAAGAGTATCTTGAGCATGTCTGGGCTACGGTGGCAAGGGAATCTTTGAATATGATATTTGCAGGTGCAGATGCTTCTGGCTTTGAAGAGGATAGTCGGCTTACTGCCCTTTGGCTTTGGACTCTGCATAGTAGTGTTAATAATGTTTCAGCAAAGGCAAATAATGAATATCTTACTGATGAAGGTATGGAAGAAGAGGAAACTTCACCTAAGAAAGCTCTTAAAGGGTTCTATTTAGAATACGATGCTGCCAGAAAGATTGCTCAGGGGCTTGGTGCTCATCTGGAGGGATTAGGTGGTCCCGGTGGAATTGCAGAGATTAAAGGAGACAAAGCACGGCTTCTTTCTGTCAGCGAAAGAAGGAAGGCTCTTTTTGGAAAGGATGAAAAAACAAGACCTCAACGAAGAAAGAAATCTGCCCAGGCAACATTATTTGAAATGCCTGAGGAAGGACAAGAAGAAGTCGGTTTACCTTCTGCTGGGAAAACTGTGCTTGATAGATTACATCAAGCTATGCTTCTTTTTGCAGATGGTCGCAGTGAAGCATTAAGGCGCTTTATTGTGGACGAAGGTGGAGGAAATGATGATAGATTCTGGCGATTATCTCAATCTCTATCTGCTCTTTATCCAAGTCACACAGATGAAAAGCGCTGGATAGACGGAGTCTTAGCAAGAAAAAAGAGTTTCGGATTTTGAAAAAGGGAGGAATAAGATGGCATTAAAACCATGGTATAAAATAGCAACACCACGAGAGGATCTTCGTGAGGGAAAACCACTTGATGCTTCTGAATTTGCCATTCATCTGGCTCAGGTTGTTGAAGGGCGAGCACCAGAAGATTATAAAAATCCTGAACGTTTCTTTACCCGAACTTATCTCACTAAAGGACTAACAGAAGTTGTGAGTGAAGTTATTCGGAGATTATCTGGCGAGACAGTTGGTGCTTCACCTGTCATTAATCTTACCACCCAATTTGGTGGAGGTAAAACTCATGCTCTTGCCCTTCTTTATCATCTGATAAAAAAGGGTAAAAAGTCACATGAGTGGGTTGGAGTAAATAGACTTCTTGAAAAGGCACAAGTAAAAACTATTCCACAAGGAGCGGTAGCGATATTTGTTGGGACCGTCTTTGATGTATTAAAAGGAGAGGGTGGAGATAGAGAGCCTGTAAGACTTACACCGTGGGGAGAGATTGCCTGGCAGATTGGTGGAGAAAAAGGATACGAAATCATAAAAGAACACGATGAGAAAAGAACTGCACCTTCTGGAAATATTATTCGTAAACTATTTCCTCCTGATAAGCCAGTGTTAATATTGATGGATGAAGTACTGAACTATATGAACCGAGCTCGTGCCAGGAAAGTGGGTAGTTCTAACCTATCATCCCAATTCCTGCAATTTCTTCAGAATCTTACAGTAGAGGCTTCAGGACGCACAGGAGTAAGCCTGGTTCTTTCTTTACCGATGTCAGAACAGGAAATGACCGTAGAAGACCAAGCAGATTTCGGAAGATTGCAAAAACTTTCTGCCCGTGTAGACAAACCTTATGTCCTGTCGGAAGGTTTTGAGATTATTGAAATTATCAGAAGAAGGTTATTTGAATACCCCATGGATATTGGAAAGGATGGAAAAAAGGTAATCTCTGAATATATAGGGTGGATAATGGAGCACCGTCAGCAATTACCGAGTTGGTTTCCTGTTCAGTCTGCACAGGAGATATTTGAGAGTTCATATCCCTTTCATCCAACGGTATTATCTGTCTTTGAAAGAAAATGGCAGACCTTACCCCGTTTTCAACAAACAAGGGGCATCTTAAGATTATTGGCATTATGGGTTTCCAAAGCATATCAAGACGGTTTCAAAGGGGCTCACAGGGATCCTCTTATTACATTGGGCACTGCGCCATTGGAGGACTCACTATTTAGAGCTGCTGCCTTTGAGCAATTGGGAGAATCTCGGCTTGAAGCAGCTGTAATTACAGATATTGTTGGAAAGAAATCACATGCAGTAAGATTTGATGAAGAAGCAGTTGAAACTATTAAAAAATCCCGGCTACACAGGAAGGTAGCTGGCGCTGTTTTCTTTGAATCAACCGGTGGCCAGGCACGTGAGGAAGCTACCTTACCGGAGATACGGCTTGCTTTGGGAGAGCCAGATCTTGATATAGGTAACATAGAGACCGCTCTTAAATCACTAACTGAAGGCTGTTATTACCTGAGATGTGAGAAAAGTAAATATCGATTTAGTTTAGCTCCTAATTTGATTAAACTTTTATCTGACCGACGTGCAAGTATTCAAGAACCAGCCATAAACGAAGTTGTCCGTTCTGAGATACAGAAGGTATTTGCCGCCGGCCCCGGCCTGCCTGCCAAAGCCTTGGCGCAGGCAGGAGTTGAGCGAGTGTTCTTCCCTGAAAAGAGTGGGCAGATACCAGATAGAGCTGCTGTAACCTTGATTGTTCTTTCACCAGAGCAATCCCTTGAAGAAGCAAGCCGGAAGGAAACCCTTGAGAAGATAGACTCTTTTACCAAAGAGCATGGAGCATCTGCACGAACCTTCAAAAGTGCTCTTCTATGGGCAGTGCCTGATAATCACAGACAATTGAATGAGGATGCAAGGAAACTTCTAGCCTGGGAAGCGTTAGAGGATGAGGCTGATGAACTTAGATTAGAGAGCACTCAGCAGAAGCAAATGTCCGAAAATATGAAGAGAGCTGAAAGAGATCTCAGAGAGTCTGTGTGGAGAACCTATAAAAATGTGTATTTGCTTGATAAGAATAACCAGTGGAGATGTATTGATTTAGGGCTTGTCCACTCCAGTGCAGCTGATTCTCTGGTAAGTCTAATTTTGAGTCGGTTAAAGCAGGAAGGTGATATTGAGGAGATAATCAGTCCTAATTTCTTGGTCCGCAATTGGCCTCCAGCTTTTAAAGAATGGAGTGCCAAATCTGTGCGAGATGCATTTTTTGCTTCACCTCAATTCCCAAGACTACTCAATCCCGAAACAATCAAGCAGACAATCGCGGATGGAGTAACTCGTGGTCTGTTTGGATATGCAGGTAAGACATCAAGCGGAGAGTATTCATCTTTTTATTTTGCCACATCTATAAATGCTTTTGATATTGAAATCTCTGAAGATGTGTTTTTGATTCCTAAGGATATAGCTCAACCCCTTAGTGAAGGTGAGAAACCACCGGCTGCGCTAGGAGTAAAAGAGGGTAGAGAACCTGGAGAGTACATTACTTTACCGACTGCTGGAGCGATAGATAAAGGAGAAAAAATTACACTACCAGTGGCTTCTTCTATAACTTGGGAGGGTGAAGTTCCTTCACAGAAATGGATGAACTTCTACACTAAAATTCTTTCCAAATTTGCTACTGGTGAAGGATTAAAGATAAATCTAAAATTTGAAGCCAAGCCTGAAGGTGGAATCTCTTCTCAGAAAATTGAGGAGACGAAGGTACACTTAAGAGAATTAGGGCTTCAGGAAAATATTGAAGTAAAGGAGGAATCAGATGAGCAGGAAAGAGAAAGTGACAAAGATAATTGATGGTGACACATTTGAAACAGCAAGCCGTAAGAACCCTGTGAGGCTTGCGAATGTAAACGCACCAGAGAAAGGACAACCTGGCTCTGCCAAAGCAACAGAGGCTCTCAGCAAGTTGATTCAGGGAGAAGAAGTGAAAATTGATACGGTTAGCCGCGATAAATATGGCAGAGCAGTTGCCAATGTCTACAAAGGCCGAGAATCAGTAAACAAGAAAATGAAGAAGAAACTGAAATAATAATGAATATGAGGTTTTCATTAAAGCTATGCCTTTAACACAAGAGCAAATAGATATAGTTAAAAGCAGGGGACATCCCTTACTTGTTTTGGCAAGTTCAATTAAAGATACTACCGCCTCCTTTTTGTCTCTTTCAAAAACTTCCTCTTCTAAATCTTCTCGGAACTTTTTCTGGTATAGTTCTTCTGGCTGAAAAATGTCGGGCTTTTTCTCATCTATTTGGGGAGAAGTACCAAGCAATAGCCTGAATTTTTCAGCGCCGGATAAAGAATCTTTTATGAGTTGAAATCCAGCAATATTAAAGTAAGCACTGGCTACATCTAAAGATTTCTGCTCTTTAAGAATGCTATTTAACTCGTCAAAAAGCCTGAGTTTATCATTATCAATAATCAAACTTTCAGGTCTATACATAAGGATTCTCCTTTATTCCAGATAAAAACACAGGTTGCAAAAATAATCTTTTGCCTTCACTATCCACCACTTCTGCTCTTATGTATATCTCATCTCCTTTTATCTTATAAATAGCTTCGTCTCCTTTCACTTCTTTTAGCAGATTGCTATCTTTGCCGATAAACCTTATCTTATTCTCCTTGTCTGACTCAATCTCAAGATATACCTCTCCTGAGCTAATATCGGGCATATATCTTTTAACTCTTGCCTTATGATGATGTTCTGAGGCATAAAAAGCACCGCTTAAGAGTGCACTTCTTATACTACTCAAGGTTAGCCTCTCAGCCTGAATTACCACATGACCATAACCATCAATAAACAATCTTTGATGAGCATGTAAGAATTTTTTATCTGCTGACTTAAAAGCTTGCTCTACACCTTCAACAACTAAGAGCTCATCGGTTGAATACTCCTCCGGGAAAAATCTTCTTTCATTATCTTTAAGGGCTATCATTATAAAGCTGTATCCCTCGTCTTTGTAGAGATTTAAAAGCTCAGGTAAAGATATTTCATAAAGATGGTGTTGATGAAGTTCAGCCTTAATCCACATCTTGTTACTGCTCAGGTCAAGTTTTTCAGGGACATTAGGAATAGATATTTCCTTCTCATCTCTAAAGATTGATGCTATATCTTTAAAGAACACACTGGGATATTGAAGCAAAGCCCCAAATAACATTCCAAAAAGTGTTAAGGCTCTCTTCTCTTTAGACAAGGCGTCTATTTCCTCCTCTACTTTTCTCAGAAAATCTGACGCAAATGTTACGCATCATTTTGTTTTCAGTATGTAATACACATTTTTACCTTCACCTTTCAGTCAACTAATTGGCAACATTTTTGGCTCATTTTTGGCTTAACAAGAAAATACCTGTAATTTTTTAATCATGACACATCTTCTAACTCCGTGTCTAATTGAGACTCAAAACCTGAAAAATCACCACTCTTTAATACTCCAAAGAAGTTATCAAAGTCCTTAGGAGTTAAAAAAGTGAAGTAATACATCCGCTCTTCTTGCGACTTATTTAATCTATTAAAGTGTTCAATCGCATATTTGTATTTAGCTTTAGTCTCTTTAGCAACATCTCCACCTTCTTTAACTCTTTTAATCAACTCATCATCTTTTATTTCTATCACAATTATTTTATTATTAATCTTCAAGAAGAAGTCTGGATTAAAATTCCCTTGTTTTGTATGAGTTCCTTTTTCCCATGAGTATTCTATACTATAAAACCCGGTATCTCTTGATTTTATCCATGCATCTATTAACTCTGCATTTGAAATTAGTTTTTCTATGAATCTCCTTTCTGGTGTGGAATGAGCAAATACAACATTTAAAGGAGTTTTAAATAAGAACTTGTTTCCTACCTCTTTAATTGCCATTCTTGGTAAAGTCTCATCATCTATTAGCTCTTTTAATACTGCAATATCTTCCTCATCACTTAATTTTAACGAATCTTCATCAAAAAATACTGAGGCACCTCTCCGAAACGCTCCAATCCCAAGCGAAGCACTCTTGAGTTGTGATGTTTCTAATTTCTCCAAGTCTATGGCTTCTAATTCAAAACGAAGAGTTTTAGCTTTCTTCCTTTTTATTATCCCAAACGCCTGCAAGGTTTTTATATAGTTTTCCTCGCTTACTCTGTCTTCATCCCATCTAATTCTACTAAGAGAATTTTTAATGATTTCTTTGATTTTCTTTTTTGGAAACTTTTTAGAATAATCGGTTCCTTCTTCGGTATCAAACACTTTTAGCCTATTCCAAACCTCATTAGATACCCAATCAAGAGGAAGCATATGGTAAGTAATATAGGTTATCTTTTCCTCTATTTTACCTGTTATAACCCGTTCATAAACAGTCTCCTTTTCGCCCCCTTTAATTTGTGTAGAAAATGTGATATATCCTTTCTTTAATAATTCATAAGGTTCTTTTTGAGCAACTTCAGTTTCTACTTCCTTTTTCTTATATTCAATTTGATAAATCTCAAAATTGTAGTCTTTTTCCTTTATTATAGGACGAAAATATAGTCTCCTCTCGATTTCCATAACCTCTTCTACAAGATGCTTTATATTTCTTGCCCAGTTATCGTGATTAAAGACTGTTACAACAGGTTGGTTTCCTTTATATTGTAGGGGAATTCTTAGCCCTCTACCTAATACTTGAGCAATCAAAAGTTTAGAATTAAACGCCCTTTCTTCATGGGGCACAATCTGAAACACATTTTTTACATCCCATCCTTCGGTAAGCATGCTCACCGATGTTATCCACTCTGTTGGATAGTCTTTATCATCTACTCTATCAAGTTTCAAAACATTTTCTTTGTGTTCCGGTGATGAGGTTACAATCAACAGCTTTTTCTCTGCTTTTTCTTTAGAGATACCCTCCTTATCAGCAATAAAATCAATCCATTTCTCAGTCAATCGTTTACAAGCAGAAATATCTTTAGTTACTATGATAGTGAGCGGTTTTATCTTTCTATAACGCCTTTTGTTTTCAAGATGATTATCATATATCTTCTGAAACTTTTCACTCTCTCCTCCGGGACTATCCTCAGCCACATATCTTATTGTTTTAATGGTTCTTTCTTCTATAGATTGTCTTAGAGAATATCTGTAAACTACATCTGCAAAGTAATCATTCTCAATATATGCCGTTCCTGTATCTCCTACGATATATCGAAAACCATACCTTGAGTCCACTAAAAATTCCTTCCATTTCTTAATTGCCCAATCTCTACCTGGTGGATTATAAGCATGATGAACTTCATCACATAAGACCAATGTTTTCTTCCCTCTTCCAGTTAAACTATCCTCAACTGATGACTTTACATACTCATAGACCGCATGAATATTCTCAATACAAATATCTCCTTCTCTAATTGTCTGGGTAGCATTTATAATTCTGGGATTTCTTATCTTCGCATCCTCTGGAATAAGTCTTAAGAGGTCTGCATCTCCAGATAATGCTTTAAACTTTTCTGTAACTCCTTTTTCAATAGTAGTAGAAGGAGCAAGCACTAAAACTCTATCAACCGCACCTTCAGCTAACATAATCCTTGCAATGCCATATAAAACATAACTTTTACCTGTTGCAGTCGCCAGATCTATAGTGCAGGCAAGTTTATCAGCGAGTTGTAAATGCTTTTTAAAATCTGCAAAAGTGGGATAAAATTCTCTCAGATTAGAGTTATTATTGTAATTCTCCTCCGCTAAATCTCTAAGATTTCTATATCTTCCACTAAGCAAATATCTTAAAACAACTCTTATTGCATCTTTCTGAAACTCCCTTGCTCCACATAAAGCGTCTAAAAATGCCTCATATTTAGAAATATTAAACTTCGCCGGATCTACATTCTCTGATACGCTTAAAACCAAATCAGCGGCTTTTACGGTAAAGATTTCAGGCATCTCTTACTTCCTTTCGTTTTTTCATCAATAAATCTGACGAATGTTACGCAAATGTTATGCATCATTTATCGTCCACTAATTGTCCACTAATCGTCCACTAATCGTCCACTAATCGTCCACTAATCGTCCACTAATCGTCCACTAATTGTCCACTAATTGTCCACTAATCGTCCACTAATCGTCCACTAATCGTCCACTAATCGTCCACTAATTGTCCACTAATCGTCCAAATCGTTTACTTTATTTTCAAAACATAATGAGTTGTTCTGCCTTTGCCTTCCACTCTAAATATTCCTCTTTCTACCATTTCGCTCAGTTCTTTTGACGCAACACCTTTTTTAACACTACAAATATCACAATATGTTTTTCTATCGATACTGCCTTGTCCAGCAACATATTTTATTGCTTTTAGTTGCCTTTTATTAAAATCCAAGGTTTTTAAATATTCTTCTGTCAACCTAGGTTTTCTAAGTGTAACTACCAGACTTGTTTCTGTATATTCAAAATCCGGCTCGGGCAGTTCCCATTCTTTGCACCAATCAATTATCTTATTTGTGCCTGTGCCCACCTCTTCTATGTATTTAATCCAGAAAAATGCACTTGCTATAAGTGGATTGAATGGTTTTGACTCATGTTTTCTTTTCAATGTTTCCACAGTCCAGCCATCAGGTAATCTTCCAGGATTCCAGAACTCAATTCTATCATCAAATATCCTAACCTGAACCTTAGATGAAGACCTGTAGTCACGATGAGCAATAGCATTAACAAGTGCTTCTCTAATTGCCTTAGGTGGATATTCCCATTTCTCCTGTCTTTCAATTTTTCCTTCTTCAATCCAAGCTCTTAATGAGATATTACTAAAAATAAACTTTTCAGTTTCTATTATCTGGTCAATTAGGTTACCACCAATATTTTTCATATCAATCATTACACCGGTTACACCCGTCCCTTTAAATCTCACGCATTTTACTTCTGACTGAATAAAAAAATCCTGTGGATTATTACAAAACAATAATATTGCAGAGTTTGTTAATTTTCCATCTTTTATAAATTTTAATCTCATCAATGCTTCTTTCATCGGTAAATTCGGATTTATATCTAATCCCCGTTCAATGTTTGCCTTTTTAATGAATTCTTTAACTAATTTTCCATCTATATTTTTTAAACTCGCATCTTTACATATTTGGTTATCAAAACGAATTTCTTCTCTGTGTTTTTCAATGATTATTTTTTCGTATCTATCTTTTGACATCTTCACAGTAGATTTGCCAATTCTTTTAAAAGGTCTTCCAAAAGATAATACAACATCATAAGGATATTTATTCACTTTGATAAAAATTAGATTTTTACCCTTGATATCCTTAACTGAAATCTCTGGATAAACTTTTGGTTCTGTATTAGATATTATTTTATTTGTCAATTGTTCAATTGTATCTTTACCAATAGATACTCCAACAATATTCCCTTTTCCATCTACTCCTACAATAACTGTCCCACCTCTTGTGTTAGAAAATGCAGAAATTGTCTTAACAATTTCTTTCCACTCTCCAGTTGACTTTTTAAACTCCATAACCTCTGATTCAGGTTTACTAATTATCTCTTTCATGTTATTTCACTCTTTATGTCCGAAACCAAATCACTTGCTTTTATGGTAAATATTTCAGGCATTGTTATTTCTTCCTTTTGCTTCTCTGCTCCTTAGCAATAGCAGTAGCTACGTAGAGTACATGCATAAACTGTTCTGCTAATTTCAATATATCTTCTGCATCTTCTTTTGTTACTTCTTGAGATTCTGGATGTGCCGCATCATTGCCAACCCATCTTAAAACATCCGCCCATTCTTTAATATCTTTAGTTATTATTCCTCCTTGAGTTAATTCTTCTATTTGTTTTTCTAATCTGGAGTTTTTATCGGCACCTTTATCAATACAAGCAGATTGAATCGATCTCCTTGCCATAACCGCACAAGCACGATAACAATTTACACTAAAACACATCTTAGCTTCATCAATATCTTTCTTAATATGTTGAGGTATTCTTTCATCAGTTGGGATTGGCAAGGGTTGGGGATAAATTTGTAGTATATTTGATAACTCTCCAGAACTTTTAACAAGTACACACTTATGACAACTATTACATATACCTATCCACCAGATAGCTGACATAGTACTCCATATTGATGAAGATGTTTGTCCATCATACTTTTTGGGATAGATAATTCCTGGTGCTGTGGTAAGTGAGGTATATTTATGACAATATGGACAATAAGTTGAAATAGGTTTATTAGCCATAATAATTATCTCCTTTTAAATTCGTCTATCCTCTTTACTTCCTTCCTCTCATTCCCCCACACATCCATATAAATAATCATCATTTGCTCTGATAATTTTTCAACAGGAAATCTAACCTCGTAACTATTTTTCTCTAAATCTTGAGCGAACCATTTATCCATAATGACAAAGTATTCTCCGTTGAAGTTATAATCAATCATAACCATTGAGAGTGCTTTAAAGCCGAGTTCCTCTTCTGGGATAGGCTTTTTTGATATTATGTTGCTTCTGAATTTTTTAATTTTTATTACTGCCTCTTTATTTTTGCCACCTAATTCTTGTTGTCCTTTTTTGTGCTCAATGCAATGCTTACACTCAATATCCGGTGGATAAATAAAGTCAAAGCCAATTTGCTCCATCACTTTATTTACTTCAGAAATATCAGCGGAGAGAGGTTGTTCAAGCAACTTAAAATTCTTCTTATGGAGCTCATCAATTACTGAATAAGGAATTCTTAAAACATAGTATTTTATCCTGTCTTTCTCAATATAATCTTCTAAAAATAAAACACTTGCAGCAGGTGCAATAATAAAGAATCTTTTGCCTATCCTGTCTCTCAAGATTGAATGTAGATTGTCAATAAATCCTCTATCCATTACATACTCTGTTTTTCTCTTAGTATTCTTTTTCCATTTAAACACCAAAACATGCTCCTGACCTAAATAACCATCTAATTCTATCCCTGCCAGAGTGTGAGGTTCATCTTTGCACTGGAAAAGTTCCAAGGCAAACTTGTGGTATTCTTCAAAAGGTATTTCTTTAAGTGTTTTCATATCATAAAGCCCAGCATTATAAACTGCAAAGGATTTTGGCTTTAGAGATTTTCCTTTATTTCCAATTTCTTGTTTAAGATTAAGCATTCTCTTTATCATCGTATAAATGGCAAATTTAGATGAATCAATCATTATCCACTTTCTTCCAAGTTTTTCTGCTACTGCTCCTGTTGTGCCTGAGCCAGCAAAGGCGTCTAAAACAATATCTCCAACTTTTGAAGATGCTTGCACTACCCTATCTAAGACCTCTTCCGAATTTTCTGTTGGAAAGTGTGTTCTTTGGCTATAACCTGGCACATCAAGCCAATCACTTCTTAAAATTTCTTTGTCATACAAAAGTTCAGGGACTCCCTTTACTCTATTTCCTTTGCAGTCCACATATTCTTCATCTTGGTTTATTCTAATCTTGCCTAGCCTTTCAAATTCATTTATATTCTCCTGTGATAATGCCCATCTTCTTCCTTTAGGCGGGTAAAACTCTTTACCTTTTATTATTCTTGGTCTTTCGTCTGCTCTCGGAAAGTGAAGTAATGAGTGCCACTCAGGTTTGGTAGCTCTAGTAACTTGGTGAAAATCATAGTTTGCGCTTTTTGTATAAAAGAGAAAAGAATCTGTTTGGGGAGTAAAATAATCCTCTGGAGGCTGTTTTGCCTTTGTTCTATTTACCACAATTTCATTCCTAAAATTTTCCTTCCCAAAAATCTCATCCAACAAAACCTTCATATAATGTCCGAAATGATAGTCAGTTCTCATGTAAAAACTACCATCATCAGAAAGCAATTCTCTCAATAAAATTATCCTCTGTCTTAACCATTCCAAATATTTTGCTCCCATCAATTTTGCCGAGTATGCTCCAACATCTCCTCTACCATAAATATCTCCTGTTCCAAATGGAGGGTCTATGTAAATCAATTTCACTCCTCTTGAACCATCAGGATTTTTTAACTTCCCTTTTTCTTTCCATTTAAGCAAAGTCTTCAATATCTGCAAATTATCACCAAAAATCAGGATGTTATGCCACTCATTATTCTGAACATCCCCAAAAACTTTTACCTTTTGAAGTGGCACCGCCATTGTTTCAGCAAGAACATCCACTTCTCTTGTCTTTCCGGCATAGATTAACTCTGTCTCTTGCTTCCCTTCAAAAAGTAACCATCTATATTCTTCTGGGAGTGACTTTCCTTCCTTGAGTAATTCAACTATCGTATTTATCTGCTCTTCACTTAGCTTTTTCATTCCTCACCCACTCCGTTATTTTTAGGCACAGCATTGCCTATAATTTTGAACTTCAGAATACTAAGAGAGACTCCTCCTCTTACATTACAAGAAGAGGGGCTCCGGGATTGTATTTGTCACGCAGAGTAAGCCTTATCGGTTGCCTCTTAAGATACTCACTTTGGTGGTCATACCCTGGAAGTTCCCAGGGCGGCTTTTCTGGCAGTAGTTTATCAAACTCAGCTATAAGTTCATTCTCAAATGAACCTCTATACTTATTAGCAGTGAATTTTTTGAAAGCATCAGGAAGTCTTTCCCACGATTCTACTTCTCCACCTGGATTGGTGGGGAAGAAGCATCCATTATTCTTCTTGACCGCATTCTTATCCCCATCGGCATCTCCGAGCATCAAGACTTCCTCATCAGCATAGCCAGCTACTTTTTTCACCTTCTCAATGTGGTCTGCTTTAGAGCCCATATCTTGCCCGCAGATAAGAGCTACCCGCTCATCAATCTTGTGCTCTACCCAGTATTGAGCCAGGTCCCGATAGGGAGTTTGGGAGACAACAATTATATCCGCATCCTCGGACATTAGCTCCAAGCAAGACTTAACCGGCTTAAAAGGAGCTATCTTCTGGCTAACAAAGGGGAACATATCATTGACCGCCCGGCACCATCCCCAGAGCTTCCAGAGATCATAATCCTCAGGATGGGCATTTCGGTATTCTTCTATAGTTGCTGGACTCCACTTCTTTGTCTTACTATAACTCTGGACATATTCATTAAGAGCTCGGCTATCGGGCAGTCGCACTCCTGCCTCCTTTGCCTTTGCTTGCACATCCGCTCTATCTCTTAAGTAGGCAAACTGGTATTGGAGAGCAAGAAATCTATTACATCCTCTGGTCTTGGAGAAGAGATTTACAAACTCTCCAATCTCTCGGTAATATGATTCAATAGGCCATAAGTCCCAGTAGCTCATCCCCAAAGGATGGAAGATAAGCATCTGCTTCCCATTCATATTGTCCACAACTGCACCATCAGTATCAATAGCTACCAGGTATTTCTTTTTTTTCTTAAAGGCTTTAATCTGCTGGTCAGGGTCGGACCTTAATTGCTCCTCAGTCAATATCTCAACCATTCTTCCACCTCCAAAAACGTCGGCGACGCTGTTATATAGAACGACATAAAGAAGTGGACATAATTGTAGGGGTCGGGCACACAAACCCGAAGGGTTTGGGTCGTATCAAACCCGTAATTGACGGGCGAAATA
>Ga0066636_10001666_pt1 | contig 13828 bp, 11 predicted proteins | sample CryGeyCG2014_080_2_FD_62736 | JGI IMG/M metagenome (GOLD analysis project Ga0066636, IMG submission 62736) | Groundwater microbial communities from aquifer - Crystal Geyser CG07_land_8/20/14_0.80 | ecosystem: Environmental > Aquatic > Deep subsurface > Groundwater | place: USA: Utah: Grand...
TGAACGCCTATCGGTAGATCTTGGAGCATTCATGAGGCCCATTATGGGTAACAATTCCTGTTTCGATCATTTTCTATGATCGGTTTAAACCGTTTTGCAATTGGCTCTAATGCCTTTTCTTATTTTCAATTGATTCCACTGCGATATTGTAGATATCCCTGACAATGGAAGAATTTTTCAGACAATCCTTAAGAATATTTTGGCGATATCGTATTGTGTTCAGATCGTTATTCAAACCCAAAAAAACAGCCTTCTTTGCCACCTCAAACAGGAATTCATCACCACGTGCCATGGCATTGAAGACCGTGTTTAATTCCAGGTCTTGTATTAGCGCTTGTTCATTCGATGGTAACTCCCGCTGCGGGTCAAAATCACGATCTCTATACATCATAAAAGCCTTCATGCTTTTATGCGCTCCTTTAAATGCTCGTATGTAAGGCGATACTTTTCGGCAATTGCTATTGCGTATGCAAGTCCGTCAGCAGGCCTTCTCACAATTCTATAAGTTCGCAATGCCGGATTTTCGGGAACAACTGTACCGACCATACTCACGGTATTCTCGCTGAAATAAGCCATTTCATCTATGAAAGTTACCCAGACGCACAGCAGATCCAGTTGGATTATTTTTTCCATCACCTTTTTGCTTAAAAAAACCGCGTCTTTTATCGTTGTGGAAGTGAAGATTTCATTCATGATGATGATGCTCTTTAACGTGGCCTGATTTATAATCTGGTGAATCCTGACCAGGTCATCCTGCAGTTTGCCGCGGAGATTTTGGATGTTTTCTTCCCTTTCAAAATGCGTAAAGAGCCTATCGAACAGAAAGAGTTGCGCTTCCCTGCCCGGGACGGGACAACCTAGGCTGGCCAGATAATGCAACTGCCCGAAGGTGCGAGCGAAGGTGGTTTTGCCGCCCTGATTCGGACCGGTTACTACGAAGATGCGCTCTTTGTCTTTCAGGTAAAAGTCATTGCAGACAACAGACGATTTTTCCGTAATTAGTTTATAGGCCAGAGCTAAATCAAATCCCTCATAATCATAAACTTCTTTGCCCTCGCTGGAGATTTGCGGGTAACAAAATTTCAACCCGACTCGTTTGATTTTTGCGACATACTCCAGATAGGCGACGTAAAATTGGATTTCCCGGTCAAAAAGGGCTATGGTTTCGTCCAGATAATCGGCATTTTTAGTGCAGTAATCATCCAGATTCAAAAATATGTCGGGGTACAATTTGGCGACCAAATCCAGAATAGCCGCTTCGACATGGTTCATGCCCGACCCAATAGGAAGCTTAGACAAGTAGTCTTTCACCGCGCTCTGTTTGAATTTTTCGAATGTTTTTTCCACCTCGGTGCTGTAATCTATTTCAGATTCATACTTGCAAACCTTGACCTTGTTGCCGTTGATAAGCATGCAATATTTTACGGTTGATAAATCGGCTTTAAGCTTTTCCGTTTCTGTCAGAAGCGCCATAAAACCGTCAGAATCGGCATAATTCGTGATATATTCACGGAAAGCCAAAAGGCCGCGCGATTTTAATTCTACCTGCGATAAATCGTATGCGAGGGACTTGACGGTATCACAATAAATTATCACTGCCTCTAAAAACCATCCTTCTTTATGATACTTGTTGTAAAGCTTTTCTATCATGGTGTGATAGCGACGCATGATGATCATTTTTTGGGAAAATGATTTTATATTTTTCAGTAAGGTTCCGTTTTCAAGGTCCTGCGCGATTTCTTGGCGGTACTTGATGGCGCCGATGTGATTCAACGGGGTGAAAAAAAAGGGTTTTAAATTATATTCCTCCCTACCGGCTATGACGGCGTCTATAATCTAATCAAGATTTAAATCACCAAAAAAGATGGGCGCTTCAAGTGTTTCTTTTTTTAGGCCGTCTTCTGTTTTTTCAAATAGTATGCTCTGGAAAGTCATGAGACAAACACCTCTTGGGGCATCACCCGGCCGCACAGCATCCGGTGAGGCGAGGTGAGGGTAATAAGAACGCTTCTCCGCCATCTCAGAGCTACGCTTTGCGTTCAACATGGCAATGCCACCAGGCCTTACATTCCTTTTTTCCGTTCAAGTTCTCTCATTACGTAATCTCTCATGGACAGAGGATAGCCTTTTGTTGCCAAAGTCAGCATGTGAATATCACTTTCGGTCCATCGGAATTTGTGTTTGTTTGCGCAATACCGAAAAAACCCGGCAGTCTGGTTAGCACTGAGATGTCGAAGCCTGATTACCTCGGAGGGATAAAGGCATGCACGCAGATGAAAAAGATCATCATCCGGCAGAAAATGCTCCGCTATGGCGATGAAAAGCAATGGCCTATCCCGGTGCAGATATCGGATCAAGTCCAGTCTCTGGCATGTGAGCTTTGCGATATTATCCAGTACTATCACACATCGGCGCTTGTCCTTAGACGCCAGCTCGACAATCAAGGACCGGCTTCGTCTATAGTATTCGTACCCGGTATCGCCTCTTGAAGGTCTCTTTGGCCGAAGCTCCGTCAACAGATCATTGCAAACCTTTGACGGGGTTTTCGAGAAATCCGCAAAGAGGAAACGCCATCTTTCCCCGGTGATCTTAGCGGCCTCTTTTACCAGGGTCGTTTTGCCGATGCCGTATTTTCCCGTCACAACGATGTTTCTGCTCTGCTCCAGAGCCTTTATGATGCCAGGCAACTCTTTTTCCCGACCGAAGAAGTTCATCCTCCATAGTGCCTTAGTCCTTCATGGCTTTCATGCTTTCATTTTTTACGAGAAAGAATAGAGGGAGCGAAATCAGCTCCATAATAACCACAAAAACTATGAGATAAGGGATTGAAAAGTCATAGAGCAGTCCCATAACAGTGCATCCCAGAAACCAGGCCCCGCCATAAATGGTATTGAAGATGCCATATCCGAACCCCCTTCTCTCAATGGGAATCATGTCGGCAATCGCAGCACGCATGATGGTTTCATGTATCCCCATTACGGCCCCCCAGAGTACAGCGCTTATGATGGCAAGATAAAAACTTTGGGAAAAGGCAAGGAAGGGAATGGGTATGGTCAGCAAGGGAATGGTGATCAACGATACCAAGCCAACTTTATCATATGTCTTGCCTATGATAAGGGCGACCAATGCATCCACGCCCATAGCAATGGCATAAAAGATAGGGATTTGGCTTCCTGAAACAACCCCCTGAACCATAAAATGGTAGGAAATGATCTGAAAGCTGGTAAAACCTGCCACACTCAAGAAGATAAAGAGGCCGTAAAACAAGAAGGTCCTAGGCAACCGGACTTTCTCTTTGTTGTCTTTTCCCTCTATTCTTCCAGGAGACTCAAGTACTACAGGTGACGGTACCCGAATTCTTGCTATCAGCAGGGTTGCTACACATAAAAGCGCAGGAATCCATAAGATGATGAATCCCTGACGGTATCCACCCCTTAAAAAAAACACGGCGGAAAAGATCAAGGGACCGATAATGGCGCCAATCTGGTCCATTGCCTCATGGATACCGAATCCTAATCCCCTGCCCACCTGCTTGGTCGCGTGTGAAAGGATGGCATCCCTTGCCGGGGTTCTGATCCCCTTTCCTATTCGTTCCAAAATGATAAGGAGGGCAGCGACTTGCCAGTAACCGGTGAAAGCCAGGAACGGGATGGAGCAAAGCAGTCCGTAACCAATAATGGTGATAGGCCAGTATGCCTTTGTGCGATCTGAAAAATAGCCGGAGGCCAACCGCAGAGCATATCCAATAAATTCACCGATGCCTGCCACCAGCCCCACCACAGCAGCGCTTGCTCCCAGTCCGCTCAAAAAAGGACCGGCAATGCTTCGCACCCCTTCGTATGTGATATCCCCAAAAAGACTGACAACCCCCATGAGGAGGATAAATTGAAAAGCAATTTTTCTTGGACTGTCCGGACCGGATGATGGGTTTCCACCGGAGTTTATCTTAGCATCTTGGTATTTCATGATATTTTCACCTCCCAAGTAATCAAGGCAGCTTTAGCTTGGGCATTGATTTTTATTTTATGCCAACATCTGAATCATCAAGACGATCATCAGGGCCAAAAGCACGTATGCCGCATAGGTATTTACCCGTCCAGAGTGCATGCGTCCAAGCCATGCGGCAAGCAATCGCCCACCATCGATGATCGGCCTGATAAAAAGGCGATCGACAAGGTGAATTTCCCGTTTGTCCTTCTTTATGGCATTAAGGAAGTGTTGTGCGATCGTCTCTTTGCTGTCCTGGATGGTCACAGGCCTAAGAACGGCGTTGAAAATCACGCGTACAGGATTGGAAAATCCTGTAGCCGTGTAGGTCATGGTCGGAGCCAACCTGCGAACCCCACCGTCCCAGGCAGCGCGGCGGGCTAAGGCCCGTTTCCTGGTCAGCACCCTCACCACTACAATCCCGGATACCAAAAGCAAAACCAAAACGATGATGGTATAAGACGGGGACATGGCGAAGATCACCGGGTTTCGGGTCGATCCCCGGTGCATGATCACGAGGCCCCTTCCCGGGAGCGTATCGCTTCCCACCTGGGCGCCCAGGTCGTGGAATTCTGAAACAAAGGCCTTGGGAAACCGTTCGTTTCCCTCCCCTACCGTAAAAAAGGGAGGCACCAGCGCATCGAGGGCACTTTCGTGCACAAAGGGCACCACCACATGGTCTATCTGGGGGATGACATAGGTCGGCAGGATACCCAGCAGAAAACAGTAGATTCCCAGGATGCCCATCGGGATGGTCATGGAGTGCGGGGGATCGGATGCATTTTGGGCCGCTTCGGACCTGGCCATGCCCAGGAAACTCATGGCAAATGCCTTGACAAAGCAGGTCACCGCCAGGCCTGCGGTCAAGGCAAGCCCTGCCCCGCAAAGGGCGAAGGCGATCTTGACACCCTTTGATGTCAGGGCAGAGCACTGGAGGAACGACTGCAGCGTTAGCCACTCGCTCACAAAGCCGTTAAAAGGCGGCAGGGCCGCAATGGAGAGCGCGCCAATCAGGTAGAAAAGGGATGTCCACGGCATCTTCCTGATGAGCCCTCCCATTCTGTCCATGTCCCGGCCGCCCACCCGACTGTCCACTGTGGCGGCGCCGAGAAAAAGAAGGGCCTTATAGAGTGAATGATTGGCCATGTGGTAAAAGGCGGCAATGAAGGCGATCCCACCCAGGACGGAATGACCGGAGGAGATAAATACGAAGCCGGCCCCAAGCCCTGCAGTGATGATCCCCATGTTTTCGATAGAGCTATGGGCCAGCATCCTTTTCATGTCGTTTTCCGGGGTGGCGTACAGAATGCCGATCAGGGCCGAGAGGGTGCCGATGGCAAGCACGGTCAATCCCTGCCCCACATCTTTCAGAGGGAGAAAATCTGCGTTGATCCTTATAATGCCATATATGCCGAGATTCAGAATGACGCCGGAGAGGAGGGCGGAGACATTTCCCGGCGCCGCCGGGTGGGCCCTGGGAAGCCAGCTGTTTACGGGCACAAGGCCGGCCTTGACCCCAAAGCCGAGAAAGGACAGGAGAAACACTCCCCAGCGGGCAGACTGGCCGAGGCTGAGGGAACGAAGCGATCCAAAATCAATGCCCCCTGATGTTTTTGCCATGATCAGGAATGCCACAAGTGCGGCGAGGGTCCCTGCCTCGCTCATGGCCAGCATCAGGAATCCTGAGCGAGTATTCTCCTCATGCCCGTGCTCATAGTTTACAAGGAGATAGGACAGGATGGACATGGCCTCCCATGCAATGAAGAATGAGAATACATCCCCTGCAATCAAGATCAAAACAATGGAGGCGAAAAGAAGATGGTAGAAAAGGGCAAAGGATTTGAGGCTGTATGAACCCAGGTATTTTTTCAAATATCCTGCCGAAAAGATTGAAACAGGGAAAAAGACCAAACCGGTAATAAATAGAAAGAAAGAGGAGACCCGGTCTATTTCGATTGAAAGCCTGATCAAAGGAGTCACCCGCCAAAGGCTGTTGAAGATGGCGTGATCAGAAAAGAGAACCCTGCCGCTTGCCCACAAGAGCGTGAGCGTGGCCAGGGAGGCGACGAAGGCAAGGGCCGGCGGATTTTTTCGATCGGGCAAAACCGCTGCAAGGATGACCCCGAGGCCACAGATCAGAAAAACGACCACGAAAAGGATGCCTGTTTCCATCATGACCGCCCCTCCTCCCTCTCTGTTCCAGGGTAAGATGGGGCGTCCGGCGGTTTTTTTCTGCCGGCTGTGACAAGAAGCGCGTGGATGATCGCCAGGGGCGGAGGAGGACAGCCCGGAACCTCCACGTCCACAGGGACAATTTCGCCTACCCCGGCACGTGTGGCAAAGCTTTTACCGAAAATGCCTCCCGTAAGGGCACATGTGCCCACGGCCACCACCCGCTTTGGCGCGGGCATGGCCTCAAAAACCTTTTCCAGGGGAAGGCGCATGTGGTCGGTTCCAGGCCCTGCAACAAGCAAGACGTCCGCGGTCCTGGGGGTCGGCGTGATAAAGAAGCCGAGACGATGGATGTTGTAATAGGGGCTGGTTATGTGTCCAATCTCACTGAGGCAGGCCCCGCACGCGCCTGCGTCAACGATACGAATGTGGAGGGAGTTGGAAAAGGTCTTGCCAAGATTCCCCTGATTGGAGACAATCTCCCCCCACTCATAGCCCGGTTCCCAGTCCAAAGGTTCTGCGGGGAAGCGTCTGCACCTGAAACAGTGGATACAGCGCCGGTAGTCCATGCTGATCCTCTCTTCGGTCGGGCGCAAAGCACCGGTAGGACATAGGTCCATCAAAGACATGATCTTTTTTCTCTCGACGGGGTCTTTCCAGCCAGGCCTTCCGGGTGACACCCCGGCTGCGGTCTCCGGAGAACCCGGGTATGCTGTGGTCTTGATTCCTGTTTGAAGTCCTTTCCATACCCATTTCGTCATTCTTTTTCCTCCTAACGGTCACACTCTGCGTTGGAAAGAGCGAAGGTCGCCATGATGATGGGGAAGTCCTGGAAAGCGAAATCCTCTGCGGCGAGATGAAATCCATGCCAGTTGACAAAGGACGATGTCATCACCCGGTAACGTAAGACCCTTCCCGCCTCACCCAGGCGTACCCAGTGAAAGGTCGCACCGCCCGGGGACTCAACCCATCCGAGACAGGACCCGGGGGCGGGATCCAGTCGGGTCTTAACCGGACCCGCAGGGAGCGACGCGGAGACCTGATGCATCAGGTTGATCGATTGTTCCGCCTCGCTGAAGAGCACTCTCAGGCGAGCATAGCCATCCCCTTCCTCCTCGTGAGGAACGTAGAATTTCAGATGGTCCCCATAATATGCGTAAGGCTGCACCACTCGCAGGTCGCGCAAAACGCCTGAGGCCCGTGCCACGGGACCGACGAGCCCGTATGAGACGGCCTTGTCTTTCGAAACCATCCCCACCTCTTCCAATCGATCCAGGAAAGAGCTTGTAAATCGCAACATTCCTTGAAGCTTCTTCAGTTTTTCAAGCACGTCCCAACCTGCTTCACTGATGCCTTTGCATGTGTCGTCGGTCAGATCAAGCGACAACCCGCCGGGGATATTGAGACCAAAGAGGTAGCGGTGTCCAAGGTATCGGCAGGTCAACCTCAAGATTTTCTCTTCGAGGATGCTTGCCTGGCTCGTTGCCACGGCAAGGGCCGTGGACTGGCAGATACCCGTAATCGCGGCCACATGGTGACGCAAACGCTCCAGCTCCGCCAGAAAGACGCGCAGGGCTTGGGCCCTTTTAGGGATCTCCGCACCGATAGTCCCTTCCACCGCCTGGCAGAATGCCAGAGAATGAGCGAATGCGGAGGTCCCCGAAAATCGCTCTGCCAGTAAAAGAACCTGATCGACGGATTTCCCTTCCGCAATTTTTTCTAATCCGCGGTACTTGTAAAAGAATCGGGGGATGGTTCGGAGTACGTCTTCCCCGAGCGTTTCGAGCAAAAAGTGGGCAGACTCGGCATGGTCGGAATAGACCGGACCGATGGGCATCATGAAGGCTCCGGCGGCCTCCACAATGGTTTGAGGCCCCCATGCAGGCTCCGATTCCCTGTGAGGGTAGACCCTGGTCGAATCAAAAGAGGTTCGCATGGGGTTGACGCCCTCGGGCCATTCCTCGTGAAGGACAAAATCTCCCAGCCGGGGATGGCCTTCAAAGTGAAGGCCGAAGAGATCTTCGATCTCCCGCTCCTGCCAGTCGGCGGCGTGGATCAGACGACTGATACAGGGAATCGTCGTCTCTGACAGAGGGTGACGAACGATGATATGCACCTGCCCGCTTCCCAGATCCCCGTAAAAGATATACCGGAACGACCAGGAGGCTGTCTCTTCCTCAACCACCAGCGTTGCAAAGCTGTAATCCAATTCGAAAAAGAGCCATCCGCAGACCCCTTGCAGGTCGTCGGGGCTGCATCTTAAATGAGCAGTGAGCCTGTTTTCGTCAAGGCTCACCTCAACCCGGCCGGGCCAGCGTGAGGCTGCGGTTTGAGCCAGATTCTTCCATTTCATGATTTTGTCAAGGGGAAGGGCCATCTTGTCTTACCTCCCAAAGCAAGCCGCTGCAAACCGCAAAAGGTTATGAAGCGGCTCAGGCACATAAAAACCAAGAAGAAACACAGGAATCACGGTCATGGCGAGGGTCACCCGGCAGGTCAGCGGGAGAGGCCTTGGTGCAGGGCTTGTCAGCCCCTGGCCGAACACCATCCTGTTGACGTGGACCATGATCCCGCCGAAAGCGATAGTAATGAAAAGGACGAGCAGACCTGTCACGCCGTAGCGGCCCTCGGCAAGACTTGCCCTGAAAATGGAGAACTCACTCAAAAACACCGCAAATGGCGGGGCCCCTGCGATGGCCAGACCACCGATCATCAGAGAGATCCCGGCAATGGGTGATGTGCGGATGAGACCGCGTACGGACGAGATCTCCCGCGTGCTTGTCATGAGCAGCGCAGCACCGGCTGCAAAAAAGCAGAAAGACTTGGTGACGGCGTGGGCCATCACTTGATAGGTAGAAGCCAGGTAGCCGGCCTCGCCTCCGAGGCCGGCCGCTACGAGGATGATACCCATATGTTCGATGGTCGAAAAGGCAAAAAGCCTTTTGTAGTCTTTGACCTGAATCAGCAGGAAGGCCGCCGTACCCATGGATATTAGACCGAAAACTATAAACCAGGTTGAACTGTTGTCCTTGGAAACGCCGTCCATCAGAGGGATTAATCTCAGGATGGCATACAGGGCCGTTGTGGTTTCAACTCCGGACAGAAGCGCGCACACAGGCGAGGGCGCCTGGCTGTGCGCATCGGGAAGCCATGTATGCAGGGGCGCCAGGCCTGCCTTGGTCCCGAATCCGATGAGGATAAAGAGAAACGCGGTCTTCAGGAATACTGGCTGAATTCTAGAAGAAGCCTCGGACAATCCCGCCCACGTGAATGGACCCGTCGCGATAAAGCTTTGGCCCCAGTAAAGAATCAATACCCCGACAAGCGCCAGTGCCGCTCCCATGCAGGTAAGGACCACATACTTCCATGCGGCCTCCATGGCTTCGGCAGTATTTTCAAAGCTTACAAGGAACACGGAAAGGAGCGTGGTCAGCTCCACGGCGATCCAGACCATGGCGACCTGCGACAGGATCGGGACGGCTAGCATGGAAAGCAAAAAGAGGTTATAGCGCCTGTAGTACTGCCGAGCCCTCTTCCCCCCACTGTCACCCACCCTCTCGCTGATATATCCCCAGGAAAAGATGGCAGCCGCAAGCCCCACGAAGGAAACCAGCAAAAGAATCAAGGCACTGAAACCGTCGCAGGAAAGCCAGCCTGTTATGCCGGGGACCTCTATACCGTGTCCCAGGCCCCAGGCCGCCTTCCAGGCGAGGATGAAGACCGCCAGGGTCCCCAGTATCGTGCCCCCGGCCGCGATTTTCTGTGTGCTCGTCCGGATCATAGAGAGGCTTGCACTGATCAGGGGTATTGCCAGGATGTACAAGAGTTCCATAGAATGTCATTCCTCCTTCAAGGTCGCCATTTTCCCTACCAGCGTGGTTCCAACCTGTTTCTGGATCTTCCTGGCAAGGAGTCCCATCACAAGGGCGATGATCAGCACGTCGAAGGCGGCCGCCAACTCGGCTATAAGGGGCAGGTTCGGGGCAATGGAAACCCCGGCAAAGAACGCACCATTTTCCATGGTCAGGATTCCCAGTACCTGGGGCAAGGCCTCTCGCCTCACGGTTATTGCGTAGGCGCCGAGGAGGAGGCCGGCCATACCGATAGGCAGGTTGATCCTGCTAAAGGCCGCAGACGATATTTCCAGGAGGGGCTGTGCTATGAAATAGGCAAAGATCGTGATGGCGGCCGCCACAAGGAGCGAGGTGGGGATGTTCAAGACCTGTGTGATCTCCCGGCGGGCGTGGATCTCATGGCTGAGCACGCGGAAGAGGAGCCATGGAATCAAGATGGATTTGACTCCGAGGGTTATGCCTGCAACCACCAGCAGATGGATCGATGCCAACTCATAGCCCAGGATACAGGCAGAGGCAGCGAGCAGAATCGACTGAATGACAAATAATCTCAGACAGCCGATCACCTGACGTACGGCTAACACACCGAATGCGGTAAGGAGGAAAAGTCCCCCTGCGAGAGCATTCAATTGAATCATATCTTCCCTCTATATCCCGAGAAGCTGAATGACCACGGCCGCCAGCGAGGTGACAAAGGCGGCCCCCATGAACTCAGTGATACGATAGAGCCTGAGCTTGGCCAAAGAAGACTCAATAATGACAAGCACAATGATAAAGAAAAACATTTTAACAAGAACCAGGGGCACCGCGAGAAGAACCTCCCAAAGGCTGCCGCTGCCGGCAAGACCCCAGGGCGTGACAAGAACATTCAGGAAAATACACAGGAGCACGAAGAACTTCATGCACCCGCCCCATTTCATGAGGGCGGCGCCCCGACCGGAATATTCAAGACCTTTGGATTCATCGATCATGGCAAGCTCGAAGTGGCCCGACGGGTTATCCACAGGAATTCGTCCACTTTCAGCCAGGATAAGCATCAAAAAGGCCAACATGACCAGCACATGGGAAGGTTCGAAGAAGTTGGCAATAGGCGTCACCCAGACCTTCTGCACGATATAAGGAATCGTCGATCCTGCGACGAAGGAGACCGTGAAAAACACGATCATGAAAACGGGCTCGGCCAGAAACCCCACCATTCGTGTTCGACTGGCCCCCATGGGTCCATAAGGGTTCCCCGTATCCACCGCTGCCAGAGCGGCAAAAAAGCCCCCGAGCGCCAGGATGAAACCGCCGCCCAGCATGTCCGCCATAAAGGCAAAAAAGAGGGGATAGTCGGTAAGCACGGGAATGAGGAGGGCAACGAACATGGGCGTTGTGAAGCAAATGAACGGCGTGAAACGGAAAATCCAGGAGCTTTGCTCGGATACCACTTCATCTTTGTGGAAGAGTTTCCAGATGTCACGATAGGGCTGGAAGATACTGGGGCCCTTCTTGGACTGAATGTTCTCCTTGAGGCAATCGATCACGCCCTTCACGAGCGGAGACAGGAGCATGACGACCAGGACTTGTAATATGTTAAAGATAATCTTCTGGATCATGGACAATCCTCCAAAAACAAAAGCCTCTAACCTGTTCATTCCCAGGTGAGAGGCTTTTTTTATCCTATCTCTCTAAAAAACAACGACTCCCACCAGGGTCAGCGATTGACTCGGTAGGAGTCATTAGTCCTTTCAGACGGTTATTCGGCGGACTCCATCACCGCTTTTGATGCTTCTTCCTCTACCGAATGATAAAGACTGTGTCAAGGACTTTTCGGGTTTTTGCTCGGCCTATTAAGGTAACTCCGATTGTCCAAGCCTTCCGGAGCCAGGAACCCGGATCCGATCAAGGTCGCGGTGAGGGAGGAAACGCATTGGACCATGGGCCTTTGGATGGAATCCAAAGCAGAGAAAGACCGGGCACCGCGTGCCAGGTGGCATAGAGAAAAGGGGGCACCGTCGTTTTTCTCGCAAAACCTCCCCCTCGTGTCTTGCATCTCAGGATAAAATCTCGGGCCATATCGGGGAGAGAGGCGCGCCGCCCAGCAGGGCAAGGACCCTAAGGCACCAGTGGGTGTTCTCTATGAAAGACGTGGTCCCTGGAAGGCCTCCGAACCCGCCATCCGGGGTCTGGCAGGCCTGGAGTCATTGGATCAGCTCTTCTTTTGCGGTACGTAAGGGCTCCAGGGATCCTTCATGAAGGCAGGCACATCCAGAGATCTTCCGCGGTCCTCCAGGTATCCGACCTGCCTCTGACGAGAGTTCCGCCGTAGTCCCTGGATGGGACACCGGAGTTCTCTTTCCGAAACGGGCCAGCTCGTTTCCGGGATTCGAATGGCATGGTACGTGTCCTCAACGCTCGTAGGAAGGATCGGGGTAAACCCGAAGCCACCCGACTACTGCCATCGGCTAATGACGAAGGTCACCTCCTCATGATTGATGCCCGGTAGCACAGGGATTCTTATAAGTCGGTGAATACCCGGAAGATCATGGATCAATGCGGTTTCGGGGCTGACAAAGCCGTGTTGATTGGCGAAAGCGGCGGGGACGGCCCTCATTTTGAATGGGAAGCGAAAATGGGTGCCTTTCTCATTGGAAGCATGACCAAACCATTATTTTATCACTATTGCAGCCAGAGGGGGATAAAGATCAATCACCATTTTGGTCACCGCTATTCGAAAGGAAAAAAGACGAAAGAAATGCAAGTCAACTTCATGGACCTGATAACAATAAATGCGGCCATTCTTTAACATTGTAAATTTGTCCACGCTCGACAAATTTTGGAATACCGCCGTCATATTGAATTGGCACAGATATTGCCGCCTGACTTTCCCAATTGGGAATCGAGGGGGCATATCCGTGTCCGGAACCGTTTACCGTCAGCGCAAACCCCAAAGTTCTCCATATTACCAATGCGTGGAGGACCATTTCGAGACCTTTGAACGCGTCTATGATCTCGCTTTTGGATCAATGGCGGCATACCGGATTCAACGTCTATTGCGGCAAAAGAATCCTCCCATGGGAAAAGACGTCCATGGAAAACCTGGCTCGTTACATTACCTGCCTACGCCGCTAAGCATAGCGCCGCGGCAGGCAGGTCCGGCCATCATTCTCGCAAGAATGGATGACCTACGTTCCGGAAGCCGGATCGGTGATCTGTCAATCCAAAAACAGCCGTACCACCCGCGCGTTTGACGCCTTGGAATGATTAGCGGCTATTATGGCTATTACAGTCCCGCGTCTTGCGGGATATCCCATGGCAGGCGCAAAATATCAGGGATGGATGAAATCATGTCCTGCATGCCCGAATCAGCAGTGACCGATGTTCAGCTCCGGAAGAATTTGGTCCCGCATGATCCAAAAGATTCACCCGGTTGAATTTCCCGAAGGGAACCCTATTCAACCGGGTAAATGAAGTCGATCCTTTAACCTGCCCCAAATGCCAAGGGAAAATGCGCGTGGTCGCATTCATAGAAGATCCTCAAGCGCTTGAATTTATGGGAACTCAAAAAACCACCCAGACCCGTCGCCCACGCCCCTCCCTCGGAGGTAAGCCCGACATACCTGCCTGTGCGTCGCACGCAGACAGGTGAACTGTTTCTGAACCGGTTAAAATTTCGACAAAATGCCCGATTAATTCCGCTTGACAGCATATTCGGTTGTGACCCTCTAATGGTTGATAAATGTTTTATGACACATTAATTCACGGAGCGACCAGACGTGATCGGTGATCCCTGCGGCAAGGGAAGGGGTTCTGTGTATCCACCGAACAGGGCC
>Ga0066636_10001678_pt1 | contig 13792 bp, 9 predicted proteins | sample CryGeyCG2014_080_2_FD_62736 | JGI IMG/M metagenome (GOLD analysis project Ga0066636, IMG submission 62736) | Groundwater microbial communities from aquifer - Crystal Geyser CG07_land_8/20/14_0.80 | ecosystem: Environmental > Aquatic > Deep subsurface > Groundwater | place: USA: Utah: Grand...
CCTCGCTGACGTTCTGCAGGTTCGCTTGAGCGTGCCGCACAAACACGACGGTCAACGGAAGATCAATCTTTTCCGGCTTGTCGATTTTATTGTTGTCCTTGTTCACTCCTTTGATTCCCGCGCACAAACTCATACAATTGAATCGCAGTCGAAATCAAGCAGGAAAGAACTTTTTACACACCACGCCATTCGCTCACGTTCGCAACTACGGCTCTACATAGCCATAGCGTGAGCGAATGGAAGGCCATTATGGCACAACCTTCCGGAAATGTTCATAAGCATTGTCCCACGCTTCTGTATCCCGTGGTTTGTACTTCCTTGTCGGGAATGCCTGCCTGATGATTTGAAGAGCTTCCTGCATGGAACCGATAATGCCCAGCCCCATTGCCTGGACTATGAAATTTCCGACCGCCGTCGCCTCTTCAGGCCCGGCCAGCACCATAAGGCCGAGCGCATTGGCCGTGAACTGGTTCAACAACTCATTCCTGCTTCCCCCCCCCACAACGTTTACGACCTTGCTTTCATTACCACACACATCACAGATCTGTTTATTCACCATTCGGTACTTCAACGCGAGGCTCTCATAAACCGCCCTCAGGTAAACGCCGCGGTCCTCAGGAACAGGCTGACCTGTCTTTGTGCAAAATTCCGCTATTGCAACCTCCATGTTCGCCGGGTTGTAGAAGCGTTGATCATCCGGATCAATGAATACTCTGAACGCAGAAGCCGATTCGGCCAGTCTGGTAATCTCGTTCCAGTCCATTTCCCTGCCATCGACAATCCGCCATACCCGCCGCAGCTCTTGGGCCAGCCATGTCCCCATGCAGTTCTTGAGAAACCGTATGTTGCCGATTCCTCCCTCGTTGCTGATGTTTGCCGCCATTGCCTCTTCCGAAGTAATGGGTTCAGGTACCAGCTTGCCGACCAATGACCACGTTCCGGAACTGATTATCAGCGCCTCGTCTGTGTTCTCAACCGGCGCCGCTGCGAACGCGCTGGCTGTGTCGTGTGACGCTACTGCTACCAGCTTCGCGCGGTTAATCCCGATCAAATCAGCCAGTGGATCAAGTAGTTCACCAACAACCGTACCTGGTTCCACAATCTCCGGCATTACCTCGATTGGTATCTCCAGCTTTTCCAAGATCTCTGTGCTCCACTTCTTCTCCTTCGCATCCATAAGCTGCGTCACGCTGGCCCACGAGGAGTCAACCTGCCGAACTCCACCCAGGTAGTAGTAGAAAACAGTGGGAATAGGCAGGAACAAACAGCTGGGGCGCAACAGATCCTTGCGGTTGGTCACAAACCAACGAAGCTGATTGCTCACGTTGAACGGCTGAAAGTGAATGCCCGTGATCTCGTAAACACGCCTGGCGTCAATTCTGGCCTTGACTGCCTCTATCATATCGTCCAGCCGATGATCCCTGTAACAGTAAATCTTGCCGAGCATCTCACCGTCCTCACTCACAAAATGCCCATCCGCACCCCAGGTATCAATTCCTATTGAATCAAGAGTGTCGGAAACATCACGCCTGTATGTCTGAAGCCCCGTAATGATCTCACGGTAGAGAAGCACATCATCCCAGTGTGACCTTTCACAAACCTTTCCACTCTTGTCAGCAATATAGAAAGAAATACCTTCATGTGAAAAACGGTGGATTTCCTGCATTGAAAACGATCCGTTTTCAAAAATACCGGCAAAACACTTGCCCTCGGACGCTCCCAAGTCTATTGCAAATAGTCTTTTAGTATTCATGATCAGATCCCTTCTTCGACCGCCCACAGAGGACTGTGGCTCTCCAGATCTCACATTATCCAGCGTTTTATTCCTGCCTTCTGGAGGGTCGCAGTCCTCTGCGACCGCTTGTATTGCCATATTCTTCAACCCCTCTTACTCAACACCTCTTTCTCATACTTCTTGACTTCATCCAGCCATGACGGACCAACCGGTACATCCTGTCTCAAGCAATAATAGTCCCACACCGAACCGAAAGGCAGAGATCTGGCCTCTTCCAGAAGCACAAGACGCGCTGTCAAGTCGCCCTCAGACTCATGCATCCTTAGCATTTCAATGGGCTCGAGCAGCGCCAGCAGCAATGCCTTAATCATGTTACGTGTGCCGACAACCCACGCAGCCACCCGGTTAATGCTGGCATCAAAAAAATCCAAACCAATATGAACGCGTTCAAGATAGTCCCCGCGCACAATCTCCTCAGCGATCGCCTTCAATTCGTCCGAGAGCACAACCACATGGTCACTGTCCCACCTGATACCCCGGCTGACATGAAGCAGAACCTCATCCAGATACGTGAGTACCGCTGAAATCTTATCTGAAATCACTTCAGTTGGATGAAAATGACCCGTATCAAGGCAGAGAAGAATGTTGTTTAGGATCGCATAGCCCATGTAGAACTCGTGGGAACCGACTACATATGACTCCGATCCGATACCAAACAGCTTGCTTTCCACTGCATCGAGGTTGTACTTTGCATCGAGCTTTTCTTCGAAGATCAAGTCGAGGGATGCTTTCAGCCGCTCGCGCGGGCCCTTGCGGTCAACAGGAGTATCTTTGTAGCCGTCAGGAACCCAGACATTTGTGACACACGGAGAACCCAGCGCCTTACCCATGGCCGCACCGATCCTGCGACAGATCATACCGTGATCAATCCAGAATCTGCGGATGCCTTCGTCCGGATGACTGAGGGTGAAGCCGTCTCCGGCCTTCGGATGCGAAAAGAAGGTAGGATTGAAATCCATTCCCATGCCCTTCGTTTTCGCCCAGTCTATCCAGCAGGAAAAATGCTCAGGCTCCAATTCATTCCGCTCCACGCGTTTCCCATCGGTCTCTGCGTAGATAGCGTGCAGATTCAGCCGGTGAGTTCCTGGAATTAGGCTCAGTGCCTTGTCCAGATCACGCCTGAGTTCATCAGGAGTTCGGGCTCTACCGAGATAATTGCCCGTTGCCTGAATCCCGCCGCCTGAAAGTTCCACATCCGGTGACTCAAATCCCCCCACATCATCGCCCTGCCAGCAGTGAAGTGAAATTGCAATACGGGCCAAAGCCTCCATAGCTCCATCTGTGTCTACTCTCAACGCGGCGTAGTGCTCCTTTGCAATAGTATAGGCTTCTTCAATTCGCGTTGTGTTTGTCATATCCCTCTCCTTCGTTGCCTTTGTATCTTTCGTTTTCTTCTGTTCAAAATGTAGGAGCGCTGTCCCCACAGCGCGACGGGCAAGAGGGATCGCGCCCCCGCCTCCGGCGGGGTAAACACGGGGCTTGCCCCGCTGAAAGCGGGGTGGCGTTCCTACATTATGTCATCAATGAATCAACACCTCTAAATCGATCAACTATCCGCAACCACTTTCCGGCGATAGGCTTCCACTTCCCAGTTGTCTATGAAATCCTGCTCCCGCTGACTCATATACCGGATACCGCCAAAGGCACCGGCAAACTGCTCTACCAACGCACTGTCTTTTGCCATTTCCAGTACCAGAGTGGCATTCTTTTCACTTGTCCCCAGACCGAACACACCCTCATCGCACGAAATCACCCGCGGAGCATATCCAGACTCATTACAAAACGCAGACACCGCCTCCAGTGTTGGCTCTCCAAAAAAAGGATGTGATTTCATATAAACAATATGATCTGGAGTTACAGGCCCCGCCGCTACCCGAAATTTACCGTCTGCACAAACATATGCGGCATTCTTCTTCCCCAGCAGTTCACGCAGGCGCTTTGTCATGGTTTTGATCGTTTCCGGAGACGGCATGGGCCCGGTTTTTAACTCCATTGCGATACCGGCCTTTTGATACTCATCGCGAAGGCGATTCATAATGCGTGAGTATACTTCTCTAATTCTCTCGGGCATGTTGCCTACGACAATCACGCCGTGATTTGCAAGAAAAACAGTCTCGGGTTCCCTGCCGCGGCGCACAGCATGGGCCCGGATCTCTTCACGTACACGCATTGAAAGCGTGTATCCTGGGTCGGTATAATCAATCCAAAGGGCGTCGGAAAATAGAGTGCGGCAGGTCTCGGCGCCGTCATTAGCGCATGTCATGCCGTTTATCAGCGGTGGATGGGTGTGAACAACATATGTGGCGCTGAATGAATTGTGAAGAGGCGCCTCAACTGAAGGCCGACATAAAGATTCGGACTGTACTGCCGCCATCATCAAATCTTTAACCAGTGCTTCCCGTGCGCATGCCTCTGTGGGCGGCGTCACCTCGTACAGTTCGGCAAGCTTCGCCCGGCTCATCGCAACAAAAGACTCCGGCCTTAAGTCTGCGAGCGTCGTACCTGAGGGCTTGACCCACAGCGTATCGTCATTCTTGGCCGAAGTGTTTCCCCCACCACCCTTGAGATACTCAGGTGAACCGAACTCATGTGAAAGTTCGACAATCGAATCCAGCAGATTCATGATCCGTAGTCCATAGTCCGATTCCACTGAAAAACCCCTGATTTGTCATTCCGAGCGAAGCGAGGAATCTCCATACATAACAACTTCTCCGGCACTGATGCTCTTTCAGCGGAATCTAGTCTGTAGTCTGACCCTGACTCCTGTTCCTACTTCTTTCGACGTGAAAGCTGACTTGTCAAGCCGTAGTCTCCCGGCGGCTGCCGGGACCGGAACGAAGGCTGATGAATACACTCCCCCTGAACCGCATGCGCGGCTTCCATCCATGCTTCGGAAAACGTCGGATGAGAATGTATGGTGCGCCCGACTTCCTCCACTGTCAGCTCCGCCCTGATCGTGACTGCCGCCTCGGCAATCAGCTCTGTCGCATGCGGACCGACCGCGTGCGCCCCAACCAGTTGACCTGTCTCCGCATTCGCAACCCACTTCACAAATCCCTTCGGCTCACCAGCGGCCATAGCCTTGCCAAGTCCCGCAAACATGAATTTGCCTGTCTTGACATTAATGCCGCGCTTCTCGGCCTCATGCTCGGCCATGCCCACAGTCCCAATCTCAGGCCACGTAAACATACAGGAAGGTATGACCGTTTCAGCGCGCCTCCGCGCTCCGAGCACGGCATTCTCTGCCGCTGTTACGCCCTGCGAAGTCGCCGCATGAGCCAACTGCAAACCGCCTGTAACATCGCCCACTGCATAAATCGTGGCCATGCCTGTCCGGCAGAACTCATCCACCTCAATGAAACCGGCTCCATTCGTCTCCAGTCCGGCCTTCTCCAGCCCTAGATCCTTTGTCATTGGGCGTCTACCCACAGCAACAAGCAAAAGCTCCGCTTCAATACGCTCCTTCCCAATCATTCCACTGACCCCTGTTCTGTCCGCCTTAATATTAGCCAGCTCCTTGCCCGTGACAATATGAATACTAAGCTCCTTCTCCATGCCGCGCCTCAGTTCGCGCCGGATATCGGCATCAAGCGTAATAAGAATGTCCTCCAGCATTTCCACAATGATTACCTTCACTCCCAGCCGGGCCGCCATACAGGCAAACTCGCACCCGATCATCCCTCCTCCAAGCACCATAATGCTCGACGGCAATTCTGAAAGCCCGAGAAACACTTTGCTGTCAACCACGCGCTTGTTCTTCGGCAGGAAACCCGGCATCGCCGATTCGGACCCTGTGGCTATAATAGTGTTGCCCGCCTGAATAATAGTCTCCTGTTTAACCGGGCTGTCATCCAAGCTAATCGCGCCACGGGGTGGCGCTCCTACAGACCTGATGGCCTTCGATTTCCCAACTATTTTGTAGGAGCGCTGCCCCGCCAGCGCGATCTTCCCGGAAGGATTGACAGCAATCCTGTTTCTATTGATAAACGACCCAACGCCGTTGAAAACCTTTATTCCATTACCTTTCAGAAGCTGTTCGATACCTGACCTCAATTTCGTCACGACCTCGTCTTTCCGTTGAGACATAGCCCTGTAGTCAAAGGACATTCTTCCTGGCTTCAGTCCCAGTTCTTCCGAACGCTTCATCCGCGCGAAAAGATCTGCAGATGCAATCAATGCCTTTGTTGGAATGCATCCCCAGTTCAGGCACGTTCCACCAAGAGCCTCACTCTCAATAATAGCCACTTTGGCTCCAAGTTGAGCCGCTCGGATAGCAGCGGGATATCCGCCCGGACCGGCTCCTATTACGGTCACATCAAACTTTTCCATAGTTTCACATTCTCCAACTTGCTTTTGATGGCATTCACAAATGCTGCACCTACAGCGCCATCTATAATTCGGTGATCACATGAAAGCGTGATCTTCATCATGGATCGGACCTCTACTTTACCATTACGCGCTACAGGTGTCGAAACAGTGCTGGCCACAGCCAGGATCCCCCCCTCACCGGGGTTAATGATGGCGCAGAAATTCTCCACGTTCATCATTCCCATGTTCGACACAGTAAATGTACTGCCGGTCATTTCATCAGGCAGCAGTTTTCTCTCACGGGCTTTTGCGGCCAGAGATTCTGCCAGATCATGAATTTCCGTCATGCTCAGATTCTGGGCGTTACGAAGCACGGGTACAACCAGTCCGTCATCCAAGCCAACTGCCATGCCGAGATCTACGCTATCAAACCACTTCACGGTCGTGCCGTCGGTCACGCTGTTTACGGTTGGGAACTCCTGCAGACTGAGAATTACGGCTTTAAGAATGAAATCCGTCACTGTAAAATTCTTGCCCTGATCCTTGAGTTCCTGGCGATAGACCAGCAGGTCTGTCATGTCCACACTGACAGTGACATAAAAATGCGGAGTTGATGTGAAACTCTGAGTCAGGCGGCGTGCAATAACCTGCCGCATCTTGGACATGGCTTTCGGTTGAGTCGCAATGGCGCGCTCCACGTCATGAACCATTATGCGCCCGCCGATTCCTGTTCCTCGAACCGTAAGAATATCAATGCCCTTCTCTCTCGCGAGTTTCCTGGCCGCCGGAGAAATTCTCAGGTTGTTATAGCCTGCGGCTTCCAGATAGGCCTCAATATCCTTAACCACAATTCGTCCATTGGAACCGGTTCCACTGATCTTCGAAGGATCTATTGCCTTATTCTTGGCCAGAGCTCTAGCGCGCGGAGACATGAGGATACGCTTGGATGCTCCAGAGGGCTGATGGATGAAGGATGAAACCTGAGGAGAAGGCAGCGCGGCAGATACCGAGACGACGACTTCCCGTTGCCGCTCCTTTTTTGCCGGCTCAACCTCCGGTTCTTTCCTCTCTGGGACAGGTGCGGGGGGCTTGGCTTCCTCAGGTTTCATCCCTCCGCCCTCTGCCCTCTTCGGCACCGGCTCCCCCTTTTTGCCCACATACGCCACTATTGTAGAAACCGGTACAGTTTCGCCTTCCCCAATAAGAACCTTCAAAAGGATTCCGTCATAGAAGCTTTCCACTTCGAGGACAGCCTTGTCGGTTTCAATTTCAAACAGGATGTCGCCCTTTTTCACCGGGTCGCCTTTCTGTTTGTGCCAACTGACAATCGTAGCTTCTTCTACGGTCTGACCCAACCTGGGCATCACTATTGTCTGTGCCATCTGATCCCCCTTTCCCCATGGTTAACCATTCCCAAACAACTCCCTCGCCGCCTCTGCAATATCATCCGCGTTCGGCAGAAACGCTGCCTCGAGAATGTGCGACTGAGGCGTAATACCGTTTTCAGCCCCAACTCTCACTACCGGCGCATCCAGATAATCAAATGCTTTCTCCATGATTGTAGAAGCAATCTCTCCTGTGTAACTGCCAATACTGACACACTGGCTTGCCACCACACACCGCCCTGTCTTCCTCACGGAATCGAGAATCGTTTCGATGTCCAGCGGAACCAGTGAACGAATGTCTATGACTTCAACGCTGATCTTCGACTCAGCCTCCAGCATCTCCGCCGCTTTCAGCGAGTCGTGCATCGCTGGACCCCACGCAACAATCGTGAGATCCGATCCCCTTCGCTTCACATCCGCCACACCGAGCGGAACAAGATACTCTTCTTCAGACACTTCTCCTTTGACACCATAAAGTAACTGGGATTCAACGAACATCACAGGATTATTGTCTCGAATGGCCGATTTCAGCATACCCTTTGCGTCGTACGGCGTACTGGGATACACGACATAGATTCCGGGAATGTGCGCGAACACCGACTCCAGCGTCTGAGAATGCTGTCCGCCGTATCCCTTTCCGCCTCCAACCGAAACGCGATAAACGAGCGGTATTTCGACTTTCGCGCCTGACATGTAGTGCCACTTCGCCGCCTGGTTGCTGATCTGGTCTGAGGCCATCATCGCAAAGTCCATATACATAAGCTCTGCAACCGGTCTGAGTCCAACCATAGCGGCACCGACAGCCGTTCCGCAGATCGCTGCCTCGGAAATCGGTGCATTGAACACACGGTTGCGCCCGAAGGCTTCAAGCAAACCCTTCGTTACCTTGAAAGCGCCACCGTAATCTGCAACGTCCTCTCCATAGAGAATTACGCGCCTGTCTCTCTTCATTTCTTCGAACAGCGCCTCCTTGATCGCATCCCTGTACGTGAGCTGACCATTTGTTCTCTTGATTTCCGGCGCCTGTTTTACGATAGTCACTTTCCCGAATTCCTCCGGTACGATTTCCTCCACCGTGTCTGTATACATATACTTGATTACATCTGCTGGATCTGGGTCGGCTGACGCTGCAGCACGCACCGCCGCCCTTGCATTACGCTGCTCAACCTTCTCCTTCAGCGCCTCGAGTTTCTTTTCTGTCAGGACTTTGCATCTCACAAGCTGCCGTGTGAAAGTTTCCACCGGGTCCACTTTCTTCCACGCCTGTTCTTCCTCCCGGGTCCTGTATTCATTGCGCGGGTCACTGAGCGAATGCCCGTAATAGCGGTATGTGTTCAGCTCCATCAAAAAAGGGCCCTTGCCTTTCCGGCATACTTCCGCTGCACGGCTGACAGCGTCCCGCACCGCCAGTACATCCATTCCGTTAACCAATTCCGCATGCATATTGTTCTCAGCGAAGCCCACCGCACGCCTTGCGAGCGATTCAATACCCATAACCTCATTGTCGGCCCTGCCCGTCATCCCGTAATGGTTGTTCACGATCAGGTAGATCACCGGCAAACCGAATACCCCATCCTTTGCCAACTCATTGGTAAACTGGCTCATAGCCGCCCAGTTGAGTGATTCGAGAACCACGCCGTTTGCATATGCTCCGTCGCCAGCGAAACAGCAGACAACCTTTCCGGTGCGCAGGTATCGTGTCGCCATTGACGCGCCTGTGGCGATTGGCACACCACCGCCGACAATCGCATTAGCACCAAGATGACCCACGGTGAAATCTGCAATGTGCATGCCTCCGCCACGCCCCTTGCAGTATCCATCCTCCTTGCCGAACAATTCAGCAATAGTCCTGTAAACATGATCCTCAAGCGCAGCCTCAACCAGACTTTTTCGGTCGCGGGCTCCACGGTCAGGCCTTCGCCACGCCCGGCTACGCCGGGCTTCGGCTGCGCAGACGGGAACTCTTGCCTTTAGAAGTTCTGTGCTCATTGCCCTGATTGCCACACATCCTTTTGCTATGCTGTCACCATGCCCACGGTGCGTGGAGGTAATGTAGTCGTCCGGCGCTATTCCGAAACAACTCCCTGTCGAGACTGCCTCCTGTCCAATCGAAATGTGGGTTGGGCCCCGGTAATCGAACCCAGCACATGGTTCGTACGCCCCGGATCGAAGCTTGACAATCATTTCTTCGAACTCACGAATCGTCAGCATGTCTTCGAAAAGATCGACTGCTTCCTGTCTGCTGATCGTCCCCGCCGCCAACTCGCTCTTGAGAGTTTTCCCGTACCGATATGCGCGGATAGATCCGCAGTCAATTGTGCGTGGTGAAAAATCCGGTCTTATGTTACTCAGATAATTCGGCATTTTTTTATTCCTCTACTCTCTTCTTTCATAATCTGTAGGCGCGGCTCTATGAGCCGCGCCCCCCTGACGTCGCTCATCCGGCATCTGCCGGACGACGGCTACAGCAATCTTCTTCCCTCTGTAGCCGACCTCCGTGTTCCATGTTCCGAGTTCCGCCTTCTATACGACAACTACCTTTATTCCTTTCTTCCTGAACATCCCTATGTCTTTTTGTTTGGCTCCGGAGTCCGTGATCAGCACGTCGACACTATCAAGTGAACCGAACTTCACGAACGACACTTTCCCGATCTTGCTGCTGTCTGCCAGCAGGATCACCTGCCGGGTGCTCGACATGACAAGCTCTTTTGTGTATGCTTCCCGCGGATCGGTTGTGGTTAACCCCTCCTGTTGTGACAGGCCAATGGTACCCATGAATGCCGTATCCACATGAAGCTGGTCAATCAACGCCTTGGTAAGCGGACCCACAAACGTCTGGCTGAGCCGGCGAAGTTCTCCCCCCACAAGGATCGTTCTTGGACCACTGCCGGAAAAGTTGCTTGCCACTCTCAATGAATTGGTCACTACCGTCAGCCGGTTCATTTCATTCAGCAGGCGAGCCAGAGCAAGCACCGTGCTTCCGCCATCAAGGAATATTGAATCGTTCGGCTTGATGAACTTGAGCGCTGCCTCCGCGATTCTCTGCTTCTCCTTCGTTGCCAGAGCCGCCTTGTCGTCGAATACCGGCTCTTTCAGCCTGCTCTCCACGCAGACCGCTCCGCCGTGTACTCTGCGTACATGGCCCCGGAGATCAAGCTCCACCAGGTCCCGACGCACGGTTGCGGCCGAAACACCCAGCACTCCACACAACTCGTCCACCCTGGCAACACCGTGCTGTTTGAGAATCTGCCGAATCTTCTCAAGCCGTTCGGCCGCCAGTGCCGTTGTTTCAGGGGTGATCATATCTATTCATTTCTGATTGATTGTGATCAAATCTAATCAAAATCGATTGCCAATGCAAGAAAAAAAATCAGTAAGTATTTACGGTTCTCAGTTCCCGGTTCACAGTTAAAGGTTACCCTCCTCGGAGAGTCGGTCCTGCGACAGCAGGATCAGGGTGGATTCCCCTCCTCTGGAGGGGTGCCTGAAAAGCGGGGTGGGTTTCGGCTTCGCATAGCCTCGATACAAGAAAATGGGACGTTCCCACTTTTTTGTGTTTTGTAAGCGTTTACCCCCTCGATTTTCCGCCGGAGATGTTTATGGTCGTGCCGTGAATGTAACCACCGCGGTCTGAGGCCAGGAAACAAACAGTATTGGCCACTTCCGACAGCTTGCCGGTTCTGCCCAGCGGAATAGATGCTTTCTCGTAATCCGCCCTGAGCTGTTCAACCGTAATACCCCTCGTGTACGCCAGCGCGCGCTCGTACTCTCCCGACCTCAAAGCCGTCGCCTCCAGAATCCCCGGCGCCACACCCACAACCCTGATGTTGTATTTACCCAGTTCCTTAGCCCAGGATCTTGTCATTGAATAGATTGCGCCCTTGGTGCACGCGTAAACGCTCTGCCCCTCGGAACCTTCCAAACCAGATTCCGAAGCCATGTTGATGATCACCCCGCCTTTGCCGCTTTTCATCATTTCACGGGCTGCCGCCTGCGCGCATAGGAACATGCCTTTCTGGTTGATCGCTGTCACCTTGTCCCATATCTGTTCGGTCAGTTCTTCTTTCCCGTCAGGATCAACAAGAAGCCTTGGAATGAGTATTCCCGCGTTGTTGACCAGGATGTCTACGCGGCCAAACGCCTTCAATGTGGCCCTGATCATGCCGTCTACACTCTCTTTGCTCGTCACATCAACCCTCACAAAAATCTGCTCGCCGCCGAATTTCTTCTTCAACTCCTCGACAGCCTTCCTGCCGCCTTCCTCGTTCACGTCGGCAACCACAACCTTTGCGCCAATTTCGGCAAAACCTTCACAGCACGCCTTGCCGATTCCCGAAGCGCCGCCGGTAACAATCGCAACCTTTCCTTCCAATCCAAGCCAACTCATATTTCTCCCCCTTTCCCATGGTTTATGGTTCATGGTCGTAACTATTCAGGTTCAATGCCACGCGATGCCGCATGGCGTCGTGCCTGGATATCTGGCGTTCATCTATCGCCGTTGCAAGAACGGCTCCTACACCTTGAAAATGCCGTTGTAGGAGCCCATCTTAATGGGCGATCTGAGTAGTTACTCATGGTTAATGGCTGATGATTCCCCATCAACCACGTAAAGTGGCGTGGCCACCACGTGGCTTTACGCCATTGACCATGCCCCTAACTGTATCGCGAAGCCATGTCAATACTTTATATTCCCCCATATCCTCAAGCTTCTCTGCCTGCTCAAGATTCAATGGCGGCATTTTACCCACAGCCGCGAAAAAATCGTTCTTCTTGAACACATCGCCGCCAAACTCGGCTTCTACCTTTTCGCCAATGTACGAGAAGCCCGCGTATCTCAACAGTATGGTATGACCAACCATGATGCGCGCGCCGCGCAGAAAGATTTCTTTGTACGGACGCAGACCATCGCAATCAAGATCATCAACAAACGGGAGACCCAGTTTGTTCATTTCCGTGCCGATATTGATCGGTAGTCCCATGCTTTCAGCCATGTCTACTATAGCCGCCAGGTTCGCTGTCTTCACCGCGCGAGTCCTGGAATTAGAAATATTCCAGTTCCGGTCAGGTATGATATTCAGCGCGGCCGCCCCCTTCGCCTTCATGCACTCCAGCAGTGCCTGCCCGTCCTCTTCGCCTTCGCTCGTGCCGTCCAGCCAGGTGACCATTGGCACCGCACCGCAGGAAATCACCCGGTCAATAAACTCATCAGCCGGCGGAAATGTATCGACTGACGGCTGTTCGTAGCCGATCCCGCCACGCTTGACCAGTTTAACGCGTACCGCTTCCTCGAGCGCCGGCATGTCCTCCATCAAACCGGCTGTTTCTTCAAATGCTCTCCCAAGAATATTCGCCCAGAACCCGGCAAATGCTGCCGCGCGTTCGAACACCAATTTCGCCTTGTTGATATACGCGCTGACAATATGACGTTCTGTGGCCGACCCTGCAGGCGTTAGCGGCAGAACATCCTCTTCGTAATCAATGGCTATGTCCGGCACATGAGGGTTGATCCGCTTCACAAGCGCCACGTTGCGCGCCCGCGCCCTCTCGCGGTATTCGCCAAGACCTTTTGCCTGAGGTGACTCTTCCGGCAGTGCCCGCGCGAAACCCGCACCCATGATGTACGTCACGCCCTGCTCCCCGGGCGAAGTGATATCAACTTGCGCGTATTCCTTAAGATACACGCGTGTCTCGAGACTAACCGCCGTCCGCAGACCCAGCATAAGACCCGTGTGAATAAACTCCTCCAGCCCGTCCAACACGTCAAAGTCGCATAATCCTGCCGCGTAGAGTCCCACCTTGCGCGCCTCCCAAGCTATGCGCGAGGGCGAATAGTCTTCGGCATTGTAAGAAAAGAAGGAATGAAAATGCATGTTGACGTTCGTGCCCTCGGCCCCCACCGCGTCCCGGCACTCCGCCACAAGCCGGCTTAGCGCCTGCCGACGCACAAGGGGATCAAACGAATTCAGTTGTTCTTCCAGTTTTGCCTGATTACTCATCGCATCCCATTATCGCGCCACGGGGTGGCGCTCCTACACCGGGTTTACCGAACGTTTACGCTCCTGCTGTAGGAGCGCCACGTCGTTTACACCGCTTGCTCGCAAGCGGCCGGCTGCTCCATCAGCGCGGTCTTCCGATCTTTCTTAGTTGTATCAGTAACGCCATTCCATGCTGATCATCGCTTTTACCACCCCATCCCGATAATCGGCAACAAGATCCAATGCTTCCTTTGTCTGCTCAAGCGTAAAACGGTGCGTAATCATGAAATCCACATTGATCCGACCGCTCTCAATTAGGTCAATGGCCG
>Ga0066636_10001691_pt1 | contig 13752 bp, 12 predicted proteins | sample CryGeyCG2014_080_2_FD_62736 | JGI IMG/M metagenome (GOLD analysis project Ga0066636, IMG submission 62736) | Groundwater microbial communities from aquifer - Crystal Geyser CG07_land_8/20/14_0.80 | ecosystem: Environmental > Aquatic > Deep subsurface > Groundwater | place: USA: Utah: Grand...
TACTATTTTTGTCTTAAACAAAGCAAATGGCAGTTATCCACACCCCGCACTAACTTGGCACTACGCCAAAGGCGCAAAATAAAGAACACTTAATTTATTTTTTTATCTTACCCTAAAGATAGCATCCCTGATTTAAAATTATCGTATTAAGGTGCCAAGTTAGTGCGGGGCACAACCCGAAAACATTTTTTTCTAACGGGCAATTTCCATGGACCGCGTTTCCCGAATTACATTTACTTTTATTTCTCCGGGATATTTCAGTTCTTTTTCTATTTTATCCGCGATGGTTCGCGAGAGTTTAATCGCGCCTAAATCATCGATTTTTTCCGGTTTAACAAAAATCCGGATTTCTCTTCCCGCTTGAATGGCGTAAGTTTTTTCCACTTCCGGGAAGGAATTGGCCACATTTTCCAAATCACCCAGTCTTTTCAGATAATCTTCCAGAGTGTCTTTTCTGGCTCCCGGCCGGCTGGCGGAAATCGCGTCGGCGGCCGCGATAATCATTGATTCTTTGGTTTCAAATGGATAATCTTCGTGATGCGGTTTCATCGCGTCAATTATTTCTTTTCCCAAGCCGAATTTTTGCAAAATTTTAATGCCGATTTCCACATGCGTTCCTTGCACTTCATGATCGATTGATTTTCCAATATCATGGAGCAATCCCGCCTTTTTAGCCAAAGACACATCCGCTCCCAGTTCACTGGCTAAAGCTCCGGAAAGATGAGCCACTTCCAGAGAATGCAGCAGGGCGTTTTGGCCATAACTGGTCCGGTAGCGCAGGCGGCCTAAAATCTGAATTAATTTAGGATCCAGCCCGGCGACGCCGACGTCATAAGCCGCCGCTTCCCCGGCTTCTTTGATTTTATTGTTAATTTCATTTTTAGCGAATTCGTAAGATTCTTCAATCTTCGTCGGATGGATTCGGCCGTCCGCCACTAATTTTTCAATAGTTATGCGGGCTATTTCCCGGCGAATCGGATCGAAGCCGGAAATAACAATGGCTTCGGGAGTATCGTCCACGATAATTTCCACTCCGGTTAATTTTTCCAGAGCTTTGATATTCCGGCCTTCCCGGCCGATGATGCGGCCTTTCAGTTCGTCCGAAGTGATACTTACCGTGCTGGTCGTCACTTCGGCCGCGTGCGATCCGGCGTATTTCTGAATCGCTTGCGTCATAATGTCTTTAGCCCTTTTGTTAAGTTCATCCATTCCGTTTTGCTCCAAATCTCTGATTTTTTTGACCAACAGCTCCTTGCTTTCTTCTTCCGTTAATTGCAGCAGGACTTTTTTGGCGTTTTCTTTTGACAAACCGGCAATTTTTTCCAATCTTTTCAGTTCCTGCTTGCGGGCTTCTTCCGTTTCTTTTTTTATAGCCCTTATTTCTTCCACTTTCTTTTCTAAAATACCCCGCGCCCGTTCAATTTCTTCCGTTTTTTTATCCAGCAATTCTTCTCTTTTCCCCAAACGCTCTTCCGATCTGATTAGCTGGTTTTCTCTTTCTTGCTCCTTTTTTTTGACTTCTTCGAGAATATTAACCGCCTTGGATTTTGATTCCAGGATCATGTCTTTGGCCTTTTCATCGGCTTCTTCGACTATTTTAAGGGCTTTGCCTTCGGCCGTGCCCAGTTGTTTTTTAGCGACTGTCTGTCTGACATAGTAACCCAGAAGAGCTCCCCCGGAGAGAGCCAAAAAGACAATCAAAACTACCCAGAGATTCACTTCCATATTTTTTTTCGCTATTCAATTGATAAACTTTTAACATAGAGTCCCGATTAAATAATACAGCTATCAATGAAAAATGAGTTATTTCTTACTTTAAAATAGTATTACAATAAAGCCCTTTTGTCAAAAGAAGTTTAAAATGATAAAATAAAATCGGTTAAATTTAATTTAGTTTATCCTTATGTTTAAGCCGGTTGTTTTAGTTGTTCTTGATGGTTGGGGAATCGGAAAAAACACCAAGGGCAACGCTTTGCTTGAGGCTCGTCTTCCTACTATTGAAAAACTGAATAATTTTTATCCTTGCGTAGCCCTGCAAGCTTCCGGCATTTCGGTCGGACTTTTTTGGGGGGAATCGGGCAATTCCGAAGTCGGACATAAAACCCTGGGCGCCGGAAAAATTATCTACCAGGATTTGGCCCGCATTACCATGGATATCCAAAGCGGAAATTTTTTCAAAAACGCCGCGATTCTGGAAGCTGTCAATTGCGCCAAAAAAAACAACTCCGCCCTTCATTTAATGGGCTTGTTGAGCAGCGGCTGCATTCATTCCTACACCGACCATCTTCACGCTCTTTTAGAACTGGCTAAAAATGAAAAGCTGGAAAAAGTTTTCATTCATATTTTCACCGATGGCAGAGATTCCGCGCCTGATTCCGCCGTTGAAGCTGTGCAAAAACTGGAGGAGAAAATAAAACAACTGGGCGTGGGTAAAATAGTTTCGCTAGTCGGCCGGAATTTTTCCATGGACCGCAATAATAACTGGGAACGGGTTAAAAAAGCCTATGATCTTCTGACTAAGGGCGAAGGGGAAAAAATCAAAAATCCGGTAGATTATCTTCAAAAATCTTATGCTAAAAATATTTTTGACGAATATCTGGAACCGGCTATCATCGTGGAAGAAGACGGCGCTTTGCATACCGTTCAAAACAAAGATTCGGTGATTTTTTTCAACATTCGGGAAGATCGCGCCCGCGAGCTCACCAAATCTTTTGTTCTGCCCAATTTTGATAAATTTCCCAGAGAATATCTGAAAGATCTGAATTTTACCACGCTGATAAAATATGAAGACGATTTGCCGGTAAATATCGCTTATGAAACAGAGGATGTCAAAACTCCCCTGGGCAAGGTGCTTAGCCGGAATAATTTAAGGCAGCTCCGAATCGCTGAAACGGAAAAATTCGCCCATGTCACCTATTTTTTCAACGGCGGCAACGAAGAGGCTTTCCCCAAAGAAGACCGGGTGATCGTGCCTTCTTTCAAAGTCAGCCATTTTGAGGAAGTTCCTCAAATGAAAGCTAAAGAACTGACGGAAAAAACGATTGAAGCCATTAATAAGGAAGCCTATGATTTTATTTTAATCAATTACGCCAACGCCGACATTATCGGGCACACCGGCAATCTGGAAATCACCGTTAAGTCAGTTGAGGTTGTCGATGAATTTTTAGGCAAATTGATTACGGCTGTTTTGCTGAAAAACGGCTGCCTGCTTATTACCGCCGACCACGGCAACGCCGAGGAAATGCTCGATAATTTTACCGGAGAAAAAAGAACCGAACACACCACCAATCCGGTTCCTTTGTGGTTCATCACGCCGGAAAATCACCGAAAAACAACATCTCCCGGGAAAGAAGAAGTGAAAATAGTCGGACTTTTAAGCGACATCGCTCCGACTATTTTGGATCTATTCCAAATAGACAAGCCGGAAGAAATGACCGGTGAAAGCCTGCTGCCGATATTGAAATAATTTAAACTTTTAAAAAATCAGCCTTAACGTAAGATTCAGGAACGAATTCCGCCAAAACGAGCGTAAAAAAACTCCGCAGTCTTTTTTTGCGGAGCAAAAATTAGGAGTTTTAGCGAGTGAGGCGAGAATTCGCTCGCCTCGCTGAGTCGAAGCGGGTCTGAAACTGGAGTTGGGCTGAGAGTTCCCTGCCTACCGGCAGGCAGGTTTTTGTTACTTTTTCTTGCGGAAAGAAAAAGTAAGAATAATCATTTGATAATCTTATCCACAATTCCGTATTTCAAGGCTTCTTCCGCGCTCATAAAATAGTCGCGGTCGGCGTCTTTTTCTATTTTAGCGATTGTCTGACCGGTGTGTTTGGCCATAATTTCATTGAGCCGCTTTTTAATTTTGAGAATATGCCTGGCGTGGATATCAATATCCGTCGCCTGACCCTGCGCTCCGCCCATCACCTGGTGAATCAGCACTTCGCCGTTGGGTAAAATCAGCCGTTTGCCCTTTTCCCCGGCCGCTAAAAGCAAGGTGGCGGCGGAAGCGGCTACTCCGATGCAAATCGTCGAAATGTCGGCTTTCACGTATTGCATCGTGTCATAAATCGCCAAAGCGGAAGTCACTTGTCCGCCTTGAGAATTGATATACAGCTTGATGTCTTCTTTGTTGTTTTGCGAATCTAAAAACAGCAACTGGGCGATGACGCTATTGGCCGAAATATCATCAATCGGCCCGCCTAGAAAAATAATCCGGTCTTTGAGCAGTCGCGAATAAATATCATAGGCTCGCTCGCCATAACCGGTTTTTTCAATAACAGTGGGAATTAAATACTGACTTCTTATGTTTTTATCCATATTTATAATATTAATAGTTGCCATCCGCCTATGTCTTTGCGAGCCCCGAAGGGGCGTGGCAATCTAATTTTATTTATGATTAGATTCCTCGACCGGGCTCGGAATGACAAAGAATAAAGCTTATAACCTTCCCAGCAACTCAAATAATTTTTCGTTCTCCAGCACGCTTTTAGTATAGTTGTAAAACCGTTCCATATCAATACCTTCTTTTGCGTCCTGCGTTTTTTTGTAGTATTGCAGAGTCTTATTGGCTTCCGCTTCGATTTCTTCGGTTGCCACCTGGATTTCTTCCATGAGCGCCGCTTCTTTGAGCGCCAAAGCCGCTTTGATTCTTTTCTCGGCTTGGGGCTTCCAGTCTTTTTTCAAATCTTCGCGCGTTTTTTTAAGCTGTGAAAGATATTTTTCCAAATCCATTCCCATAGCCTTAATCTGTCCGGCTAATTCTTCTGTCATTTTTTCCGCCTCGCTTTCCACCAAAACATCCGGCAATTCCACTTCCAAATCTTCGGCTAAAGCTTCCACGTAATCGCTCCTGATTTTTTCTTCCCGCTTGTGCTTCTGCTCATGTTCCATATTTTCTCGAAGCTGTTTTTTAAGCGCGGTTAAATCGGCAAAATTTCCCAAAGATTGGGCAAAAGCATCGTTAATCTCCGGCACCTCCCTTTCTTGCACCAAGTTCATTTTAACTTTAAAGACAGCCGGTTGGCCGGCCAATTTTTTTTCATGATAATCGGCGGGAAAACTCAAAGTAAATTCTTTCTCCTCGCCTTCCGCCATTCCGATTAAATTATCTTCAAATCCGGGAATAAACAATCCCTGGCCGATAACCAGCGGATGATTTTTACTAGTTCCTTTTTCCAGCGCCCGGCCGTCCAACGCCACCGAAAAATCAATTTCCACATTGTCATTTTTCTTAGCCTCTCTTCTGACGGTCACTAATTTAACCCGGCTGTTGGCTAATTTTTCCAATTCCAGATCAATTTCCTTTTCTTCTATCGCGAAACTTTTACTTTTATTCCCGGCGTTTATTTGTTTAATCCGGGCTTTATATTTATGGCCTAATTTTCCTTTGGGCATCACCGCCACCGTCGCTTTATACCGTAAATCCTGGCCTTCCGCTATTTTTTCAATTTCCACTTCCGGAGCGCCAATCACTTCCAGTTTTTCTTTGACCACGAAATCAAGGTAGCTTTTCTCTACGGCTTTTTGGGAAGCGCTATTGAGCACCGCGCCTTTTCCCACTTTTTGTTCCACCAGATTTTGAGGCGCTTTGCCCGGCCGAAAACCGGGAATTTTAAATTCCTGCGAAATTTCTTTGACGGATTGGTCTATATATTTTTTCCAATCGTTCCAGGGAACGGTTATTTCAAATTCAATTCTGGATTTAGGTAAATTTTTCATAACAAAGATTAATTCAATTAGAGTTGTAATTATTTCAAAAATGTCTTTGCGAGCCCCAAAGGGGCGTGGCAATCTAATTTCAAAAATTCATTAGATTGCTTCGCGGAGTTTATACTCGTGCAACGGGTGCTCGCAATGACAATTAAAAAACTTGTGAATATTTTTTAGATTATAAATCCGGCAATCAGCAACGCGACAATGTTGATAATTTTAATCATCGGATTGATAGCCGGTCCGGCCGTGTCTTTATAGGGATCGCCGACCGTGTCGCCGGTCACCGCGGCTTTATGCGCCTCGGAACCTTTGCCGCCATAATGGCCTTCTTCAATATATTTTTTCGCGTTATCCCAGGCGCCGCCGCCGCTCGTCATGGAAATCGCCAGGAAAATTCCCGTAATAATCGTGCCGAGTAACAATCCTCCCAGAGCCTGCGGCCCCAGAAAAAAGCCGACCAGAATCGGAGAAAAAACTGCCAAAAGCGCCGGCAAAATCATTTCCCGAATGGCCGATTTTGTCACAATATCCACGCTGGTGGCGTAATCCGGCTTGGCTGTGCCTTCCATAATGCCTTTGATTTCCCTAAATTGGCGGCGCACTTCTTCCACTACCGAACTAGCCGCTTTGGAAACGGCGCGCATGCAAATTGACCCGAAAAGATAAGGAATCATCCCGCCGATCAGCAATCCGGCTACCACATAAACATTATCCAGTTTAAATTCCAAATTGACCGCGCCTTTTTCCGTTAATTCCTGGACATAGGAAGAAAAAAGCACGATGGAAGCTAATCCGGCCGAAGCAATGGCATAACCTTTGGTCACGGCTTTGGTCGTATTGCCGACCGCGTCCAAAGCGTCCGTCACTTTTCTCACATCCTGGCTCATGCCGGACATTTCCGCGATTCCGCCGGCATTGTCCGTAATCGGCCCGAAAGAATCAATGGCGACAATAATCCCCGCCAGCGACAACATACTCATCGCCGCAACCGCCACGCCATAAAGGCCGGCCAGAGAGAAAGAACCCATGATGCCCGCCACAATCACCACAATCGGCAAGGCGGTCGATTCCATGCTCATCGCCAGACCCATGATAATATTGGTTCCGTGTCCGGTTTTGGAAGAAGCGGCAATTTCCCGAACCGGACGAAATTTTTTCGAAGTATAATATTCCGTGATAACCACCATGGCGGCGGTAATGATAATCCCGATGACAGCCGCGCCATAAATATTCAAGAAGGCATAAATTCCGTTGTCAGCCATTAAACTTTTCGTCAGCGGATAAAAAGCGATAAGCGCGATTGCCGAAGAAGCGATTAATCCTTTATATAAAGCGCCCATAATACTGCCTTTGCCTAAACGCACGAAATAAATTCCTAGGATCGAAGCCGCGATAGAAACCGCGCCGATAGCCAAAGGATAAACCACGGCCAAAGAGAATCCGCTATCTGACGGAACGAAAGTCAGCGCGCCCAAAATCATGGCCGCGATCGCCGTCACCGCGTAAGTTTCAAAAAGATCGGCCGCCATGCCGGCGCAATCGCCGACATTGTCTCCGACATTATCGGCAATCACCGCCGGATTGCGCGGGTCGTCTTCCGGAATTCCAGCCTCTATTTTACCAACCAAATCAGCCCCCACATCGGCCGCTTTGGTAAAGATGCCGCCCCCCAGACGGGCGAAAACACTGATTAAACTGCCCCCGAATCCCACGCCAATCAAAGCTTTTAAGTTGCCGTCTGACAAGATATAAAATCCGGTCACCACTAAAAGTCCCAAGCCAATCACCAGCAATCCCGTTACCGCTCCGCCGCGAAAAGCTATGGACAGGGCTTTTTCCAAACCACTGGTCGCGGCTTGCGCCGTTTTCACGTTAGCGCGGACAGCCACATTCATTCCGATATAACCGGCCAAGGCCGAAGCGACCGCTCCCACTAAAAATCCCAGACTGGTGCTCAAACCCAGTGAAAAATATAAAATGACCGCGACAAAACCCGCGACGAACGCGACTGCTTTATATTGCCGGTTCAGATAGGCCTTGGCTCCTTCGCGGATCGCGTTGGAAATTTCCACCATTTTCCCTTCTCCCGAAGGAAATTGATTCACCCGATAAGCTAAGAAGAGAGCGTAGCCGATGGCCGCCAGAGAGGCAGCAATCGCGTAAAATTCTACTGACATAAATTTAAAAAATTAATTAATTATTCAAAAATACTTTTACTGAAATGCAAAGATTTTTTAAAATTATTTGTCCTTGTCTAAAATTTGTCATTGCGAAGGAGTTTCGCCTCGAAACGACTGCGGCAATCTAATTTTTAAAATTTATTAGATTGCTTCGCTTCGCTCGCAATGACATATACGATAAATACCAAGCTATTTTTTTTCAGCTGCCGTTACTTTTTTTGTTTTCTTTTTCGGTTTTTCTTCCACTTTTACCTCCGCCTTTTCTTCTACTGCCGCAGCTTCTTCCGGCTTAACCGGTTCTTCTGTTTCTTGTCCGCCGGCAGGCAGGTTTTCTTCCGCTACTTCGGCCGGCACTTCCTCCCCGTCCTGTCTGACTCCCAAAATATCAATTCTCCATTCCGTGAGTTTGGCCGCCAAGCGCACGTTTTGCCCGCGCTTGCCGATCGCCAGAGATAACTGATCTTCCGGCACGCTCACAGTGGCCTCTTTTTTATTTTCCCGCACATCCACTCTTAAAACTTTGGCGGGACTCAACGCAGCCGCGATGAATTTGGCGATATCGTCATTCCACAAAATAATATCGATTTTTTCTCCGCCCAATTCGTCAATAATGGCTTGCACGCGCGTGCCTTTCTGGCCGACGCAGGAACCGATGGGATCGATACCCTCTTCGTTGGAAGCCACCGCGATCTTGGTTCTTTCTCCGGCTTCCCGCGCGATGGCCTTAATTTCCACCACGCCGGAAAAAACTTCCGGAACTTCCAGTTCAAAAAGCTTCTTTACCATTTGCGGATGAATGCGGCTCAAGGTAATGCCGGGACCCTTGGATCCCGCCTCCACTTTGCCGATATAAACTTTCAATCTTTGGCCGATACGATAACTCTCTCTTTCCACTTGCTCGGAAGGAAAAAGCACGCCCGCGGATTTGCCCAGATCGATAATCACATTGCGGCCTTCCACTCTTTGCACCACGCCGCTCACGACTTCGCCTTCTTTGTCTTTGTATTCATCATACATCGTGTCCCGTTCCGCTTCGCGGATCCTTTGGATAATCACCTGCTTGGCCGTTTGCGCCGCCACCCGGCCGTAGTCGCTTTTGGCGTCTAATTTAATTTCGATAATCGCGCCGATTTTAGCGTCTTTTTGAATTTTCTTGGCTTCCGCCAGTGTAAAATCCCGTTCCGGATTGAAGCGCGGCAACCTTTCCTCGTCAAAAATCATTTCTTCTTTTACTTCCTCTTTTTTCTTTTTTTTATTTTCCCCGCCTGCATCCCGCTCAAGGCGGGAAGCATTGCGGGCAGGTTTTCCCTCAACTTCCGCCTCTTCTTCCACAGGAAATTCGCGCAAAGTTTCATCCACCACTTCTTTCACCAGATAAAATTCCGCTTCGCCGTTTTTCTCGTTGAAAACCGCCCGAATGTTCTGGCCTTTTTTGCCATAATCTTTTTTATAGGCCGCGGAGAGCGCCGCTTCAATGGTTTCGATTACCTTATCCCGGGCAATGCCCTTCTCTTCGCAAATTTGCGTTATGGCGCCGCCAAAATCAATGGTTTTGCCAGCGTCTTCTGAATTAAGTCCTTTTTTTCTTTTTGACATGTAAGTTTTAAATTTAATTTTTTATTATAATTAATTTGTCATTGCGAAGGAGATCCGCCTCGGAACGACTGCGGCAATCTAATTCTTAAATTTATTAGATTGCTTCGCTTCGCTCGCAATGACAATAATTGAACGGGTTTTCTAACAAAAAAGTCCGCTTGCGCGAACCTGCTTTCGGAAACTCCTTAACAAGCTAAGTCTAGCATCTAAACTGTTTTGTGTCAACAAATTATTAATTATCTATCAGCTTTTCTTTGCCGAAAGAAAAGCTACAAAACCTGCCTGCCGGCAGGCAGGGAATCCGCCAGCTGGCGGACCCAACTTCAGACTTAGACGAATTCTAGCCTCATTCGCTAAAACTCCTAATTTTTGCTCCGCAAAAAGATCGTGCGGAGTTTTTTAACGCTCATTTCGGCTGAATTCGTTCCTAAGTCTTATGTTAGGGCTGAAAAGTTTTAAATAAGGTCTTTTTAAATTTCACCCCAAATTTGAATGCCTTAAATAAGCCAAAAATCTAAAAATGCTTTTTATAACTGTTTTGGCAATTTTTACTTTATTTAAGCCAAAAATTCTCATAAAAGTTATTTATACGGTTGACCCCGTAGTAGATTTTCGGCTTTTATAATTATCGAAGGGCCGAAAATTCACTACGGGGTTGACTTTTTCCTCAAAATATGCTAGTATTTGTTGTTATTGGAATGGTCCAGTAATAGGCTGAAAATGGAGCCTTGGCTCCTTGAAAATTTAATACAATATTATTGCCGAAAGGCAGAAAGGAAGGCAGAAAATGGCTATGATATTATCAATTTTTTGTTCAATTCTCGGAGTAGGAATCACCCTATTTGTTCTAGGTTTTAGGATAATAAGGGAAAATGAAAACGGAGTGATAGTGCGACTGGGAAAACCAACAAGAGTTGTCCATTCAGGTTTAAGATGGACATTTTTTCCAATTGATCGAGTGGCTAGATTCACTACCCAATTAATTAACTTGGAATTCAGAGTAGCTGGGATAATAACTGAACAAGGAGAGTTTCCACCCAATTCGGGTATAAAATATGGTCAAGCCAATGTAGGAGTTGAACCCACGCTTTACTTTCGATGGCCAGAAGATAATAGTTTACTCCAAACAGTAAAAATCGTTGCCAATCCGGAGGATATTTCTTCCTTAAATAATTTATTTGAAGAAACAATTTTAAATGCTTTTCGATCAGCCGGAGGATGTGTCACTTGGAGAGAAATAGTCAGAGATAGGAAAGATTTCTCGGCTAAAGTTCTTAACAATCTTACAAACGATCTTTCAGATCCGATCAATCAGGCCTGCATTCCACATAACACAATTAACTTGGTAATTAAACATGTTAATCTCCCGGAGAAATTAGAAACCGCCATAACGGATCCAGAGATAGCTCGCTTGGAAAAAGAAGCGACTATAACTAGGGCGGAGGGAGAAAGAAAGAAGCGCATTCTCGAAGGAGAGGGCTTCGCGGATGCCCGAAAGCTTCTTTATAAAGCTATCGGGAAAGAACCAGAAAGCATCCAGAAGGAAGTTCTTCTCACCCTTCGCGAAATGGCACAAGGCACTTCCAACACAATCCTTTTTCAAATTCCCTCTCAAATAACTGATACACTGGGAGATGTTTTTGGGAAAGGCGACATCGCCGGAAATTTCACCAAGTTTTTCTCCGGGCTTAGCGATAAGAAGAAAAAGGAATTTTTTGATTGGCTTGAAGAAAAGATTGTTGGAGGAGGTAGAAAATGACGATATATATCGTTCCAACACTAGCAGTGTTGGTGATTGGGATTTTGATTTATTTTCGTTTTAGATCAAATATCCGGAAATCATCAATAACCGCGGCGTCAACAACTACCACGCTGGCATCTTCCACGCCGATTTCTCCGGGAAAGAATTGGCTATGGATTGTTTCCGGATTGGTTGCTATTGCAATCATTTTCGGAATTTATTTAAACCACCACAATGATGTGGTGGAAAAAAAGGAAATCGCCGCCAATGTTCCGGCCACCGGCGCCGTTCCCACTGAAAAGTGGAAACTCTGCTGGAAGAAGCCGGAAGGGCATCCCGGAAAAAATTCGCTTTGCGACTTCATACAAGTGGAATTCCTTGAGCAAGGGTTCCGCTTAAAAATAACCGCTCACACTTTTTTTCTCGTAGGTGAAAGGGTAGGAGAAAACACCTACGAGGGAAAATGGGAAAATGCCACCGGCGAGAAAGGTGACTTTTCCCTAGTGTTTTCTCCGGATTTTCTCCTGGCCACAGGCTGGGTAGAAGATTCGGATAGCCATGTGCATATTTACACATGGCTTACAAAATGGCTTACAAAATAACCAAACCCCCGGACGACTCGTTGAGTCGCCGGGGGTTTTTATTTTCCTGAAAATCACGGGTATGAACTCCGGGGGCAGGCTCTGAATTCAAATTCCGCTGCTTGTAGCGGGGTATTGACCCTCCGCTTTCGGCGGGATTGTTCGACTAACAAATTTTTATTCACTGCGTTCTAAAAATTTGAGTCTCACGAATAAAAAATCTCAAAACTCAAAAAGTTTTGAGATCTTTTTATTTCTAAAATAATCAGAAGCTTGATCCGCCTTTAATCAGAGTATCCAGCGCTTTAACGATCACAAATGAAGCCAAAACTACCACGATTCCAACTAAGCAATAAGTCATATATTTCTTGGCTTTGGTGATCATCTCGTCATTGCCGGCGGAAATCAGATATATAATGCCGGAAACCACAAGACCGATCAGCGCGATTATGCCAACGACACCCAAGAGCCAAGTCAGGAATTTTTCTAGAATGGTTTCTATTTTTGTATCAGCTAACCCGCTTTCTTTCACCGCTGTAAGATCCACTCCGGATCCCGCCGCTTCATATAACGGCAAATCTTCTGCTTGAGCTTTCGGCAGAATGAAAAACACGCCAATTAAAAAAACCAATAACATTGCGTATAAAATCTTTTTTTTATTCCCTATATTCATAAACTTTTAAAAATATCTTTTGTTTTTACTTTCACGAAAGTAACCCTTGCCACATATTAAACAGACGTAAAAGGGGATGAAGATGGAGGCGCGCTCCCTCCGGCGTTTAATATCGTATCTATGGCTTTAACAACCACATAAGAAGCCAAGGCGACAGTTATTCCTACTAAACAATACAGCATATATTTTTTGGCTTTGGTGATCATCTCGTCGTTGCCGGCGGAAATCAGATATATAATGCCGGAAACCACAAAACCGATCAGCGCGATTACGCCGACAACACCCAAAAGCCAGTTTAATAAATTGGTCAGAATTTCTTCAATTTTTTTTTCAGAAAGTCCCGTCTTGGGAAACTTTACACCTTCCGCCGCGTAAGCCACCGGGAAAGAAAAACCTATTACCGTAAAAATTATCAACGCTCCCAGCAACCAAAATAATATCTTTCTATTTTTCATATTCATAAATTTTTAAAACGGGGTTGGGCTGGTGGCGCTCAACATTAAATCGGCCGCTTGGATAATCACATAACCGGAAAGCCCCACAATCACTCCTACGATGGAATACAGCATATATTTCTTGGCTTTGGTAATCATCTCGTCGTTGCCGGCGGAAACCAGATACATAATGCCGGAAACCACGAACGCGCCGACGGAAATCACCCAAAAGGCCGTCAGAAGCCATGCGACAATATTAGTAATTATTTGTGAAACGGTCGCTCCGGGAAGTTTAAAAGAATCAAGAGACTTGACATTCCATTTCGCGTTCGCTTTGGCCAAACCCAAAAACAGCAAGAAAGAAACTAGAACCGCCCCCCGGAGGATTATTTTTCTTCTTTTTTCCATTTTTTAATCCTAATCCATTAGCGCTTTAGAAAGTCGTATTGCTCCCTCCCAGCATCCATTTAGCCGCCTGAAGAATCACATACCCCATCAGCCCCACAACCACTCCCACGATGGAATACAACATGTATTTCTTGGCTTTGGTGATCATTTCGTCGTTGCCGGCCGACACCAGATACATAATGCCGGAAACCACGAAACCGATGATTCCGAAAAAAGCAAAAATTCCCAGAAGCCAATAAACCACATTTTTGATTATATCGTGAATACTGCCGGCAGGCAGTCCCATCGAACTGTCACCAATGCTGAAAGTGAAATCAAACTTAGTGCTTTGGGCACCGGCTCCCGCGGGAAAAATCAAAACCAGGATTACCAATGCCAGGAATATTTTTTTTATTTGAGACATTTTTTATAATTTAAACCTCTGCTGTTAAAAATT
>Ga0066636_10001692_pt1 | contig 13752 bp, 12 predicted proteins | sample CryGeyCG2014_080_2_FD_62736 | JGI IMG/M metagenome (GOLD analysis project Ga0066636, IMG submission 62736) | Groundwater microbial communities from aquifer - Crystal Geyser CG07_land_8/20/14_0.80 | ecosystem: Environmental > Aquatic > Deep subsurface > Groundwater | place: USA: Utah: Grand...
TATTCATGGAAGTTTGAAGGGAGATGGTAGATTCTTAAGCTGAAAAGTTCCTTTTAAACTTGTATGTGCTTGAAAAGCTTGTTTATTTTTCAAATGTGACAATGTCAAGTTATTATCAAGAAGCCAACAAAAGTTTCTTAAAGGAGGTGATATTCATGGAAGTTTGAAGGGAGATGGTAGATTCTTAAGCTGAAAAGTTCCTTTTAAACTTGTGTGTGCTTGAAAAGCTCGTTTATTTTTCAAATGTGACAATGTCAAGGTAAATAATCTTTCATAGCGATGTCAAGCATCACTCTCTTCGCAGCCTGGTAGCGCACCTGAATGGGGTTCAGGTGGTCGGAGGTTCAAATCCTCTCACCCCGACTTTATATGGTAGAGACAGCTTAATAACAGCCTGAATGAATTTTGGAATGGGTGGAAATGGATATTTACCTTCCCTTAAACACTGGCTCCCTTTTTTCTAAAAAAGCTTTGAACCCTTCCATGAAATCTTCGCTATTCCGGCATACTTCCAGGGCGTAGCTCTCATAATCCAAAGCCTGGCTCAGGTCCATTTTATAAAAGTTTTGCAGACCCCTTTTGGTAAGGGCGATGGGAACGAAAGCATTGTTGGCTATCTTTTTTGCTAATTCATAAGTATATGGCATTAACTCTTCCTGAGACACCACATGGTTCACTAGACCGATGCGCAAAGCCTCCTGAGCATCAATTAAATCTCCCGCGAAAAGCAACTCTGCCGCCTTGCCATAACCTACTAATCTAGGTAAAAAGTGTATCCCGCCCCAGTCAGGGAAAGCTCCCCGCCGGATAAATACCTGACCGAACCTGGCTTTTTCACTGGCAATCCTGATATCGCAACACAAGGCTAAGTTGCAACCCCCACCTGCAGCCACGCCGTTAACTGCGGCTATAAATGGTTTCTCCACGGAGTTAATAGTAAGGACTATTTTTTGGAAGATATATCTTTCGGTAGGAGTAGTTTTGGAGACGGCCTGAGTAGTACCCGAAACAAACTCCTCTACATCCCCTCCCGAACAAAAAGCTTTACCAGCACCGGTAATTACAATCACATGCACCTCCGCATCCATGCTAGCATCCTCTACCGCTTCTAGAAGCTCCTCTCTCATCCTTCCGGCAAAGGAATTGTATTTTTCCGGTCGGTTGAGGGTAATGGTGGCTATTTTATCTTTTTTATCTAGCAAAACATGTTCCCATTTCATTCGACATCTCCTTTAAAAAGCGAATAAGGCTGGAAGGAAAGCAATCGTGCTCTCTCCATCATCTCGGGAAATATCTCTACAATGCTTTTAATCTCCGAGCACAATCCGGCAGCCTGCCCACACGGCACAAGGATGCTATCTTGGTCTCCTCGTGATTGAACATACATCCCATCAGCGACGCCATTGAGGCTTTTATCCTCCTGGGTCTGGCTAATCATCTCGGCAGCCTTGCTCCTCAAAACACGCACGGGCATCATCTTTTCCTTCCCAAGCACAACGGTAGCCTCACATTTTGCCTCCAGGATAAGCTGTTTGACGAAATCAGAAACTGGGCATTCCTTGGTAGCCAGGAAGCGCGTTCCCACCTCCACACCTTCAGCGCCTAGAACTAAAGCGGCCAATAGACCTCTAGCATCAGCGATACCACCTGCTGCCACTATTGGTATTTTCAGTGCATTAGCTAACTGGGGTACGAGACAAAAAGTGGTAACATCCGTTCGCCCTATATGCCCCCCAGCCTCATACCCTGTGGCAATGACCCCATCCACCCCCGCTGCCTCGGCTTTCAAAGCCATTTGCAGTGTCGAAACCTTATGCAGGATTTTGAGTTCTGCCTTTTTAACCCGATCCATCACTTTGGCAGGGTCGGTGCCCGAGGTAGTTATCGTTTTAATCCCCATTTCAATAGCGATCTCCAGAGCTTCCAAGGCATTGGGACGATGTAGGGGGATATTGACCCCAAAGGGGCGAGTGGTTAGCTCTTGAGCTTTTTCCACTTCCGCTTGTAATTGCTGTGACGAAAGGCCGGAAGCTGCAATTTGTCCAAAACCTCCGCTATTGGATACAGCCGCGGCCACTTCACCCAGGGTAATTAAGCGCATAGGGCCTTGTAAAAGAGGATAAGGTGTCCCGAGTATTTGGGTAATCCGATTCTTCATTGCTTGGTTTTTCTTAAACTAAACTGTAGTTTCCTTGTTTATTCTGCTCCCCATTTGCGTGCTACACTCTTGCGAATGTAATCAGCTATTTCACTAATCGCAGTTCCCGGGCCAAAAATCTCACTAATTCCTTTCTCTTTAAGGAAAGGAATATCCTCCGGAGGAATAATTCCGCCACCAATCAACAAAACATCTTCTACTCCCTTTTCCCTTAATAACTCTACTATTTTGGGAAAGAGATATTTGTGGGCACCGGAAAGACAGCTTAAACCTAATACATCTACATCTTCCTGTATAGCTGCCTGAACTATTTTCTCCGGACTTTGCCTTATCCCGGTATAAATAGTTTCCATGCCTTCATCCCGCAGTCCCAATGTGAGCACCTTAGCACCTTGGTCATGCCCATCAAGTCCTGGCTTAGCCATCAATACCCTGATTTTCCTTTTCTCATTCATAGAATCCTCCTCTTGTGGACTATAAACCGTAATTTAGAATGTTCCTCCTTGATATTCCCCAAAGACCTCTCTCAAAACATCACACATTTCTTCCTCTGTAACATAGGCCTTAGCGCATTCTATAAAGTGAGGAATAAGATTCTCATCTTCTTTCTTGGCTTTCTCTTTTAGTTCTCCTAATAACCGAGCCACAGCACCATTATCTCGCTTGCCCTTCACCTCCTTGAGATTGCGGATTTGTTTTTCCTCTGCTTCCTCCCTTCTCTTGGGGTCATAGGGATATGGTACTGACCTGTTAATCTCCACCTCTATCTCGCTTTCCCCTGCAAAGCAATTGACTCCCACCCTTAGTAGCTCGCCACTTCCCAGCTTCTTCTGGCGTTCGTAGGCACCTTTAGCCAGTTCACGCTGGACATAGCCGTTCTCAATAGCAGCTACTATTCCACCCATGGATTCCACCTTCTCCAATTCCTTCCATCCTGCCTCCTCAATCTCGTCGGTCAAATGCTCCACATAGTAAGAACCTGCCAGAGGGTCGCTAACCGCAGTCAACTTAGCTTCGTACTGTAGAATCCTGCTGGCATCCTCAGATAGCTGGGAAGCTTCCAGGCTCCATCCCAACCCCAAAGCTTCATCATAGGGTGGGTAGCAAGCTGGCGGTCCTCCACAGAGAGCTGAAGCCATGCCACCTACCACTGAACGAGTCAGGTTATTAAGTGGACGCTGTTTGGTGCAGTTATAAAACCCCATGTGAGTAGACCCTGGCTGGCGCAGGAGGGAGCTCCTTTCATTTTTGGCGCCAAACTTCTCTTTTATTATCTTAGCCCACATTCTTCGAGCTGCTCTCTGAAAGGCTATTTCCTGGAAAAATTCCATGTCTCCGCCAAAGGCATTAACGCTAAACCTGGGGACAAAGGAATCAACCTCCAAGCCAGCGTTAACGCCTTCCTGCAAGTAGGCTTCCAGTATAGCCATGCTCCAACCCAGATCTTGTTCTCTAGTAGCTCCTGCCTCTCTCATATGGTAGCCGCCAATGCTGGTTATGTTTATACGTGGGCAATACTTGGTAAAGAATACTATACTATCGCGCATCATCCTCATGGATGGTCTGGGAGGAAAGATATAGGTGCCACGAGCAATGAATTCTTTCAGAATATCATTCTGAGGGGTAGCTACCAATTTATCCAGGGAAATTCCCCTTTTCTCCGCCAGAGCGAAATACATCGCCATAAGGATATTAGCCGGAGCATTGATGGTTATGTTAGTGGCAATTCTATCCAGATCCATCTCCCCCTGAAAGGGCTCAAAGAGCACTTCGAAATCCCTCAGGGTATCAATGGCTACGCCAGTCTTGCCAGCCTCCCCACGAACTACGGGGTTATCTGAGTCATAACCGCATTGGGTGGGTAGGTCAAGAGCCAGGTTTGGTCCCGACCTCTGTCCTCGCTTCTGCATCTCCTTATAATAATCCCGGCAATCCTCTGGCGTGCCGTAACCGGAATAAGTTGATGCCCTTCTTAATCCAGGAGCCACTTGCACTCCCCTCCTGGGCGCTGGTATGTAGGGGTAGGTGGCATAAGTGCCGGCAGTAAAAGGATACCGTCCAGGGAAACCAACCTTATCCAGAAAATCGAAATCAGGAATATCTGCTGGGGTATAGAATTTAGTCGGAGATTCCTTGAATGCGAATCTCTCCAGGGATGGCTTTAGAACTCGCTCTTCCCACTCCTTTCTCTTTTCTCTTATCTCCTCTAGATTGTTCCCCACTTTTGCCTCCTCTATTTCTGTTTACTAATTAAGCCCCAAATTGTTTTTCAATCATAAATTGTAGCACAGGGTAAAATTTCTACGGGCACTCCTGTTTTCCTTTCTATGTCAAGATAAACTCTGCCTGTGAGGTCCCTTCCCCACCCATTTAGATTAAAAGGTGAAGAAGGAATCACTACTAAGTCTGGCTTATCTTCTTTTCTCATTATACATTCATTAATACAATCAATAAAGTCCTGCACCACTAGCAAATCCCCCATAAATATATTGCCGCCAAAGAAGCGATTCTGGGGGACTTCAATATCAATCTTAATTTGGCTATCGCCGAAGAAATGCGATTCGCTAAGGCACTGCTCTAGTGTAGGTTTCACCAGAGCTGAAGAGAGGAAAAGGACTCGCTTTGCCTCGTGTGCTTGTATGATTTGTCTTAGTTCTTCTATATAGCTCATCCTGAGTCCTGTACCCCTAAATATAATCCCCAGGTGAGTATCTATTTCCTTGGAGTAAGGATAAGAATAATTTGTTAGGTCTAGATTCGTCTCCCATTTTTGAGAATTTCTTTGCACAGCGATAGTAATCTCATTTATTTGGCTCTGGTTAAGCATATAGAGGATATCACGAGCTTGTGGCCTGTTGCAAATAGAAAAATTATTTATCTTTAAAACTAGGTCTCCCTTCGTTAAACCGCCAAGATGAGCAGGAGAATTCTTCACTAACCCTATTATTTGAGCCGAATTTTTATGACCCTGGTAAAGATTCTCCTCATACAGTGTGGGCATGGCGATTATTGGGCAATCACAAATTTCCCTTAGTTCTCTGACCCGGGAAATAATCGCCTTCCAGACTTCGTCAAGGTCAAAAAGCTTGGTCGATGAGAAATACTTGGAATATCCCGGCAGGTTGACCTCAATGATATGCGTTTCATGCCTGGCGGCATAAGCCGCCGTAGAAGAAAGGTCTTCTAGCATCTCATCTATTGTTTCTACAGGCCATGGTACGATTACCGTGGCATAGGGTATGCCATGCTGTCTGAGCAGGGGCAAGGCGTTAATAGCTATCTCTGGTTTCGAATCTTTCATTAACCTCTGGCGTCGTTGTGGCGATGAGCTGTTCAGAGAAAGATAGGGATAGATTGGCTTGAGTTTAGCCAATTCAGCAACTACTTCGGGAGTTAGATTGCTGCCATTGGTAGTTATCCTGAAGGGCTGAGAGGTTTTTTCTCTAAGCAAACGCAGCACTTCCAGAAAGTAGGGATGTGTTGTCACCTCGTAAACCGTGTCTAAACTGGCAAATAAAGCACTCCTTGCTTGAGGTGAAAAATACTTTATTCTGCTTTTCATTTCCTCAAATTCTTCTTCAGCAGAACTGTTCAGATTGTTGGCCGTTACCACGGAAGGAGGAATCCCTCTATTACAGCAAAAGACGCAGTTGCAATTGCAATGCCTTCCAGCATAATCAAAAACTTCACCTGGGTCACCTGAGCTTGGCACCAGCCAATCCTGAAGATCCCTTAGCCGGAAACCATCTACCTCCATTATCTGGCCGTCCCTTTCTAACTCAACTAGAGGCAGGAGCGCTTCAAGCAAATTCTTAATCAAGTCTATCCGGGGCTCATAAAAAGCAACATTCCTGGCATTCTGATATCCTGAACTTGTTTCAGGATTAGCATTGGCATTCAAAGCGATATTCTGTTTCCTCTCCATGGCATCAGAATCAGAATTGTTTTGCTCCTGGCTCATAGCTGACGTTAAACTAAGTTCAGGGAATATTTCATAGTTCCTCTGTTTGTCCATCAGCCACCTGAAGCCATCGATGTTCACATCTCTGCCTGCTTTTAAGGGCACAATTATGCCGAGTAAGCTCTCAAGAATCCGTCTTACTAGCTCAGTGGGACAGTGGTGGTATACTTGCCTTCCCGCTGATTCTAAATCTAATTTGTACCGAAAAATATAATTATCGGGCATATCATCCTTAGCTAAATTACACCTGTCGGGTGAAATTCAGCAATTTCCTCCGTGCTATATCCCAGGCTTCGGAGGATATCCTCAGTATCCTGACCTGGCGATGGAGGGGGAGTTCTAATATCGGCTGGTGTTTGTGAAAACTTCGCCGGGAAAGCAACTTGCTTGATTTGTCCTATGCCGGGATAATTTAGCTCTTGAATAAGTCCACGGTAGTTAAAATGTGGGTCATCAAAAGCCTCATTGATCTCATTGACTGGGCTAAAGGCAATCTCCTTGTTGCTAAGTATTTCATTCCATTCGTCTCTAGTTTTACTAAGCATCAACTCCTCTAGAGTGGTATGTAGCTCTTTCCAGTTTTCCCTTCGTTTTGAGTTGTTGGAGAAATGTTCATCCTTGACCAAATCAGGACGACCGACAGCATCACAAAAATTACGCCACAATCCATCATCAACTAGGGCGAGAACGATTCTCTTGCCATCTTTGGTAGGAAACACATCTGATGCTGCCGAGATATGTCCCCATTCCTCTATTCCTGGGAGTGTGCCTTTAAGCATATACTCAGCCGCTCTAACTGAGGCCCAAGAAAAGAGGACGTCAGCAGCTCCCACGTCTATGAATTGCCCACGCCCTATCTTGGGCCGTACCAGTAGCGCCGCCAATATCGTGGCAAAGGCGAATACATTGCTGGATAAAGTAGCTAAGGCGATTCCAGGTTTAGAAGGTAATTCAACAAGACTGCCAGGAATACCCAATACTCCGGAAATGCCTAAACAATCAACATCGTGGCTGGGACGGTCTCGATAAGGACCATCCTGCCCATATCCCGTAAGAGAACAATAGACTATGTTGCTGTTAATTCTTTCTACAGTTTCATAATCGATACCTAAACGCTTTGCTGCGTCAGGAAGATAAGTCGAAACAATAACATCTGATTGCTTCGCTAATCTAGCAAATATCTCCTGTCCCCTCTCTGTTCTGAGGTTTAGGGTAATGCTTTTTTTGTTACGTCCCGTAGGTATCAAAATTTCTTGCTGTAGCTGAATTAGCTCCGGCGGCATTCTTGTACGATCTATTCTTATCACCTCAGCTCCCATGTCACCTAATAACAGGCTGCAATAGGAACCATTCAACCGAAAGGAAAAATCGATAACCCTTACTCCTTCCAGTACCCTAACCATAATATCACCTCCTTACCCTGAAACATCTTATTTCCCTTTAAATTCGGGCTTGCGCCTCTCAGAAAAAGCTTCTAATCCCTCTTTGGCATCCTCAGTTTGCCAGCTAGATTCTATGATAGTTTCCAATTCTGTTTCAATTTCTGGGCTCAGTTTTTGATAGCTAATAAGCCTCTCGATAATGAATTTCGTCCCCGATACAGCTAAAGGTGCGTTTTGGGCAATCTCCTGAGCTAGCGAATATGTGGTGACGGGAAGCTTATCATCAGGGACAACCCAATTTACCAACCCCATCTCCTTAGCAAGCTTTGCTGTGATAAACCTTCCGGTTAGAAATAATTCCTTAGTATTGCTTACACCGATAAGATTGATGAAGCGTTGAAGGGATTTATAATAGTGTACCCAGCCAAACTTAACCGGATTTATTCCTATTTGCGCTGACTCAGCGGCTATTCTGAAGTCGCAAAAAGCGGCAAGGTCACACCCAGCACCAAGTGCATATCCATAAATCATAGCGATAACGGGGCAAGGACAGTTGATAATGCTATCCACAGCGTCTCGGAAGGGCTTCTCTTGGCTTTCCTCTCCCAGCCTGATGTCAAGATCCATCCCGGAGCAAAAAGCCTTTTCTCCCGCACCGCGAAGAATTACCACTCTAGTATCCCGGTTTTCCTTCAAACCATCCAGTATGGTTCTCAATCCAAGTAGCAGGTCAAAATTTAGGGCATTTCTTCGCTCCGGACGATTAATAGAGAGTGTCAAAATATGATTTTTCTCCTCTGAGAGGAGCAGTTCTTCGGCCATCAGCCTACCATTTCAAGCTCATAAAGGAATATTACCATGCCGCTTGGGCTGTCGGATAACCTTCTTATTCTGCAAGGCTTGGAGCGTTCTTATTAATAACCGCCTGGTTTCTTTAGGCTCAATAACATCATCCAGGTATGGATTAACAGATGCCTCGAAAAGAGGATTAGCATATTTGTCTCGATATTCCTTCACCTTTTCTGCTTTATATTTTACGGGATCCTCTGCCTCAGCTATCTCTTTGGAGTAAAAAAGGTCCACTGACTGCTCCGCTCCTAGCACACCAGCCTCTGCTGTTGGCCAGTAAAAGGTGAAATCCGTCTTGAAACCAGGAATCGTACCCATACCCAGGTTCCCCCCTCCATAGGCTTTGCGTAATACCACGGCAATTCGAGGAACAACAGCTTCACAAAGGGCGTAAAGCACTTTAGCTCCATGGCGAATTATTCCAGCATGTTCCTGATATGAGCCAGGCATATAAGCTGAGGTGTCCACTAACATAATTATAGGTATATTAAAAGCATCGCAAAATCTCATAAATCTGGCTTGTTTATCTGAGCTATCAATAGTCAAACTTCCGGCACGCGCCATTGATTGGTTAGCGACAAAACCTGCTGACCGCCCAGCCAAGCGGGCAAAACCGACAACCATTTCGGGGGCAAACTCCGCCTTCACCTCAAAGAAATCCCCATTGTCAGCCAGACGAGCGATCACCTTACGCACATCGTAACTTTTCCGACCGTCAGCAGGCACTATTTCAGCCAGACCCTCGTCTATTCGCCCAGGGTCATCCCCGGTGTCAATTACTGGTGGTTTTTCCTCATTATTGGAAGGTAAAAAAGACAGCAATTTTCTAATCGTGCGGAAGCATTCCTCCTCGCTTTTCACCCTGAAATCGGCAACGCCGGAAACCCTGGCGTGAACCTTAGCTCCCCCCAATTCTTCCATGGTAATCTCCTCCCCCATTACTGATTTCACAATGCGAGGACCGGTGATAAACATTTGGCTGATCCCGTCTACCATGAACACAAAGTCGGTTAGGGCAGGAGAATAGACGGAGATACCAGCACAGGCGCCCAAGATGGCGGAGATTTGGGGCACTACCCCTGAAGCTTCGGTATTGGGGAAGAAGACAGAACCTCCATGTTTTTCCGAAAGCATATCTCCCAGAGCACCACCTCCTTCCTCCAGTCTCACTACTCTAGCCCCGGGTGAATCATGTAAGCCGATCAAAGGAACCCCCATCTCTAAAGCTCTCTCTATGGTGCGGTACATCTTGTAACCATGCAGAAAACCTATTGAGCCTCCTAATATCGTAGGGTCTTGAGAGTAAACGCATACGGCTCTCCCATCTGCGGTTCCATATCCACATATGATGCCCTCTGTAGGTAATCCTTTATTATGCCCAACCAGCATGTCCCATTCGACAAAACTGCCCGGGTCAAGCAAGAGGTTTACCCTTTCTCTGGCAGTTAGCTTTCCCCGTTGGTGTACTTTTTCAATTTTTTCCTTCCCTCCTCCCAACATCGCCGTAGTCTTTACTTCCCTGAGTTTTTCAATTCTTTGGCTCATTTCTGCCATTTAAACCCTCCTACTGAGACAGGGATAGAGGCAGAGACAGAGAGTTCTCTATCTCTATCTCTGTCTATTTTCCTATAAAGACAGGGGTCTCTTTGTTTCGTAGGGCTCTTACCCCTTCCCTGTGATCTCGAGAAACTAAAGTTATCGATTCGCATACGGCGGCCTCCCTCAGCGCACTCTCTAGATCCATGCCCAAACCTTTATAGGCCTGGGCCTTCATCAAGCGCAAAGCAATGGCTGGACCTGCGGCAATTTTACGGGCTAAAGCCATCGTTGTCTGTTTCAGCTCCTCCCTACCCACTATTTTATTGAGAATGCCTATTCTTAAAGCCTCCTCAGCTTCGACGGCATCGCCAGTAAATAATAACTCTAAAGCCTTTCCCATCCCCATAATCCTGGGGTATAGCCAGGTAGCTCCAAACCCTGGAAATAGTCCTATTTTTACGAATCCACACATGAAGCGGGAATCTTCACACCCGATACGGATATCACAAGCTAACGCCAGATCGAACCCTGCTCCCACACACACGCCATTAACCATTGCGACATTGGGCTTCTCCATTCGTTGTAGTCCCAGGACTACTTTCTGAGCACTCTTAAAAACAAATGACCGGCGCATCTCTTCCACCGAGAGTTCACTTAGTTCCTGTTCCTCCGCTCCGCCAGGCATAAGGTCCACATCTGCCCCAGCACAAAAAGCCTTTCCTTCTCCTGTTAGAACTGCTACACGTATTTCATCATCCTCAGCTATATCTTTTATAGCCTCAGCCAGTTCTCCCATCATTTTCCGGCTAAGGGCATTCCTTCTATCGGGACGGTTAAGGATAATTTGCCCAATGTGCTCTTCCTTTTTCAAAATAATAGTCTCATAATCCATGGACTTCTCCTTTAGAATTACTTGATGTGCCTAAAATTATATTTTCCGAGCTATTTCAGCACCTTCCCTAATTGCCCACATAGCATCCCGAGGCTGCACACAATCTCCGATAACATAAACTTTAGGAACCATCCCTTTTAAAGTCTCAATTAGTTGCTTTTCAGGCTTTACACCTACTGCCAGAACCACAGTATCAGCTTTTAGAAAAACAAGGTCACCTTCATAAGCGATATAAACTCCCGCGTCTCTAATTTCTACCACAGGGGAATTGGCAAATAATTGTACTCCTTAATCCGCCCACTTCAGAGGCTGCAATGCCCAGCGCCATCCTGGTTTGATTCATGTTGAGTTTCAGCAGTTTAGCGCTAGCTGTTACCGCTTCCATGGTGCCGAGAGTACCAGTGGCATGCCAGCCCCTGGTATAATGACTTGGATTAAGTGCCCGCCCTAGACTGGCTCCGGCCTCAAATCCCGTGATGTAAGCTTCTATAACCTGTTTCCCCGAAGCTTTACTCTGTTCGCCCAAAGCCAATATAGCGGGCAAAAGTGGAGGACTGGGATGACCGTAAAGAATCAGGCTCATATCGTCGTAATCCTCAGCATGAGCCATGATTCCGTTGGCTAAAGCAGCCAGAGCCGGGGCAGTTTTTCTTCCTTGTCCTATTATGCCAGCCACTGGTTTAGCTGCTATCTCCATGACAAATTCAGCGATTATCTTACCTATTGGTTGCACCGCCCCCAAAAGTGCACACCCGACGCAATCCATTATAGCCTGCTTGGCTATTTTGACGGCTTCACGAGGCATTTTCTCTATGCTGCTATCTACAATAAACTGACTTATCTTCTCTGTGATTGGCATCTTACCCTTAATTCTTTTCTCCATACTTAGCCTCCTCTGTGAGCTTCTTAAAGGGCTACAGCTTGATATTCGCCAAAGACCTCCCTTAGGACATCACACATCTCTTGCTCAGTAACATAGGTTTTGGCACATTCTATGAAGTGAGGAATCAGGTTCTCCTGTTCATTTTTAGCCTTCTCTTTTAACTCTTTCAGCAGTTGAGTCACCGCCCGATTATCCCTGGTTCTCTTGACTTCAGCAAGATTAACAATTTGTCTCTCCTCGGCTTCCTCCCTCTTAATTGGGTCATAAGGATACGGTACTACACTTCTGACAGTCACCTCCAATTCGCTCTCCCCCACAAAACAATTAACCCCTACTTTCAAGTCTTCCCCCTGTTCTATCCTTTGCTGGCGCTCGTAAGCGTCTCTAGCCACTTCACGCTGCACATAGCCATTCTCGATAGCGACTACCGCTCCTCCCATAGCCTCTATCCTGTCCAATTCCTTCCAAGCTGCGTCTTCAATTTCATTGGTCAAAGATTCCATATAATAAGAGCCAGCCAGAGGGTCAAGCACTTCCTTCAGCTTAGCTTCGTATTGTAGGATCCTGGTAGCATCCTCAGATAATTGGGAGGCTTCTAAACTCCAGCCTAGCCCTAAAGGCTCATCATAAGGGGGAAAGGCATTCGGAGGCCCACCGCCAAGAGCTGACATAATGCCCCCCACTACCGAACGGGTTAAGTTATTAAGAGGGCGCTGAGCTGTGGTATTACGCAATCCCATGTGAGCTCCTATGGGACAGCGAAGGAGCATGCTCCTGGGATTTTTAGCCCTAAATCTCTCCTTTAGTATCCTGGCCCACATCCTTCTTGCCGCCCTCTGGAAGGCTATTTCCTTGAAGAACTCCATGCTTCCTCCAAAGCCGTTAACGCTAAACCTGGGGGCAAAGGAATCTACATCTAACCCGGCATCTACACCAGCCTGAAGATAAGCAATAAGTATTGCCATGCTAAAGGCCAGCTCTTTCTCCCGACTAAGCCCCGCCTCCCTCATGTGATAGCCACCAATGCTGGTGATATTCACCCCGGGCGCATATTTAGTAAAAAAAACTAAGCTATCCCGGAACATCCTCATCGATGGTTTGGGAGGAAAGATATAAGTGCCCCGACCCACAAATTCCTTCAATATGTCATTTTGGGGGGTAGCCGTCAGCTTCTCTAAGGATATGCCCCTCTTCTCAGCCAGGGCGAAATACATCGCCATAAGGATATTAGCCGGAGCATTGATGGTTATGTTAGTGGCAATTCTGTCCAGATTCATCTCCCCCTGAAAGGGCTCAAAGAGCACTTCGAAATCCCTCAGGGTATCAATGGCTACGCCAGTCTTGCCAACCTCCCCACGAACTGCGGGGTTATCTGAGTCATAACCGCATTGGGTGGGTAGGTCAAGAGCCAGGTTTGGTCCCGACTTCTGTCCTAGCTTCTGCATCTCCTTATAATAATCTCGACAATCCTCTGGCGTGCCGTAACCGGAATAAGTTGATGCCCTTCTTAATCCAGGAGCTATTTGTAATCCTCTCCTTGGTGCCGGTCTGTAAGGATAAGTGGCGTAGGTATCAGCGGTAAAAGGATACTCCCCGGGGAATCCAACCTTCTCCAGGAAATTGAAATCGGGAATGTCCGCTGGAGTATAGAATTTGGTGGGGGATTCCTTAAACCCGAATCTATCCAGGGCCGGCTTCAAGACCTGTTTCTCCCATTCCTTTCTTTTTTCCTTTATCTCTTCTATGTCATTGCTCATTGTTTTAGCTCCCTCCTTTTTGGCAACGAATATCATGCCTCAAACCATACGGCGAGCATGAAGCTTTATTAATTCTTCAGAGTGTTTTTCTGCCTCTTCGTTTAATTTCTTTACTTGCTCATCACTATAATTCAGAATACCCTTAAGCACTTCCTCAGTGTGTTCGCCCACCAAGGGTGGAGAAATGGGCGTGCCCTCAATACCCTGAACTTTTATAGCGTTAGCTATGTTTTGAATCTTCCCGTATGCGGGATGTTCCAGGGTTATTGTTGCTCTGTTGTGGATTACTTGAGGGTCAGCAAGCGCCTGTTCCATATTATTCAGAGGACCT
>Ga0066636_10001693_pt1 | contig 13749 bp, 12 predicted proteins | sample CryGeyCG2014_080_2_FD_62736 | JGI IMG/M metagenome (GOLD analysis project Ga0066636, IMG submission 62736) | Groundwater microbial communities from aquifer - Crystal Geyser CG07_land_8/20/14_0.80 | ecosystem: Environmental > Aquatic > Deep subsurface > Groundwater | place: USA: Utah: Grand...
AAATTTCTTCCAAAAGTCAAATAACAATCAAATATCAATCACTATTCAACCAATTATTCTCAAACACTTGGAATCAAGGCAACTTGGCTCTAAATATCTGAGAACAATGACAGAAGTATCCTGAAAATTATTAGTGTTTTTCTACGGTCTCATCTTCTATATTGAAAACCTGAAAAACAACAAGAACAATAAAGACGTTTTTGACTTATTCCTCAAGAGTTTGCAAATTGATTAGTTTCGATCCGGTTCGATTAGTAATGGTTAGTTCGTTAACAATTGGATAAAGCTGAAAAATTGAATAATTGACAGCTTTTAACTGATAAACAAGGAGTGATTGGTAATGAAAGTTAAGAAAGTTCTTAGCACGGTGGTTTTTCTAAGCATGGTATTTCTCTTAATGAATGGTTTGGCTTTTAAGGCGTTGCCACAAAACATTGACCTGATTTCTTACAGCATCAATGATGCTTTTAGAATTTTATGGGAGAACAGGCAACAAGCCAAAGACAATTCAGTAACAGCGGATGTGGTTATTAGCAATCTCACAGGTACTTGGTTTCAAGTGGAACTTGAATTTAATCAGTCACAGCATAATGTTGTGGTGGGTGAAGACAAAATCCCCTACGTTTTCTTAATGGGGCCATATCAAAAAAAGACATTCAAAAACATAGAATTTTTTGATATGCAAGTGCTTCAATTTGACGCGAGACGCGATGTTGAAAGAGCACCCGCGGCTTTTGCGATGTTGTCTATTGATATGATTTGCCGAGGGATATTTTCTACAGATTTTTCTCCAGAACAATTTAGGGATTTGCTGTTTAATACGTCTATTGAGGGATTTGAGGTGGCTGGAGATGCTCTAAAAAACGACACAGCAGCTTCACTTATTGCTTGTATTGCCGCTATAGCCGCTGGCGAAACCGAGGAGGCGGTTCAATCTTTTGCTAAGTTTGTTTTTTCACTTAAGGAATCCAAAAAACAAATCTGGCAATTCATTAAGGCAATCTGGGGGGAGAAGGACTCAATTCTAAATACGGCTAATACAGCGCGGGTACTCGGAGATATAATTAACTTGATTGAGGTTCCTGAAAAATTAAACCTTATGACGATATTGGCTGACGTCACCTTTAGTGCTCCCACCGACGATCAATTTTGGCTCACGGCCAAAAGCAATATACCCAAACTGCCCCAAGTGAAAATAGCATCGCCTCTGCGTTTTACTCCGAATAAGTCCACTTATTATGTTGACGATGTGATTACAGCTGATTTTGGTCTTGACAACGATGGTTCAAAAGCCATAGCCCTAAGACAAGTTTTAGTTGGCGGACGTGGACCTGGCGGCGAACAAGATGTTCAGGATTTTTCGCCGAAAACAGACGTGTTTCTCGGTCTTGGTACTTGTTATCAATATCAAGGCACTCTAAAATTAACTAAGCCGGGTAAATATCTTTTCTTTTGCATTTATCAAACGCAAGACGGCCAATGGAATAGCGGTATTGATTTAGGCCTCGGGCTGAATGACTCCGACGGGGTTAAGAATATCACTGTTGTTTCTAACGCGGTTGTGCCTGACAACAGAATTTCTTGGGAATTTAACACCCCTAGAAATTTTGATGGCTGGAGCGTTGAAGGTGCTTCTGATAGGGCTGTTGATTTTGAAGGGCATTTGGTAATCAATCCAGATAGAGATCCTCGCGTTTCCAGCCCGTTTGTTTCAATAGATAGTCGGTTGTATAACGCCGTGATGTTCCGTATGGTAAGTTACGCTGACAATCAACAAGGGCAAATCTATTTTAACAGGGGTACTGGTGACTATAACGAGATTGACACAGCGTATTTTACCGTGTACACGACCCAAAGAAATAGAATGCCAGAATGGCGCGACTATTTGATTTACCTTGGAGATAAACCCGGTTGGACAGGCACGATTAAAGGCATCAGAATTGATCCGGCCAGCAACGGCAACTTTGATAATCCGTATGATGATATTGCTATTGACTGGATTAGATTGGTAAAATCTACTGATCTAGTTGAAGATTCTTTGGTTCAAACCACGGGCAATGACAGGGCCTATCTTTTCCAAAAAGGAAGATTATGGCCATTTAGCAACAGTCAGATGTTTGAGGCGCTGGGCTACAGGTGGTCTGATATTGCTTTTTATTCCACCGAAGTATTGAACAAATATGCTTTGGGCCCAACGATTATCGCGGAAGGTTCGCTTATCAAAAAAAATGGCGATGACAATGTTTACTTGATAGAAAATGGCAGAATGAGATGGATTGCTTCGCTGTCAATTTTTCAGCAAAAAGGATTTAAAGACGACGATATTTATGTTGTGCCTTATCAAGGATGTTTCATTATTTCCGGGTCTTAACTTGATAACTGTTATTGCTTACGATAATAGCCCAAACCATAACTCCAAAATCGGGGTGTTGGCTGTTAATTGCCCTACTCAAGCTGAAATTAACCAAGGGTTAAACATGACAGCGTCTTTTCAAAATTATCCGAATCCATTTAATCCCGAAACATGGATACCTTATCAGTTGTCAGAATCAAGCAATGTGGTTGTCAGTATTTATGATATGCGTGGTTGCCTGGTTAAAAAATTAGACATAGGTTATCAGGAGACAGGAAAATATGTGGACAAAAACAAAGCAGCTTATTGGGATGGCTGGAACGATGTTGGAGAGCTCGTTTCTAGCGGAGTTTATTTTTACAACATTCAAGCTGGTGCGTTCACAGCCATAAAAAAGATGGTTATTCAGAAGTAGTTTAAAAAAACAAACAAAACAAGGTCTTCAAAAAAGAGGGCCTTTTTTATTTTTCTAATTTTAAAACGTAGCACGCAAAATTGACTGTCGCGTTATTTTGTTATACTATTAAATTGATGAAGCGTGGCCCAGGTGCTTAGGGTGCCTGTTTTGAGAGCAGGAGACCTTTGCCCCTCACCTTCGTCGGGGATTAGCGTAGTGGCTTAACGCGCCTGCTTTGGGAGCAGGAGACCGTGAGTTCAAATCTCACATCCCCGACAAAGGTGAGGCGTTGGTAGGTCCGTTTGGCTATTCGACCGGATGCCCGATCGAATGATCGGGTAAATCCCACCGTTCCGATTTTGTCACGCCGAAGCCCACGGGGGCGAAGACGGATTCGTCTCGCCGAAGCCGGACTGATTTAAGTGCTAATCGCGAAAACATTGGATTTTCGCGATTTTTTGTGTTAAGATTAGAATCTATGACTAATCGAAAATTACGCATCGCCCAAATCGCGCCGTTGTGGATTCCGGTGCCGCCTAAAACCTATGGCGGGATTGAGTTGATGTTGTCTGTCTTAGTAGAAGAATTATGCGATCGCGGCTGGTCAATTTCTCTTTTCGCGTCAGAGGATTCCTTGACTAAAGCTAATTTGATTCCAGCTACCCCGCGGGCTTTGTGGTTAAGAAAGGACTTGCGCAGTCCGCACGCGGTAATTGTTCGTTTAATAAAAATGGTTTGCGACCGCCGTCATAATTTTGATGTAATTCATAATCACTTTGATTTTTTTATGTTTCCCCTTTTGATGAACCATGAATGCCCGCCAGTTCTAACTACTTTGCATCGGCCAATAGATGAAGAGTCAGCGCGAGTGGCGCGTTCATTTCCGAAAATGAATTTTTGCGCTATTTCTCAAGACCAACGCCAAAGCGCCGAAGAAAAGAAGTTGAAAGTGGTTGATGTTATTTATAATGGCATAGATCCTAAAATTTATCCTTTTAACAAAAATCCCGAAGATTATTTTATTTATTTAGGTAGATTAAATCAGGAAAAAGGCATTATTCAAGCGATCCAAGTCGCTATGGCCGCGGGCGTTAGATTGATAGTGGCTGGCAATGTGGCTGGCCCCGTGGAATGGAATTATTTTTTGCACGAGGTTCAACCGTTTTTAAACGAAGAAGGTATCCAATTTGTTGGTGAAGTTAGTTTCGCGGAAAAAATTCAATTTTTAAAAAAGGCCAAAGGGCTTTTGTTTCCGATTGATCGGCGCGAGCCGTTCGGCTTGGTAATGATAGAAGCCATGGCTTGCGGAACTCCTGTAATTGCTTTTAATCAGGGGTCAGTGCCCGAAGTGGTGGTTGACGGTAAAACTGGGTTTATTGTTAAAGATAAAGATGAAATGGTTGGGGCGATTAAAAAAATTGATAGTATTAAGCGATTAGATTGCCGCCGTCACGTGGAACAAAATTTTACTTTAAAACAAATGGTTGATAAATACGAAAAACTTTATCAACGATTGACAAATTAATTTAAAAAATCTTATGCCAAAAAAATTACGCATTGCCCAGATCGCGCCATTGTGGATTAGTATTCCGCCGCAAAAATATGGCGGTATTGAAAGAATTATTGCTTTGCTTTGTGATGGCCTAACAGATATGGGCCACGAAGTGACTTTGTTCGCTTCGCCCGGCTCAACCGCTAAAGCGGAAAAAATAATTTCCGTTTTTGATAAGCCATTGTTAGACGCTAAGATCCCTTGGTCAGATCCGGTTTGGAATTTAAGAAATTTATCGCGGGCCATTGAAATGGCCAATAATGGCGAATTTGACATTGTCCATTCGCATCTGGACCTTTGGACTTTGTTTTTTCATAATCTAACCAAAACTCCGGTGCTTCACACGATGCATAATCCCCTTTATCGCACTAATGCTGATGCTAATAAAGACGATCGCTTGCGGCTTTTTTCCGAAGAAGCGTTTAGAACGAACATTATTTTTATCAGTCAATCAGCCAAAGATCAGGCAATGCTTAATTTCCCCGAAGACAAAGCGAGAATTATTTATAATGGCACTGATTTAAGCCATTTCAAATTTAATCCTAAAAGTGGCGACCATTTTGTTTGGATTGCTAGGATGAATAAACACAAGGGCGTGGAAAACGCCATTGCGGCCGTAGAAAAGACAGGAGATAAATTATTATTGGCCGGCCGTATTGATCCCACGCAAAAAGAATATTATGAAACCTATATCAAGCCGCATCTTAATGATAAAATTCAATATGTTGGCGAATTAACCGAGGAACAGTTATCTGATTTTTATGGCCCAGCCAAGGCCTGCCTCTATCCGATTGAATGGGAAGAGCCATTTGGCTTGGTGGTAACCGAGTCAATGGCTTGCGGCACGCCAGTGATTGCCTATCGTCGCGGTTCAATGCCGGAATTGATTGAAAATGGCAAAAGCGGTTTTGTGATAGATAGTAATTTGGACTTATTAGTGGATGCGATGAAAAAAATTGATCAGATTGACCGAGCCCAAGTGCGCCGCCAAGTTGAAGAAAAATTTAGCAAAGAAAGAATGGTTAAGGATTACGAAAAGGCATATTACGAACTAATTGCTCGGTAATTATAAGCGTTTTGAGGGGTTGTCATCCTGAGGGCAAAGCCCGAAGGATCTCTGGTAGTATCAGCTCCTCCTGGTATTGCTCTGGGATTCTTCACGGAGTTTACACTGAACGAAGTGAATGTGTTCAGAACGACATTCTATATTTTAAATTTCTGATTTTTAATTATTATTTATGAAAAAACTACGCATTGCCACTATGGTAACTGGCCATTTTACGACGCCGCCGCCCGCGGGGATTGTTTACGCCCCAATGGATATCGCGGTTGATGTGAGCGAGGGGCTAGTTAAACGAGGTCATCAAGTTGATTTTTACGGACCAGAAGGCACCAAAGTTAATGTTACTAAAGTCATTAGCGCTGGCCTAAAACCGCTTAATCAAGCAGGCGGTTTGCCTGTTTTAAAGAATACTCAAGTTGGTGCCGCGGAAACCGACAAACTTTTTCATCTTTGGGATCAATATCTAATCGCTAAAATGTTTGAAGTGGCTAATCGCGGCGAATATGATTTACTGCATATTCATCCTTTTGATCGAGCAGTCCCGCTTGCTTTGGCTAACCCCCAAATTCCAGTTTTTTATACGCTGCACGATCCAATTTATCCTTGGCGTGTCGAAGTCGCCAAACTATTTGCCAGCCCCAATCAGCACTATGTTTCTATTAGCGACAACCAGCGAAAACCAGCGCCAGATCTTAATTACGCGGCTACGGTTTACAATGGGATTAAAACCGAACTATTCCCTTTTTCCGCGGATCATGATGATTATCTATTTTTTATCGGCCGTTTGCATCCAGAAAAAGGCGTGGCCGAGGCAGTGGAAGTGGCCAGACGCACTGGCGATAAATTGTTAATTGTCGGCCCGCCTGTCACTGGTGATTATTGGGACAAAAAAATCGCGCCATATTTAAATGACAAAATTAAATATGTGGGTTTTGTAGCGCGTGATCAAATTTTTAAATATTATCAACGGGCTAAAGCAACGCTCGTGCCGATTCAATGGGAAGAGCCGTTTGGCTTGGTCTTAACCGAATCCATGGCTTGCGGCACGCCAGCCATCGCCTTTGATCGTGGTTCGGTGCCTGAAGTCGTGGTTGACGGCAAAACCGGATTTATCATTAAAAATAATAGCATTGATGATATGGTAGCGGCCGTGGGGAAAATTTCGAGTATTAATCGTGCCGATTGCCGCACGCACGTTGAAAAAAACTTTAGCGTTGAAAAAATGGTAGAGGGGTATGAAAAAGCATTTTATAAAGTTGTAGGTTAATAATATGTGATGTAAAATCCGTTTATTCTTGTCATCCTCGGGTTTAACCCGAGGATCTTTTTGTCTCGCTAACAGCGGGGCTTTTTTGCTGTAATGCGAGTTGTGGATAACTGGATTTGATTTTCTATTTTTGTTCTATTATAATAAATGAGCACTTAACGAATTTATGGCAAGTAGGACTGTTGTCATTCCCGCGAATGCGGGAATCCACGTTCGTTCGGATGATTATCGTATAGATTCCCGCATTCGCGGGAATGACAATAAATGTACATGATGAATTTTTATGCTTACCAAAAAACAAAAAAAGGTTTTTAATTATATTCAAGCGTATGTCCAGAAAAATGGCTACAGCCCTTCGCACGAGGAAATGCGGAAGCATTTTAAACTTTCTTCGGTTTCAACAATTAACCACTATATGAAAATTTTACAGAAAAAGGGCTATATTAAGCACGAAAAAAACGTGGCCAGGGCCGTGAAAATCGGCAAACAAGCAAAGGTTGTAAATATCCCGTTTAAGGGCTACATTGCCGCGGGCCAACCCATGGAAGCAGTTGAGGAATACGAAACTATTACTGTGCCCAAAACAATGGTTGCCTCGTCGGGCCAACATTTCGCCTTTGGCGTTAAAGGCGACAGCATGATTGACGAGGGTATTTTTGACGGCGACACTGTGATTGTCCGCAAGCAAAATACCGTGGAAAACGGCGAAACCGCCGTGGCTTTAATTAACGGCAACGAAGTTACTTTAAAAAAGATTTTCCGCGAAAAAAATCGCATTCGCCTCCAGCCAGCTAACCCAAAACTAAAACCGCTTTATGTCAAAGCCGTAATTATTCAAGGTAAAGTCATTAGCGCGATAAGAAATGTAGTCTAAAAGATTTTAATTTTATTTATGAATTTATCTTTTGACACAAAATTAGCTGATGGGTATACAAGCCCATCACAGAAAATGAGAGTTTTGACGGAAGATTGGGTCGATAATCAGATTTATTGTCCGAATTGCGGATATATTGATTTAGAAAAATACCAGCGGAATAAACCTGTTGGAGATTTTTATTGTGATAAATGTCGAGAGGATTATGAATTAAAAAGCAAAAAAGATAAATTTGGGAGCAAAATTATTGATGGTGCGTATGGCACAATGGTTGAGCGATTAACGGGTAGTAGCAATCCGAATTTTTTTCTGCTTAATTATGATTCGTGTGATTTTTCTGTTTTGAATTTTTTTGTCATCCCAAAACATTTTTTCGTTCCAGAGATAATTGAAAAAAGAAAACCTCTCGCACCAACTGCGAGGCGACATGATTGGGTCGGCTGTAATATTTTGCTTCAAAGTATCCCACAAACAGGAAAAATATTTTTTGTCCAAGATGGTCGGGTTGAACCAAAAGAAAAAGTCTTGGCGGGCTGGAAAAAAACTCTTTTCTTGCGTGATGAAAAAGAAATAAGCGCAAAAGGTTGGTTATTGGATATCATGAATTGTATTGAAAAATTAGGGAGTAAAAAATTTACTCTTGATGAAATCTACACGCTTGAAAACTTATTAAGCAAAAAACATCCGGATAATAAACACATTAAAGATAAAATTCGTCAGCAATTACAAATTTTACGCGATAAGGGCTATCTTGAATTTATCGAAAGAGGTCGTTATCGGGTAACATAAAACATTATGACAAAGCCAATTCGTACACAGCATTTATTGGATTTGATTTTTAATAATCCAAAGAAGATGTTTGAGACAAGACTTTTAATAAGTATGTTTTTTGTAGGCACACACTTTATGTATTTTAATGGTAGAAATTTTTATGATGAGGGAATTGATGGCGAGAATAGACAATTAAGCCGAGCGGATTTTTTTAAATATTATCAAAATAATTATTGGTTAATTGATAATGTGGTGTAAAATTTAGTTAAAAAAATTTCGAAATAAAAAATTAACTGAATAAATAATGGCAAATATCAATGCGCCGAAAATTGAATACTTTGAGAGTATTGCAGCTGAAATCATAAGCAAGTTTAGGCGATTACAAAGTATTGTTAGGCATCCCACAGCATATGGCGATCACCATGAGGAAATTCTAAAAACTGTTTTGAGAAACTTTCTTACAAAACGTTTTTCAGTCAAAAAAGGTTTTATTTATGTTGGTCATGGCAAGGTCAGCAGGCAAATCGATTTAATGATCATTGATGAAAATTCTCCCGCAGCCTATATTTTTCAAGAAGGAGATTTCGCGGTTGTTCTACCGCAGGCTGTGGTGGCGGTAATGGAGATTAAAACAACACTCAACGTTCCAGATTTTGAAAAGGCGTTAGAAAATGTTTCTTCGGCAAAATCTCTCATGGAATTTCCGGCAAATCTTACTGGAATCGTATTTGCTTACGATGGTACAAATCCAACAAATGACGTGCTTGATGTCTGGTTCAAGAGACAAAAAGCTTCCGTGTTTAAGGGCAAAGAGGACGTAGCCCCCGATGCCATTATGTTTTTTGCTATGGGCAGGCTACTCGTGCGTGGCGATGAAAATAAGAATATAGGCGGGGGGAAGTACTATTATTCATTAATAGGCGGGAAAAATGAAATTAAGTCAGGTATGGATAGCAAGGCCTATCAAATGTCGGTTATTTTGGCAATGATAATCAATTCTTGTGAGCAGAAAGAATTTATAAAAACAGGACGGCTTGTAGAGAGGCAAGGATTTAAGCTCGTTCAAATAGAGCGAGGCGCATTGGAGGATGTCCGATTTGCGTTTAAGACGGGAATGGAAAGAATAGGGCGTTAAAAATCTTAAAATTTTTGAGGTTGAAATCAGGCAATAGTATGAAAAAAAACAACAAACAAATTACAATTTTTGAAGGCAGGAAAATTAGGCGGGTTTGGGATGAGAAAAAAGAGCTTTGGTATTTTTCGGTGGTTGATATCATCGCGGTACTTACTAACAGCGATAATCCGCAAGTTTATTGGCGCGTATTAAAGAAGCGGTTGATAGACGAGGGTTCTGGTGAAACCGTTACAAAATGTAACGGTTTGAAAATGGTTGCTCCTGACGGCAAAATGCGTTTAACTGATGTGGCTGATGTAGAAACACTACTACGGCTTATTCAGTCAGTGCCAAGTCCCAAAGCAGAGCCAATAAAACTTTGGTTGGCCAGAGTTGGTTATGAAAGAATCCAAGAAACAACTGATCCAGAAAAATCAATCAATCGAGGCAGAATGAATTGGCAAAGAATGGGTCACGGCCAACAATGGATTCAACAGCGAATGATGGGGCAGGAAATTAGGAATAAACTAACTGACTATTGGCGAGATAGCGAAGTAAAAGAAAAAGACGAATATGCTATTTTAACTAATATAATTCATCAGGAGTGGAGTGATTTGTCTGTAAAAAAACATAAGCAGTTAAAAAAGTTAAAAACAGAAAACTTACGCGATCATATGACTGACGCGGAGTTAATTTTTACGGCACTAGCAGAATTATCCACTCGTCAAATCGCGCAGGCAGATTATGTCCGAGGGTTTGAGCAAAATAAAGAGCCGGCTAAAAAAGGCGGGCGAATCGCTAAACACGCGCGCTTGGAATTAGAACAAAAAACCGGTAAAAAAGTTGTTAGTCGAGAAAATTTTAAATTGCCTGTTGGTAAAAGAATAAAAAGATTAACATAGCGTTTGGCGTAACATGCTGAAAATCTTGTATTTTTGCGATTTTTTGTGCTAAGATTAGAACATAATCTACGGAATTTATTGTTGCTAAGTTGATTGCGCGGGTCGTCGGCCTGCGACGGCCTCCTCCCGCGAGATTGCCACGTCGTCCCTCGTCATCCTCGGGACTCCTCGCAATGACAAAATGACAATTTGTGAATTTAACAAAAAAAAATATGATACAAGCAAAAAATTCTAATTCAATCGCGGGATTAATTGTTTTTCTTTTAGCCTATTTAATAGTTTTGGGCGTGATGGCGTCTAAAACGGGTATTTGGTTATTTCCCGCTGGCCTGGTGACGCTGGCTTTTTTGCTGGTTTTGGTTGGTTTGCGAGTGGTTAATCAATACGAAAAAGCGGTGATTTTAACTTTAGGAAAATATCGGGGCACGCGCGGGCCAGGACTAACTTGGATTTTTGTTGGCATTCATCAAATGATTAAAATCGATATGCGAATTACCACGATTGACATTCCGCGCCAAGAAACAATTACCAAGGATAATGTGACCATTGGTATTAACGCGGTTTTGTATTTTAAGGTTTTACGAGCTGAAGACGCGGTTTTGAAAGTAGAAAACTATTCTTACGCGGTGTCGCAATACGCTTTGGCGGCGCTTCGTGATATTGTCGGCGGCGTTGAATTGGACACGCTTTTGACGGAGCGCGACCGGATTGCTCAAGAGATTAAACAAGTGGTGGACCAGGAAACTGATCCTTGGGGCATTGATGTAACCGCGATTAAAATGCAGGATATTGAAATGCCAGCGACCATGAAACGTGCCATGGCCGCTCAAGCGGAAACCGAGCGAGAAAAGCGAGCGATTATTATTAAAGCCGAGGGCGAAGTCAAGGCCGCGGAAAATTTAAGCGCCGCCGCTCGAATTTTAGGTGGCGTACCTGGCGGATTATCTTTGCGAACTTTAGGCACGATTGATAAATTACAACCCGACCCTTCAAAAACCATAATTTTTGCTTTGCCAGTGGAGGTAATGGAAGGCATTCGGGCTTTAGTAGATAAAGCCAAAAAAGAATAAAATATTTGAGTAGTTTAATTCAGTAAGGAACAAAAATTTTGCTCCTTACTTTTTTATTGTTTTTTTGTGGTTTTTAGAATATAATCAAAATGATAATTCGTTCGTCATCCTGAACTTGTTTCAGGATCCAGTATTGACGACGTGGATGCTGAAATGAATTCAGCATGACGACGGTAGCTAAAATCATGAAAATTATTACCGACCAAAATAAAATACAAGAAATTTTGACTAAAGGCGTGGAAAGAGTTTATCCAGACAAAGAGTCGCTGGAAAAAGTTTTATTATCCGGCAAAAAAATTAAACTTTATTGCGGGTATGATCCCACCGCGCCGTCATTGCATTTGGGTAACGCCATCACTTTGCGAAAATTAGCGCAATTTCAATCCTTGGGGCACGGAGTTATTATGTTAATTGGTGATTTTACAGCCATGATTGGCGACCCGACTGATAAAACAGCGGCGCGGCAAAAATTAACTCGTGCCCAAGTCAATAATAATTTAAAAGATTATCAAGCGCAGGCAAGCAAAATTTTAAAGTTTGACGGACCAAATCCGGCCAAAATCATTTTTAATAACGAGTGGCATAATAAAATGACATTCGCGGATTTAATTGAGATCGCGTCTAACTTTACGGTTGGCCAAATGATTATTCGTGATATGTTCCAAAAAAGAATAGCGGATGATAAGCCGATTTATTTGCACGAATTTTTGTATCCTTTAGCACAGGCCTACGATAGCGTCGCGATGGATGTTGATTTAGAACTTGGCGGCAATGATCAAACATTTAACATGATGTGTGGCCGCGATTTGATGAAAACTTTGAAAAACAAAGAAAAATTTGTTTTAACCATGAAATTGTTGACTGATGCTGGCGGCAAGAAAATGGGTAAGACCGAAGGCAACATGCTCAATTTAAATGAATCGTCTGATCAAATGTTTGGCAAGGTAATGTCTTGGTCTGATAGTATGATTGTGCCAGGGTTTGAACTTTGCACGAATCTAAGTTTAGCTGAAATTCAAAAAGTTAAGCAGGATCTTGAGTCGGATAAAGTTAATCCGCGAGATCTTAAAGCGCGTTTGGCTTTTGAAATCGTTAAAGAATTACAAGGCGAAGAGGCGGCGCAGAAAGCTCAAGAGCAGTTTGATAAAGTTTTTTCTAAAAAACAAGCGCCAGATGAGATCAAAACTATTAAACTTAACCAAGCCCAAATGCCACTTGTGGAAATTTTAATAGCGACCAAGTTGGCCAAAAGTAAATCAGACGCTCAAAGATTGATAGAGCAGAAATCAGTTAGAGTTGGTGGTGTTGTTATTGACAACTGGCAAAAAATGATTGATATTAAAGGAGAAATTTTAATCCAAAAAGGCAAAAGATTTTTCGTGAAAATTAAGATTTGAACTCTGATATCCGATGTCTGAGATCTGAACAGGGGGATATAGCTCAGCTGGTAGAGCGCTACATTCGCATTGTAGAGGCCGCCGGTTCGAATCCGGCTATCTCCACCAAGGGGTGAGGTCAGGGGCTCGACTCCCCTCATCTCCACCAAAGTTTATTAATCAATAAAAAATCCGTTAAGGCATTAGCCAGGGCGGATTTTTGGTCATATGATTTACAAGAGATGCGAGTCAGTCGGGGATTGTCTGGCAGTACTAATTGTTCCCCACAAAGGCATTTGTTTCAATTTGTGGTATAATAATTACTTAGGCTGGCCTAAGAAAGTTTTCAAGTTTCGTGGTTTATAAGTAATTATTGGGGTGACCAGAAGCGCTTAAGGATAGAACCATTACTTTGAATTTTATTTTTTATGGCATGAAAGGCAAAAAGGTTATTTTAATTACGCTTGGCATATCCTTAGCAGTTGGTTTGTTTTTAAGTTTTAATAATTTACTCCAAAATATTTGGGATAGATTTGTTATCAAGACAAATTTTAATTTATTTATGCCATGGTCATCTAAGGTGGTTTGGATATGGAGTCAGGGGGAAGATCCTAATATTCCTTATACGCGATTCGTATATCATTGGAAACAGGACAATAAACCTAGGCAGGCACAATTAAAGGTTTCTTGTTTAGGGCGTTATCAGCTCTTTATTAATAATCAAAGCGTTTATCATGGTCCATGTTTCGCGATCCCGCCAAAAATTTATTTTGATTCCATCGATTTGCGAAATTACATTCATATTGGAGAAAATCAAATATCAATCATTTGTAATTATTTAAATCTGCCTATTCATGAATATGCTTTTTATCCTGAGCCAGGACTTTTGGTGGGTGGGGAAATATCTGATGGTTTAATTAAACGGAATTTTGCCGATCATCGGCTTTGGCGTTCGGCTCCGATGAAAAACATTCAGAACGGAGAAAAGATTGCGCAAAATGCAGGATTTG
>Ga0066636_10001700_pt1 | contig 13735 bp, 15 predicted proteins | sample CryGeyCG2014_080_2_FD_62736 | JGI IMG/M metagenome (GOLD analysis project Ga0066636, IMG submission 62736) | Groundwater microbial communities from aquifer - Crystal Geyser CG07_land_8/20/14_0.80 | ecosystem: Environmental > Aquatic > Deep subsurface > Groundwater | place: USA: Utah: Grand...
ATGTTAAGCACGTTCGTACCAAAGACTTACCCGGACTTTATTATAGTTTGAAAAGTATTAAGCAGCAGACAAAACCTGGCTCACTCAGGGCAAGACAAATTGAGGGGACAATAGATGCTATAAATAAGAGGTTTGGGAAAGAGTTCTTTACAACGGATATATCCCAAATTATGGCTGCCTCCGGTAAGGAATCAATAGAGGCTTTCAATGCGCATGATTTTATACAGAGGGTGGCCTTGAATAAGGAATGGTCAAAAGATGCGACCCGTATAATGACTAAAACTGCAAAAGGAGTAAACGTTTCCAAATATATAGCCGATCCTGGCTGGGAGACCCTTCCAGGGCTTCCGCTTATGCACGGGAAACAGGTTCCAAAGGAAATTGCGGAGGCTGTGAAGAGAGTCGCTGGGTTCGGGGAGTATTCTACCACCGAGAAGTTCCTTCGCAACTACTGGGACCCTATTACAGACCTGTGGAAGGTTTGGGTGATAGCACCATGGCCAAGATACCATACCAGGAACGCCTTTTCAAATGTGTGGATGAACTGGGTAGACGGGGTTAGTGATCCTCTCAATTATGAAATAGCAAGGCAAATCCAGACAGGTGCCGCTGGTACTGTATCCGGAAGATTCGGCAAGGAGTACACTTTTAAGCAGTTGAGGGCCCTCGGTAAGGTATTAGGTGTAGAAGGTCGTGGTTGGTATGGCGCTGATATTCCAGATATACTCAGGACAGCAAAAGCCAGGAATTTCTGGTCTTTGAGCAGAGAAAGCGCGATAATCCAGACTGGTATGAAAGTAGGGACAACGATTGAGAACAATGCCCGGTATGCCAACTTTATAGATAAGATCCGGAAAGGCTGGTCGCCAGGAGAAGCGGCAAAAGCAACTAAAGCAGCACTTTATGATTACACACAGGTTTCTCAGTTTGAGAGAAAAGTAATGAAAAGACTGATGCCCTTTTATACATGGACCAGAAAAAATATACCAAGGCAGATAGAAAACCTGGCCCTCGCGCCAGAGAAGATGCAGATGACAATGCTTGCCGCTCGTGGGTTAGAATCAAAAGAAGTACCACCTGAGGAAGTATATTTAGCGGACTGGATAAAAGAGAATTACCCAATCAGGATAAAAGGTAAAGATGGACAGACCTATTACTTTCTTTTAGGAGGCTGGCTCCCGGCGGCGGATCTAAATCAGATATTCAGGCCTTTGGGTACGATAAGTGGTATGGGGCATCCTGTACTCAAGGAAGTAATACAGCAGTCAATTGGCCCGGCTGGTTATGATTTCTATTTTAAGAGACCAATAGAATCTTACCCGGGCGAGCGTGAGAAGTATTTAGCGATTATGATGAGAAAAAGAGCATCTCATACCATAGCCTCCCTCCCGGTGGTTGGCCGTGCAGCTGGGGAGTTACAGAGATTGGACCCATTTGGACTTATGAAGGGGAGACCAGTTAAAGAGGAAAAAAAACAAAAAGTATCAGCAGCAGCGAAATTTGCTCATTTTTTTCTCGGTCGTACTTACCCGAGTGATCCTAAAGCTAAAGTATTTACTGCACTTGAGTTAAAGTCGGAAATTTCAGAGATAAAGAAAGGCCTCCGGAAGGCTGCTATAAGGTCTAAAACCCGGCCAGTTTATCGCTCTGAGAGGGACAGACTGAGAAGGCTTCTTAAAGAAAAAACAGAGGAATGGCGTAAGAAAAGACTGAGTGAGAGCCTACTTCGGGAGGAATAAGATATGGCTAAAGGAACACTACACTGTGCTCATACTGGTATGGATGATCTGGACCCAGGTCTTCTACGGATACTGATGAGTCTTGAACGAGAGCTTGGTTATGAGATTCGCATCAATAATGGCGCCCGCTGTCCTGCATGTAATAAAAACGTAGGCGGTGCGGACAAGTCTGCCCACCTGATAGTTCCTGGTAGGAAGTGTAAAGCTTTCGATGTCAATCAGAGTGGGAATCCCCAGATAGAAACTTTACGTCAGTATCTGACAGGTGCTGGAAATAGTCTTTCCAGATTTCAGTTATTAAAGACTTCTTTAACCAGTGACCCTGATTTACACCTTATAATCTCTAAACTCCTGGAAAAAGGTGTAAACAGATTTGGTATAGGCAGGAATTTTTTTCATTTTGACATAGCCAGGCAAACTGAAGGCAACCCTGAGAATGTCTGCTGGCTATATTCGTAGCTCATTTATATTCCAAAGTTTCGTCACTGGACTCTTCTGTATCTTCTCCATAACGATTGACTCTTCCATACTAAAATTAAAATCTGCTTTTATATTCCACGAACGAATAACGACTATAGCCTTGAGTGGTCTGAGATTGATTAACCCGAAGATCTTTCCACCGGCTTTAACTATATTCTGAGCTCTGACTTCTTGTATCTTAGTGAATCCGTAGCGCAGTACGTTTGACGTAGCGCTGCGCGGAATGGTCTTGACCAGCTTGCACTCTATAGCTATAAACTGCCTAAAAGCACAGCATAGAATGTCCGGGATGCCTCCTTCAATATACATACTCGGAAATTTCACTGCAAATGCTGGCTTCCAGTAATGCTCGATTGCTTTCTTTACCTCCAAACTAAATACCGATTCTTTCATTTTATCCTCCTCAATATCAACTTGTCTCTTTTTATTATCAACTTTAATCCCCCTTAAGATCCCCCCAGTTTGTCTCTGTGTGTTTAACATCCACCACAATAGGCACTGAGAACCGCTTCCCGAAATCCTCCATAATCTGTTTTATTTTGGGGACGAGGTTGAGCTCTTCTTTTGCTATCTCAATAATCAGTTCATCGTGTATCTGTAAAAGTATATTCGATTTTTTCCCTTTTAAGAAATCGGCGACCCTTATCATAGCATCCTTAATCAGGTCAGCGGCTGATCCCTGAATTATAGCGTTTACTGCTTTATAGGATTCGTCATAGCGGAGCCTTCTGTGTCTACCCCAGGAAGTGAAAACATATCCTGAGGTCTGACACTTCTGGGTAGCCGCATCACGGAACTCTTTAACGGCCGGGTAGAGGCTGTAGTATTTAGTAAGATATTCATAGGCCTTGTCCTTGGCTACTTTGAACTTCTGAGAGAGCCCTTTTGCCCCCATTCCGTATATCACGGCGAAGTTTAGGTGTTTCCCGATATACCGCTCATCCTTTGTTATATCTTCCGGTGGTTTCTCAAAGAAGTGACAGGCTGTGTCTAAGTGTACATCCCCCTCATCGGCTATAATCTTGAGCATTAGAGGATCTTCACAGTAGTGGGCAAGTAAACGCATTTCAACCTGCGAGTAGTCAAAGTGATAATTTATAAAACCTTTTCTTACAGTGAACCCAGACCGGATATCAGCCAGTTCTCTTGGTATGTTCTGCAGGTTCGGCTCAGCACAGGAGAACCGACCGGTCCTGGCACCTACCTGACGGAAGCCACAGTGGAGGATACCTTTGAAAGCATGCTCTGGCATTCCTTCACAGTAAGTAGCCAGAAGGTGCGTCATTTGTCTGTATTCTTTTATCTTCTTAGCCACGGGATGGTCTATTCTGTCCAGTTCATATTTATCTAATTTCGGGTTACCTTTAGGAGTTTTCGATACCTCAATCTTCATATTATCCAGAGCGATGGCCACCTGTTCGTTTGAACTGAAATTTATATTGCCGAGAGTATCTTTTAGAACTTTCTCCAAAGGCTTTATTTTCTTAGCTAACATTTTACCCTGTCCTTCCAGGAAAGGCAGATCTACTTGGATCCCCCTTCTCTCCATCTCGACCACAAGAGGTATCAATCTGGTTTCCAATGTATAAACATCCTTAAAATTTTTAAGCATTGTGGGCTCAAAAAACTCATAGAGTTTATAAGTATAAAACGCATCCATAACGGCATAGGGTTTCAGTATCCTGTCGGGTATTTTAGAGCAATCAAAATCCCTCATCCCCTTTTCTTTCATATACATCTTCAGGTCGACCTGCGCATCTTTGGCTGCCGGGTCCACATATCTTATTGCCAGATCTTTGAGTTTATGGCTCGGTAAATTCTCGTCATATATAACACTCATTATATAAGTGTCCGCAATGTTCTTCACCGGGCCAAGTTCGGCGGATAAAAACATGTGGATATCAAACTTGGCATTATGAAAAATCTTCAGAGTCTCCTTATCTCCTAAAATGATCTGCAGCCTCTTTAAGTCTCCTTTCTTTTCCAGTTCTTTCCAGGTAAAGGCATAGGAATGTTTCCCGTCGGATATACTGACAATTACAATCCTGTCTTTACGCCAGCTTAAACCAGTTGTCTCCGTATCCAAAGCTAATATTTTCTTATCAAAGAATCCTTGAAGCATCTCGATACCCCCTATTATACATATGAGCGGATCCTATAAAGATTTTTAGCGCCCAATCCATCCTCGTGTGATACTCTATTACATACTGCATAAACCCGTATATATCAACAGGAAGAAGCCCCACTACATCCGTACTGCGAATATAGACGAGATATTCATCCCGGTCAGCTCTGTGGATAAGATGTACGGAGGAGATACACTCAAGCGGATTCTGCACCAGTAATTTTCGGGTTTCAAATGGATTTTCATTGAAGAAATATTTTATTTCCCTTTCTTTCTGCTTGATCCCGGACAGGATATATTTGTAATTATATACCTCCTCTCCGAGTTTACCGGCCAGGTAGGCTTCGTCACCCAACTTTCCTCTATAGAACTCCTGAATCTCGGCACTCTCAATATTATAGTTTATATCCCCCTTAAAGAAAGACATATACCAGCCGATAATCTCTTTAGTATCTCTTACGAGCCTCCCTTCTTTTTCTATTTCATTGATCAGAGTCTTTACTTCCTGTATTATCATTTATCCTCCTCAATCAGACATCTTAGTAAGGCGAGATAGTTCCTGGCATCCATTATTCTGAGTCTGATATCTTCTGTCTGCGTCTTACCAGTTTTGACATAAGACATTATTGAATCGATATGTTTCATAAAGTAGATCGACCATACCTGTATAGGAGTCATACCAGTAAGCTTTGCATTCCTTTTGAAGTTGGCGAGCCTGTCTTCGTCATTTGTATACTCATCACCTTTCGCCACCATAGTCTCGTGTTCCTCCCCCTCCATTTGTTTATAAATCGTGTTCAGTTGTTCTACTGTCATAGAACCTCCTTTAGAATCTCCTCAAAGTTTGATACCCTTTTGACCATAGGATGCAACTTCCCTTGGTTGTAGATATTGTCCATCAGGTATACCTTATACCCCCAAGAACCGACTAAATTGGCGATATAGCGATGATCCTCCACCATAAACTTAAGATGAGGAAATTCAAGCAATACTCTTACATGTTTGTCCTCATCTGAAATTAAACCAGCGTAATGAAATTTACTCTTCTCGAGCCAATCTACTGTGAGTCTCCATAGACCCTGTACTCTTCTTAGCGGGCGCTTCGTCAGGATCTGTATATTATAATCCAAACCTTCTAAGGTAGCTAAGAAGTTATAAGCCCCGATACGGCAGGGAAGATTAGCTTTTTCCTTGGATCTCCTATAGGCCTCCTTCACATTCTTATATACCTGGTAGGCTACTTCGTTCTTAGCCTGGACCAGGTTGGCAAAAGGTCTTCTTCGGAGGGTATCTGCTAAATACTCAAGCCATGGCCACGGGTAGTAATTAAGAACCCCATCTATATCCAGGGCACACACCTTTTCTTTCTGCTTCTCCTCCCACTTCTTCAGTTGAATCATAAGCCCTCCTTTAATTCCTGGCAACGTTTTATAACATCACTCATTCTTATATGGTGGTCCCATTGAGAATAGCGACCTAAATTTATTATATCGTCCACCTTATCGACCCCTAAAGAATTTAATACTCTTCCAAATGGCACCTGATATACTGCTATATTAGTACCATACATCTGCGGGTCCAGCATCACCTCGGGATAGATAGATTCCAGACAATAACCTGTCTGGCCTTTTGTCAGTCTGTGTATAGGCACATCGAAGTCCAGAATGTATAAATAGTCATAGTCCCCTTCAAATACCGGGGGTATTTTCTCTACCTGGTAGAAGAATAAGGGTTTGAAAAAAAACTTCTGTATACCTGGTAAGAGTAACTTTCCTCTTGGTAGAATTTTCATAAGCATCGGTAGAGGTATAGTAGATATCAGTGGCGGTTCATAATCCAGAAACTCATGCACGCCAGCTCTCTTAATTCTTAGCTGGTTATTTGCTGGCTGAATTTCATCTACCATGCAGTTTATCCGTCTGTCCTGAACAGCTTTTATCAGTACCCGCATAAAGTTGGTCTTTTTTGCATCCCACCCTATTATACTCTTATTGCCACCAGACATAACCTGAGCACCTTCGGTAACCCCTAATTTCCTGGAATATATCTTATCCATATCCGGGGTCCTCTCAGAATGAATCTTTCCTCCAAAGTAGTAAGCTATCTTAAACTCCCGAGTGGGCATCGCATACTCCTCACTTTCAATACAACCCAGTTTCTTCATGAACCTTCTCGAGGCCGGTGTGTCCCATAATATGACTGGCCCTCCTAAGAACAGCGGTGTCTCAAAGCCAGGTCCAAGCATCGTATAATCCTTGAAGTGAAAGGCTGCAATCAATGCTGATGGTCCTGATCCTAAAATATACTTCATACAATCTCCTATAAATACGGGCCGGCTTATCAGGCCGGGCCTTTGGTCTATCTCATTGTGTAGCTTGTAGTTACCCCGGGACCAAACTCGAGAGCTTCTAAGAGTCTCTTATTTGAGGATAACCTGGGCGATTCTTTTATTATTGATAACAACTCTTCCAGATTCGCCCAGAGTACCTCTATCTTCAGCGCGTTCTGTATCTCAAGGGCCCTCCTGGACTTAGCCAGATGATCCTCTAAGATCTTTATCCGGTCATTTATTGACGCATAGATGTCTTCTTTAGTTACTGTCTCCTTGACCTTGGTATCGGGAATCTCTTTTTTCTTTGGCATATTAAATCACCTCCTTGTCTTCAAAAAGTTTTTTATCAGACAATTCCAGGTTGTCCCAATACACCTCTTTAGGCCATTCATTTGGTCTTTCAAGGTGTAAGTCTAACTGCTTCTCGATTAGTTCAATGCTTGAGCAGGATTCATTGAAGATAGAATAATTGTCGGTTTTACCTGGACAAGGGTGTCTTCCGCATTCTTTGAATAAGCAGCCAAACATTTCAGACAGAGAATAACTCTGGTGATACTGGCATATTCCTCGCCAATCACAGCCAGGTCTCAGATACAACCCTAATAGAGGAAATTTCTTCTTTACTTCTTTGGCTAAAAGCCAGGCAGTTGCTACCGTATCTTCCTGTTCGCAAAATTTCATTCTATTAGCACATAACCCTCTCAGCGCCTGGAAGTTTATAGCCATAGACCATCCATATACTACGTTCATTGGCAATATAGCCCTCGCTGCTTGCCAGGAACTCTTGTTTATCGTAGCCTGACTATAAGCTAAAATAACCTCTCTAAAGACCCCTTTATAGATATTGGAGATACCTTTATTAGAGACGATATTATTCGGTATCCGAAATTCACATCCAGCCCAGGAATTATCCCTCATACCTCTTGCTGAGAATACCACCCCTAGCCTTGCTCTTGCTATCTGATCAAATGCTGCTCTTGAGGGGCCTTCGATGACGAAAGTGAACTGAGGAACCTCAAGTGCAAGTGGAAGGGCCTCACCGTTGAGTACTGCCTGGACAACCTGAAATCTGTATTTCGGCTCTGTCTGGCTCCACTTGTCTATTTTATCCCCCCAGCAGGAGGTAGCCAGTACATACATCGCACGGTAGGGATTTCTCGGCCAATCGATCATTTTTACTTTTATTCCTTCACAGCCAATTACAAATGGATCCTGCTTTATTTTACCCAGGTTAAAATGTGTCCCCATTAACTTCCGAAGTTCCTCTATCTCTCCTTTAGCCCCCGGTTTTGTAAGTTTCTTCATCCTTCTAATCCTCCTTTTTTTATATGAGCATTAGAACCCCATAATAGAAATGTGCCGATCTTTATATCCACCTCCCGGGCTACATATTCAAGTAACCTTATACTCAAATAAACGTCGTTTGGCAGGCAATTTATAATATCCAGGGACCTCATTATTGTCGTGAGGTTAAGATACCCTTCGGTCACCTGGAAGTGAAAACCTATGACACAAGGTACATCTGTCGGACCAGCTGCCCTCATACGGTCTTCATTTCTCCAGATTGGCAGAAAGGCCCTTCTGGTATCTTGCTGCTCCCGGAGTAGTTTTATCAACTCTCTGAGATTCCCCCGAAGCCTCTCATTGTAAGTATATGTAAACTTACCGCAGACTAAATGTGGACTCCATCTTTCTGGCTCCTCCATAAAAGCCCTGCCTGGATTTATAGCCTCATCACTTATCCACTGCAGAAATTCCTTTTTTAGAAATTGGGCATTCGCACGACCAAGCATATAGCGGAGTTCCTCAAGATCCTCTTCAGTCCAATGAACCAGGACCAGCTGAAAACTATGGTACTGTTTAGTCTCATAACTCCGGATCATTCGGATCACGTTTGGGATTGTGTCCATAGGGAAAGAAGACTGACTAAAATTACCTATAGTAAGAAGGGGTTTAGTATCCACTTGCCTGCCTCCCTATATTTATTTTCATTTTCTTTTCGTATTCCTGAAAGAGTTCACCGGGGCCTACCTGCATCAGAATGCATATCTCCAGGAAGAAGTGGAGTATATCGATAAGCTCCTCTACTACATATTGTCTTGATTGACTCTGGGTCAACGCACCTCTATCTTTATATTCTCTCCAGGGTTTCCACTGGATACCATTTTGTTTCTCGTCTAATATCTCATCACATTCACAGTGAATAGCCAGTATGAGACCAGCTATCTGTTTCTCTCGTGTCTCCAGGGTCATACATTCTGTCTCCGGTATCCCCAATAGATCCATAAATTTTCTTTGCAGGACAAATAATTTACTTAGTCTATCTTTCTGGGTATCTTCCATCTTCTGTATCCCTTCAAACGGGAATTCTAATTGTTCTGCCATCCTTTCCTCCTTCTTTTGGCCCGGGGGCTGCTGTGAATATAACCTCACAGCAGACACCCGAAGGGCCCAAAAGATTACACTTTGTCTTTGTACCAGACGTAACAGGCTTTAGAAAATTTTGTGTCTGGGTGAACTTTCTTTACCTCTTCCAAGGTTGCCGCAAAATCTTTTCCTGCCTTTATCGCTGCTCTGGCAATGTCACCAATCCCGGGTTTAGAAGGATCTCCTTTAGAAACTGCCTTCTTTGCCACTTTCTTCTTTACAACTGTTTTGTTTCCCATATCATCCATCACCTCCTCTTCTATCATTTTGTATGGTGTCGCGACCTTCCTCAATAATATCCCATCCATATCATTGTCCATCACTCCCTGGATCTTGTCCTGTATATGTTTAGGCGTCGGTATGCCACACTCACGCCGTAAGTCCTCCTGAATCTTATAGAGTACCAATAGCCGGTATTGATCTGTAGAATAATCTCCTCTCTTTATTCCTATCTCAGCGCCAAGCTTATCCAGTTCGTAAGCGGAAGCGTCCCGTACTTTTGCGGCTCTACTTTTAATTTTCTTCCAATAGATTTCTGTGGCCGTCACCGTATAATGATCCACATTGGTCCCACACAATAATCGCCTCACCTGATCTTCCTTACAAATCTCAAAGTGAATACAATCCTTCTTATTGCAAATCTTTTCCAATTTTACCACCTCCCGGTAATCTTTCCCAATTCGGCTTTTTCATTACCAAAAAAGCCTTCTTTATGCCACCTTTTATCGGGCGCTGTCGGTGCATTTCTTTTCTTAAAAGGACTTTTATAATATTTCCTATACATTTCCCTGCTATATTCGACAGGGTTAAAACTTTTCTTTCCTTTTTGTGAACTCTTTTTTGTCTTCATCTTTCAATAACCCCTTTAAGAACTCGGTAAATACCGGCTGTTTGAAATAACCAATAGCGGTCGACCGGATCAACCTGTTTTTACCGCACCAATGAAATAACCGCTTAGCCTCTTCCTGATCATATCCTATCTGTTCTATAAATTCATTTCTCCGGAAGGTCTGATACTCCAGGAACAGGTCCCGCAACTCCACCCAGCTAGGAAATACACCAAACTCTTTCTTCAGACGGGCCATGGTCTTATCATCCAGAATAACCGTCTTAGCCTGCCCTCCTGAGAACAGGTCGTAGCCCATAGATGGCTTACTATAAGCCGCCCTCAAAAAATCTACTATCGCCAGAATATGCTCTTCAGTAACCAAAACTTTTTGACCGTCATCCGTCGAGAAGAGCCTGCATGCAAGGGCGGCCGATAACCGGGCCAGTTTTATCCTTTGTTCGGCGGGTTCTACTAAAGGAATAGCAGAGGAGTACTTAGCACCCATCTCCTGAGAGGCTTCTAATATTCTTTTTGTGGCCTCTGGTTCAAAGACGATCTGCTCTGTTTTTCTCGACCAGGCCCATAAGACGAGTTTATTACATAAGTTGGTGGTATACTTATGAGGAATCTTTGGTGGTGAAAGCTGATGTATCTCTTTTTGATCCACTTCTCCTGAAGCGCAGGTAAGGGCAAAGTCTAGCCTCGCTATGTCTTCAACTCTACCCATAAGTTCCCTGATAGCGAGCACTCCATGATTATAGGCCTCTAGTTTCCGGCCGGACCTTGGGTTTGACAGCCAGATCAGTCTTGTTCGGGCATTTGTTTTTTCTGTCTGTATTTTTACTATCTCGGCTATCCCTGAGGACCGTGCCCCGGACATACTAGAAATATGTTCCAATGTCAGACCTCCCGCCTCATCTATCACAACCAGTCGGCGATCATTAAGGGGTATTTTACCCCAGGATATAACCCATTTGTCCTGTGCCTGTTGCATACCACCAATCAAACCGGCGAAGGATGCATTTTCTCCTGTACAGAGTTCCCCTGCTCTGTAATGATTTATAATAGAGGATATACTTTCCGTCTTACCAGAGCTGGTATCACCAAGGATAAGACACTCTGTCCAGCCTCTCTGTACAACTCTGTTCATAAAGCGGAAACGCAGGACAGAGTGATAGACCAGGTCAATAGCCATCAAAACATCATTCCGATGATATATATGAGTTATATTGTAGGTGAAGTCATCATAAATCTCCCGTAACTTTTCGGCTATCGTAAGTTTGCCTGGCTGGAATATCTCTAATTCCTTTTTTATTTCTTTGGTGACCGCAAACTGATCTATAGAATCCTGTGTAGGTTTGGCGTCATAGATTATCTGAGTGGCATACTGATTATGAGGGTTAGGTATGGTTATTCCTTTTAGCTTATAACTCCGGTTAGTATGCAGGGAAGGCCCGATAGAAAATAACTGTCTCGTGACATATTCCCGGTCCTGTGCTGAGAAATCTATTTCTGGGATAACCCGGACTTCCTCTATGTTCATAACCTCTTTAACATCTATATCATAGACATGGCACTCAAGTATGCCTGCCTTCTTCCTAATGACCCCTTTTTGCTGATCCTGTGTGCAGTTTATCATAGCCAATAACTCCGGATCTTTCTTTGTAAACTCAACTTCCTTTTTACCATCAACCCCCAAAGGACAAAATTTACACACTTTTCGTCCCATATGGCAGGATACCAGTACTTTTTTAGGAACGAAATAAGGAGCCAGATCTTTGCCGGATATCATTACGTTCATCTCTATATCTTTGAAAAAATATTTGTCAGAGGATGCCTCGTCTAATGAGACCTGAACGGGATTATCCTTAACCTTTTCATCAACCTTTTCATCCTTCGAGATCTTATCGTTTTGTAATAATTTTTCAAAAGATTCTTTTCCATTTTCCCTAATATAATCAGTGAAATCATAACCAGCGGGAACTTCCCCTGGTAGTTTGATAATTCTGGTCGTTTTGCAGATTCTGGATATTTTGGAGTATATGCTTTTGGCCCCTTCTTGCCCTGCTTTGTCCCTGTCATAGCAAATTGCCACCTCCTTGTCCTTGAATAACTGTATAAATTCTTTCTTAAATGACCCTGCCCCACCTGTAACTGTGATAGCATTGTAGCCCAATTCACACCCAAGGAGGCAGTCCATCTCCCCTTCAAGCAGGAGGATCTTTCCACCTGTAAGATTTTCCTCAGGAAATAATCTGAGCTCCCCATACCCTGACTTATAAGAAATAACTTTAGCCCCGTCATGCTGTTTATGATGGATATCGTGTTTTCTAACATTTATAAAATGTCTCCCTTGCCTGACAGGGATCCATAGCCTGTCGCCATCGTAGCCTAAAGAAAACCTCTTAATGGTACTCAGGGATATTCCTCTCTTTTCGAGTATGCCCAGAACTTCCTTACTTCTAAGCAGCATATCATGAAACTCGGCGATCTCCTTATTGGGTACCAGCTTTATTGTGTTATCTTTCTTTCTGGACTCGTCCTCAATTACCGCTACTATCCCCATTTTATCCAGTTTGTTTTTGGCAGTAACTAAAGAACAATTCATAAGCTTGGCATAAAACTGAATACTGTCTCCGCCAGAACACCCAGCAAAACAATTCCAAAGACCAGTTTTTAGATTAGCCGAGAAACTCATTTTATCGTCATCATGGAAAGGACAATAGCCTCTTATCTCATCATCTGTAATAGAATGTACTTTTATCCTACTTTGGTAAAATTCCAGGAAAGTCATTTAACCTCCAGATGAATAACATTTATCCCATTATTTATCAGATACCTTATACCATCTGATTCTTTGTAATTTCTAGCAAATACAACCGTTTTTATACGGACCCTTACTATATGAACAGCGCACTGAATGCATGGTGCCAGTGAACAGTAAAGTGTCCCCCTTTCTGTCTTGAGTTCAGCTGGCAGAAATTCCGTGGCCAGACCAAAACCTTCTTTGAGGGGACTAATGGCGTTTTTTATCGCCATTATTTCAGCATGCTCAGCCAGGAAACAATGGCCACTGAGGTCACAACTCGGGCAATATCTTTCAGGATATAGTATATAGTTCCAGCCCAGACCTATTACCTGGTCTCTGAAGACCATACCCTCCTTTTTGATATTCGTTATCAGGCATCCTACCTGGATTTTTTTGCAGTTGCTTTTTTCTTTACCGAGAGCTACCGCCTGTTCCAGAAATTTCTTATCCATAATTTATGATTGCAGGACGGTGGTTAGCCGCCTGGGGTTTTATTTTGTTTTTTCTTCCGGATCGTCGTGTGTTACACCTTTTGTATCCACTGTTATGGTTGTCCCTTTAAGGACTTCGTAGAACTTTTCGGCGTATCTGTATTCTTTCTCTGTAGCGAACCCAGCTCCCTGGACGTCAAAGTTGAAATAAGGTCCTTCGGGGCTCTGCTCTGTTACCACGAGTAATCTGAACCTGAGAGCGAACAGATCCAGATTTGGGCCGGCATGTCTGGCAAGTGTCAGTAACTTTTTACCTACTTTAATTTTAGTCTTTGCCATAGAGAGCCCTGCTGGGAGTGGTTCTGCTTCTGGACTGAGAATCAGTATTGGGAAATTGTAGAACTGAACACATTCCGGGCCTTCCGCCTTTTCCCCTTTAGTCTTCTTTGGATCTGGCCACTGAGCCTTGAGACATTCGGCACAGGTAGGAGCCTCTGATGGGCCCATCTGACTATTCGGTGTCACTCCGTCAGGGGAACTGCAGACTATCTGAGCGTCCTTCC